>CEQS01052343.1_pt1 | contig 173097 bp, 163 predicted proteins | sample 530981 | NCBI WGS metagenome assembly CEQS01 (sample SAMEA2621176, study PRJEB7988) | marine metagenome | biome: marine biome (ENVO:00000447); feature: mesopelagic zone (ENVO:00000213); material: "saline water (ENVO:00002010), including plankton (ENVO:xxxxxxxx)" | depth 800 m
ATCTCACTTCACGTCATACCGAAAAAACTCCATGTCCTCTGTGAAAACATCAACCTTCTACCGGTAAAAACAATGTAATTAGGTTTGTAAAAATATTACACAGAGCACTCAGAGTACAATTAATTCATTGAGAGCACAGAGCATGAACTACTATAAGTATTTGGTGAGATTAATTAACAAATTCATAATTCAGCAACTCCTAATTGAATAATTCATAATTGACCAATTCACAATTCTCCACGCCCTACATGCTCCGTGATCTCACTTCACGTCATACCGAAAAAACTCCATGTCCTCTGTGAAAAAAATCACCGTCTCTATGTGATATTTTATTTGTATTCACTGCCTTTATTAAAAATAATCCTATATTTGTTCATTAATCAATTGAAACAAAGAAAGAAATGACGTCTTTAAAAATATCTTTCACTAAACTATTCGCGCTTTCATTAGTGCTTGCGATGACAGCTTCCCTAGCCTTATCTCAAGATCTGAACATGAAGTCGGGTTCGTCAAAAGCTCATCTTTCTCCTTACGGAAAAGTGGAAACAAACTGGTACAAGATTGGTTGGTTTGCTGATTTGAATGGAGGAGTTCGTTTATTAGGAGCAACTTCAGGAGCAGCTAATTTAGGTGCTGGTTTTAATGGAAATGCTGGTCTTGGGTTCTTTGTTACTGATAAAATTGGAATAAAGGGAAGAATAGACTATAATACTTTCAAGTTCACTCCTGGCATAGGTGGTAACCCAGAGGCCAAAGGACGAATGGTGAGTTTGTCCCTAGAGGCAACATCTGATTTATTACCATTTACAAGTGGCTCCAAAATAAGAGATTGGAGAATAGAATTGCACGGAGGATTCGGTTATTCAACGTTCAATAATATCTCTTGGAAAGAAAATCGACTTGAGAACAACCCTGATGTATGGGACAATGATCCTGTCTTCAAAGGCAATGACGACATGGGACACATGATTATTGGTATTACACCTCAATATCATATTAATGGACGTTGGTCAATACAAGCAGATTTTAGTTCATTCTTCTACTTTAAACAAGATTTTACATTTGATAACTATAATTTGGAACCGTTAAATGGTGTTGGCTCTATGATTACTACTTCTTTCGGAGTTGTATTCCGTCCTTAAATAGTAAAATTCATTAATTCTAAAGGGAGCAAAAGTTGTTCCCTTTTTTTGTACTCAACTTCTCTCTAGTAAAGCACAAATTACTTAGAGTCACTAAGTAAATACACGTAAATCCAATCTACGATGTTTCTTGAGCCAACCACTTGACTATATTTGCCGTTGTTCTAAAACAAATACAAGGCAAAATGATGCATAAAAAAAATTTTTACGCAATTCTACTTTTCATTTCCATGGCATTTTCAACCTCTTTGGTTAATGCCCAGTATATTCGTCCGGAATTCAAGGAAAAAGAAATTTCTCCTCACGGTCCGGTTGAAACGAGTTGGTACAATATTTATTGGTTTTATGACGGAAATGTTGGTGCTCGAATTTTAGGAGCATCCTCCGAAATGGCGAATTTAGGAGTTGGATTGAATATTAACGCAGGCATTGGACATTACTTCAGTGAACGATTTGGAATAAAAGGTCGTTTGGATTACCATCGATTCTCTTTTTCACCTGGGCTTGATTCTCAACCAAATGCACAAGGAGGTGCGATGAGTTTTTCAGCTGAGGCACTGACAAATGTAATGCACTGGATCAATAACAAAAAATTTGGAAAATTCAGATTAGCATTGCACGGTGGTTTAGGTTATACTTCATTCAACAATCGATCTTTTAAAGAGAATGCATTATCCGTTAACCCAAATTCTTTTGAAGACGACCCAGCTATAAAAGGGAATGATGATATGGGCCACATTATCATCGGTTTAACACCTCAATATCATATTAATGGAAGATGCTCAGTTCAGCTCGACTTTAGTTCATTCGTATTGGTTAAGCAAGATTTCACGTTTGATAACTACAACGGGGTGCGTCATGAAGGACTTGGAAATATATCGGCATTATCTGTTGGATTCACATTTAGACCGTAACTTGTGAGTAGTGAGTAGTGAGTAGTTAGAGAATAAAAAAATTACAATTCACGAGTCACGAATCACGAATCACGAATTTCCGATTACGAATTACGAATTACGAATTACGATTAATCAATATTTTAACTTACTTTTGCACTAAAGGCACAAATAACAATGACCCCGCTAACACTCCACATAATCAGCTTATTAGTAGGAGCTACGATCTTAGGATTGATCATTATACCTAAAATTTCTGGTGTGGTAAAGTATAAGCAATTGATGGATAATCCGAACGAACGTTCATCACATGATCTTGCAACGCCTAACCTCGGCGGTATGGCGTTTTACATTGTTCTGATGCTTTCTTTTTACTTCTCTCAACCTTTTGACGAAAGTGATGCGATAATGTCATTGATTCCTGGTCTTACAATCCTATTCATTATTGGATTAAAAGATGATCTGGTTGTACTCAGTGCTTTCACAAAACTTTGTGCTCAAATTTTAGCTGCCTCTTTTCTGGTTTTCCATTATCGATACAGTATAGAAACGCTGCATGGCTTTATGGGGATTGAAAATATGAATCAATATATAGCAGGCCCACTGGGTGTTTTGATCATCGTAGCGGTTATTAATGCAGTCAATCTCATAGATGGAATTGATGGGCTGGCATCAACAGTTGGAATAATTATGTTTTCCATATTTGGAAGCCTATTCTATTTTGCAGAGCAAAACTTTATGCTACTTATTTGTGCCACAATGATCGGTGTGCTTCTGGCATTTTTACGTTTTAACCTTTCGAGCCAAAACAAAATATTTATGGGTGATACAGGTTCTATGATCCTGGGCTTTTTGATTGGAGCAATGACAGTACGATTACTTGCATTAGACACAGAAGTACTGCAATCCCTACCCTTCCAACATGAGAATCTACCCTACGTTGTTGCAGCGATCTTGATCATTCCTCTATTTGACACGGCTCGAGTTTTTGCGATCAGGATCATGAAAAAGAAAAGTCCTTTTTCACCAGACCGAAACCACATCCATCATTTGATCATAGATCATTTTCAGGTATCCCACCGTAGGGCAAGCTTTTTCATTGGTGTTACTAACTTTTTATTCGTTCTGCTTTTTGCATTTTTAGCTATGCGTACGAGTCAGTGGGAACTCCTTGCAATGTTTATTGGTGTTATTTTCGTCGCTATTGTATTTTTCTTTGTTTTAAACAAACCTCGTGTCTTGAGAAAGATTCGTGTTCAACTACATAAGAAACGAAGAGATCGGAGAGGTGTTGCCAGTAACTAATGACAAGTTACGCGTCGCAAATCACGAATAACGAGTAACTAGTCACGATACACAAGTCACTATCCACTAAAATTTACTATCTTCGCCCCCGTGAAAAAACTACCCTTCATACAACTCATGTTCACCATTTTAATCGGTGGCATGTTTCTACCCAGCTGTAGTACCCATAAAAAAATGGTCTACTTCCAGGGTAAGTTAACCGATTCCACCAGTGAAAATTACGCTCTAACCTTTAAACCAGATGATTTTATTTCGGTAGTAGTTACCGCTGAGGATCCTGAAACAGCTATACCGTTTAACTTTCCACAACAATTAGCTGGAAATATGGGTGCAGGTGGTCAAGGTTATAATATGGAACGTCCAGCTCAAACGGGCTATCTAGTTGATGATGAAGGCAATGTTGAATTACCTGTATTAGGTAATTATAAAGTTGGTGGTAAAACAAGGAAGGAAGTTAAAAAAGAACTGACACAGCAATACGATAAATACCTTAATGGCCCAGTGGTGATTGTAAAGATTCAAAATTTTAAGGTTACCGTACTGGGTGATGTTAGCAACCCGGGAACGTTTACTATCCCCAATGAACGCGTAACGATCCTAGAAGCTATAGGAATTGCTGGTGATCTGGAAATGACTGGAGAACGTAAAAACGTACTAGTGATTCGAGATCGTGATGGCGTAAAGACAGAGTACCGAATAGATCTGACCAAAAAAGACTTTTTGAATTCACCTGTATACTACCTGGAACAAAATGATGTCGTTTATGTTGAGCCAAATTCTGCAGCAAGAAGCACAGGTACGTTCTGGCGAACTTCAGGTGGTATTTTCATATCATTAACTTCATTGATCATTACAACAGTAGTATTGATAACAAACAATTAATGCAGCAACAAAAACAGCCCATATTCACTCCAAAGCAGTCCGAACAGATCAACATTCGGGAGGTTTTGAATAAGTATTTGCGTCACTGGCCATGGATAGCATTGTTCGCAATAATTGCAGTGGGAATTGCTTACCTTTATGTTCAGAGTCAGAACAACGTGTACAGAACGACTTCAAGCGTCCTGGTTAAAGATTCGAAAAAAGGAGATATCGCCAGTGAGTTGGATATTTTTTCTGATCTTGGTATTTCTAAGAATCAATCTAATCTTCACAACGAAATAGAGGTACTAAAGTCTAGACCTTTAATAGAAAAAGCGGTTAGACGCCTTCATTTAAATGAAAAACTAACAAAAGAAAAGAATCTATTTGACCCAAGAAGAGAGTACTATGGTTATAATAGCCCTTTGCTTATCGAGCATCGATTTTCTGATTCATTACTTCGAACTAAAGGTTTAAATAGTTTGATACAAGTTGTCAATGAAAACACATTTAATTTCTTTGAGATCGATAAAGATGAAAATCACAAAAAAATAGGTACATATGACTTTAGCGAATCTATTTCAACCAAACTGGGAGAATTAAAGATTGACAAGAACATAGCTAAAGGTTCATTAAAAGGAACGGTTTATAATTTAAAAATTTCAAGCATAAAAGACGCTGTAACAGGTTACAAACGTGCATTAAGTGTTTCGCCTACAAACGATGACGCAACTGTATTAACTCTATCGATGGAAGGTCAGACTCCTAAACGAAGCGAGGATTTTCTGAATATGCTTGTTCAACAGCACGAGGAGCAAGCCATAGAGGACAAAAACGAGATCACTCGTCATACTAGTGAATTCATCAATGAACGAATGAAAGTGATCGAAAAAGAGCTATCTTCTGTTGAAACAGAGGGAGAAGAATTCAAGACGTCAAATGACCTGGTAAATGTTGAGATCGATGCGCAAACTTATCTAGAAAAAGAAGGTAGCATAGAATCTGAAATAACCACAGCTGTTATCGAGCAAAACCTGATCGACTTCATGAATGATTACCTTTCTGATCATGGAGAGCTAACTTACCTCCTGCCAGCTAACTTAGGATTTTCAGATGAAGGAGTGAATGCAATGACTGGAGAATACAATAAGCTAGTTCTTGAACGAAATAAAATTGTTGAAAGTGCAAGCGCTGACAACCCAATGGCTCGAAAACTTGAAGGACAAATAAAGGCTTTACGACAAAGTTTGGCCAATAGTTTGACGAATCTTAAAGAGAGTTTAAAAATAAAACTAAAAGAACTCAATCAAAAGGAAAGCAAATACCAGCAGAAGCTGAGTAATATTCCTGAGTATGAACGTCGTTACCGTGAGATTGCGCGTCAACAGCAGATCAAGGAAACACTTTATCTTTATTTACTACAAAAAAGAGAAGAAAATGAGATCGCTATGGCCTCCACGGTTGGAAATATCAAGGTCGTTGAAGATGCTTTTACATCGAATATACCTGTTAGTCCGAAACGGAAAGTAATTTTATTGGGAGCATTGCTCATCGGTATATTAGTTCCTATCGGATTCATTTATGTTCGAGATACATTGGATAATAAAGTACATAGCCGTGAAGACCTAGAAGGTTTAAAGATTCCAATTGTTGCTGAAATCCCTAAGAATAAGACCAAAAAATACATGGTTGTTCAAAAAGGAGAACGCTCACTTGTTGCTGAGGCTTTCCGCATGCTGAGGAGTAACATGAACTTCTTGCTTCCAAAAAAGAAAGAAGGTGGAAACGTGATCTTTATATCCTCTGCAATTGCTGGAGAAGGTAAAACTTTTAATGCGATCAATCTGGCAAACTCATTAGCACTGATCGATAAAAAAGTGGTTTTAGTTGGTATGGACCTACGTGCTCCTAAGATCACGCGTTATTTAGATATTGATGATGGTAAAGGGGTTACCAATTATTTAGTTGATAATAAACTATCTATCGAAGACATCACGGTTACTTCCAAAGATTTTGATAACCTTGACTACATTATTTCTGGAGATGTCCCCCCTAACCCTTCAGAATTATTAATGCGACCGAGAGTTGATGAACTTTTCGCTCAACTCCGTGAAAAATATGACTACATCATTGTCGATAATGCGCCTACTACTCTAGTCGTAGATGCTATGTCGATCGTTCAGCATTCTGACCTCTTCTTATACGTAGTCAGAGCAAATTATCTGGAGAAGAAATTGCTAGACGACGTTAAAATCATGAAAGAGGATGAAAAGGTGAAGAACATCGCTTTCATCTTAAATGAAGTAGACCTTAAAAACAGTCCATATAAAGGATATGGCTATGGTGGTCGATATGGTTATGGATATGGTTCGGGTTATGTATATGGGGAAGAGAAGAAGGAGCCGTTTTGGAAGCGTTGGAGATCATAGAATATTCGCTCTTATGCACACTTTTTTTCTCAGTCATTTTCTCTAGAGCACTCAATTCCAAACATCTATTACTGCGATTCTTTCTAAATTCAGGATTAACCTGGTTTTAAGGGAACCAAAAGCTCCATTTTTACGTAGATTAGTGTGGATGTGCTACTAGCGACTACACTACTACTCGTGTGACTCGCACTGGCGAAGCCATACATTCTTCTATTGATCAATTCAAGTATTGTAACCTTATGAAAATTGTGATCTCTACCGATAAGCTGAATCGTGGTGGTAAAGAAAAGCAATTGCTGTTACTTGCAAAGGGGTTGTTGGAAAGAGGGTATGATGTATTTGTCTTAAGCAAAAAGGATATTGATCAAGATAATTATTACAAGGAAATCGGTTTTCCTAGAGAGTTTATTAAAACTTATGGTGACTCGAATAGGATCCGAAACAAACAAAGATTTGTGGAGATCGTATCAAAATTCACTCCTAAGCTGATCCTGAATTTTGACATTCATTCAAGTTTATGGTCTAATCGATATTTCAAAAGTACAGATGAAACAAAAGTTGTGAACTGCACGATTAGAAGAGGAACACCATATAATAATATAAGGTCAAGGCTGCTATCAAATATTTGTTTAAGAAGAAGTAAATACGTAATTGCTAACTCTCATGCTGGCCTAAAATTATTTCATAAACAAGAATCCAGGTTTCAAAAAGTGATCTATAATGGTATTGATCTATCAATTTATAAAAATGTCCGACCAATAGATTTATCCCAAATATTTGATCAAAAAGAAGATAATTCTTCAATAACAAAGACGCTAGTCAGCATTGGAGGTTTATATAAGCACAAAGGACATATGACCTTGATCAAAGCTTTGGCAATGACAGATAATAAGGTTTGTGCTTTGATCATCGGGGAAGGTCCAGAAAGAGCAAAATTACAATCGAAAATTGATGAACAAGGAATTTCCGATCGGGTCAAGTTGATTGGCCGAAAGCATGATGTCGTATCGTACTTAAAAAGTGCGGATATTTATGTGAATCCATCCTGGGGAGAAGGTTGTTCAAATGCGATCTTAGAAGCAATGGCCAGCGATCTTCCTGTAATTACAACCAGGGACGGAGGAACTCCAGAAATAACACATGAGCAATCGACATTATTTTTCAAAAAGAATGATCCACATGCTTTAGCTCGTTGCATTCATGACTCCTTTGAGGATATTAATATAGATACATCTGGTCTCGATTCATGGATCTCTCAATTTTGTAATGACAAGATGGTTGAGGAATACATTTCATTTTTTAATTCTATAACAAACAGTGAAGAATAAAAGTATCATCGTTAAAAATGTATTTTCCATTGGAGCTGCCAGGCTTTTGTCCATACTATTTCCTTTGTTGGTACTTCCTTATTTGATAAATACTATAGGTATTGATCAGTATGGGATCATCATTTTTGCTCTTGCTTTTGTTGCTTACTTCAATACTTTCGTTGACTTTAGTTTTGCCATTTCTGCGGTTCGTTCGGTAAGTAAAAATCAAAACAATACGAAGAAGTTAAATGAGATCGCAAGTCAAGTGATCAGCACGAAACTTCTATTGCTTGCTTTTGCTTGTTTAGTCGGTTCGATTCTGATTTCCTCTATTCCTGTATTCAATGAGCAAAGTACGATCTTTTTTATCGTTTTTTCATCTCTAATTGGATATTCGCTCTCAATGGAATGGTTCTTTAACGGTTTAGAGAAAATGGAATATACTGCGTTGATGATTATAATATTTAAATTATTACACGCGGCGAGTATTTTTTTCTTTGTGAAAAACCCGGAAGATAGTTGGATCTATGCAACGATCATTTCATCAGAGCAATTACTTGTTGCCTTGACATCAATGTATATTTTGCATAAAAAATTCCATATCCGCTGGAGATTTTCTCAAATAGCATCAGTGAAAAGATCATTAACTTCGAATAGTTCGCTATTCTTAAATCAACTATTACCAAATCTGTATAACAATACGACTACTCTATTACTCGGATTTTTTGGTGGACCAGTGCTAACAGGAACTTATGGTGTTATTCGAAAGATCGTGAACCTTGGCGAGAGTGTTTTAAAGATAGTTTCTAAAGTCTTTTTCCCTGCAATTAATCGAGATCATAACAACATAAAGAAATTTCAAAGAACTCAATGGATCATAACAGTTATAACTATAGTTTTACTATGTGGTTTAGCCCCTTTCCTACCCTATCTAATTGAAGACCTAAACAAAGAGGTTGTTGGACCACTGATTTTAATGTCTATCAGCCTCATCGGTCTTACTCTCTATGATATTTATGGTTTAAATTTTTTTCTGGTTAGAAATAATGATCGACTTGTGATGTTCAATACATTATTGTTCTCTATAGGAGGATTTATTCTTGCATTCCCATTTATCTATTGGCTCGGTTTAATTGGCGCCGCCTTAATTGTAAGCATCACTAGGATTTCGATTGGAAGTAGGTTAATGATACTGGCAAAAGGATATAAGTCCTGATGAAAGTTGGAATAGTAAATAGAAAGAACTCGTTCTCGAAACATTGGCTGCATTATCTGCAGTCGCATGAGATGAAATATGTAGAAGTTGCACCTTCGACCGAAAACATCGAAGAGTTGAAAGAATTAGATTTTCTGTTTTGGCACGTTGATCACTTCGACCATAGTGATTTCAATTCATCCTCTTTTATCATCAAAGAACTTGAAGAACATGTTTGTACTTTCCCAAGCACTAGTGAACTAAGCTATTTTGATAACAAGATATGTCAGATAAAATTGTTCGAGAATAGCGGCATCACTTATCCTAAAACAGAAATTTCAACTTCTAAATCTAAAGCGATCCAGAGTATTGGAAAATTTGAATTTCCATTTGTTGCTAAGTTGAAACGAGGTGCAGGATCAGATAATGTTTGGTTAATTCAGAATGAAGATCAAGCTTTAGAATTTATTAAGCAGTCCTTCTCCACTGGTTTTTCAATATTCAATCATAAAAAGTATTTACAAAAAAGGATGTCGAAAGCCAAGTCTAGTAAAAGTATTACCTCAGGTTTAAAAGGATTGGGAGGTATGATGAAAAACAAGAGATCTGCAAAAAAACATCCCAGGGAAAAGGGGTATACTTTATTTCAGGAATACGTTCCGAATAATGGATTCGATATAAGGGTTGTGGTCATTAATGGTAAGATGGCTTTTAGCGCAAAAAGACACGCAAATGAAGGTGATTGGACTGCCTCTGGAAGTGGCATAGCTACTTATCCAGATAATAAAATTGATACCGATTATATAAGAAATGCTTTTAGTATTGCTAATAAATTGAATTCAAGATGTATCGCTATTGATTTCATTAGAAACAAGAACACTGGAGATATATTTACCATTGAGATCAGCCCATTCTATGCCTCTTATTCAATGGAACCATGTTCAGGGTATTGGGATAATAGATTAGTTTGGCATTCTGATAATAGAGATCCTCAGTGGTTTTTGATGGAAAAAATCCTAACTACTTTTCGATTGAATGAATAAAAGAAACCATTTTCCTTATTTGAACGTAAGTCTTATAAGATACGTACGAACAAATTCAGCTATATTTGTGAATTATGAAATATAACATATACCTCAAGGTTTTATTCCTGGCTGCCTTTTTTGCTGTAGCTTCTTGTGCTAATAGAAAAAAAATGGCTTATTTTCAGCCAACCGAAGGTGACAGTACGGTTACAAATTTGCAGTCTTATGAAGTTCGTTACCGAACGGGGGATTTCCTATACATTCAAGTTTCAGGTGCTACACCAGAAGCTGTTGCTATATTTAATCCATCAATGACCAATCTCAGAGAAACATACACTGGAGTTTATAGAAATGATAATCCTCAAACTACAGGTTACATAATAGATAAAGAAGGTAATATTAATTTTCCTATTCTTGGAAAAATTCAAGCAGCTGGTAAAACAAAGCTCGAACTCGAAAAACTTTTACTAAAAGAGCTTGAAGGACATATTGACACACCTGTTCTCAACATTCGATTAAGAAACTTCAAGGTATCTGTTCTTGGTGATGTGAAAGACCCAGGAACATATACGATCTCAACTGAACGTGTGACTTTGCTTGAGGCCCTTGGTATTGCAGGAGATCTTAATATAACTGCAAAAAGAAAAAATATTTTGGTTGTGAGAACTAATCAAGGTAAGAAAGAAGAATATCGGGTGGACCTGACGTCCAATGAAATTTTTAGCTCCCCCGTTTATTACTTACAACAAAATGACGTTGTATACGTTGAGCCAAATCAGGCTAAAATGAATACTTCCAAGTTCAGTCCGGTATATTCGATTTTAATCTCTGTTAGTTCCCTCATTATTACAACAATCATACTGATAACGTCAAATTAATAATGCAAGAAGAATTATATAATTATCAGGAAGCTGAAGACAGTTTCAGTTTAAAAGATACTTTAGCTACTTACCTGCATAAGTGGCCTTATTTTATAATCATTACGAGTGTTTGTTTTTCTATAGCTTTTCTTTATGTGAGGTATGGAACTCCCGAGTATAGAGTTCAGTCGAAAATGCTATTTCGAAATGACTCTCCACATGCAGCTGGTGGAAGGGTCACAGAAATGGACATGTTTGAGGATTTTGGTCTTTTGAACACCGGTAGTGATATTGATGATGAAATAGAAATTTTAAAATCTCGAAGAATAACAAGAAATGCGATTGAGAATCTGAATTTGCAATTCAATTACCGATCAGTTGGATCATTAACGGGACTCACAAAGAAAACAATTTACAAAAACCTTCCTTTTGAAATTGAAGTCGTTCAGAATGATTCAATCAATAGTATATCGAATAATTCATATACAATAGAGATTTTGAATCCTGATCAATATACAGTTCATGAAATTCTTGAAACCGAAGTAGATTATCCGAATAGTGAAAAATACAATTTTAATGAAACCGTCTTTCTCGGTGGTAATTTGTTCAAATTAACCAAAACAAACAATTTCGATCCTAATTATGAAGTTGGACGAATATATGAGTTCGATCTATTTTCTGAGAATGCTGCTGTTAGCAATTACATCAGCAAATTAATCTTTGAAAAGGTGGATAAGCAATCAAATGCTGTAAAGATCATTTTTGAGGATGACTCTTATGAAAGAGCTATTGCCTTTGTTAATGAATTGATGGATCAATATAATAACGACGCTGTTCATGATGCACGACAAGTAGCTTCAAACACCGTTGATTTCATCAATGAAAGAATGGAATACATCTCAAAGGAACTTGGAGGTATTGAGAAACAAATTGAAGAGTTTAAAGACAAAAGAGAGTTAGTGGATATTGAATCTGAATCGCAAATTCAATTATATGACGAATCAGATCTTGGTCAAAAAATAATAGAAGCTCAAACTCAGTTGGAGCTTTCGGAATATGTAGTTGATTATCTGAAAAGCGATACTAACAACTTAGAACTCATTCCTTCAAAGATTGGACTTGATGATGAGTCTATAATTAAATCAATTAATGCCTACAATGAACTTATTCTTGAAAGACAGAAAGTTCTTCAGTTCTCAGGATTTAAAAACCCGGTTGTTAAAAATCTAGAAAACCAAATTAATGAAGTAAGAAGAGGACTACAAAAAAGTCTTGAGAAAGCAGTTGATGTAAAAGAAATACAATTAAAATCTTTACTAAAAAAAGAAAAAGAAATAAAAACTGATATCGCAAAGATCCCAGAATACGAGCGTGTTTTCAGAACAATAATGAGACAACAGAAAATAAAGGAATCCCTTTATATCTTTTTGCTTGAGAAACGTGAAGAGGCTGCAATATCGAATGCCGTTGCTAAAAGTAATGGAAAGATCATAGATAAAGCTTATGGCTCTCCTCTACCAGTTAGCCCAAAAAAGAAAGTTATTTACTTGTTAGGAATTATAATTGGTCTTTTTCTCTCTGTAGCTACTGTATATATCCAAAAGTTGTTTGACACCAAAGTTCACGGCTTTAAGGATCTAGAAAAGGAGAAATTACCTGTACTCGGAAGTATTCCTTATGATAAAAACAATGAGAAAACATTGGTGATTGATAAAAAAGCGAACTCTGTAATTGCTGAGTCTTTGAGACTACTAAGAACCAATACACATTTTTTAATGGGAGTATCTCCTAATGAAAATCAAAACCTTGGAAAAACGATTTTCGTGACTTCAACTATCGCTAAGGAAGGTAAATCGTTTATATCAATAAATTTAGCTACATCATTCGCTTTAACTGGGAAGAAAACGATCGTTGTTGGAATGGATCTCCGGTCTCCCAAACTTTTGGAATATCTGGATTTGCCGGAGACAAAAGGTATATCAAATTACATAGTTGATGACACTATAAAACTTGAGGACATTATATCAACCTCGGATTTTAACGAAAACTTAGACTTACTTCCATCTGGAAACGTCCCTCCCAATCCAGCGGAGATTATTTTGAGTAGTAGAGTCCGAGAAATGTTTGAGTCACTAAAAAATAAGTATGACTATATAATCGTTGATACTTCTCCAGTAGGTATCGTTACCGATACTCTTCTTTTAAAAGATTATGCCGACGTCACTCTCTATGTCGCCAGAGCTGAGTACATCGATAAAAGAATGCTCGAAATTCCAAAATCGCTTTACCAAGATAAGAAGTTACCAAATATGGCCATGGTCGTAAATGCAACTGATTCAAGAAAATCTGGAGGTTATGGTTACGGATATGGTTATGGTTATGGTTACGGATATGGATATGGATATGGATACGGTTCAGAACCAGCCAAAAAGTGGTGGCAGTTTTGGAAAAAAGCGTAAATATTAACTATATCACTTCTAAGCTTGATTCAAGAATTAAATCTTTCCTTTTCATTTTGACTAATATTCATGTTTGATAAAATTAAGAATTTATTCAAGAGCAAGTTCGCTAAAGATACTATATGGCTCACTTTTGCTCAAATAGTTCTCATTTTATCTGGACTATCTGTCAACCTAATAATTGGGACTAATTTCGGAGAAGCATCACTAGGAGTGTTTAATCAAGTGCTTAGTCTTTATGTAATTTGCGCAGTATTGTTCTCATTAGGTATGAATGCAAGTCTTGTTCAGAAAATTGCATATGCTGAAAAAAGAATGATCAAACACATTTTCTCCTCTGGAATACTAATTACTGCTTTAAGTGCGATCCTTTTTTCATTCGTATTCTATGTTGTAATCAATGTTTGGCCAGTCTTATTGAGTTCTGAAGAGGTTAAAGTTGGTTTTTCAATGACACTTATAGGTCTGCCATTTTTCACCATGAATAAAAACTTCCAATCGTTGTATTCTGGGCAGAAAAATCAGAAAAGTTTCTCAATTATTAGGGGGATGCGCTGGTTAATTATTTGCGCTATCCTTATCATAAATGCTTTCTTTATAAAGGAGATGTATATTAACTTCCTAGCTCTACCAATCACTGAAGTATTAATTTTTCTATTTCTTCTATTCTTAAACCTACCCTACTTAACCATTAAGGTCAAACGAAACTATCTTCTTGAAAACATGAACTTTGGAGTTAGAAGTTATATAGCAGAACTTTTCACTATACTTAACGATAGACTTGATATTGTTATCATTGGCTATTTTTTAACGCAAACAGAAACAGGTTTATACAGTTTTTATATTTTCTTTGTCAAGGCTTTATTTATTTTCCCAGGGATCCTCAACCAAAACTTCAAGCCAATTTTTTCCAAACAGTGGAATTCTAAAAACATCGCATTATTAAATGATTCGATCAAAAAAATCAGAAAAATAAATGCGCTAATAACTATAGTAACTGCAGTTTTTATAATTATAGGGTATTACATACTTGTTAATTTCTTCTATTTGGAGTACAACACTACTTACATTTACCTTTTAATCGGAGTTATTGCTGCTGTACCATCAGCACTTATAAGTTGGGGAGGCGGCCTTCTTTTGATGGCAGGAAAACTGAATGAAAATATGTTAAGAACTCTAACTATTCTTGTCTTTAATGTATTAGTTCTGATATTCTTAACTCATTTTTTCGGGTTTACGGGTGCTGCAATAGGTACATGCGTCATGTTCCTATTTGGATTTATAATGCTTAATACTTTTGTTAAGAGGGTTATTGGAATAAAGTTGATCTAGCTCTATGAAAAAAATTCTATTTCTTGGAAGAGTTGCAGGTGTTTATAAAACTAACAGAGCCGATCTGGATTTTATTGCGGATGAACTGATCAATGAAGGTCATGAACTACATATTTATGATCCTAAATACAATATACTTAAAAACCTATCTAATAATCATATTCGTAAGGTAGGCTTTCTAAAAAACATAAAAAAACCAAGGTCGATACAGCGACTCATAAGTTTTATGAATCTGATCTTTTTCTGCATTAAATTTAAAGGAGCATATGACATTGTACAAATCAATTATGTTCGTGAAGAATATCTAGTTATACCTCGTTTGGTCTCGAAACTAGGTAAGGAATTTAAGGTTTTCATCTACGGTGATGACCTGAACTTGAGAAACTGGATCAAAAATAAGTTTACAAAACTATATTATGTCTCAGATGAAATTATACTTACAAATAAATTGATCTTTGAGAAAAATAGAAATTACTTCTCGAAACCTGATTCTCTTGAGAAAAAAATGAAGTATATATACTTACCTCAAGTTCAACTTAAGAATTACGAACATTTCAAATATCAAGACAAGATCAAGGCTAAAGATAAAATGGGATTAAAAGGTCAAAAAGTTGTCCTTTGCGGTATATCAAGCCATCCAAATGAACAACATGATAAGATCATAGAAGGAATCTCAAATTTGAACAATCAACTAAATTATCACTTTCTCTTCCCTCTATCCACAAGAGAAGCAGACAATTCTGAGTGGATAGCACAAATTAAACTGATGGCTGAGAAGAATTTGGATCCGAAAAGCTACACTTATATTGAAGGTTATAAAACTATTGAAGAGGTAGCTCAATATCGACTCGCTTCTGATATTATGATCAACTTAAGAAAAAGAGATCAGCTAAATGCCGCATTAATAGAAAGTAATTATTCTTTTTGTCAAATCATTTGCGGCAGTTGGTTACCTTACGATGATTATTGGTCTGAGTTTAGAACAGAAAAGATCGATGATCATCTTAATTTAGCCGAAAAGATCGAGTTTATTTTTAAGGACGATGAACTTGAGCAAAAACTAAAGTATAACAGAGAAAAAGCTGAAGATAATTACTCTTACAGGGTAGTAGATAAGTGGCTTAAACTCTACAAGTGATAAAGACCAATGTGTGGAATCTGTGGAATAATAAACTTAAACGGCGAAAGACATACAGAGCTTCAGGAGACCAAGGTGAAAGGCATGATTGAACGTATGAAACATCGTGGACCTGATGACGATGGTTATTTCACAAAAGATCAATTAACTTTTGGTTTTGTTCGATTAAGCATTATTGATTTATCTGAAGCAGGACATCAACCATTTATTTCTTCATGTCAGCGATTTACAATGGTCTTCAATGGTGAGATATATAACTATATTGAACTTAGAGAAGAACTAATTGAACTAGGCCATGAATTCAGATCAGATACTGATACTGAGGTATTACTAAATTCATTTAAAGAATGGGGTGATGATTGCTTCAATCGATTCAATGGAATGTGGGCTGTTGCAATTTTAGATAATTTAAGTAAGGAAGTTACATTCTCAAGAGATCGTTACGGAATTAAGCCTTTTTATTATTCGATTGAAAATGACAATTTATACTTCGCTAGTGAGATCAAACCGATACTTCATTGCCTTGAAGAAAAAGTAGCTCCTAACGACACTCTCATCTATGATTATTTAGTTCACAATCGAACTGATCATACAGGCGATACATTTTTTCGAAATATAAAAAAGCTTCAAAAGGGTGAAATTGCAAAAATAAATCTTGGAGAGAAGTCATTACCTGTATTTTCTAAATGGTATGATCTAGAAGAGAATGTTAAACGTGCTCAACCATTTAAAACGAAAGAGGAATTCCGAGAGAGCATGGAAAGATCTTTAAAGTTGAGAATGAGAAGTGATGTCCCCGTTGGTGTTTGCTTGAGTGGAGGAATAGACTCATCCGCCATAACAGCACTTCTTGCAAAGAATTTAAATATCCCTCATCTTAACACATTTTCAGCTGTTTATTTGAATAACAGAATCGATGAGAGTGAATTTATTGATGAATTCAATTGGGAAAACATAACTCTAAATAAAGTATCACCTAATTCAGCTGATTTCATGAATGATCTATCTGATTTTGTGAGAGGAATGGAAGAGCCAATACCTGCATTGGGTCCTTATGCACAATATAAAGTGATGGAGCTAGCTACTAAAAAGGTCAAAGTTACGCTCGATGGTCAAGGTGCCGATGAATATTTAGGAGGTTATCACTATTTTTTCGGATTCTACTTTAAAGAGCTTTTATTAAAATTTAAACTGGGTAAGTTAGTAAAAGAAGTACTATCTTATTTTAAAGTACATAGATCCTTTTACGGAATTAAAACAATGATTTTCTTATTGTTACCTAATAGAACTCGATCACTTTTAAGATTCAAAAAAGCCAAATATATATCATCAAGTTTTTATAAAAAGGAAAATAAAAACTCTATAGTTTCAGATTCTTTTTATTCTGCAAAAACTTTGCAAGAAGCTAACTTAAAACATTTTCAACATAAACTAGAACACCTGTTGAAATGGGAAGATCATAATTCCATGCGATTTTCAGTAGAATCAAGAGTTCCTTTTCTTGATCCTGAATTGGTTGAAAAAGGACTCGCTACCGATCCAACACTCATCATAAGAAATGGAACTACGAAGTACATTCTCAAAGAATCGATGAAAGGTATTATTCCTGATAAAATCTATAATAGACAGGATAAGAGTGGATTTGCTGCTCCACAAGAGGATTGGTTTAGAGAAAAAGAATGGAGACTAAAAGTAAATGAAATAATAAATAGCGATAAATTTAAGAACCGAAAATACTTTAACCTGAAGTATATAAATCAGGTTTTCCAAGATCACTTAGACGGAAAAGTAAACGCTTCTAAAGAAATATGGAAATGGATCAATTTGGAGTTATGGCTCCGGGAATTCATCGATGACTAGAAAGTATTAAGATATGTCAAAACAAATTCCCAAGAAAAAAAAGACACTAATCTTAGTGCTGGTATCAGTGCTGTTTATCAATTACATCATTGAAAGTTTCTTATACTATTTTGATGATCGATCTATTCTTATCCCCCTACAGGTTGCACTGAATCTAGGGGTCATCTTTTTTTCTATCGCACAAACCAGTAAATGGAAAAAGCCTCCGGGCGGAAATTACGTCATAATATTAACGGTATTCTTACTTGTTGCGTCACTAATGAGCTCCAATATTATCCAATCAATAAATATCAGTCTAAAATTCATATTACCGTTATTTTATCTGCTTCTCGGTTATAACATTATTAAGAATCACGTCGAACTCATTTACTTTGTTAAGCGCCTATATATATTCCTGTATTTTTTCGTAGCTAATATAATCTACGTGAATGTATTTAATGTTGGTGAAGCCTTTTATGATAAAGGAATTAAAGTAGGTTATATGAATAACAATAGTATGTATACCTCGCTATTCGTTACAATTACATTGATTTACTTTTACAGTATGAATATTTCGAAAAATAGGTTTGCTCCTATTCTATTTTTAAGCAGTGCTGTTATTTTCTTACTGATTCTCAAGAGAACTCTAATACTGATATTAATTCTAGCCGTAATATTTTACATAATGAGGAATTTAAATATCAAAAAGATCTTGGCTTTTGGAATTAGTTCCGCAGTTTTATTGTTTGTCATAAATAATGTATTCCAGGATGAACTTAATGAAGCTTTTGAATCCAGGTCGTCAAGATTTTCAGAAGATTACAAAGTCACAGAGGAAGGTAGGTTTGTTGAAAACAGTATGCCATTTAAGCATATGAAAAACAATACAATTCAATATTTATTTGGAACAGGAGAAGTCTTTAATGATAGACCGTTTTACTACAGATACATGGGGGCAGATAGGGAACTTCATAATTCTTTTGTTAGACTGTTCTGGAACGGTGGTTTTACATTACTACTTATATTTATACTCTTTTATATTTTCCTATTTATGAAATTAAAATCAAAATATACTCGAGTAAAGAAAACTAACATTCATAAGAATATTTTCTATTTTATTCTTGTTATGATCGGGTTGAGGTTCATAAGTGAATTTAGTTCTGGTTTAACATACATTAGCTATAATGCTCTTAGCTATGTATTAATTGGAAGTGCACTTTTCTTGAAACCTTCAAAAATAATTCCGAAAGAAACTAAAGGAGTTGAATTTACACCAAATTAAATGATGGAGGAAAAAGCTAAAAATATAACCTTTAGGGGCCCACTTTTCATTGTTGGTTTATCGAGAAGTGGAACCAAATTGATCCGAGATCTCATGAACCAAAATGAACAGATCAATATTCCCAACATTGAAACTCATTTTATCCCAGGTATTCTAACTAGAGACCTATCATTATCAGAGGCTTATGATCAAATAAAACGTTCGTCCTTTGTTAAAATTTATGAATCTCGAAATATTAATTATCCCAAATTCGAATATCTTCAGGATGTTAAAAACGTAAATTCAATTACACAGCTTATTGAGGAATTGCTCAAATATTATTCTAAAAATGGAAATTGGGAATGGGATGAAGCATGGATTTGGGGTGATAAAACGCCACTATACTTAAGGCATCTCAATTTATTACAAAAAGTATTTCCGAAATCCAAGGTTATCCACATAATAAGAGACCCGAGAGACCGGGCTCTTTCAGTTAAAAAAACTTGGGGAAAATCTATGTATAGAACAACTGAAAAATGGAGAACTGAAATTGAATCTTCTCAAAAATTCAGAAAAAAAGAAAACTTCATAATTGAAGTAAGATATGAAGATCTGATTAAAAACCCTGAGCAAACTCTCTCTGAAATTTGTCGATTTTTAGGTGTAAGTTTCCAAAAAAACATGCTACAACTTGAAAAACCATCAGAGCGACATGGTGAGAATAGTAAATTATTAGAAATCAATAAAAGCAACACTGCTAAATATTTAAAAGCTCCCAAAAAAGTCATAGAGAAAATTGAAAAAATCGCCGGTCCTCTAATGGAGCAGTATGGTTATGAAAGAAAATACACTAACAAATTTAAGCCTTATCCTTCATTGCTTAATGAATTAATGAAATATCCTGATTTCATTAATTACATATACAATAATTTTAAAAAAGGGTATAACAAACCATGAGTAAAAAACTAAGGGTTGCGATTACCCATGATGTAGATAGAACATTCAAATCCTATCACTATTTTAGTAAGATAATACGTGCTATTATTAGCCTAAATGGCAAAATGTTAATAACCCAGATCAAAACGATCTTTAGTAGAGAAAATACGTATTGGAATTTTCAAGACATCTTAAAAATTGAGAAGAATAATAATATAAGAGCCACATATTTCTTCCTAAACGAAACGCTCAAGTTCAAATTATTCTCACCTTCAAACTGGGTTCTATCATTGGGCCGATACAATATTCAAAGCCCAAAAATGAAGCGAATAATCAAAAAAGTTGCAAATTCTGGTCATGAAATAGGTGTCCACGGTTCTTTTGACTCGTATAAAAATATTGAGTTATTGAAAAAAGAAAAAGAAACTTTAGAAAAGATTCTCAATGGTAAAGTAACTGGAATAAGACAGCATCATTTAAATAGAGATGATACTACTTGGGAAATACAGCATGAGGTGGGCTTTAAATACGATTCTTCATTAGGCTTTAATGATGGAATTGGATATCCCGATGAGAAAATACGTCCATTTAAACCACTATCAAATGAATTTATAGTGTTTCCTATGGCATTAATGGACTTTACCTTTTCAAACACATCAAATAAATGGGAAAAGTTAGAATATATCATTAAACAAACTATTGAAAATGAAGGTGTGCTTGTTTTGAATTGGCACACTGACACTTTCAGTTTAAAGGAATTTCCAGATCATCAAAAAGACTTTCTTAGAATCATATCTCTATTAAAATCAAGAAACGCTGAATTTTTGACTTTAAAAGAGTGTTATGATAATTATATTTCGAAATGAAGATCCTTATAGATATTAATCATCCTGCTCACGTTCATTACTTCAAGAATGTTATTAACAACTTGGTTAAAAATGGATATGATTATATTATTACGAATAGGGATTCAGAAATTATAAATAAACTCTTAGATGACCTAAATCTAAAACATAAAATAAGGGCTAAACGGCCAACAAAAAATTCCTTTACGAATTCACTGATTTACCTCTTCAAAATGATTTTCTTTATTCTAAAAGTGAGTTCTAAAGAAAAGGTTGATATCTATTTAGGCTTTGCCTCTGCTCCTTGTTCCATTGTATCTTTTTTACGGAGAAAACCTTGTATCGTGTTAGATGATACGGAACATAATAGAATTAATCAATTTATTTACAAGAACTTCTGTAAAAATATTATAACACCTTTCTACTTCTCTAAAAGTCTAACTAACGATCAAATTACTGTTAACGCATTCATAGAGCAATTATATCTCCATAAAAATCATTTTAAAACAAAAAGAATCATACCTGAACAGAAAACGGCTTTACTCCGTTTTATAACTTATGATGCTAAACACGATTCTAAAATAATTGGTAATAACAAATTAAATGAACATCAAAAATTGAGATTGGTAAACCTATTAGAAAGTAAAGGATACAAAGTTTTTATTTCTGATGAGTCTGAGGAACCTAATGAAAGGTTTTCTAATTATCAAATTAAAACAGGTATATCAGAGATACATTATCTTTTAGAGAATGTTGACTTATTTATTAGCGAAGGTGCCACAATGGCTTGTGAAGCTGGTCTTTTAGGTACTGAATATTTCTATATAAATCCTTTAGAAGTTGGTAATATCAATCAACAAGTGAAAGATTTTTCTTTTGCTCACAAAGGAGATATAAATGACGTTTTCAATTTTTTAGAAACCAACATACGAGGCTTAAATAAAGAGAAATCAAATGAGCAACATAAACAACTTATCGACCCAACTTATTTTCTTACTTGGTATATTCTAAACTATCCAACTAGCAGAATTAAGTCAAGGGGAAAAGTAATTGATCATTCATTTATTGAGCAAAACGTAAATTTCAAAGAATGAATCACAAAAATGTTTTAATTACCAATGATGTTGAAACAACATCTATACTTAATCACTGTCTTAGTGATGAAACTGGCAAATTAGTCCTAACTCAGGGGATGCCTCGTTTATTAGACTTATATTCCAAATATAATGTCAAAGCTACGTTTTTCTTTACAGGGTATATTGCTCAGCTCTATCCTGAAATCGTAAAAATGATACTTAAAGATGGGCATGAGATTGGATCACATGGCCTAACTCATGAGACAGATAAGGCTTTTGATGTACTAGATCTTAAAACACAGAAAGATCACTTAACTATATCAAAAAAAATTCTTGAAGATATATCAGGGACTGAAGTTATTTCCTTCAGAGCCCCTGCAGCGAGAGTTTCAAAGGATATAGTTATTGCACTGTCTGAGACTGGTTACAAAATAGATAGCTCAGTGTCTTCTCAGAGGATCGATATGTTCCTATCTTTTGGAAGTTTAAAAAAATTAAATTGGTTATTTACTCCTAGAAAACCATATTTCACAAATAAAGATTCGATTTTTAAAAGTGGTGATTCTGATATATTAGAAATACCTATATCTGCAGCTGGCTTCCCTTATATAGGAACATTTATGAGGATTTCTCCAGCGCTTAATCGGTTTACTCGAAATATGCTTCATGTTGAAACGAAAGTTACAGGACGCCCATTTAACTTTTTAACGCATCCCAATGAGTTTATCGACGAAAAACTGATTAATGAAAAAATTCAACGAAGAGGAAGTAATTTATTATCTTATTGGATGGGAGATATACTGCGACACAAACTCAAAACGAAAAATCTTGGTCAAAAAGCGATACCAATATTTGAGAGAGAACTAAAATTTTTTCAGAAAAAAAATTATGATTTCGTAACTTGTAGAGAATTGTATAAACAAAAATTAAAAATTAATGCCAGCAAATGAAGTTTTAGAGTTTTATGGAATGAACTCATTTTTTGGGAAAATCCGTTATGGTTTTAGGTTTGTTTGGCGGTTCATTTTAGATAAGGTCGCTTTTTTTTGCTTTGTTAAGAGCTGGCGTACAAAAATCCATCGTTGGAGAGGAGTAAATATTGGCAATGGAGTCTACATTGGACATGAAGTAATGTTTGACAGAGTTTTCACCGATCAGATTTTTATAGGGGATGATACTTCAATCGGGGACCGAACAACTATAACAGCACATGCAAACATACCTTCCAATACTCCTTTAAAGAAAATATACCCTCGTGCTGTCATGCAAACTAAAATTGGAAAAGGTGTATGGATTATGCCTAATGTAATAATTGCGCCAGGTGTGACTATTGGAGATCACTCAGTTATTGCAACAGGCTCAGTTGTCACAAAAGATGTAGAACCGATGACAATGGTTGCAGGAGTACCGGCTAAACAAATCAAAAATTTCAAATCCGACTTAAACGAACAGAATTAATTCTTGAAAAACAAAAAGAAAAGTCAAAAAAAAGTAGTTGTTCACATTGGTAGAGAGAAAAGAGCTAATAAGCTATCAATAATTGTTGAAAGACAATTGAAAACTCTACGTGATATTAATTCAGGATTTCAATTTGTCAAAGAAGTACTGCGAGGAAAAGGACTATTTAGTTACATCTCATCATTTTTCAAGATCAGGAAGGCTGCTTCTAACGCAGAAGTTATTCACGCACATTACTCATTTACAGGTCTTCTTTCGCTTCTCGCTGGTAGAAAATGTAAAACCGTAGTTTCATTTATGGGTGATGATGTTTACTCTAACAAGATTCTTCATAAGTTGGCAAAATATTACGTTCTAAAAAAAGCTGACAGCATCATTGTCAAGTCAGAAATAATGAAAAGTAAATTAAAAGCAAATACAAATATCAATGTAATACCAAATGGCGTAGATCTAAATACTTTTAATCCTATGCCATCTAATACATGTAAATCTGAATTACGCTGGGAGGATAATTATATACATGTTTTATTTCCATCTACTAAAACTAGGCCTGAAAAGAACTTTCAACTTGCACAAAAAGTAATCGAAACATTAAGTGGAACACACCCCATTAAGTTGCATACATTGGAAAATATAGATCCTGAAAAAATAGTGATTCATCTGAATGCAGCTGATATTGTTTTCCTCACTAGTCATTGGGAAGGTTCTTCAAATGTTACAAAGGAAGCAATGGCTTGTGATAGAATCGTAGTTTCTACCAATGTTGGAGATGCAGCATTATTATTTGAAGGAACTCCTGGTTGTTTTTTATCGAATAATTCAAGAGAAAGTGTCCAAAAAAGCTTGGAACAAGCCTTGAAGTTTCATAAAAATGGCTCAATTCCACTGGGAAGAAAAAGAATCATTGAATTGGGGTTAGATAGTAATACTATAGCCAAACAAGTATTAAAAGTTTATCGAAGGTTGAATTAAATATGCGAATTGTCGTTCACATAAATCATCCAGCACAGTATCATCTCTTCAAAAGGGTTATCCTCCAATTAAAAGAAGAACAGCATGACGTACTTGTAATTGCACGTAATAAAGATGTATTAACACAGCTCTTGCATAATGACGGAGTTGATTTTATTAATACCACCCATAGAACGGATAGAGAAAGTAATCTATTTTCTTTATTGATCAATTTTATATTGCAATACAGAAAAGTAAAAAAGATCTGTAAAGATTTTCAGCCGGATCTAATGGTAGGGACATCTTTCACACTTCCTTGGATAAGTAAAAGATTAGCTATTCCATTTTTAAACTTTGTGGAAGATGATGCTCAAGTTATACCTCTATATTCCAGGCTGAGCTTCCCTTTTTCAACACATATTATAACTCCAAATGTTTGTCAACTTGGCAAATGGGAAAAGAAAAAAATAGGCTACAACGGCTATCATGAGCTGGCATTTTTACGACCAAATCAATTTGAGCCATCAGAAAAAATCGCGACTAAATATGTGAATACTGATGAGAAAAACTTTCTTCTGCGGTTTACTGCATTTAACGCTCATCATGATTATGGAAAACGTGGTATCGATATCAAAACGGCTAAGAGAATCATCGAACTGCTTAAACCATATGGAAGAGTACTCATATCGAGTGAAAAACCTTTAGATGCTGCTCTTGATGAATATAGATTATCTATTAACCCAAATGATATACATCATGTGATGGCTTTTTGTCATATTGTCATTGGCGATTCGCAAAGTATGGCAATGGAAGCGGCGTGTCTAGGAATTCCATCTGTAAGACTAAACGATTACGCTGAAAGAATAAGTGTGCTTGAAGAGCTCGAAAAGAAATATGAACTCACATTTGGTTATGGGATCAAGCATAAAACTGATTTCTTCACACGTATAAATAAAATAGCTAATGATCCCGACGGATTGAAATCATTTATTGATCACAAAAACAAAATGTTGGATGATAAAATAGACGTTAATCAATTCATATATTGGTTAGTCAGTCAATATCCTTCTTCGATCGAATCTGTAAAAGATCAAGAATTTATAAATTCTAAATTCGGAGGATCGAATGAAGGTGTTGAATATTACCCTTTAAAGAAAGGTAAAAACCAACAATCGATCATCCTTCTAGCTTTTTACTTCGTTATGTTACTCTTGTTATATATAGTACCTCTTAGTGAAGGGTGGAGATTAAATCGTTACCATTTCTCCGGGTTTAGATTAGACCATATTATACACCTGCTTATTTTCTTACCTACTACCTATATGATCTCACCATTTTTCTTGAGACAGACTCAATTTAGACGAATTAAAATCATACTTCTATCTTTGATGATCGCAACTTTGTATGAGACTACTCACATATTCGTAGCTTACCGAGCATTCACGATTGAAGATCTTCTTTCTAATTTACTTGGTGTTATTATCGGCTCGATTCCAATACTGTTCATCTACAAGAAGTTTTAACATAATTCAAAAACACATATAAAAAAAGCCCGATGATCTTTCATCGAGCTTTTTTATTATTCAGTTTTATTACTTTATTCATCTATTAGTATTCCCTCACCCTTTTCTTGTAAGATCGTTCTAGCTTTAAACAATGGGATACGTTGTCCATCATAATATGCCGTAATATAAGCATCCGTAAATCCTCCATCAACAGCCATTGGAATTCGTTTCTTGGCCTCTGCCTCACTCTTGAACATTCCAGTACTATATCTAATCGTTCCATTGTCTAATAAGGTAGTTATAAGGTCTGGCATCCCACCTATCTCTTGTTCCGTTGCAGGTCGCTTGTATACCCCGATTTGCACAGTATAGAACAATCCTTTCTTCGTTTCTGATGCCACTGCTTCAACAGCTCCCTCAGCTTTATTATAATTTGGATCTACAACTTGATTTTCTTCTTTGTTAGCTAGTTGATCAGGATCTTTGATGTCGGCATAATCAATGATCGGTTTAATTGACTTTTTGATTGGCTTACACTCTCCAGCGTCTAACAGTTGTTTGGCCCTAAACATAGGAATACGTTCTCCTTCACAGTAAGCTACAATAAATGCGTCTTTATAACCTACTCCTCTGACCAGAGCTTGAGACTGTAAAGCATCATCAAGATTATTAAGATTCCCTGTTACATAATGAAACAATCCTGTTTTTTCACTTTTCACCTCAACTATATTTCGAATATTCGAAAACAGTTTTGAACCTGCCTGTTCAGATAGTGCACCAACCTGAATTGAAAAGAACAAACCATTCTTCTGCTGAGCAACTTCTGGCATATCTCCTTTGTTCATGATCTGACCTTCTAGTCTCGACATTAACGTTTTTCGGATCGTATCGGTCAATTGTTCTAATGAATCGGTTACTTCTCGAAGCGGTTCGATTAACTTTTTCAGCTCTTTACGTTGTTCTTCGATCGCCAACTGAGTACCAACATCATCATATTGACCTTTGACAGCAGTTAACAAGGAATCAATAAGTTTCTCATTCTGGAGATCGTATGATACAGTATTTACTAATGAATCTATTATCTCTTCACTCTTCAATGATTTATCAATAGAAACATCCATTGAACGAAGAGAAGCTGAATCTAAAGATTTGAATAGATCACAATAGAACGACGCCAGATCATTCATTCGCGAATCCATTTCATTTTGAATATATTCTAAATTCAATTTATAAACCTCTTCACTTTCTGGACCGAAAACATTCTTAAACTCCTTTATGATCGCAACTGCATCATCCATTTCCTCTTCTGTTCTGGGAATGCTTTTGTCACCAAAAGTTGGAAACTTTGAACAATCAATTGGTTTTCTAACTGCTATTAATTCATCCTCTTTACCATATGAGTTTCGATTGGTAGCAAAGAATCCTGTCCTATTGGATACCATGTGAAATGCGAAATCATCATACGGTGAGTATGTCAAAGAGTCCTTGATCTTATCAACAAACCAATTTCCTGTTTGACCCAACTCCGCCTTGTAAAGATCCATATGCTCAAAATGTCCCCTATTCGATGAGAAGTATAATGTACCATCGTAATAGTGAGGGAATACGTCGTTTGAACTTTCCGCGTTCAATCCAGTTAAGGCAATCATGGTATCTTGAAAGTTTGTTCCATCGAAAGGTGTATAAAACAGATGGAAGTTATCTGAATTCTTATTCGAAGTGTAATACAGTCTATCATTCTCTTCATCGTACGTTGGATGCATCACACTGTATTGATCTGAATTCAGCGGAAAAGGTTGTTGTATAACCCATCCTCCACCAATATCCTCGAGAACAAACAGTCCCATTTCACCGTTGGTAGATTCATCTGATGTGTGAGATACAAAAAGTAGTGTTCCGTTTGCTTCACTTGTTATTGGCCCTGTATTACCCAGGACGTTTAGAGTAAGATATGTTTGCTCTTCACCATGATATAGTTGTGCATCCTCTACAATGCAACTATCAACAACTCTTAACAATTGAGTACGTGTGAAAGGCGATGCTGTACTATCTTCAGGAAGATCGTGAGCACAGATAAACACACTACCGTCAAGAACTGCAGCATTGAAAGCACTCACGGAGTCATTAAAACAAGGACGATGAAACATCCAGTCTTCTTGACCATATGAGACTATTGATAAAAAAAATAAGACAAATAATAATCGAAACTTCATCAAATCCGTTTTCTAGTTAAAAAAACGAGGACTCTGAGATCTTCCAGAACGAGCTCCTCCACCTTGATTTAATATTCTGAACTTCAATACGATCTCATGAGATTGGAAAGAAACTCGATTTATCGTTGTTGTAGGAATAGAATAAGCATACCCCATAGAAAGCTGATCACCTAGATTGTAACCAAGAACTAGTCCAACGGAGTTTAGAAGCTGATAATTAATTCCAAAATCATACTTTTCGTCATAAGTAAACATAGCATTTACATCAAGTAAAAAAGGATATGAAGTAATATATCTTCCAACTAAACTTGGTCTAAACTCCATTCTGTCAGCAATATCAAAAGACGCACCACCATAAGCGATGAAACCTCTTCTATCAACGTATTGCTGCATATCTACATTCATAAACTTAATTTGCGCTAAACGTGGCATCGAAACTCCGAAATAATATTTATCTGAATATACCAAACCTCCGAATCCGACATCGAACAGCGTACCTGAAACTAATGCTTGAGACATATATGGATCATCTGCAACAGTTGTTGTTAAAGAAGGAAGATCAACATAGATCGATGAGATCATTGCTCTTAGTCCTATAGAGGCCTTCCAACTTTCATTTAGCTTCAAATGATAGGCCATATCTCCCGTTAAACGTGATGACCTTGTTGGTCCCAATTGATCAATGTGACCCGTTACACCGAATCCCAAGTTGTGTTTAAGATTGAAGTTACCACTGGCAGTAAGTGATCTTGGAGCACCGTCAAATTGCACCCATGATTGTGTTCCAAGTAATGTTACTTCACTATACTCATTTGCACCAGCCTGAGCCGGGTTCAAGAGTAGTGCATTAAACCTATTCTGTCTAAAGTTAGGATTAAACTGAGCCTGTGCAATAACTGTACATGATATTGCTATTAGCGTTAAGATTCTTTTCATTGGTCTCAAGTTTATAGTAAGTTAAAATTATTGTCTTTATTAAAGCGTTCTATTAATGTGAATGTATCCGTTTAGTATTTCGCCTCCGTCTAATTCTAGCGTGTAGAAATATGTACCATCTGGTAACTCCATTCCATTTTTACTGTTTGTTCCATCCCAATCATTATTATACTGATCACTTTCGTAAACAAGGTTTCCATAACGGTTGAATACATTCAGCTTAACAGTTGTATAATTCGATAAAGCAGTAATAACCAGTAGATCGTTTATTCCATCGCCGTTTGGTGTAAATCCTGTTGGAACAACAACCACAGTCGTATTAATGTTATCATCACATGCATCATCGATCTGATCAAAATCCAGGTCAATTCCACTCTCTTCAACTGCTACTACGATCGAGGTATCAAATATATTACCATTGACGTCGATCACTTGAACAGCAATTATATTTGTTCCTAGATCCTCACAATCAAACGAGTTCTGCTCAATTATAACTTGATCCAATCCACAATTATCGGTTGAACCAGCGTCAATATCTGATCCGAACAACGAAATTGGTCCTGAAGGATCTAATGTTAAAGTGGTATCTATCAGCACCGGTTCAGGCAGTATCGTATCCAAAACAGTTACGATCTGAATCGTACTATCAATATTTCCAGCTGCATCCTCTGCATACCAAGTTATTTCATAATTACCTGTTGTATACACCGCTGGTGCATTGTTGTAAATTGTATCTATCGCACAGTTGTCACTTGTGATCGGAGTACCTAAAGAATCGATCGCCGTTTGACAAAGCGTGTCAACATATGCAGTCACAGGTAAAGGTGCAGAGATCTGTGGTGCAGTTGAATCTGCAACTATAACAAGTTGAATTGCGGTCGCTGTGTTTCCGTTAACGTCAGTGACAGTCCAGGTTACTGTAGTTGTATCAAGTTCAAACAGTACAGGCGCATCATTTGTAACAGACTGTACGCCACAGTTATCATTTACCGTCGGCATGTCAAGAACAACATTAAGAGCTGTACAGAAATTATTCGCTGCAATTGTTGTATCAGCAGCAGCAGTTATTGTTGGATCCTCATCATCATTTACGGTTACAGTGAAAGAACCTGTAACACTATTACCACTACCATCTGTCGCAGTATATTCAACAGTAGTTACACCAACTGGGAAACTTCCACCATTAGCGATTCCAGATGTTTGAGTGATTGTGGCACCAGAACAGTTATCTGAAACTGTAGGAGCTGTCCAGTTCACAATGGCGTTACATACTCCAGGATCATTTGACTGAACAATATTTGCTGGAAGACCATTTATAACCGGATCAGTATCATCAACTACAGTGATAGTTTGAGTATCTGTCGATACATTTCCACTTCCATCAGTTACTGTCCATGTAACAGTTGTATTACCCAAAGGGTATGTCGCAAGTCCATCATTTGTTACCGAAGCAACCGAACAGTTGTCATCTGTTACCGGAGTTCCAAGACTTGCTACTGTTCCTTGACAACTAGCGTCAGCTGACACTGTAATATCGGCAGGGGCTATAACGCTTGGAGCATCTGTATCCTGAACTATCACATCTTGAGTGGCAGTTGCAACATTCCCACTGTTATCCGTTACTGTCCAGGTAACTGTAGTTGTACCCAAAGGATAGATCACAGGAGCATCATTCGTTACGGATGCTACTCCACAGTTATCATTTGTTGTTTCCGAACCTAAAGCAACACCAGATGCAGTACAATTATTTCCAGCAGAAACAGTTACATCAGCTGGAGGTGTTATTGTAGGGTTTTCATCGTCAGTAACAATAACATCAAAACTACCAGTTGTAGTGTTACCTGATCCATCTAGTGCTTCATAGGTAACAGTTGTAATTCCAACTGGAAATGCACTTCCACTAGCTAATCCACCAATTTGAGATATAGAAACACCAGCACAATTATCTGTAGCAGTTGGCGCTGTCCATGAAACTACCGCCGAACAGTTACCTGCGTCATTTGATACAGAAATGTCTGATGGAAGATTAACAATAACTGGATCAATATCGTCTATAACAGTCACTGTCTGAGTATCATTCGTCGTGTTTCCATTTACATCAGTTACGGTCCAGGTGACAATCGTCGATCCAAGACCAAAACTTGCCGGAGCATCATTACTTACACTAGCTACACCACAATTATCCGAAGTTGTGGCTGAACCTAGAGCTGGATTAGCTTGACAAGCGTTATCTGCAGAAACTGTAATATCAGCAGGTACAGTGATCGTCGGGTTTTCTGTATCATTTACAGTCACAGTGAATGTTCCTGAAACAGAATTTCCAGCACCATCAGTAGCCGTATATTCAACAAGCGTTGTTCCTACAGGGAAGTTACTTCCATTCGCTGGACCTTGAGTTTGAGTTATCGTTGCACCCGCACAGTTATCACTAGCAACTGGAGCAGCCCATGCTACTGCAGCCTCACAAACACCTGGATCATTGCTAACTACTATGTCTGCAGGTAAACCAACTATTGTTGGATCAGTTTGATCTTCAACCGTTACTTCTTGCGTATCCGTATCAATATTACCAGAAGCATCCGTTGCTGTCCAGGTCACTATTGTAGTTCCTAAAGGGAAAGTTGCTGGAGCATCATTCGTGATCGATGCTATAGAACAGTTATCTGTAGCCGTCGGAGTTCCAAGAGCAACACCACTAGCTTGACATGACGCGTCTGCCGCAACTGTTAAATTACCTGGAGCAGTCATAGCTGGAAGTTCAACATCCTGAACAGTAACATCTTGAGTAGCAGTTGCCGTATTTCCATTTACATCGATCGCTGTCCATGTTACAACATGAAGACCAGGTAACATTAATAGATCCGCATCATTGTATACAGTATCTACTGCACAATCTGCATCCACAACAGTAGGTGGGGTCAAATTAGCAGAAGGATAATAACAAGTACCTGGGTCTGTATTGACAGTTATCGGTGTCGTCAACGTTATTGTCGGTGGAGTGTTATCTACGTTTACTGTAACAGTTTGACAAGCAACTGGAGCACCACACTGACCTTCTGGTCTCACGAAGTACGCAGTATTAACTGTCGGACGAACTGTTAATGAATCACCAGAACCTAAGTAAGTTCCTCCACAAGAACCTTCATACCAAGCCCATTCTACAGCGTCATTAAGTGTTCCATCGATATAAACTCGTGTAGAATCCTGAATTCCTGGACAAAGCATTGCATCAAGTGTTCCTGTTCCTGTGATCGTCGGGGCAGTACACGTTTGAGAAAGTTTCGAAACGAAACCATCATCACCACCAAGTGATGTGATCGGGAAATTAGCACCATCGGGATCAAAATCACAAGTACCATTGAAGTACCCTGTAGAAATAACGTCCCAATTCTCATCAATGGTCAAGTTAAATCCAAAATTATTGGATGCTCCTCCCATTCTTTCTGTCCAATCAAGAGTTCCATTTTCTAAATATCGAGCCAAGTAAATTGTGTTACCTCCAAGAGAAGTCATTGTAGTGACACCATCAAAGTTTGCAGTACCGTTAAAGTATCCAGTTACATAAGCTGAACCATCCGGCCCTGAAGCAACACCCAAACCTAGGTCAGTGGCAGCACCACCAATAGGCTCGACCCAGTTGAATAATCCGTCATTATCCAATGAAAGAATGTAAGAATCAATTCCTCCTGAAGATGTTTGGTTTGAAGTACCGGCACCTGGATCAAAATCGGCAGTACCTTCAAATTGTCCTGAGATGAATAAATTTCCATTTCTATTTACTGCCAACCTGTTAACCTGATTATTTCCTGCACCAACAATACTATTTGACCAGCGATGCATTCCATTTGAATCAAAACTTCCTAGAAAAATATCCGGACCACTACCTGTCAATTCAGTCTGTGTCCCCGGATTGAATTGATCGAAATCTAGTTGCCCCGAGAAAAATCCACCGAAGAAAATATTATCGTTAATATCAACACCTACTGTGTTCACTCGGTTGTCATTATCACCAACCAAATGTCTAGCCCAAATAAAGTTTCCATTACTGGAAAGTTTTGCTATATATCCATCTCTACCTGAAGTAGAATTATACACTAAACCTCCACCAGAAGGATTAAAATCACAATCCGCAGTAAAATATCCACCAATTATAACATCGTCATTACTATCAGTTACAACTTCAAGACCTTCAGACACACCAGCTGAACCGCCAAACTGACGAACCCACAAAAAGTTCCCATCAGTATCCAACTTAAGCACAAACGCCGTCACAACAAACTGAGAAGTCAAAGTAGCCGTTCCTGGTCCTGGATCGAAATCAACAGTACCTTCGAAGTAACCAGTAATGTAAACATCACCGTTTGAATCTACAGTAACATTATTAGCCCTATTTCTCGACGCATTTCCAAAACGCTGAGCCCAGATCAGGTTCCCTCCTGCATCCAATTTAGTTATATAGATATCCTGATTACCAGGAGAAGTTAAATTTAAAGTACCTCCACTAGGATCAAAATCTGCAGTTCCAAAAAAGAAACCAACTGAAAAAACTTCGCCCGCGGTATTAGTTGCTACATCTTGACCGAAAACATCACTGGCCCCTTGGTATGCAGAAGCCCATTGAAAAGTTTGGGAAAATGTAAAATTAACTCCAGCTGTTAGTGAACTGATCACGACCAGTGAAACAAAAAACAAGCGTTGTGTAAAATATTTCATTTTAGTAATGTTAAGTAATATCACGTAGCAGTAAACTACAAAATTGAAAATCTAAAACTAAGAATTTTTCTTTATCTATACGGCTACGTAACAAAAAAGTTATAGAAGTTTCTATTATTTAGAACGTTGAAAAATAATTAATAGTTGGCTAAAGTTCTTTTTTCATGTTTTCTCTTAAAACTCGAAGCGTTGCAAATTAGAGAATAGTCGATGGTTTTGTTTTGTTTATCTAAAAACATGATTATTAAGGAAACCAATATTAGATTTGTAACGTATATAGATACAGTACTACGAATATTTTATGAGATCTGATAATTCCGATACTACTTCTCTGAAGTCTGAAAAATTTTATTCAGAACTAATAACCCGCGCTATGATCTCTAGTTCATCGGGAGAAAAAAGTGGTGGTCTTAAACAAGTCAGGGTCAAAAAGATCTACAAACCAGAAGTATCAGTTGAATCAATACGTATTAATGATATTCGGTATATCGATAAACATCTTAAAGAAATAAATTCTCAATTAAGAGTTGGAGAATATTATTTAGTTCGCGCCCAGTTTCTTGAACAATGGAAGAAAAGAAGGAGATTAAGAAATACTAAAGGATTTAGGACCATTGCAAGAATTTGGGAGTTTGCATTCTTAAGAGCAGCCCCTAAAGTATGGGGTGTTCGAAAGATCTATTTTTCAATTACGAAAGGTAAAAACAGGATAGTATCTAAAGCTGAAGTTCTAGGCAGACTTGTAAGTAATGGTTTTGAGATCATGAAGGTTGTTGAGCAGGATGAAGTTGCTTTTGTACTCACCAAGAAAAAAAGTCTTCCTGTTCAGAAAAAGCCTAGCTATGGTCCATTGTTCAAAATGGAAAGAGTTGGAAAAGGAGGGAAACTAATTGGAGTTTACAAGTTTCGTTCTATGCACCCCTACTCTGAATTTCTTCAGGAATATCTCATCCAAAATCACGGTTACGCAGAATCTGGAAAGATAAAAGATGATTTCCGGACTACAGTATGGTCAAGAAGACTCCGAAAATACTGGATAGATGAAATTCCACAACTGATCAATGTATTAAAAGGTGAAATGAAGTTAGTTGGCGTAAGACCAGTTTCTCCGGTATATTTCAAAGACATCCCTAAAGATTTACAGGAATTAAGAAAAAAATATAAACCTGGATGCATCCCTCCATATGTTGCATTCAACAAAAGTGGTAGTTTAAAGAGTGTATTAGAATGTGAAGAGGTTTATTTAAAGATGAAGGAGAAGGATCCCTACTTCACAGACACAAAATTATTCTTCAAGGCAATCTTCAACATCATCTTTAGAGGTAAACGGAGTGCTTAGTTTCAAAAAACAACCTTTTACATCCCTCACTTCTCACTGCTCACTAAATCCTCCCCTAGCTTGTCATAATCAATCCCGTCAAAGTTCCCTGAGCTCATCATCAGTAGGACTTTATTCTTCCAATCAAAACTACGAATGAAATCAAGTACATCTTGAGTTTTCGTTGCAACTTCTACTCCACCGAAACCCTCACTAACATCTTTTTCAGATATTGGGGGTAACTTTTTGTGCTCTACAACTGATGGACTGAAATAAACCAATGCTTCATCAGCGTCTTGCATTGCATCTTTATATTCGGGCAGAAAAGCCTTTTGGAGCGAGGAGAACGTGTGAAGTTCCATACAAGCGACAAGTGTTCTATTCGGAAACTGTTCTTTTACTGCAGCAGTCGTTGCTTTTAACTTCGAAGGAGAATGTGCAAAATCTTTATACATGACAAGATCTTTACTTTCGGTCACTTTCTCCAATCTTTTCCCCGCCCCAGTGAAATTCTTCATCGCCTTGAAAAAAGAATCTGGTTCAACACCGATCGACTGACAGACATTCATTGCGCCAACTAAGTTTTGTAAATTATGCTGACCAAAAATAGCTAATGGATAATCAACGCCGTCCCAGGTCAAAACAGTCCCATTTTCAACTACGTTGTAATTTGGAGATTTATAAGGTCTGAGTTCAAGATCACGATTCTTATTCTCAGAGATTGATTTTACAGTATCATCTTCTTCATTATAGATCAAAACCCCATCCTTCTCGATCTTATCACAAAATATAGAGAACTGATCAACATAATCTTCATACTTCGGGAAAACATTGATATGATCCCATGCAATACCACTGATCAATGCTACATGTGGCTTATAAAGGTGAAATTTAGGGCGTCTGTCGATCGGTGAGCTCAGGTACTCGTCACCTTCCAATATGATAACTTCATTTGCTTTGGTTAATTTAACCATACAGTCATACCCTTCAAGTTGGGCTCCAACCATATAATCTACGTCCATATTCAATTCATTTAAAGCATGTAAGATCATTGATGTAATCGTTGTCTTACCATGTGATCCACCAATAACAACTCTTTTCTTATTCTTGGATTGCTCATAAATGTATTCTGGATAGGAAAAGATCTTCAAACCAAGTTCTTTAGCCTTCGCAAGTTCAGGATTATTTTCTCGTGCATGCATCCCCAGTATCACCGCATCAAGATCAGAAGTTACACGAGATTCATCCCATCCAATTGTTGCAGGAAGAATCCCCTCTTTTTTCAATCGACCTTTCGACGGTTCAAATATTTCATCATCTGAACCACTTACCTCGTAACCTTTCCTTGACAATGCGATCGCAAGATTATGCATTGCACTCCCTCCTATTGCTATGAAATGAACTTTCATCTTTGAATAATTTGCTAATTTCCGGTTGAAGATAAATAATCTTTAGAAACAAAAACACTTCTAATTTGTAAGGAATATCAACAAAACACATGTTAATAGAAGCAAAAGATTATGACAAATGAAGCAAGTTGGAAAGAATACCTGGACAGGTTTGATATTTTGTTAAATGCAGAACTTCCTGAAACACCATATGATAATAAAGACTATTTCAATTATCTGAAATTAAATTCATCAAGACAAAATAGGTGGCTTAAAAAAGGAAACATCAATAATTCGCTCATTGAAAAAATACGATCAATTAATTCACCACAAAAATGGTTTATCATCACTGAACCGTGGTGCGGAGATGCAGCACATAGTATACCTTTCTTGTATCTTGCAAGTCAATTCAGTGAAATGATCGATCTACGCATAATTTGGCGAGATACGCCTCCGTTCATTATCGAGAATTATTTAACGAATGGCGGGAAATCAGTACCAAAGTTGATCGTCAGAAATGAAAAAGGTGAAGATCTATTCACCTGGGGTCCACGCCCAGAACCTTGTCAAAAATTATATCATGATCTAAAAAATAGAAACGCTGATTTCGAAGAGATGAAAATAGAACTTCAAAAATGGTATAACAGTGATAAAGGTCAAACATTGCAAAAAGAACTGGAGAATTTGATCGAAACAAAACTCTAAATTCTAAACCCTAAATTCTAAACTTTTACGCTGAGCTTGTCGAAGTGCTAATTTCCCTATCTTTGCAATATGCGAATAGATATACTTACAGTGGTACCAGATCTGCTTTCTGGACCTTTTGACCATTCAATACTGAAACGTGCTAAAGAGAAAGGGCTTGCAGAGATCCATGTCCATAATATTCGCGACTATTCCACAGACAAGCATAAAAACGTTGATGATTATCAATATGGTGGTGGAGCAGGAATGGTAATGTCCATTCAACCCATTTCGGATTGCATAGAAGACCTCCAAAAACAACGTGATTATGATGAAATCATCTATGTTACTCCTGACGGGGAACTTTTCGATCAGAACACAGCCAATCAGTTATCTTTAAAAGGTAATATCATCATATTATGTGGTCATTATAAAGGTGTAGATGAAAGAATAAGACAGCATTTCGTTACGAAAGAGATCTCAATTGGCTCATATGTACTTTCTGGGGGAGAATTAGCTGCTGCCGTAATCGCTGATAGTGTGGTCAGATTAATTCCAGGGGTGCTTAACGACGAGACATCTGCGCTAACAGATAGTTTTCAGGATGGACTTCTATCCCCTCCCGTTTACACCAGACCTGCTGAATACAAAGGCATGAAAGTACCTGAAGTTTTGTTATCTGGAAACTTCAAAAAGATCGAAGAATTCCGTGAGAAAGAAGCACTTAGACGTACTCAAGAAAGGAGACCTGACCTTCTTGATTAAAAGGATCTAATATCTTGTATATCCTTCTCTGAAACCCTTCGTGTCCTAAATGCACCTGTTTATCGAAAAGTTAAGGAAATATTACCAATCCTTCAAAAATCTACTTAAATTCGGGGCGCTATGAACTATTTACGTCTCTTTATTATTGCCGCTCTCGGATTAGGACTGCTCAGTTTTCATGAGTATTTCTTTGGGTTTGGAGAGCTTCAATACAATGAAAAGACAAGAAAGATCGAAGTTTCAATAGCCGTTACAGGTCACGATTTCGAACAATATTTAGAAGAAAAGGGAGTAGAAATTCCTCCTTTGGAAGAATGCGTAAACCAACCCGTTCATCTAAACAAGATCGAAAAGGAAATTCGTTTGGGATTCGAAGCAAAAGAAGAAAACCAAAAATTACAATTCGACCTGATTGGTATGGAAGTAAACAACAAAGACCAAGCGATCTTTTATTTGACTTCCAGAGAAATGGAACGACCTGATGAATTAGTCATTAGATTCGATCTTCTGATGAATTACTTCATAAAGCAGCAAAATAAACTAACCGTTTTCAATGACGGCAAAAAAGAATTTTATTCATTCTTAAAAACAGGACCAGAAAGAAAAATAAGTCTATGAGAAAGTTAACAACACTTTTGATCATTGGATGTATCTCCTTTGTTTCAGCACAGGAAGGTGTCAATCCAGAGAACATCAACAATAATAAGTTTCGTCAGTTATACCAGGAATTACCAACTCCAAATGTTTACAGAACTGCTGCCGGAGCCCCTGGACATGAATACTATCAGCAAAAAGCTAACTATGAAATAGAAGTTACCCTCAACGATGAGGATCAAACTATTCACGGTGAAGAGCGAATCACTTATGAAAATAACTCGCCAGATCCACTTGAATACCTATGGCTTCAACTTGATCAAAACGTTCGAGCGAAAAACTCGGATAGCAAATTGATCAATGTGGAACGAATGGAGGACTTCCGTTCATTAGGCCAGGTACATCGTAAAATGTTTGAGTTTGATGGTGGTTACAAGATTGAATCAGTTCAGGCAACAAATGGAGAATCAATGGATTATGCCATCAATAAAACAATGTTGAGAATTGATCTTGATTCACCTCTTCAACCTGGAGGCACAATTAGTTTCGATGTTAAATGGTGGTATAACATCAATGACAGAATGAAGATCGGAGGTCGATCTGGATTTGAGTATTTCGAAGATGAAGACAACTACATCTATACGATTGCACAGTGGTTCCCAAGAATGTGTGTATACAACGATGTAGAGGGATGGCAAAACAAACAGTTCCTCGGTCGTGGTGAGTTCGCACTCCCATTTGGTGATTATGATGTGAAGATCACTGTTCCTGCAGATCATATTGTTGGTGCGACAGGTGTTCTGCAAAATGAATCGTCTGTTCTAAGTTCTGAGCAACGAAACAGAATGAAAGAAGCAAAGAAAAACTTTGACAAGCCAACTTTCATTGTAAACGAAGAAGAAGCCATTGAAAACGAAAAGGAAAAGGAAAAAGCTACTAAAACTTGGCACTTCGAAGCTGATAATGTAAGAGATTTCGCTTTTGCCAGTTCAAGAAAGTTTATTTGGGATGTAATGCCTGTGAAGATCAATAACAAAACATCTCTGGCAATGTCATATTACCCAAAAGAAGGTAATCCTCTTTGGGAGAAATATTCAACTGAGGTTGTTGCTCATACCTTGAAAGTTTATTCAAAATATACAATTGACTACCCTTACCCTGTTGCTATTTCGGTTCACTCAAAATCGATCGGAATGGAATACCCGATGATCTGCTTTAATGGTGGACGACCTGAGCCAGATGGTACTTATTCACAACGAACTAAGTATGGTATGTTAGGAGTGATTATTCACGAAGTAGGACACAACTTCTTCCCGATGATCATTAACTCTGATGAAAGACAGTGGACATGGATGGATGAAGGACTAAATACATTTGTTCAATATTTGACAGAGCAAGAATGGGAGCGCGATTACCCATCGAGAAGAGGACCAGCTCATCAAATTGCTGATTATATGGGTGGAGATAAAAAATACATCTCTCCAATCATGACAAACTCAGAATCGATCTGGCAGTTCGGTAACAATGCTTACGGAAAGCCGGCAACAGCATTAAATATCCTCCGCGAAACGATCATGGGACGTGAATTATTCGACCATGCATTCAAAATCTATTGTGAAAGATGGGCATTTAAACATCCTACTCCGGCAGATCTTTTTAGAACTATGGAAGACGCATCTGGTGTAGATCTGGACTGGTTCTGGAGAGGTTGGTTCTACACTACAGACCATGTTGACATCTCTTTATCAAGCGTAAAATGGTTCCAATTGAATACAGGAAATCCTGAATTGGAAAAAGCATTTCAAAAAGAAAAAGATGAAAATGCCGACGAGCACATAGGGTATACTCGTAACGAAAAAGAAGTTAAAGAGACGATGACTGAGAAAAAGCCAGAGCTTAATGACTTCTATAACAAACGTGATATTTACAAAGTAGATCCTCTTGACGTTCAGGAATATGATGAATTAAAGAAGAGACTTTCTAAAGAAGACATTGAGTTACTAAATAGTGGTAAGCACTTTTATGAGCTTCAGTTTGATAATATAGGTGGACTTGTAATGCCATTGATCATTCAGGTTACTTTCATTGATGGATCAGAAGAGGTAATTAGAATTCCTGCTGAGATTTGGAGAAGACAGAACTATCATGTTTCAAAGGTATTTATCTTCGACAAAGAAGTTCAGAAGTTTAGACTGGACCCTTTCTTAGAAACTGCAGATACGGATCTAAGCAATAATAGTTGGCCAAAAGAAGTTGAACCAACTCGCTTCAAACTATTTAGAGAGCAGCAAACGAGAGAAAATCCTATGCAGCGTCAAAGAAGAATTGAAGACATGGGTAATTAAGATAGATAACTAAATGATATTAAGCAGGCTTGGTGATACTGAGCCTGTTTTTTTTATTCAGCTGAAAGTAAGACTGCTTCTTTAACATCTTCAACCAAAATAGCCTCTGGCCCCTTTGATAAAGCTTCGTGTATGGCACCAGGACTGTAATTCTCATAAAGAATTACAGATTTACCTCCGTTTTGCACTTCAACGATCTGTTCTTCAGAGATCGTTTTGTTCCTCAAAAACCAACCATCGTATATAGTAGAGTTTAGGTCGATATCTCCTGGCTCATCAGCATCTGACCAAATGGAATATCCCAATTGCTTCATTTCTTGAGCTAATTCCGAATTATTAATGATGAAGGTCACACTCAGAGAAGGGTGATCAAGAAATTGAACACATTCTTGCTCTAGTTTATTGGCTGAGGGAACAATATTGGAGCACGCTCCCACATATTTTACATCAATAAAAACATCCTTTACTCCTTGCACTTTCGAGAGATCTACATCAACAAGTTTCGTCAGTGACTCGTTGCTTTCCAAATACCTAAGACCACTCATGAATTCATCCGACCTTTGACAGATCGTTCCTGAACCGGTTGTTTTTCCATCGAGTTCTAAATCGTGAAACATCCATAACGAAGAATCTGCGCTGAACTGAACATCCATTTCTATTCCCTGCAAACCCTCAAAAGACATAGCGTAATTCAATCCTTCAACAGTATTATCGATGAAGTATCCTCCTGGATTGAAAAGCCCAGTGATTGCATGAGTGTACACTTTAGTATTCTCTGAATCACTTTGCTTTTTACAGCCTACTACGCCCGCTGTCAGTAATAAACCAGTGAATAAAATATTTTTAAAATCTATACCCAACACCGATCTGAATTAAATAGCTTGCATAGAATAGATTGAAATTCGGACTATCTTCATGCCCAACCCCCGCGTATAAGGATTGAATGAACCTAAATCTATCTCCGATAGCCATAGAATATCCTATTAAAGCATCTGAATTGTAGATATTGCTCGCATCATTTAAGCGGAGTGAACTAAGCTGTAATTTTATTCCTGGCGCAAATGAGAACTTCGTACGTTTTTTAGCGCATTCATAACCTACTCCTAAGCCAATTAGTGGATTGAAGGAGTTTAAAGCTGCTTTCCTTATATTGATCGATATATCTGCATTGAGCAAAACTGATCTGGACAACTTTGTTGCTCCCGAAATACCAACAAAAACACCAGAACGATTCAATAGTCCACTCGTTCCAAGAGTCGTAATTTTCGCCTTAATGATCTCCTTTTCAGATCTAACGTTCTCAATCGTTTCTTGAGTCATCGCGGAATCAAGCGGCGAAAGAAGTAAAATGAATAAATACTTATAAACGTACCTGATCATATCATCATCCTCCTTTACGCTTTGTTTTATATCCTTCTTTCTCAAGGATCTCAATAATCTTATCTCTAAAACTTCCTTGAATCAGGATCTCACCATCCTTGACTGTTCCTCCCACTCCGCATGAGGATTTCAATAATTTCCCTAAAGCTTTTAGATCCTCATCAGTTCCAACAAATCCTTCAATTAGCGTTACTTCCTTACCTTTTCTTTTTTTGCGATCTATCGACACATAAAGAAGTTGCTCATCAACGGGTAACGTCTCCTCCTCATGATCGTCATCAAAATCATAATTAAAATCCGGATTAGTACTGTATACAACATCAACTCGCTTTTTCTTCTTTTTACCCATAATCTTAAATTTATCTTTCTAACAATTCTTTTAATCGCGCCATTGATTTTGCATTCGCTTCAGAGTAAACGGCATTTTTGATCTTGCGCTTTTCCTGCTTTGTTAAATGCCATGATAAAGCGATCCTATCATCAAAATTCTCTCTCAAATTGAATGTAACGATCTCAATAGGGAAATCTAAACTTCTTACTGCAGTTGACAACAACTCATCCTGATTAAAATCTTGTACCCTGGGGAAGTTACCATACATATTGCTGAATGGCAAGAAAAGTCTTTCGATCAACCCGATCTCTTTGTAATCCTCCCCTCTTAATGATTTTTTAGCGTCACGAACTTTCAATATAATCACCCCGGAAGTGTTTTCTTCTATCCACTTACGCAAAGCGATCAAATACCTCACGGTAGTCTTGGTTCCATAATTATCTCTAATCCCAGCATCCATAACCTGCATACCAGGATCCGTAGGCATCGTAACCATAGGCATTATGTAGGGAAATGTTGCACTCATCCTCATCACTGAAGTAAAAGCAACTTTCTCAGGATCATTTTTCTTAAAATACTTCAAGTACTCTACATTTTCGATCTGAGGTTCGAGGCCAATTTTAGTATCCAATTTATCAGAAGACTGCAAATAACCATGATGTTGAGCTCCAATAAGCAATCTCCGTCCATCATTGATTATGGTTGGTGTAAAGATGAACGTTGGAATTTCTGCATTTTTCTCTGGGATCGTGTAATCTCCGAGCGTACTGTTAAAAGCTCCATTTAAATTTTCCTTCAATTCCTCTTCAAAAGCATATCCTCGATCCTTGGAATACCTGTGTCCATTCATTTCTACCTTTTGAAAACGGAAAAATATATCACTTGTAGAAATTGAAAAGGACAATCGATTCAATAAATCTTTAGCCAGCCATGCAGCATACTTCTCATCAGATCTATCTTGAATTAGACTATCTTTCTCCTGCATGATCAACTCTCTGTAATACGCAGCCCCAATCATTCCTCCAGAAGCACCTGTAACCATTTGAAGATGTTTTGCAAATTGATCATTAGTAGAAGTATCCGCAGCACTCAACACATTGAAGGTCCATAGTGCAGACCTCAGTCCACCACCACTGGTATTCAATAGAACAAGTTTTGGTTTCTCTAACCCAGTTTTCTTCTTCCAGTTCTCTAGTGTTTTCACATAATTCTCGTAATCTTTTTGGATCACACTGTCTGAGTAAGATATCGACTCGATCTCTGACTGATCATAATTTAAAAGATCTTCTTTATCGTAAGACAATCCAAAAGCATAGCTCTGAAACTGAAACCAGCTCGTTTCTTTACTCAAGAAATTAATGAATAAGAACAATCCTAATAAAACTGCATATGTCCAGTTTTTAAACCATGAGAAAAATGCACTGATCAACATAATAATGATCGTAAAGAGCATCATAATACTTACGCTGGTAGGAACCTGAAAAAACTCTGTATCTCGAAAAAATCCAATAGTGAAGAATGACAAGATCAAAACGACCTCGAAAACTGAAGCATTTATGTGATTCTGACTAAAAACCTGATCCAATACTTTTCGATCATAATGCATCGAACTTCTTGATCGCTTTACTTTTAACCCTCTCCCCAGATAATAGTATCGATCTAACGACCGACGAAGAAAATCCTCATACCAAGTTTGTTTTTTGTGAAGCGATGCATTGACGTTACTCGTTTTACTCACAAACTCCTCTGATCTCTTTCCTGTAATTTTGAAAAGATCTTTATTCGTCGGGAAAAAATATAGAAAGGCAAAACTTATAAACAGGAATACTCCTACGACAAAGCTGGCGATAAAGCTAAAAAGAGTTGCAGTTGAAACAAATTCCTGACTTTTTTGAAAGTAATAGATGCTGATGCAAAGATTTACTACAAATGCTAAGGGTATCAGACTATTATTTAGTGAAAACTTAAAGAACGGTCTTGATAATGTCGCAATGAAGGGATATTTTGGTCCTAATTGAATATAAGAATAGGTATGGAACGCCATTATAAATCCTCCAACGCTAAATCCTAATAACAGAAAAGATAAATAATTAGAACTCCCTAAATACTCTGGGGAAAGAAATAAATAGGGCAACCCAAAACCAATCCCTAACTTGTTATTAATTATGGCAAATAAGAAAGCCCAATAGAAAAGTACGATCAAGTTGTACTTAAGCTGAGAAAACATTAAATGAATAGGGAAAAACGCTGGTATAGCTTTCAAAAAATCAAATAATCTCCCCATCATTCATCTAATTTACATAATATTATTACGCTTTACCTGCATTCCAGTGTGCTCTGATAAAATCGGTAACTAAATATGCTAACGTTTTACCTACAACGATATATTCGTCATCATTGTTCGGTGCACCTTCAGGTAAATGCAAGTACCCAACTTTCTTATGCTTAGCCATGGTTCTGAGATAACGCAGTGCCTGGCTCATTGTCATACCAACTGGCGTAAAAGCACTACTCGGCATTCGCTCGATCGAATCTAGATCTAGTTCAATGCCTAACGGTATATTAACGTTTGATTCGTCCAGATATTTTTTGAAATCCTCAAAATAATTTCGCTCTTCGTTAATATAAGACTCGTGAAGTGTGTAAGTATGTCCATCTCTTTTTAAATCATCAAATATTTGCTGACTATTATATTGATAATGGAGCCCGAAGACTGTGTAGTGATTTAAAAACCCTTGATTATACGCATAAGAAAATGAGTTTCCACTATGTCTACCCTCCAGTAATCTGTAATCCGCATGAGCATCCAAATTGACTACATTGATCCTGTTATCATTCTGTTTACTGAGATATTTGATCAATGGAAAAGCATTGTTATGTCCACCTCCCAATAAAATCGGAATTTGTCCACTTCTCAGATGATCTGAAATAGTTTCTTCAATAAATGCATCTAACGACTCAACAGAATCGATCAGTGTTTTCTCTTCAGACACTACCCTCACTCTACCCAGCACCGCGACCTTTGAAGCATCAAAAAATGAGTTAGACTGCATATTCAAAAACTTACTTAAAAATGCTTTGAATGCGTGCTCCGCTCCACCTCTACCAAGATTTGCTCTAGGTCCTACGCTTTCTTCAACTCCTAATACTACATACTTGGCTGATTTCCATCTCGTACTATCGTAAGTAGCAATTTTCTCTCCAATTTTAGTCTCACCGTCCCGAGGGACTAGAAACTGTTCAACATCTGAAGCTCCGAAGAGATCAAAGGATATTTTAGCATGATCTTGACTCATAATTATACTTTTTTCACTGAAGATAATAACTTAATAAAGCTCTCTGGTGGTGAAGAAGGCCTCATGGTTTCTTTATTTACAAAAACAAGCGTAGTAGATGCTTTTGACACTAACCGCTGATCTTCATTATGAATTTCATAGTCAAACGTTAACCTCACACCATCAAGCTTTGTAATGTATGTTGTGATCGTTAATAGATCATCATATTTTGCCGGGAACAGATATTCAACACTGTACTTACTAACCGGTAACATAATTCCATTCTCTTCTAATTCGCGATACGACATTCCCATTTTCCGCAAAGCCTCTACTCGACCCACTTCAAAATACTGAGCGTAATTTCCATAATAACAATAGCCCATTTGGTCTGTTTCGCCATAACGTACTCGCAATGATGTATTTGACTTTAATAAAAAATCCATAATCAGCTATTTTTTTTCACAGTTTCAAGTTAATATTCCAAAAAGGTTGTTTATATTAGAAGCGTAAAATCAGAAGAGAACAGCTAGCGCTACTAACTACTCGTTTTATCGATGAAAATAACATTTTATTTCGACGAGTGTCTTGTTTTCGAAGATATTTTACTTTTCGGTTTAGGAGTAAAACTTTTTAAAAAGTCAATAGCAATTTGATTTTTTTTTTAACTTTTTTCTGTAAATATTTGCTCCTAGTTAGAACGACCAAAAAATATCAGGAATTAACTTCCTGAACAAGATATAAGATTGCTAAAAACGCTTTAAACGAATTAAATGAGTCAATTACATGAACAAAAATGGGAAGCTTGTCTGAAAGTAATTAAAGACAACATTCCATTACAAGCTTTTAAAACTTGGTTTTCACCAATCGTTCCTGTAAAACTTGAAGGAGACATTTTAACGATTCAGGTTCCATCCCATTTCTTTTATGAATGGTTAGAAGAACATTATATTGGGCTGCTTAAGAAGGTTATCAAAAAAGAACTTGGTGCCAATGGTCGTCTTGAGTACAGCATCATTATGGAGAAGAATGCGACGAATTCCACTCCATACACTGTAAACCTACCAACATCAGGTAAGAGTTCTTTAAAGAACGCTCCTGTCACAGTTCCGTTGAATGTTAATGAAAATGAGATCAGAAATCCTTTTGTGATCCCTGGACTCAAGAAAGTCAATGTTGATTCAAACCTGAATCCTTCTTATTCTTTTGAAAACTTCGTTGAAGGAGATTGCAACAGACTGGCTCGATCTGCAGGTTACGCTGTAGCAAATAAACCAGGAGGAACGGCATTCAACCCATTATTGATCTATGGTGGAGTTGGTTTAGGAAAAACACATTTAGCAAATGCGATAGGAATTGGTATCAAGAATCAATTCCCAAACAAAACTGTTTTATACGTTGGTTCTGAGAAATTCGCTCACCAGTTTATAGACTCTATAAAGAATAACACGACTAATGATTTCATCCATTTTTATCAAATGATGGATGTATTGATCATTGATGATGTTCAGTTCTTCTCTGGTAAAGAGAAAACACAGGACGTATTCTTCCATATCTTCAATCACTTGCACCAGAATGGCAAACAGATCATTCTAACTTCTGATAAGCCACCTGTTGAGATGCAAGGAATGGAGCAGCGTTTATTATCAAGATTCAAATGGGGATTATCTGCTGATCTTCAGTCACCAGACCTTGAAACGCGAATCGCAATACTTGAAAAGAAAATGTATGGAAACGGTATCGATCTTCCTAAGGAAGTTGTTGAATATCTGGCATACAGTATCAATACTAATATACGTGAGATGGAAGGAGCACTTACCTCTCTTCTAGCACAGGCTTCTTTGAACAAGAAAGCAATTACTCTGGATCTTGCGAAACAGATGATCGACAAGTTCGTGAAGAACACTGCTCGTGAAGTTTCTATTGAATACATCCAAAAGGTAGTTTGTGATTATTTTGATCTTGAAATTGAGATCTTAAAATCTAAAACTAGAAAAAGAGAAGTTGTTCAAGCTCGTCAAATTGCTATGTATTTCTCTAAGAAGTTGACAAAGTCTTCTTTGGCCAATATTGGAGCACATTGCGGTGGTAAAGATCATGCTACAGTATTACACGCTTGCAGAACGGTTAACAACCTCTCTGAAACTGACAAGCAATTCAAAACTTACTTGACAGATCTTGAAAAGAAATTATCGATGCAATAAAAGCATCATAGAATAAAATTGAAAAACCGAGTGAGTTCACTCGGTTTTTTTATGCAAAAAAAACTGCCGTATTTTCATACGACAGTTCCTAATTAAAGCTTATAATAGTTATTCTTCAAATTTATCGATCACTTGTTGGGTAACTCCTGTGTTACTGAATCCACCATCGTGGAATAAGTTCTGCATTGTCACGTATCTCGTATAATCAGAGAACATTGAGATACAGTATTCAGCACATGCTTGAGCAGATGCATTACCTAATGGACTCATTTGATCACTAAAGTTGATGAACTCATTAAATCCTTTGATCCCTTTTCCTGCTGTAGTAACCGTTGGAGATTGAGAGATCGTGTTAACACGAACTTTGTTCTTAATTCCATAGTGATATCCGAAACTACGTGTTATCGATTCAAGCAATGATTTTGCGTCAGCCATATCATTGTAGTCTGGGAAAATACGTTGAGCTGCAATATACGTTAAGGCCAAAACTGATCCCCACTCGTTGATCGCGTCCTTTTTCATAGCTGTTGCAAGTACCTTGTGTAATGATCCAGCAGAAACATCCAACGTTTGGTTATAAAACTTATAGTTGATCTCCGTATAGTGTTTACCTTTTCTAACATTTGGAGACATTCCAATAGAGTGCAGGATAAAATCTAGTTTACCTCCCAGGATCTCCATTGATTCTTCGATCAGTTTCTCAATATCCTCTTCACTCGTTGCATCAGCAGGAATAACTTTGCTATTCGTCTTTTCAGCAAGATCATTGATCTCACCCATACGCATCGCAATAGGAGCATTTGTAAGTACAAACTCAGCTCCTTCTTCATGAGCTAATTCAGCTACTTTCCATGCGATTGACATATCGTTCAATGCACCGAAGATGATTCCTTTTTTACCTTTCAATAGATTGTTTCCCATGATTTCTTTATTTGATCACAAAAATAGAATTATTATTGAAATCCATTGGACGCTTTAGAAGCGAATTAAAGCTGACAAATATGAACCAATTTCATATATTCGTGTTAAACCTCTAGAGAAATAAATAAAGATGGCTGAGGAGAATAATAAGAAAGAGAAAGAAGATCAAAAAAAGTCAAATGAGGAGTTTATAAATCCAATTGACCCTGATAAGATCACGGAGAACCCACATAACCTTCCTTATGCTCATAATACCGGCAGTGCCGTTGTTAAACCAGAAGATGAAGGAAAAGTTAAAGGTCGGGCGATGAATGCTATGGAGCATCAAACAGATATGCAGCTCGATCAGATCTATCAACAAATGCAACTTCTTGCTGAACAAGCAAAAGGACTTCAAAATCGCAAAGTTATTTCTGAAAAGATCTATGACGCGGAAATGAGATTTGAGCCATTGATCAATCACACGTATCACCTGTATGAAAAACCGAATAAAAAGACTTTGCTTTCATTAATTGCACCAGACCAGTGGGGACGCTCTGTAAAGGATTTCACTTACATTGCAACTGTAAAGTTACTAGCTGATCATACATGGGATGTACTCGAAAAGTCAGATGACGTGGAATTATAATTTAATTCTGAGCTGAGCACCGAATTCACTTCGGACATTTCCCTGGATCTCTTCAGGTCCACTACTCAAAGCTCCTTCTTGATCAAATACGAAGGCTGCATATCTCAACCATAGATCGCATCTTTCTTTCCAAAAGGTATAACGCAGTAGAACGTACGCACGGCTCCCTTCGTTGAAATACACAGGAATACTAAAGACATTTTGTAAATTGTACTCGTATGAATAGATCCGAACATCATAAGAATCAGTATCAAATATTGCATATCTCAATGTCAATTCAAGAGGAAATTTTCGACTTCGATAAAGTAGATCCTGACTAACAGAAAAACCTTCTTGTAATCCCATACTTTTTCTTAAGTCAGTAACGTAGTCTATTCTGGATTTTAATTGCCATCCACCACTCAATCGGAATCTACCGCTTAATCGGTAAGCACGCTGAGTTGTTTCCTCGACCGGACGAATATTCCCATCATATGATCTGCTGTTTTGCATTTTAGTCTGCTCTCTTACTCGAACAAAAAGCTCAAGATCAGGACTTGGTCGGTATTTCAACTGTCCTAATACTTCGTGACCCTCACTCGGTGTATCAACTCTAAATCTTAACCATGGCGACTTGAAAAAATCAACATAAGCATTCAAATCCCAGTTATCATTCAATTCAAAGTTCCCTCCAAAATACAATCCTGATTCATTGATTGGTCGACTTGATTCTCCGAATGCACGAGCATAAAATGTATGGTAGTCTTTTGGATAATTACGATAAAGTGCACTTAGGTTTGCTCTATTTCCAATTGCCATAGCTACACCTTGTAAAAATGCAACACTATTTGATGATCGACTCTGAGCAACCTCCCCAAACACACTGATATTTCTTCTCATGTATGAATAGTCTGAACTCAGATTTAACAACTCCTGACCACTGAACTCATATTTATTTCGCAATTGATCATCTCTTACATATGGTGCATCAAATTGAGTTTGGATCGCAGACACACCTACTTGAAATCCTCTGTATTCGTATTTGAAATTTGAACCAAATACAGTTTCTTGCAAACTATTCTTCCTTGCAATTTCAGATGTAGTTCTGTGATAACCTGAAAGATTGATAGAAGAAGCGATTCGAGCTTCATCAGTATTCAAAGTGTCAGAAAGATCGATCGATCCATCCACTCCTTTACTCGATGCCCAGGTAGTTAACGAAAAACGATTAAAGCCTAATTCAACTCCCGCACCCCTCATAAATCTGGTTTCATCCACAGAAGCATAAGGTCTCAGTCCTCGCGCGTTTTTACGAATATTTGACGCATCCACAGTCTTGTTAAATGCATAACCCGTCCAAAAAGATAATGCCTGCCCTATTTCAACTTGAAAATCTCCTAAGGCTACTTTGCGAACTATACCTTTGCCACTGTAATAGGCATGAGCACTGTAAAAATCGAATCCATTAGGTTGTTTCTCACCAAAAAACTGTTCGCCTGGATCTTTTTCCATTGTCACACCAACACTAAGATCACGTTTGTGCGTGTAACGTATTCGCGAATATAGTTTATCTGGTGAGCCCCAGTAATAGGAGTTGCTCTCTTCTTTTTCAGCGTCACTAACATCTTCGTAACCGGCTTTATCCTCCAGCACTCTTTGATACCTGAAGTATGCCTCTAATTTCCCATCTTTTAAATACTCCTTCCATTTACGAGATTTCTTTTCTTTTGCAGGTTGAACAACTACGAATGGGAGCACATTTTCTAATGTCGCAATATCCCAATATTCAAGATCCTTCAATTCATAAACGGTTTCAAACGCTCCTTTTTCATCTCTAACAGCAACTAATTCATTAATCTGGAAATCTGAAAGCAACATCAACTCTTGCAATTCTTCCCTCGTGGCAACGTTTAAGTTTAGAGGGTTATCATAGTAGTAATACAAAAGATCAAAAACATCTTCAAGCGATATATCTTCTGTTTCGAGCTCTTCTGCAATGAACTCAATACGCTGCTGAATCACAACGTTCTTCTTCTGACTAAATACAGCCGTTACTGTAAACAAAAAAGATATGGTTAGAATAATTCTCATTTCTCTTTCTTGGCATTGTAAAAGTCAATCACCAAACCTGCAGAAGGTGTCCAACCTAAAAGTTGATTGTATTGAGTAGCAAGATCCAGCTTAACAGGGTCAAAGTCTAATCCGAATCCAAATGCCAGCTCCATTGGATTACTCTGCACACCACATCTCACAGACAACATAGAGACCATTTCTGGATTATACTCAAATCCCCCTTTCAACCTTGCTTGAAAAGCAACTTCCTGCATGATCTCAGCTGTGATCAATAGATCATCAACGATCTGATAAGAAGCACCCAGCCTGATTAACGTGGAAAATCGATCGTCTTGAAAATCTGAAAGTTTTGCTCTTCCCAGATTAACTACTGAGAATCCAATTGAAATATCATCATTGATCTTGCCTAACAAACCAAATTCTCCGGATAATGTATGCCGTACACCATATGTTGGATCAAGTCGTAAACTCATATAGTTTAACTGAACGCCGACAGCAATGTTATCGCTTAGTTTCATGCTATATCCAGCTCCCAGTCGATTAGTTCGGAATTGCTCATAGCCGTAAAACTGGCCACCTACTGATATCACGCCTTTCTTAAGAGGTTGTGCAACTGCAAATCCTTGTGACTGTAACTCTTTCAGCAAATATCTACTTTGATATGAAAAACCAACTGTCCCCTTCTCCAAAAAACCTAAGGCTCCTGGATTATGATGAAAGCTAAAAGCATCAACAAAGGTTACTGATGATTCTCCTAGTGCTGCAGACCTGGCTCCTTGTGGCAACCAACCTTGAGCAGTAGTTTGTAACGTTAAGAACAGGCAGATAAATCCCGTAAGTAGTGTTGTGTTCATATTACAAAAATAAAATTACCGCTGACCTACAATCTAAACTCTATGTTAATTTTTAGTGTTCGTCTATTCGGAGCGTAAATGATCATACTCGACGCGATGAAGAAACAGACCTTTGGCCGGAACTGACACTCCAGCTTTACCTCTATCTTTTGCGGCTAAAATATTCTGGATCTCGGTTGAACTTATATTTTTTAATCCAACCTCTATTAGGGTTCCAACAACTGCCCTTACCATGTTTCGTAGAAATCGATTTGCAGAAATTTCAAAATATGCTATACCGTCTTCCAATTGATACCATTGAGCATGAGTAAGATCGCAAATATTGGTTTTAACATCTGTATGCAGTTTGGAGAATGATGTAAAGTCTTTCTTACCGATCAGTTTACGAGCTGCCTCATTCATTCTCTTAAAATCAAGATCTTTAGGATAATACCAGCTTATATTATTTCGAAACGGGTCTTTTTGTTGATGGATAAAATAGCGATAAGTTCTCTTCGTGGCATCAAATCTGGCGTGTGCATCATCTTCGACAATGTGAACATTGAAAACAGCAATATCCTTAGGCAACATGTTATTGAGCTTATAGGCGAGTTGAGATGTGGTAAATTTCTCCTCAAGGTCAACGTGGAAATAAAATTGATTTGCGTGCACTCCTGCATCAGTTCGACCACAACCTACAATATCGATCTTTTTATGACTAAATAGTAGTGAAAGATTCTTTTCAATTTCGTCTTGAACAGTAGGGACCTTAGGCTGAACCTGCCATCCAGCATAATTCGAACCGTCGTATGCTATTTCAACAAAAAAGCGTCGCATTCGGCAAAGATAAAGAAATAAAAAGGAGAATTCTCGAGTCGAACAATTGTCTAATTGTCTCCAGCGAAGAGAAACTTATTCGGACTCACTAAGTTCGTCTTAACAGCATACATTACGATTCCTGCTGTGTTTTTTGTACCGAGTTTCCCCATGATATTCTTACGGTGCGTAGTTACTGTATGTGGGCTAATATGGAGTAATTCAGCGATCTGAGTGTTTGTGTTTCCCTCAGCGATCAATTTTATGATCTCCATTTCACGTTCGCTAAGTAATACAGGTTCACAAGAAAACCCATCAAAATCAAGATCTTCAACATCAATAGATGCTTTCTGGATCGTTTCCAGGATCTGTCCGCAGAAGAACTTATTACCCGCACCCGTTTCTTTAACCGAACTGAGTATTTCAGGAATGTCACAATCTTTTTTAACGTAACTCGTAATTCCAGATCGAAGCGCCTCCACAATGATCGTTGGCGTCTGCTCAGGAGTGATCGCTACAAATTTGAGATTCTTATGCTTGTTAAGCAGCTGAGGAACGATGTCAATAGAAAAACCTGGTGCGGTATAATCGATCAATACCACATCCGTGTCAAAGTTTTCAACCTGCTCAGCTAACTCGTCGTTACTGCTAACCTCACCGATGATCTCATTGAATCGATCTGACGAAAGGATCGCTCTCAATCCAACCCGAACAATATCGTTACTATCTGCAATGATCACTTTCATCGGTTCAAATATAATAGATTATTCTCTTAATTAGAATGATTTTAAATAAAAGAAATTCACAATTAATTGAATAAAAAAAGCCGCACATCGAAATGCGCGGCTACAGACTTAAAAATACGATATATATTAACCTAAAACTTTTACGTTTACAGCATTTAATCCTTTTCGTCCTTGTTCAACGTCGTATTCTACTTTATCGTCTTCACGAACTTCGTCGATCAAACCATTAGCATGTACGAATACATCGTTTCCTGATTCTTCCGGTACAATAAAACCGAAACCTTTTTCTGTGTTAAAAAACTTAACTGTTCCTTGTGGCATAAAAATAAATATTATAAATAAAGGGCGAATGTACGATGACAATAGTTCTAAACCTAATTATTTCTTCGTTATTTTTAATCAACAAAAATATAACAGACTATATATCAATAAAAAAGAGGCCCTTAAACCTCTTCTTATTTAATTTAAATGAATCAAATGTGATTCATATTTCGTTTTCTTTCCTTCTACGCTCTTCGAGAAGTCTAAAATGTTTTTTAAACATGTTTCTGATGGTCCTGTTTTATCCTCCTGAACCGCTGGAGCAATCGTCGAGTAACTTTTTGCCATAAGCGTTGTTTTTTTTGAAGTTCAATCTAATAACGCCATGGTTTTATTATTATTACATCTAAAGTGAAATAGTTTTCTACATTAACATTCCACCACACACTTGCAACGTTTGTCCAGTAATGTATGAAGACATATCAGATCCAAGGAAAACAACTGCATCAGCAACATCTTCTGGCTTTCCTCCTCTTTTAAGTGGAATACCATCTCTCCATTCCTGAACAACCTTTTCGTCTAATGCTTCTGTCATTTCAGTTTCTATGAAACCAGGTGCGATCGCATTGCATCGAATGCTTCTCGATCCTAGCTCTTGAGCAACAGATTTAGTAAAACCGATCATTCCTGCTTTAGATGCAGCATAATTAGCCTGACCCGCATTTCCAGATACTCCAACTACTGATGACATGTTGATTATTGAGCCTTTTCTGGCTTTCAACATTGGTCGCTGTACAGCTTTTGTTAAATTAAATGCAGATTTCAAATTTGTGTTGATAACCTCATCCCACATTTCTTCTGTCATACGCATGAGAAGATTGTCACGAGTAATTCCAGCATTATTTACAAGTACATCGATTGTTCCGAAAGCTTCAACAACATCTTGAACCAATTGCTGCGCAGCATCAAAATCAGCCGCGTTACTTTTAAAACCTTTTACTTCTCCTCCGTTTTCACTTAGCTCCTTAGCTAGTGCATTTGCTTTTTCTTCAGACGAAAGGTAAGTGAATGCTACTTTAGCTCCTTCATCGACGCATTTTTGAGCTATAGCTTTACCTATTCCTCGAGATGCTCCTGTGATCAATACAACTTTATCTGCTAGTAATTTCATATCTTAATTAATTTGAGAACAAAACTAAATATTTTTTTTTCCTGTCAACTAAATGTCTATTTCTTTTAAAGCTCCGATAAAAAAGCCATGGTATCTACTCCATCTGCATAGTCATTGATCCTTGGTGACTGTGCTTTTCCAAAAGGAATATTCTCTCTTCCCACGACAGCCTGGATCTCACCTTTATGTTTTGATAAAAATTTATCCACTTCATTTTTATCAGTGTAACGCTGATAGTGCAATACAGCAATGGGAGCAAATAACTCATCGGATTCACGTGTTAAGACAAATCCGTTTTCCAGTATCTCTTCCCTATTCATCAAATAAATTGCCTTGTAATAATCGTAGTTATTGGCATACTTATTATGATTAATGATCTCACCATAATCAATAATAGAACTGAATATTCGATCAAGATCAAAATCTTTTGGAAGTAATAAATGTGATACATTTCTACATCCCAAACCATAGTATGTGAAAATATCCTTCCCTAATTCTTTTAATTCCTCTTCACTCTCATCTCCTGTTAAAACAGCCACTGAAGTTCTGTTCATACGAATGATATTCGGTAAGTGACCGAAATATTTTTCAAAGTAGCGTGCAGAATTATTACTACCGGTCGCAATTACAGCATCAACTTTAGTTAACTTTTCAACTATTTCAATACGATCTTTTAATTCAGGCTGAAGATCTTGAAGTATAGAGATCAGTTCAGGTAATAGTCGTTTATCGTCACTTGAAAGCTTCACGATCGCATCATTCCCCGATAGTAAGGTTGAAATAAAATCATGAAAACCAACCAAAGGAATATTACCTGCCATTATTAACCCTACTCTCTTTCCTCCACCTTTAAAGTTATATTCATTTATCCAGTTTGACAGATTTTCCTCAGTCAATAATAGTCCCAGATTTAGCAAACTCTCACGTACATTTTCTGGAGTAAACCAACCATTGTGATGTTGCTCACTTTGAATTATTGAATTCATTTGATCGAAATACGGCTCTGCAACAAACTTATTGAAAGATTCTTTAGGCTTGTTTTCACCCCATAACACCATTGCCTCTCCCAAAACGGAAAGTGTCTTTATGATTTTATTTTGATCTTTTCTTTCAACCATGAATTTCTCATTATTTAATACCAGTAAACAAATATGCTTACTATACGTTTATTATATTTGCAAATGTAAAAGAACAAACGCATAAATTAGTTAATATGGCTATAATGATTACGGACGAATGCATCAATTGCGGTGCCTGTGAACCTGAATGTCCGAACAATGCAATATATGAAGGTGGAATGGAGTGGAGTTATGCCGATGGTACAACACTGAAAGGCATGATCCAAACATTAGATGGAGAGGAAATGGATGCTGAAAAAGAACATGAGCCCGGTGACATGGATGTATATTACATTGTTACTGATAAGTGTACGGAATGTGTTGGATTCCACGATGAACCACAGTGCGCAGCTGTATGTCCAGTAGACTGTTGTGTTGATGATCCTGATTACAGAGAATCGGATGATGAACTCTTGGCAAAGAAAGATTTCATGCACCTGTAAAAATATTTCAGATTTTAGATTAAAGAAAAAGTCACTCAAAATCGAGTGACTTTTTTTATTTATTCCTAATAGCCATAGCCCTAATCAGTAAAAACATTATTTTCGCTGTAGAAGCTTTATATCGTGGAAAGATTCATAAACATTCTCGTTATTGACAACAATGAAACCAACATCAGTGGTCTTCGTGCAATGCTGAATGGAGGTGGTAACAACCTTATTTTCTGTGAAAATGAGAAAGCTGCATTGCCTATTCTGAAAAAGAGAAAAATTGGGATCATTCTTATTAATATCCAACGTGAATCCATTGACGGTTTTGAGCTATTACAACGACTAAAATCTAACCCGAACTCTACCGACGCATATAAGATCGTAATTAGTGAAAGTACCTCTAGTGGTGCTAAGCTGGTGAAGGGTTTTAGAGAAGGAGCTGTTGATTACATTTCAAGTCCATTCAACCCAAACCTGGTTAAAGCTAAAATCGAAGTATTTAAAACACTCTACTTCAAAGATCAGCGAATTAATCAATTACTTGAGAATATTTTTCCGCAAACTGTGCTTCAGGACCTTAATACAGTTGGTAAGTTTTCTCCTAAAAGAATTGAAGAAGGTGTAGTATTATTTACTGATTTTGTAGCATTCTCAAAGATCGCCAAGCATCACAAACCAATGATACTACTGCGTCAACTTGAAGAGTATTTCAACAAGTTTGATGAGATCGTTGAACGTTACAATCTTGAAAAGATAAAAACGATCGGAGATGCTTACATGGCATTGGGTGGCGTAACGGAGAAAAATAAAAAACCTGCTGTTCGTGCGTGTTTGGCTGCTTTAGAAATGCGGAACTATATGAAAAACCGCAAACAGTTAGCTCAGGCCACGGGAAGTGATTTCTGGGAAATTAGGATCGGTTTACACTCTGGCCCATTAGTCGCTGGAATCATTGGAAACAAAAAAATGAGTTTCGATGTTTGGGGAGATACGGTAAATATCGCTGCGAGAGCTGAACAACATTCTACCGCCGATAGTATAACAGTTACAGATAGGATCGCTGGTCACGTTCTACCCTATTTTAATCTTACTCACAGAGGTGAAATTGAGATCAAATATGGCGGTCAGGTCGATATGTTCTACATTGAAAATTTAAAACAAGAATATTCGCTCTTTGAGGAGGGAAATACAGCTAACAGTAAACTTCGTAAGCATTGCGACCTAGTAAATATGGATTTTGAATTTGCAAGGAGACATATTATCAACAAGCTAAAATCTTCCTTACCTGATGAGCTTGACTACCATAGTCTAAAGCATACCTTAAATGTTGAAAAGGCGGCTGAACGAATCGCCAAACTGGAAGGAGTTGAAGGAGAAGATCTGATCCTCTTGAAGACAGCAGTTCTTTTTCATGATGCCGGATTCATTTTACAATATGACCATAATGAAAATATCGGGGCTGAATTTGTGAGAAGAGAACTTCCGAACTTTGGATACAATGAAAAGCAAATAGAGAAGATCGCTAAGATCATCATGTCGACAACTCGTGAGATCGAACCAAAGACTCTACTCGAAAAGATAATGAATGACGCTGATCACGATTATTTAGGTCGAGCTGATTATTTTCTGGTTTCTAAAAAACTAAGAAATGAATTAGAACTTCAAGGTAAGAAAATGACCAACCTTGAATGGATAGAATTTCAGTTGAACTATCTTGAAAACGTCCATAAATTCTATACGCAAACTGCACACAATATCAGAAATAAGGGGAAAATGAAAAGAATTCAAGAGCTCAAGCAGAATCGCGACGACCTACTTGGAGAATAACTATTTCTGAAGTCTACACAGTTAATTTACTTTTCGACAACACTTCCTCATAAAGCGCCTCATATTGAGGGAGGATCTTCGTTATACAAAACTTCTCAGCTTGAGCCTTCGCCTGCTTCTTGAAGAGTTCAAGTTTCTCATGATCAGACAATAAACTGATCGCATTTTTAGCCATATCCTGAACGTCACCTACATCACTTAGAAAACCTGAAAAACCATGGGCGTTAACCTCTGGTATCCCTCCAGTATTCGAGGAAATAACGGGCACTCCTACAGCCATTGCTTCAAGGGCAGCCAAACCAAAACTCTCTGTTTGAGAAGGTAATAAGAACATATCAGAGATCTTGATCAATTGTGCAGCATCACGGATCTTACCAACCATCATTACTCGGTCACATGTACCGAGTTCTCTGCACAACAACTCAACATTATATCGTTCAGGTCCATCTCCAATGAGTAATAATCGTGAACGAACAGATTTATTCACTTCATTGAAAACATGAACAACATCCTCTACTCTTTTAACCTTTCGGAAATTAGAGACATGACATAGGATCTTTTCATCATCTGCAGCATATTTGCGTCGCTTTTCTATATCAAATTCATTCTTTTCATCATCAATGTTATGAATGAAATTTGGAATAACTTTTATATCTCGATCAGTGTCAAAGTGAGCATAAGTATCTTCTTTTAAACTTTCAGAAACCGCAGTAACAGCATTTGATTGATTGATACAGAAGGTAATTACTGGTTCGAATGATTTGTCCTTTCCAACTAAAGTAATGTCTGTACCATGCAATGTCGTGATAAACGGGATATTAACGCCCCGCGTTTTAAGGATCTGTTGTGCCATGAAAGCTGCGGAGGCATGAGGAATAGCGTAATGCACATGTAGAAGATCAAGTTTCTCATGCTCAACAACATCCACCATCTTACTTGCTAACTCTGTTTCATAAGGCTGAAACTCAAATAATGGATAATTACTTACAACTACCTCATGGTAAAATATATTATCTCGGAAGGATCCCAGTCGAACAGGCTGAGAGTAGGTAATAAAATGGATCTCGTGACCTTTCTCTGCAAGAGCCTTACCCAATTCTGTTGCAACTACTCCACTTCCTCCAAACGTGGGATATAAAACTATTCCGATCTTCATAATTCTTTTTTAGCGTGCTAATCGCTTAGCTCAAAATTAACAACGTTGCGTTATACTTGTTCCAGAAAAAATATAATTTATTGATTCGCCGGGAAAATCTCATAGATAACACGCTGAATATCTGTACGAATATTCATTCTAATTAGTTTCCAATTTTCACCACTGGGATAAACCCGATTCGATAAAAAAACATAATTCACTCCATTCGAAGGATCTGCCCATACTTGAGTTCCTGTAAACCCAGAGTGACCGAAAGAAGATAAAGAAACCAGGTCGCAGGTTGGACCACCATCGAGACTGGTAACCGGCTTGTCAAAACCAGCTCCTCTTCGATTCTTCGGACAAAACTGACAAGATGTATATTCTTCCACAACTTCCTCAGACAAGTATCTTCTGCCACCATACATTCCTTTATTCAAGAACATCTGCATGAAGGCGGCCAGATCTGTGGCACTCGCAAATACCCCAGCATGACCTCCTACTCCATCCATCATTGCAGCACCCATATCATGCACATAACCATGAACGAGTTGATGCCTGAAGTAAGTATCTTGCTCTGTTGGAGCAATTTGAGTCTTTTCAAACTTCTCTAGAGGATGATATCCCATTGTTTTGAGCCCCATAGGCTCATAAAATGTATTCCAGACAAAATCTTGAAGAGGAGTACCAGTACTTTTCTCAATGATCTTCTTAACGAAATAATATCCAAGATCAGAATACTTATATTTCTTATGTCTCCTGAGATTTGTTCTCAAAATTCGATCATACATTGTTTTCTCGTAATCATTCAAAATAAAGAGGTCATCTGCAACCTCACGACTCATACTGTCGTTTGCAACTGTAGAGTAAATAGTCGTGTCAGGAATACCTCCCGTCAGCGTTGAAGTGTAAAACGGAATCCACGGTGAAAGACGTGCTTGATGAGCCATCATATCACGCAGCAATATTCTTTCGTATGCAGTTCCTCTGGTTAATTCACCCAAATAATCTCCAAGAACACTATCTAATGAAAACTTCCCACGATCTTGAAGAAACATTAAACTTGAAGTTGATGCAGCGATCTTCGTGATCGAGGCAATATCGTAAATGGTTGAATTATCCACAGGTTGCACAGAATCATAAGTGAAATGACCAAAACTCTTCTGATAGATCACTTTACCGTCTTTTGCTACAACAACCTGACATCCTGGATATGCTTGTTCTCTAATGCCTTTTAATGCAATTGAATCAATTTCACTGAGCCTCGCACGACTTACTCCCAGTTCCATTGGGACAGTATATTTTAACCTCGACTGTTCAGGGGTTTCGGCATAATAACCTTCTTGAAAAATAGCATTTAAAGTAATATTCAAAGGAGTCGTAGATTGCAGTCCACCGAAAAGCAATTGAGCAACTCTATCTTGTCCATATTCACTTGATTGAAATGCTAGAATGACAGCATCTGCATTGTCAAAATCTGTCTCATCTTGTGCAACGTAAGGATTACCAAACATTGTAACGAAAACATTGGCATCTGATGGCAAAGCGTCGATCAACGCTCTCCAACCTTCAGGATAATTATAGTCATTTGAAGGGAGCATTGAAGATGCAGAAATATTTACAAAGATATTCTCATAGTCGTTCCACTTTGCACCATGACGCATTATTGCTTCTGCACCAGAATACGCATGAAGAACATCTGTCGATGAATAATCAGCAACACGTCGTTCAAACAACTCAAGATCACTACCTATATTCAACGTCAAATTCTTTTCCAAAGCATCTTTGACAGGAATTGCTCCTTCATTCTTAACAACGGTCAATGCCTTCTCATATACTCTGATCTCTACAGCTTCCAGCACTTCATCATTCGGACATTGTAATTGGCTGTTTTTCAGAGATGCGTAATATTTAGCTCTTAAGATCTTTCTACATTTTTCGTTGATCTGTTTCTCAGTAATCATCCCTTTATGAAATGCATCAACAATGGACTTTATTGATTTATCTATCTCTTCAGGATATAGCAATAGATCATTACCTGCCAAATATGCCTTAACACTTACTTCTGATTTACCATATCGATCTGCAACTGCCTTCATATTCAACGCATCACTGATAACAAGACCGTCGAATTTCAATTCCTTTTTAAGAACATCCTGAATAATAGTTTTCGACAAACTTGCTGGAGTACCCGTACTATCAAGAGATGGAACACTAAGGTGAGCCATCATTACCGCAGAAGCTCCTGAAAGTCTACCCATTTTGTAAGGCACCCAATCAAATCGGTCTAATTCTTCCTTCGATTTTTCAACTACAGGTAAGGTGTAATGTGAATCAAAAGAAGTGTCACCGTGACCAGGAAAATGCTTCATACAGCTTAAGATATTATTCTCCTGAAAGCCCTGGATCATTGCTCTTCCATGTTTCGCGACAGTTAGCGGCGACTCACCAAACGAGCGAAAACCAATAACTGGATTGTTCGGATTAGAATTGACATCAACTACAGGTGAAAAACTCATATGAACACCCAACTCTTTGAGATCTGCCCCCATGGAAGTAGCAATGGTTTTTGTACTTTCAATATCATTCGCAGCACCAATGGTTAGTTGATAAGGATATTTCTTTCCTTTCCAAATTCGCATATCCAGCCCCCATTCGGCATCAACACCAACAAGCAAAGGAGTCTCACTTCTAGCCTGAGATCTTTGAATAGCTGAACGCGTGTTTTCCATTTCACCCTGAAATAGGATGATTCCACCGACCTTATAATTTGAGATGATAGAATCTACTTCCGTTAGATGCTTGTCCGCTTTATTCGGATACACAGCGATCATAAAGCTTTGGGCGATCTTTTCTTCTAAAGTCAAATTGGACAGGACTGAATCAGCCCAGGAGGCATCATCCCTCATAAAATCGGGTAATCCTCTATCGGGAGGAACACTTTGAAGTGATGGGCTTTCTATTCCAAACGACATGAGCGCTACAATAAAAACCAATATCCCAACTCTTTTCAACATACACCACTTTTCATTTTATTAACGAATGACATTCAAATAATCTGCCGAACTGTCATATCTTTAGTTCTGGAACGGAAATTGAAACAAATATACTCAAAGATATTCCTCAAAATTCAGGAAATATTCAGAGTTATTGACATTCTATTTTGGATGGTTTAAAAACTCTATAATTTGAGTTATCTTTATAATTTAACGCAGAAATTTAGTTACACATTATGTTAGAACGCATCAAGTTCATGAAAGTGAACAAAAACAAACGATTTGAATACACACCACGCTTTTATGATGAGCGCAAGGAGAGACTTCAAAAAATGAAAGAGGCGTATAATGATGATGGTAACCCAGAAGACTTGCAACGCCGAGAGCGCATGAGAGACAATATGAAAACATCTTGGGGTCTGGAAAGCGCTCATACTCGTCAGTCAAGAGCTGCAAATATTCGATTAGTGATCATTCTTGCTGCATTATTATTGGGATCATATTTTATCTTGGACTACGTTGAGATCTTTACCGCAGAAGTAACCAATATTGAACCCACAAAATAAGAAGTCAAAGATGAGCGAAGTAATTCGTCTGTTACCAGATAATATTGCCAATCAGATCGCTGCCGGAGAAGTCATTCAACGTCCTGCATCAGTAGTTAAGGAATTGATCGAGAATGCAGTAGATTCAGAAGCAACTCATATTGAACTCCATATCAAAGATGCTGGGAAAACAGCTATTCAGATCGTGGACAACGGAAAAGGAATGTCACCTGGAGATGCTGAAATGTGTTTTGAGCGACATGCTACAAGTAAATTATCTCATGCGGACGATCTTTTTAAATTAACTACAAAAGGTTTTAGAGGTGAGGCATTAGCATCAATTGCTGCGATCGCTCATGTTGAATTGGAAACAATTTTGGACGGTGAGGATGTTGGAACAAAAATTAAAATTGCGGGGAGCAAAATTGAGCACAATGAACCTTCGGCAAGAAATAAAGGAACTTCAGTATCAGTAAAAAATCTTTTCTTCAATGTACCTGCAAGAAGAAACTTCTTAAAGTCAGACCAGGTTGAAACCAAGCATATCGTTGAAGAATTTAATAGGATCGCCCTGACTCACCCAGAAATTAGTTTTCATTTTACACATAATGGAAATACGATACACAATCTGGTTTCCGCGACATTAAGAAAACGAATAGTAGATCTATTCGGGAAGAACTTCAATGACAAACTGGTTCCGATAGAAGAAGAAACTGACATTGTAAAAATCACCGGTTTCATAGGCAAACCAGAGTTCGCTAGAAAAACGAGAGGGGAACAATACTTTTTTGTCAATAATCGATTTTTCAAGGATAACTATTTACACCATGCGGTGACTCAGGCATACGATAATCTTATTCAGCCCAAGACTTATCCTTCCTACTTTATTTATTTCGAAGTCCCTTCGTCTTCACTTGATGTGAATATTCACCCTACGAAAACTGAGGTGAAGTTCGAGGATGAGCGGAACATATACAGTATTCTGCGAAGCACGGTTAAATTAGCGCTCGGTAAATACAACATTGCTCCAAGCCTTGATTTTGAACGAGAACCTCAATTCGATCTACCTCAAGATCAACAAAACAAACCCATTCAACCTCCTCAAGTCAATTTCGACCCGGAGTACAATCCTTTTAAAACAAGCGGGGGCGGATCAGGAAAGAGTTCTGGTACAACTCACAAGCAATCAGCAGCTCTAAAACCAAATAAAGAGGATTGGGAAAACTATTTTGAGATCACTGAAGAAGAATCTGTTCAAAAGGAGCAGATCAATTTTGAAGAGCACAGAGAATCAACAGGAAAGAAGATCCAAATGCACCAAAAATATGCTTTGGTTCAAGTTCGATCTGGAATTATGCTCATGGATCTCAAAAGAGCGAAAGAACGAATTCTTTACGATGAACTCATGGAACAATTCATGTTAGCTCCAATTGCTTCGCAACAGCTCATGTTCCCTTATGAGTACAATTTACAATCGACTCAAAAGCTTGAGTGGGATAACAATAAAACATCACTTGAACGACTAGGTTTTTCTTGGGACTGGAATGGAAATATGATCGTGCTCTCGGGAGTCCCTTCATTTCTTGAAGATGAGGAGATCGCTTCATGTTTGGATTCAATAACAGAAAAGATCACGCATGAAGAGATAGACAAAGGAGAGCTAGCCCACGAATTAATTGCAACTTTATCAAGTGCTGCGTCCAGAGGTAAAATAGACCAAATGGATCAAGAAGAATTGAACCACCTGATAGATCGATTGTTTGAAAGTGAACAACATCAATACACCCCAGGTGGAAAAAGAATAATGCAAACGATCAGTTTAGAAGAATTAAACAATTATTTGAAATGAATGGAATACTAGGAAATATGCCTCCTGTGGTCAAGAACCTCTTGATACTGAATGTATTGATGTTCGTGGTGTCCTATATTGGTAAAATGCAGGGAATACCTATGACTTACATACTTGGTGGATACGTATTCAATTCTCCATTTTTCGAGCCCTACCAGATCGTATCTCACTTCTTCATGCATGCTGATCTATTCCACATCTTCTTTAACATGTTCGCTCTAGTGATCTTTGGATCTGCATTAGAGAGAGTTTGGGGACCAAAGCGATTCTTTATCTTCTATGTTGCCACAGCTGTTGGAGCTTTCGTTCTGCACCAATTAATTGGCTTCTTTGAAGTAAGAAGCATAGAGGAGCAACTGTATGCTGCAGGTTATTCTGATCTCTTTCAATTACAAGAAAACATCATGGCGCTCAGGAATGGAGAGATCACTTCATTTCAACCTGCGGTAGCCGGAACCAATGCGCTAATAGAAGAGTATATGGCAAGTATTTCAGTCCCTGTAGTCGGAGCATCTGGTGCAGTATACGGGGTTCTGGTTGGATTCGCTTACCTATTCCCAAATACTCAGTTAATGCTTCTTTTCCCTCCCATTCCTGTTAAGGCGAAATGGCTTGTTCTTATCATGGTAGGAATAGCTCTTTTCAACTCCATTCAAAGAAACCCAGGCGATAATATTGCACACCTTGCCCATCTTGGAGGAGCTTTAGTTGGATTCATAATTGTGTTGATCTGGCAAAGAAACAAACGTAATTTCTATTAAAAATGGAACGAAGTTTTAGCGACGAACTGAAATATCAGTGGAACCATGGAGGAATGCACATCAAGTTGATTGGTGTTAACCTTATTGTATTCCTGGTTATTGGACTAGCTATTGTATTTGGAAGGTTATCTACAACTGGTCCCGTTAACCCGATCATTCCTTTTCTTCATGACGTCTTCACTTTACAGGGAAGTCCTAAAGGATTCATTACTCACCCGTGGGGTCTAGTGACAAGCATCTTCGCACATTTTGAGCTGTTGCATTTCTTTTTCAACATGCTCTTCCTGTACTTTATTTCGCGATTCTTCTTGATGTATTTCTCGAATCAGCGCATGCTGTACACATACATTTTAGGGGGAATCTTTGGTGGCATATTTCAGATACTTGCCTATTCGATCTTTCCAGCGTTGAGAGGTACTGAAGTTTTTGTAGTTGGTGCATCCGGCTCTGTTATGGCGATCTTTATGGCTGCTGCATTTCACCGCCCCATGGCAGAAGTATTTTTATTTGGAGTTGTCCGACTAAAAATGATCTATTTAGCTGCATTCTTTATTCTTCTTGATCTACTTAGGATGGGATCGACTGATAACGTAGCTCATTTTGCTCATCTTGGCGGTATCGCTTTCGGTATTCTTTCGATCCAAAAGATCAATTCGAAAAACAACATCGTTAATTGGACCCAAAGAACAGTTGAGAATATTAAAAAGAGTTTTAAAGGGGAACCGAAAATGAAGGTTAAGAAAGGGGGCAAAAAATCAAGTTACAATACCCGGTCTGATGAGGATTTTAATCGGCACAAAAAAGCAACACAAGAACAAGTCGATGCAATTCTGGATAAAATATCTAAGTCTGGATATGATAGTTTAACTAAAAAGGAGAAGCAGATCTTATTTGATCAAAGCAATAAAAATGGCTAGTTCATCAATCGGTAAAAGATTTTTAAGGAGAACAATCGGTCTTTTAAGCATTGTCGTTTCCGTAGCATTGATCATTAGTTATTTTAGCCCTTATGTTTCACCTGAATCGATCTGGTGGTTTCAATTATTTGGATTGGCCTACCCTATCATACTGATCTCTTTTATAGTCTCACTACCTCTTCTATTCTTTGTTAATCGGAAACGTTGGTGGTCCTTGATGATCATATTGATCTTAGGTCTCCCTGTACATTTACGGTATTTCTCTTTTGGGTGGGATGAAGAAGGAAGTTCTGAGAAGGAAAATATCAAGATCACCTCATTCAATGTAAGAGGTTTTGACACATATCAATGGACGCATAACGATCTTGAAAGTGCAGAGCAATCATTCTTAGACTATATCAAAGTAAATGATGCCGATGTAATATGTTTCCAGGAGTATACTGTGGACAGAAGACCTTCTAAGCACATGCAACGGGAAGAAATAAAGGCTGCAGGTAATTTCAAGCATTTCGCTGAGCAGTTAGTTGTTCAAACAAGAAAACTCGATTTCGGTATTTCGATCTATTCGAAGTTTCCCATTATTAACCAAGGAATTATCGGAAAGGAAAAGGAATTATACGCCTTGTATGTTGACTTAAAGGTGGATAAGGACACTGTTCGCGTTTACAACACGCATCTGCAAAGTATACGCTTACAACAGGACGAATACTCCCTATTTGACGAGCAGGCTATGAGCGATAAAGGTTTAACTGATAGAGTCGTTGGCCTATTGAGGAAACTGAAAAGAGCATACCCCAGTCGCATTGCGCAGGCCAGCTCTGTTCTAGAACACTCGACAAAAAGTTCGTACCCAACTTTAATATGTGGAGATTTCAACGAACCTCCCACATCTTATATCTACAGTCTGTTCAATGATCGATTTCACGATGCTTTTCGGGAAAATAGTTTTGGAATTGGCAGGACATACGCAGGTAAGATTCCCGCAGGAAGAATCGATTACTTTTTCTGTAATGATAAGATCAAAGCATTAGATTTTATGGTTCAGGATGATAAGTTACTTTCAGATCACTATCCCATATCTATGATCTTCGAACTAAAAAAGTGAGTAGATGTAACTCACGTAAATGAGAAGTAAGATTGCTCCACTAATTCTTCCTACTTTTCTTCTAATGACCATCATCGGTAGTAAGATCAGAGCTATTCCAAGCATCCACAACAAGTCCCAATCGATAACGTTTTGCTCGATTCCGATCGGCTGAACCACACCTGTTAGTCCAAGAACGATCATGATATTAAAGATGTTACTTCCGATCAGATTACCAACAGAAATATCTGTCTCCTTCTTAACGGCAGCAACGACACTCGTAGCTAATTCAGGGACTGATGTTCCAAAAGCGATGACCGTGATACCTATAACATGTTTTGATAAACCAAATGCTTCAGCTATCGATTTAGCTCCCTCAACCAACCAATTTGATCCAAAATACAAACCAACTAATCCGATCAATAAAAACAATATCTGCTTCCAAATATTTATTTTCTCAGTGATTTCTTCTACCCCTTCTATTTCATCAAGTTCAATTGAATTATCCTTTCTGGAATTGCGGATGAGAAAAATTATAAATCCTACAAGTAAAGTAAAAAGCACCATACCTTCCCATCTCTGAAGACTTAGATCAAGCGCGAAAACATAGAACAATGCAGATGCAAGCATCATCATCGGCCAATCGTACCGAATAGAGTTTCGTGAAACGGGCATGGGAAATATCAAAACGGTCACTCCCAAAACGAGAGCAATATTCGCCACATTCGATCCAATCACATTCCCTATTGCTATTTCAGGTAAACCCTGACTGGCGGAATGAAGTGATACGATGAGTTCTGGAGCTGAAGTTCCGAATGACACCACTGTCATTCCAATAACTAGTTTTGAAAGTTCGGCCTTAGCTGCAATTCCAACAGCCCCTTTAACCAGGAACTCACCACCTCCGATGAGTGCAGCAAACCCTATGAGGACAAGAAAAATTTCCCAGATCATTCAGAGGAATTATTAGAAGATTCCTTATCATGTAATTTCCGATCAACTTCATGTTCAGAAACCTGACCTGAAGGATTGGAGGGATGATTTTTACCTTCCATGGATCGCTTCATATCCTCAGCCGATTGTGTAAGATGACTGAACGGCTTTTTGATATCTTCCTGAGCTTGATGCAACGTTCGATTGATATTAGCATCGCGCTTCATATCAGTACTCGTTTTTCTGATCTCATCCTGAATATCCTGGCTAGCATCTTTGATCTGACGAATTCCTCTTCCAAGATTTCGTGAAAGACCAGGAATACTTTTCGCCCCAAAAAATATCAGAACAAAAAGTAAGATGACTACGATCTCAGATCCTGCAATACTATTTAGAAATAAAATCATCGTTGCAAAGATACGAGAAAAGATAGAGAATCAATTCTACGCGAATAAGAAATTAGCCAGCGTTCGATTAAAATGACACCCCTAGCGAATAGGTGATCTTTTCACTTCCTTTTCTGAATCTCGGAAGCTCCTCAATTGCTTTTTCAAGCGCTTGTTGATGCGTTGGATGCAACTGACCTCTGATCTTATAATCTTTCAATTTACCTCTTGCATTGATCGTTAATTCGATCAAAACTGTTCGGTCAAATTTATCTTGATGCTGAGGGATCTGTATTGGTCTTAACTTACCTTTAAAATAATTCCCCAAAGCTCGATCTCCTCCCGGATATGCGGGAATATCTTTTACAGAGAAGCTACTTCCTGAAGAAGTTGTTTGATCTCCCAAAGGATTACCTCCACCTCCAGTTGTCCTCGTATTCAGTGCATCTGGATTCGTTTTACTTAAGATCTGAACGGTGCTTACCGCCAACAGGATCGTTTGATTCTTTGATTGTTCATTATCGAACTCTCTGGTATTATCCTCATAGTTCTGCTCATTCTTATTAAGTCCTTCATCTTCATTATTTGTCTGAACGGTGAACTTTTCTTTCGTTTCAGCATCTAGTTCCTTCCCTTTTTTTTCAAGGGTTCTTTCTTCAGACTGTTTCGTATTTAGCTGATCTTGATTTCCCAGATCATTTTCGGATTGTACAACATTTATCTCAACATCATCTTGCTGACCGTTTTGAGTTTCATCTCGTTCGGCTAGCTTGACCCAAGCATCAACATCAATGTCCGGATCACTTAAAAGCATCGTTTCATTGAAATAGCGTGGTTCAGGAGAATTCCAGGATGTAAACCCAACAATTCCTAGTAAGATGGCGATACTGCTCAAACCGATCCAAACACCATATTTCGTCCAGAAACCAGTTTTACTCAAATGCTTTTCAACAACATTGTGGCGAACACGATCCGTGATAGATTGAACTACATTGTAATCAGAAACATCCATTTGATCAACTACACCTGCAACCATTGGATTATTCGCAATGCGCTCCTCTACCCAGTTCAGATCATGGCCAGATAGTTTCCCCTGCTTGTAGGCCTGGAGAAGCTTCAAAGAAGGGATATCATGATATTTCATTGATTGACTTGACATTTCTTTTATCTAATTCGATCTTTAATTTTCGTTTTCCGTTTTGAATATGACTCTTTACTTTCTTTTCTGGTATATTTTCTAATTGTTCAATTTCCTTGTATGACTTTCCGTCTAAATAGAACCGTTGGATACAAATACGTTGATCGTCTTTTAATGTTTCTAACAGTTCGTTCAAATACTCCGTTAACACTTCTTCAGATGAATCAAAAAGTTGTTGCCAGGATTCATCATCTACTTCTAATCGTGTTTCTATGTTGTCCTCCTGAACTAACTTTTGTCTTCTCCTCTTTACTTTCAGTAGGTAGTTTCTGACCACACTGTAATACCATCCGCCAAAATTTTCAACTTCTGTTTTACGAAGATCATTTACGATCAATTCAAAACATTCCATCGTGGCATCCTCAGCATCAGCTTCATTTTTCAAATAGCTCATCGCCAGAGAAACCGTAAGTTCATTGTATCGATCAAACAACAATGCTGCGTAATAAGCATCATTCGAAGATTGGTATTTCTTTACCAGGTCTTCATCCGAAAGCTGCGTATATTTCCGAAGCAGTTGTAGTATCACCTATTCTATATCATTGATTTCTTATTACAATTTACATTATTATCTGTATAAAAGGGCATCTAAGAATTCAAATTCCATAAATCATTACAATTTTTTTCAACTTAACTAAGATCAAGGGTAAAAAAACACACTATACACCTCCAGTAGTCATTGATAATCAGACCAACTAATGTCATCTATTCACAATTGTTAAAAATTATTATGCATACATTGTAAAAAGGACTTAGAGAAGAAAAATCTTTTGTTATTTTTGTGGGAGACCAATAAAAAAGATACGTAATGAAAATACTTGTTTGTATTAGTAAAGCACCCGATACGACAACTAAAATTTCCTTCACAGACGGAGACACGAAATTTGATACTAATGGTGTCAAATACATTGTAAACCCTTATGATGAATGGTATGCACTCGTTCGAGGGCTGGAATTAAAAGAAGCTAATGGAGGAACTGTAACTACAGTAACTGTAGGTACTGCTGAAGATGAAGCTACGATTCGTAAAGCACTTGCAATCGGAGCTGACGATGCTGTACGTATAGATACTGATGCTGAGGATGCATTCCAGGTGGCAACAGAGATTGCAAATTTTGCAAAGACTGGTGATTATGATCTCATCCTACTAGGAAAAGAGACTATTGATTATAATGGTTCACAAGTTGGTGGTATGATCGCTGAGCACTTGGATCAGCCTTTCATCTCACTTGCAAGTAAACTTGATGTTGAAGGAAATACAGCTACACTTGATAAAGAGATCACAGGTGGTGTACAAACTGTAAAAGCTGATCTTCCTTTGGTTGTAAGTTGTGCTAAAGGTATGGCTGAACAACGAATTCCAAACATGAGAGGAATTATGGCAGCGCGTTCTAAGCCGTTGAAGGTTGAAGCTTCATCAAGTGCTGATAAGCTTACGTCTTTCGTTAAGTACCAGTTACCAGCTCCTAAATCTGCGGTTAAATTGATTGACCCGGAGAACATGGATGAATTGGTAGATTTACTTCACAACGAAGCGAAAGTTATATAATCGAATTACGAATTTAAATTTTTGACTATGTCAGTTTTAGTATATATAGATAGCAGTGGAGATAAGATCGCAAAGAATGCTTATGAAGCTGTAACGTACGGAAAAAAATTAGGTGACGTAACTGCTGTTACGAATGGAAAAGCATCTGAAGGTGACCTTGCTGAGCTTGGTAAATACGGTGCAGATAAAGTTTTAGTTGATCGTTCTTTCGAAGGAATTGACGACCAGCAATTGACAAAATTAGTAGCAACAGCTGCTGAGAAAACTGGTGCAACTACGATCGTTTTTTCAAATGACCTTGTTGGTAAAGCAGTGGCACCTCGTTTGTCAGTTCGTTTGAATGCCGGACTAGTTTCTGGAGCTACAGATCTGCCGAAAGAAGATGGTACTATTCCAGTAAATGTATTTTCTGGAAAAGCTTTCGGACATGTAAAGGTTAGCACAGATAAGAAAATTATAGCGCTACTTCCAAACTCTCTACAACCAGAAGAAACAGGAAGTGAAGCAGCAGTTGAGGAATTTGACGGTAACGCTGGTGACTCAAGAGTTGAGGTACTAGATACTAAATTGCCTGAAGGAGAAATTCCATTACCAGAAGCAGAGTTAGTTGTTTCAGCTGGACGTGGATTGAAAGGTCCAGAGAACTGGGGTATCGTAACTGATCTTGCAGAAACACTAGGTGCAGCAACTGCTTGTTCCCGACCAGTAGCCGATACAGGTTGGAGACCTCACCACGAACACGTAGGTCAAACAGGTGTTGCAATTCGTCCAAACCTTTACATCGCAGCAGGAATCTCTGGAGCTATTCAGCACCTTGCAGGTGTGAACGGTTCAAAAGTGATCGTTGTGATCAATACTGACGAAGAAGCTCCTTTCTTCAAGGCAGCTGATTATGGTGTTGTAGGTGACGCGTTTGAAGTATTACCTCGATTAAATGAAGCAATAAAAAAATTCAAAGCTTCTAACTAAGGTTTTCGAATAAAATACTATTTTTACGTAACGAGTATATAGGGAAGCATTTTCGCTTCCCTTATTTATTCAATATTGTAAAAGCACAGACTTTAGCCAAAATATGGAAAAAGTAAAACTGGAAATCGTAGGTTTATCCTACAGTCAGACCCAATCAGGAGCATATGCTCTTGTTTTGTCTGAAGTAGAAGGAGGAAGAAGACTTCCGATCATCATCGGAGGATTTGAAGCGCAGGCTATAGCCATTGAGCTGGAGAACATGACTCCGTCCAGGCCCTTGACACACGACCTTTTCAAAAATTTTGCCGGTGAATTCAATATCACCCTAAAAGAAGTTCTGATCTATAATCTTGTTGAAGGTATCTTCTATGCGAAACTGATCTGTGATCAAAACGGAGAAACGCACGAGATCGATGCGAGAACATCTGACGCTATTGCTCTTGCTGTTCGTTTCAAATGTCCAGTTTTCACTTACGCTTCTATAATGGATTCTTCCGGGATCAAACTCGATGAAGGTGACGATCTAGAGTCTCCAATCGAAGTTAATCCGTCTGAGGAATCTTCTGAAAAAGAAGATAAAGATGATCTATCTAAATTGACGGTGAGCGAACTGGAAAATCAACTCGATAGTGCCGTAGAAAATGAAAATTACGAGTTGGCCTCAAAAATTCGAGATGAAATTAATCGACGTACGTCATAATATTTTTCTCCTCTTTATTCTTGCGCTGACGATCTACCCGACGTTCGCTCAGGAAGAAGAGAACAATGACCAGAAATGGTTTAGAAGAAAATTCTCTTTAGAACTCAGAGAGGATGGAACCTTCAAAAACACTGATACACTCCTTTCATCTTTCCGTGAAGGAAACTATATTTTAACAGAAGACAGACTCACTCTCGAAAATGAAGATGATACAATAAACCCAGCTGTATCTTTTACGATCAATACACTGGATGATCGCAAATTCTCTCTCGACAAGGATGGAGAACGAATCACCTTTCTCAAAGAAAACAAACAGTTATCCTCAGGTTTCTCTGTAAATGGTCTATTTAGGGGGCTTTTAGGAATGTTCGCACTTATTCTCATCGCTTACCTTTTAAGTCGAAATAGAAAAGCAATAAACTGGAAGCTAGTGCTTAAAGGAATTGCACTTCAGATCATTCTGGCGCTGTTGATCCTTAAAGTTCCTTATGTTGAATATGTATTCGACTTTATTTCTAAAGGATTTGTCAAAGTTGTAGACATGGCCCATGAAGGCGCCTTGTTTGTATTTGGTAGTGTTGTAGATGGAGAAATGTCGCCTATCGTTAAGAACTTTGTGACATGGATCTTACCATCTGTGATCTTCTTCTCTGCTCTGTCAAGTTTACTCTATTATTGGGGGATTTTACAAAAGATCGTTTTAGCCATGGCGTGGGTAATGAAACGACTCATGGGATTATCAGGATCTGAAAGTGTTGCAGCTGCAGGTAATGTATTTTTAGGTCAGACAGAAGCACCATTACTTGTAAAGCCTTACTTAGGGAAAATGACCAAAAGTGAAATCCTTAGTTTAATGGCAGGAGGAATGGCGACGATCGCTGGTGGAGTTCTTGCCTCCTACATTGGATTCCTGGGAGGTGGTGACCCACAACAGAAGATCTTTTTTGCCAAGCACTTACTTACTGCGTCACTGATGTCAGCACCAGCAGCTATTATATTTGCTAAGATCTTACTTCCGGAAACAGAAGAGATCAATAAAGACTTGAGCATTACTAAAAATAAACTTGGAACGAATGCACTTGAAGCCATAACGAACGGTACCGTTGACGGAGTTAAGCTCGCTGTAAACGTTGCAGCCATGTTGATCGTATTTGTTTCCTTGATCGCACTTGCAAATTATATCCTTGGATTGATCGGAGGAGCAACAGGATTGAATGGAATAATCGCTGAGAGCTCTGCAATGTACGACAAACTTTCATTTCAGTACATACTAGGAAATCTATTGTCACCCATAGCCTGGATCATGGGAGTCCCCTGGGAGGATACTCAGATCATTGGTCAGCTACTTGGTGAGAAAACTATCATCAACGAATTTGTTGCTTACCCACATCTTGGAGAACTTCAGGACGAGATCTCAGGTAAATCATTAATGATGGGAACTTATGTACTTTGTGGATTCGCAAACTTTGCATCTATCGGGATCCAGGTTGGGGGAATTGGAGCATTAGCACCAGAGAAAAAACCAATACTTGCCAAATACGGTGTTCTTTCATTGATCGCCGGAACACTTGCTTGTATGATGACGGCAACGATGGTTGGAATGTTATTCTAAACAGTTCAAGTAATGAAATACACAGGTGAAGTTCGTAAAATGCTAACCTCATTGGACGAGGACGGAAGTGTTGCATACACATTTAAACTTGTTAATTCTGAATCGAAAAATGAAGACTTATTTTCGGCTAATGAGTTTATCGGAAAACATATTAAACTGACATTTCACGATAAGATCATATGTAAATCCTGTGGTAAACAAACGAAGAAATCGTTTCACCAGGGTTTTTGCTATCCGTGTTTCAGAGACGCCCCTGAAGCTGCTGAATGCATTATTAAGCCTGAATTGTGTCGAGCTCATCTCGGTGAAGGGCGTGATCCTGAATGGGAAGAACGAAATCACAATCAACCACATGTTGTCTATCTTGCAGCAAGTGATGTCGTTAAAGTTGGTGTTACACGTCAAACTCAAATCCCTACTCGTTGGATTGATCAAGGCGCGAATGAAGCAATTAGATTGGCGGAAACGCCAAACAGATACCTGGCAGGTGTACTTGAAGTCGCATTGAAAGACCAATTCACAGATCGCACCAATTGGAGAAAAATGCTAAAGAATGAGGTTGATGAATCAATTGATCTTGAAGAAACCAAATGGGAAATTGAAGAATTACTTCCTGATGATCTTTCTGAGTACTTCTCCGAAGACGACGAAGTCATTTCGATCAATTACCCTGCACTCGAATATCCACAAAAAGTAAAAAGTCTCAGTTTCGATAAAACGAATGAGATCGAAGGAGAACTGAAAGGCATAAAAGGTCAGTACTTGTTGCTTGACAATAATCGTGTACTCAATATGAGAAAACATACGAGCTATGTGATCAGTATTGAAGGATAATTGATATTATAGCAATTTTAATTATCTTCACTTCAACATGAATACCTTACTACGGATCATAGTTTCAATATTTCTACTGTTTTCGATCACACTCCCTATTTTTGATCGACAACTCTCGGATATTCAGTCCGCTGAGAAAATGGTAGAAAGCTATTTGAATGATATTACCGGTGGTGCCTATGATTATGTTCGGGAGGGAGCTAAGATCCTTGAGGAATCGATCAAAGAAGAGCAAAGGGTAAGAGAAGACAAGGCTTTTAATGATGTAATATTAAACGGATGGGGATACGGAATAAATAGTCTGGGAGCTGCAAAAATGGCTTATGGTAATTTCCGATATGACGTTTACAAACCTATTCCAATTCTAGGGATAACCATAATACTGGCAACACTTATACAGATCATTTTTCTACCCCAACTATACCGCAATGGAAATGGAATTTTTGGATTGATCAACATCTTACTGGTGCTGGCAATTCTTGGGAATACCATTAAAGATCAAAATTACGATGGAGTCTTAGGTGGCGCCATTGTCTATATTCTGATCCAGTCAGGTTACCTCACAGTGTTCTTTATCCGGAAAGGAAAGATCAAAGCGCAACGCCGTGAAATTCAAGCGTAGCTGATTTGTAAGCCTCCGTGTAGTTCCCGTGCTCATCTCTTATGGTCAAAGCCTCTTCATGATAGCTGCTTTCATTTTTACTCAAACAGATAACATCACGTACATGCTTTCCAGGCTTACCGAATATCTTTATCCTTTTATTGCAATAAAGACCTTCAGTATTTTGAACCTTTTCAAATTGATCAACAGGCATGATCAACCAGCAACTTCCAGCCGTTGACAATAATTCAGCGACAGACTTTAAGAGATCCTCCAGGGATAGACTACTTTGATGTCGAGCGTTATTCCTCCCCTCTCCTTTTGCTGGTGTACTGTTCTCAAAATAAGGAGGATTAGAGATTATAAGATCGATTTGAGAACTAGTATTTTCAGTAAATGAATTCAGATCTAGATGTTTGATTTCTAAACGATCGGAAAACGGACTATGATCAAAATTCATATTTGCAAGCTCAACGGCTTGTTCATTTACATCGATGGCTGTGATCTTAGCGTGAGGATAAACCTGGGCCATCATCAATGAGAGAACGCCTGTCCCCGTGCCTATATCCAAAATAGTTTCTGGATCATGTGCATTGATCAGCGCACCAAGAATCATTGCATCGGTACCTACTGAATGAACATTTGGCACTTGTTCAACTTGAAAATACTTGAATTTGAAAGTACTCATGACTCCAGGTAGAGTTCGATCAGTCCTTCAGGAGATTTTACGTGGAGTTCTTTCTTATCGCGATCAACTGACTGGATCAGATCCGCGAGTAAAGGCAATAATACTTCGTTTCCATTAGTCGCTTCAATTCTCAATAATGGATTCGTTTTGTAATCGACTACTTCGATCAGTTTACCGACGTTACCTTTTTCAGCATCGATCACAGAGAAGCCAACTACTTCATGATCATAAAAATGTTTGCCTTCAAGATCTGGAAGCGCTTTAAGTGGTAGGTACAATTCTTTTCGGAGGATGCTCTTGGCTGATTGTTCATCATCAACACCTTCAAACTTAACGCGAGCGAAACCTTTCTTCCCAAGTTCGATACGATCAATAAAGAAAGGTGTAAGGTTACCACTTATATCGATGAATACGGCATCAAGATTTCGGTAGTACTCAGGATTGGTGGTATCAAAAAAAAGCGAAACTTCACCTTTATATCCGTGAAGTTTCGCTACATAACCTAATTGAAAGCAATCAGCTTTTTTCATGTTTTACAACAAGCGATTACTTTTCTTCTTTTTTCTCTTCTTCTTTAGCTTCTTCAGCTGGCTTTTCCTCAGCTTTAGGCTCTTCCTTCTTCTCTTCTTTAGCTTCAGCTTTTTCTTCTTTCGCCTCTTCTTTCTTCTCCTCTACTTTTTCTTCAGCTTTCGGCTTTTCTTTCTTTTCTTCCTTCGCTTCAGCCTTTTCCACTTTTGCTTCTTCTGCTGGTGCTTCTTCTTTCGCTTCTGCTTTTTCTTCAGCAGGAGCTTCTGTTTCTGCATCTGCAGCCTCTGCAGTAGCTTCTTCAGCTGGTGTCTCTTCTGCTACTTCTTCTGGAGCATTCTTAGCAGCGATCTCTTTTGCACGAGCTTCGCTTACTGCTTTTTCAGCTGCAAGTCGATCTGCTTCTGCTTTTTGAGCTGCTGTAGAAAGTCCTTCTGACTTCTTAGCGATCTTCGCTTCTTTGTCTTTCAACCAAGCCGCAAATTTCTTTTCTACGTCTGCCTCTGTAAGTGCACCTTTTTTCACCCCTTTCAACAAGTGGTTTTTGTAAAGTACTCCTTTGTACGAAAGAATCGCACGAGCTGTGTCAGACATTTCAGCTCCTGTAGAAACCCAGTTCAATGTTTGATCGAAATCGATATCAATTGTTGCTGGATTTGTGTTTGGGTTGTAAGTTCCCAATTTTTCGATGAAGCGACCATCACGTTTTGCACGTGAATCTGCTACTACTACGTGGTAAAAAGGATATCCTTTCTTACCGTGTCTTTGCAATCTAATTTTTGTTGCCATAATGTTTTATTGGTTGAGGTACGAAACCTCGGTTAATAATTAATTTTTAATGAGTGCGCAAAAGTACGGCTTTTATTTAGTTTTTACAACAGTTATAGATAAATATTTAACGCACCACCACTTTCTCATCCTGCACCACCTCTCCATCCTTGACTAAACGCACCGAATAAGTACCCGCTGCAAAGGCTTGCTCGATGAAATAAATGCTTTTTTCGTTTGGTAAATAAACTTCCTTAACTTTTCTTCCTTGTGCATCAAAGAAAAACAGTTTCGCATCCTCTATATTTCCTGTTTCAACAGTGATCAATCCACCATTTTCAATCGGGTTTGGGTAAATGGTAAAGTAATCATCGCCTATATTTCCATACGCTCCTTGCTCAACGTTGATGGTTAACGTAACCGTATCGGCTTCTCCATTACAGCCATGAGCAATGAGTGTAACATCATATTCTCCACCGTATTCATAAGTATGATATACAGAATCTTGATTCTCCCCAGTGTGTAAAGTGTCGCCTTGCCCGCCGTCAGACGCGGCCTCTCCAAAATACCAGGAATAACTCCCCGCATTCATGGAATTATTAACAAAAAGCACCTCATTTCCTTCATTGGTATAACTGAATTGCGCAGTGGGTGGGGAAAGAAAACCTAGACAGTTCGTACGCAATAAATAAGCAAAACGACCAGGTTTATTTGCTGAAATGCTATCTTGATTGGTAGCTTGACCTCCTAATACATATCCTCCATCAGGCATGACTTCCAGATCTTTTATTTCATAGACAGGATCTTTTATTGAATCTATTGGATAATAGTAATGCCTTCTTTTCCAATTTAGATTACCTTGTTGATCAAAATTTAGCAATTGAACAAATTGTGTTCGAATATATGGCAGATCAACAGGAGAGCCTGAAAAAATCTCAGTTTCTAAAAATGCACCAACTATATTATTATCCTTATTCATTCTGATTCGGCGGATTGACAGCCCTAAAGAAGCATAATTCTCCACGGGTTTTTCAGAAATGGTACGTTTCCATTCAATGTCAAAATTATCTTTACGAAATTTTGCAATAACAGGAGTCATATCGTAATAAGGCTTATCATCCTCATCGAATTTCGCCTCTGAATCGTAGTACATATGAATGTAGTGACTATCCAACTCAGTATTCACTTCTCCCCAAGAAGAACAGTTTGTGCCATCCTGAAAGACACTCTGTGATAAAATATTACCACTTGTATCTAAATAAACATATCGCTGTTTGGCCCAGCTTTCGTGAAATATAGTTGTTGGAGCGAAATAAATATGATTGTAATGAAACAATAAAGTATCATTCCAATTTTTTAAACTTAATCCAAATAATCCAGATCCTCTTGGTACGGGCGGATAAATAACCTTCTGCCAAACAATTTCGCCTGAGTATTTTAACTTCATCAAAAGAGCCCCTGCCTCATCAAAGAAACTTGATGTCGACTTTTTATTTTGTATGTTGAGGGCTAAAATATAGGAGCTATCTGACAATATGATTAGTTTGGATCGATCAAACAAAAATAGTGAGTCTTCATTGTAAATATAAGTATAGAGTGAGTCGAAAATAACATTTCCATCTTTGGAATATTCTATCAAACGAAAACCATGGTTTTCAAAATCCGTATCCTCACTGCGGTATACATTCACAAAATTACCTCGAAAATTGGTATCGACATCCACATCACTAAAGAGTGCTCGTTGGAAATGATTAGGGATATCATATTCCATTTTGTCCACTAAATCCCCTTGCTCATTAACCTTACCCAATCGTAATCCGTAACCAGTACTAAACGTTCCGCCGGCCGTGAAATAAATTGTGCTGTCGATGACGGTTACATCACGAATACTCGAAATAGTGTCGAGTTCTACGGATCCGTATACGCGTTGAAAGCCATATTGAGAGAAGAGCTGACCGCTTAGCAGTACGAAAATGAATGAAAGCAATATGATCTTATAGGTCTTAGGCAACAGCTTTGATATATTCTGTAAAAGTACGGAATTCACGCTGTTTGGAAAAATTGACAGACTACACTTTACCAATCCTCTTTTCCTATCATCATTTTTTTATCTTTGAACAATGCTCAAACAGCGTGTAAAACTAAAGGTGAACTATGACAAAAATTAGCGCTTTTCGTGCCGTGCGTCCTACTCGAGACAAAGCACAACTAGTAGCTTCCAGAGCTGTCGCTACATATAAATCGGCGATTCTTGCTGCAAAGCTTGAATCCAATCCTTATACATTCATTCATATCATTCATCCAGAATTCTTTGAGGATGATGATAATCGAACAGCTCCAAATACACCAGAGCGTTTTAATAAGGTAAAACACCGATACGAGGAGTTTAAAGAGCAAGGGATCTTTATTGAGGACGATCACGAACAGCTCTACGTTTACCGCCAAACAAAAGGAGACCACGCTTTTCTAGGTGTGATTGGTGGCGCCAGCGCTGAAGAGTATAAAAACGATAAGATCAAAAAGCACGAAGCTACCCTTACCTCTCGTGAAGAGATGTTCACCAACTACCTTGATATTGTTGGATTTAATGCTGAACCCGTGCTGCTAAGTCATCGAAAAAGTAAAAAGGTAGATGAGCTTTTAGAAAAGATCGTTCAAGAGCGACCAGAATATGAATTTACAACTACTGATACTACAACACATGAATTATGGCTAACCACTCCTGAAGAAACGAAGTCTTTACAAGATGCTTATGAAGAAATAGAAGCTGTGTATATTGCAGACGGACATCATCGTTCTGCTTCTTCTGTAAGATTAGTTGATCTTCATAAAGAACGTGGTAATTATTCACCTGATAAGAACTATAATTCATTCTTAAGCTTTTTCATTGATGAAGAACGGCTACAGATCCTTCCGTTCAATAGAATTTGTAAGTCACTAAACGGACTTTCAAAAGATGAGTTTCTTGAGCAATGTAAGTCTGTTTTTGAAATAGAATCGATCAACAAACAGGAAACGATAAAGGAACTTCACATTTTCCATGTTTATATCGACCAGCAATGGTACCGCTTCAAATTAAAAGATGAGTATCGCAATTTCGAAGATGCTGTAAATACAATCGATGCAGAGATCCTGACCAAACACATCCTTGATCCTATATTGGGAATTAAGGACCTTAAGATCGACGATAGCATATCATTCGTAAGCGGTGACAAAGGAAAAAGTGCCATTGAACAAGCGATCGATAATGATGTTTATACCGTAGGATTTGAGCTCTACCCAGTAACAATGGATCAATTAAAAGCAGTTGCTGATGCACATCAGATCATGCCGCCAAAGTCTACGTGGGTAGAACCGAAAATGAGAAGTGGTTTAACGATTTACAACATAGACGAATGATCAAAGAGAATTTGGCAAAAATAAAATCGGAAATACCTGATGATGTAACGCTTGTTGCGGTTTCAAAAACAAAGCCCAACGAAGATCTCATGGAGGCCTACGAAGCGGGTCAACGTGTTTTTGGTGAGAATCGTGTTCAGGAACTCACGAAAAAAGCAGAAGAATTACCAGACGATATTCAGTGGCACATGATCGGACATCTACAAACGAATAAGGTGAAGTATATTGCGCCGTTTGTAACATTGATCCATGGTGTTCACAAGCAAAAACTACTCAAGGAGATCAACAAACAAGCGAAGAAAGTTGATCGTGTCATCGACGTGCTATTACAATTCCACATTGCTCAAGAAGATTCTAAGTTCGGATTTGATTTCGAAGAAGCTAAAGAAATGCTGGAAAGTGAAGCGATGAACAACTACGAAAACGTTAACATTCGCGGAGTAATGGGAATGGCTACATTCACCGATAACAAAGAACAGATCGAAGACGAATTCAGAACACTCAATAATTATTTCGAAGTCTTCAAAAGTCATTTCTTTAAGTTCAATGATGACTTCAATATTATTTCCATGGGTATGAGTGGTGATTATGAGATCGCGATAGAGGAAGGTAGTAACATGATCCGTGTGGGCAGTAAAATATTCGGTGCAAGAAAATGAGAAGTCTCATATTCATAGCGGCATTATTTAGCTCGACCCTGGCATTTTCACAAGATTCTGCATATTCAGATAGCTTAACGGAAGCGCGCCAGAAGTTTGCCGATAAAGTTTTGAATACGGACTACATTCTGAACGGAATGGAACAAAAAGGTCTTGATACGCTATCCTATTTTCCAGTTGATACAACCTGGAGAATTAAATCTCGTTTGATCAGAGATAAAGGGAAACGATTTGAAATGCCTACTTCAACTGATCGTACCCCAAAGTACAGAAGATTTGGTTGGCTATGCATCACGCATGGCGACACCACATTTCGATTAGCGGCATACAAGAACCTTGAGTTGAAAGGAAAAGAATACAAATACTATCTTTTTGTTCCGTTTAAAGATGCGAATGCTCCTAAAACAACCTATGGAGCTGGACGGTACATAGATGTTTATCGCAAACGAGGATCGGATGATGTTATTGTTGACTTCAACACGGCTTACAATCCTTATTGTGCTTATTCTCACCGTTATTCATGTCCAATAACTCCTTCGGAAAACCATGTTGATTTCAAGATCAATGCTGGTGAAAAACTACCAGTTCAGGAAAAACAGTTTAGATAGAATTGCGTTGATCACTTCTCACAAGGAAGTTTATAATCCCAGATGAAATCTTTGAATGTTATTCTCGATTCATACCAGATCGTTTTTGCTTCAACGTGAATAGTATCGTTCTGTTTGAATTCTATGAATTGCTCTGCTTTCGTGAGCATCAAGTCACTCTTGTCAAAGTTAATACGACCTGTCGCCTGAAGTGCTTCTACCAAATCATCTTGATCCTTTGAAGCGAGTCCACGCGCCTTACATTGAACAAAATTGGATTTATCAACAAATACAACGGCAGAGTCTTTTGGGAGTCTTAAGAAATCTCCATATCCCTCAGGTTTTTCGATGCGTCTTGCCTTTTCACCTTCATCCAGCCAATGAATAACAGATACGTAACTATCATTATATAGACTAAATTGAAGTCTTCCAGGTATGCTGTCTTCCAATTCAACAACATAAGCTTTCGGGTAAACGTCCTGATCTTTTAGACTTTCTCCGAAGTTCACGTCTCCTTGAGCAAGGAACTGCATGATCGAAGCTGATGTGAGAGATTCTAATTCTGGATGATCTTTCTTCTCACTTTCAGGGATCACAAGAACTTTGTCAATAATAGCGTTCTTCACCCTATTTTGAGGTGTCCATGCACAACCACGATTTTTAAAGAAGAAGAAAACAAAGATGAGTCCCACCGTAAATCCAATGAGGTAAAACTTCAGACGTTTCCAGAAACCTTTCATACTTTTTTGTACAAAAATAGGGGTTTACTTACATCCCCATGAGTAAAAGCTCAATTTCTTTGTATTGCAAGTCAAATACTTTACCGAGTATCTCGCTAGTCAGCGTTCCTTTGTACATATAAACACCACTTCTGAAGCCATGATCTTTCTTGATCAGTTCGCGACATCCACCTTTTTCTCCCATTTCAATTAGAACAGGTGAAAAAATATTCGAGATCGCAAATGAAGCAGTTCGGGAAACACGTGAAGCGATATTCGGAACACAGTAATGCGTCACATTGAATTTTTCGAACGTTGGCGACTCATGATTCGTAACCTCTGATGTTTCAAAACAACCACCTTGGTCAATACTTACATCAATGATCACTGCACCAGGCTTCATGTTACTCACCATGTCTTCATTCACAATACAGGGAGTTTTACCGATCGGTGAACGAATAGCGCCGATGACAACATCTGCCCTCATGAGGGCTTTAGCCAAAACTTTTGGTTGAATAATCGAAGTATAGATTCGGTTTCCAATATTCGTCTGAAGTCTTCTTAATTTTCCAAGTGAATTATCAAAAACCTTAACGGAAGAACCTAATCCTATCGCTGATCGAGTTGCATACTCCCCTACTGTACCGGCACCAAGAACAACAACTTCAGTTGGTTGAACTCCTGCGATACCTCCCATCATAACACCCTTTCCATCTTTGAAGGTATTCAACAACTCCGCAGCGATCAAAATAGACGTATTTCCAGCGATCTCTCCCATCGCTCTAACGACAGGGAAATGACCTTCATTATCTCGAATGTAATCCCAAGCAACAGCAGTGATCTTTTTCTCCATGAGCTTTTGCAGTACCTTTTTCGGTTGCATGGTGATCTGAAGTGCCGAGATCAACGTTTGTCCCCCGCTCATCATCTCAACCTCCTCTTCTATTGGTGGAGAAACTTTAAATATGATATCACATTGGAAGACTTCTTTTCGATCATAGACGATCTGAGCTCCAGCCTCGCTATATTCTCGATCGGAAAAATTCGAATTTTCCCCAGCTCTTGTCTCAACCTTAATGCTATGACCATTCGCTACGAGAAGTGAAACCGCCTCGGGTACAAGTGCTACACGTCGTTCCTGAAAAGAATCTTCTCTGGGAACTCCAATGTTTAAACTCCCTTTCTTTTTGGCGATCTCGAGCATTTCTTCCTGAGGAAGCAAACGCCCTTCTTTCATAAGGTTTCTAATTATGGCTGGATCCGTTTTCATAGCTTGGCTTCAATTCGCCGACCACCTTGGTCGTCTTTCGTTATAGTAACCCTTACGCAAGATTCCGGCAAAAGGTTATCAATATTTTCAGCCCATTCAATAAAAACTTTCTCTTCACCGTACAAATACTCTTCTATTCCGATGTCATAAGCTTCAGCTTCGTCCTCAATACGGTAAAGGTCAAAATGGTGCACTGTCCCGAAATACGGACTTTCATATTCATTTACAAAGCCATAAGTCGGGGAGCTTACCTCATCTTCAATTCCCATGGCTTTTGCGAGATAGCGGATAAAGGTTGTTTTACCAACTCCCATTTCAGCATAAAAAGCAAAAATTGATTCTTCCTTAAAGGTGTTTAGAAATTCAGTACTGATATGAATCAGGTCAGACTCCTTCTCCGCGTAAAACTCTTTTTCCATGTCCGAAATTTGAATTCAAAGATACTACTTCGGTGACATTTCAACGTATGGGATAAGTATTTCCTCTAAAGATATTCCACCATGTTGAAACGTATTTTTAAAGTGCTTCGAGTAATGATTGAAGTTATTAGGATAAACGAAAAAATCATTGTTACGACAGAAAACATAAGATGTCGAGATATTATCTTTTGGTAAGAAAGCATCGTCGGGATTATCAACTTCATATACTTCCTTTGATTTGAAATCAAGGTTCTTACCGATCTTATATCTCAAATTGGTATTCGTATCTTTTGGCCCAACGATCTTGACCGCATTATCGACACGCACTGTTCCATGATCAGTTGTCAACATAACTTGAGCGCCTTTGGCCGAGATCTTCTTCAAGATATCCTGAAGTGGTGAATGCTCAAACCAACTTTCCGTCAATGAACGGTATGCTGCCTCATCGTCTGCTAGCTCTTTGATAACTTTCATGTCTGTTTTCGCATGTGACAGCATATCTACGAAATTGTAAACGATCACATTTAAGTCATTATGATCCAACTGGTTCAAATTCTCTGCTAACTTCTTTCCTGCATTTAAGTTGGTGATCTTTCGATATCCTACACTCACATCTTTACCAAGTCGATTCAACTGTTTCTTCAGTAATTCCTCTTCAAAATTATTCTTGCTTCCTTCTTCATCTTCATCAACCCATAATTCAGGATACTTCTTCTTGATCTCTGAAGGCAGGAGTCCAGCGAAGAATGAATTTCTCGCGTATTGTGTAGCAGTTGGAAGAATAGAATAGATCATCTCCTCATTATCCAATGAGAAGTACTTGCTCAACATTGGACGAATCATTTGATATTGATCATATCTCAAATTATCGATAACAATCAGATAAGTTGGCTTATCCAATTTCGGATTTATGCGATCCTTGAATAAAGTATGCAGCATTTGAGGACGCTCCTCCACTCCATTGATCCAGTTGAGATAATTCGTCTCTATAAACTTAGAGAATTGATTGTTTGCTTCTTGCATTTGCATAGTCAACACCTCTTGCATTCCCTTATCTTCTAACGCAGCAAACTCAATATCCCAATAGACCAGCTTTTTATACATACTTGTCCATTCGTCTGCATCCAAATTATCGCTTAGTTCCATTCCGATTTGACGAAACTCGCGTTGATAATTGGTATTTGTGCGTTCTGACACAAGTTTTCCCTGGTCCAAATTCTTCTTAATGCTCAGTAAGATCTGATTTGGATTTACGGGTTTGATCAAATAATCAGCGATCTTACCACCAATTGCCTCTTCCATTATAGATTCTTCCTCACTCTTTGTGATCATCACAACAGGAACAAGCGGTTTGATCTCCTTTATTTTAGATAATGCGTCTAATCCTGAAATACCTGGCATATTCTCGTCAAGAAAGACGATGTCATAGCTATTTCCTTCACAATTCTCAACAGCCTCACCTCCACTTCTTACAGTATCAACTTCATATCCCTTTTGCTCAAGAAACATGATATGTGGTTTTAATAAGTCTATTTCGTCGTCGGCCCAGAGAATTTTCACTTGCATTGCTTGATTATTTTTAATTTTGCGTTGATTTTTAAAATTACAGATTTGCGTCCAAATCGAAACACAAATAATAAAAAGAAAATTATAAACGATCCGGTCTACGGTTTTATTTCCCTTCCGAACGATATAATTTTCGATCTCATCGAACATCCTTTTTATCAGCGATTAAGAAGAATCAAACAATTGGGTATGTCTCACCTTGTTTATCCAGGTGCTTTACACACTCGATTTCATCATGCGCTGGGAGCTACTCATTTGATGATGAAAGCCATTGACACATTGCGAAGAAAGGGGCATGAGATCACTGAAGAAGAGGAAACTGGCGCACTGATCGCTATTCTATTACACGATATTGGACACGGACCTTTCAGTCATACTCTAGAACATGACATTGTAAAAAGCATAAATCATGAACAGATCTCGAGTCTTTTCATGGAACGACTTTCAAAAGAGTTTGATGGAGCACTGGACCTTGCACTGAAGATCTTTGAAGATCGATATGATAAGTCTTTCCTGCATCAGCTGGTATCTAGTCAGCTTGACATGGATCGCATGGACTACTTAAATAGGGACAGTTTCTATACAGGAGTATCTGAAGGTGTTATCGGAAGCGATCGAATCATTGCGATGCTTGACGTAAAAAACAATCAACTCGTAGTTGAAGAAAAAGGAGTTTATTCAATTGAAAAGTTCTTAGTTGCACGAAGATTAATGTATTGGCAAGTATATATGCACAAAACTGTTGTTTCTTCTGAGGTTATGTTAACCAATATTCTTCGACGTGCGAAACAATTAATTCAAAACGGTACAGATCTATTTGCGAGTCCATCCTTTTCGTTGTTTTTGAAGAATGATTTTACGTTGAATGATTTTCAATCCAAACCTGAACTGCTTAACGAATTCGCAAATTTGGATGACAACGATATTCTGGGAGCAGTAAAAGTTTGGCAGAATTGTGATGATACAGTTTTAGGTGAGCTTTCTAAGCAACTGATCAATCGTCAACTATTTAAGATAGAGATCAAAGAAGCGCCTTTTTCAGAAGAGCGAATAAATAAAGAAAAACAAAAGATCAAGGATCATCTAAATATATCTGAAGAAGACTCCAACTATTTTATTCAAACGGACGTTCTACGAAATAATGCCTACAACGAACAAAAAGAAACGATCAACCTATTGATGAAAAACGGTGATGTTATTGATGTAAGTAAGGCAGCAGACAATCTCAATATTCACGCACTTTCAAGCCCAGTTGAGAAGTATTTTATTTGCTATCCTCAATCAAATCGGGTTTAATGAAGGATGCAGTGTTAAAAAATAGTCTGTTTCACGGATAAGTACTTAAAGTGTTTTTATATTTTTGAAGAATGGAATTTTCGGCAGGACAAATCGCAGGTTTACTAGAAGGGGAAGTAGAAGGAGATGATAACGCAGTAGTTACAGGGCTTTCTAAGATCGAAGAAGGAGAACCAAAAACGTTGACCTTTCTTGCCAACATGAAATATGAGGAGCATATATATTCCACAAATGCAACAATTGCGATCGTTAACAAGACTTTCGAACCGAATAAAGAGCTACCGAAAACACTTACCTTGGTAAAAGTGGATGATGCTTATAGTTGTTTTGCCAAACTCCTTAAAGCTTACGATCAAATGCGTCAAAAGCAGCCCAAGATCGAGAAGAATGCATTTATTTCGGATTCTGCCAAAGTTGGAGACGACGTTTACATCGGGGCAAACGCTTACATCGGAGAAGACGTTGTCATAGGAAATAATGTTAAGATCTATCCAAATACATTCATTGGTGATAATGTAAAGGTGGGTGACGGTACTGTTATTCACCCCAATGCTTCGGTCTATCACGATTGTATCGTTGGTAAGAATTGCTTGATCCACGCTGGAGCCGTTATCGGTGCAGATGGATTTGGTTTTGCACCCGACGAAAACGGTGAATTCCAAAAAGTTCCTCAGATTGGAAATGTGATATTAGAGGATAATGTTGATATAGGTGCCAACAGTACGATTGACCGTGCTACATTAGGATCTACCATACTGAAAAGAGGTGTGAAGATCGATAACTTAGTACAGGTCGCTCATAATGTCGAGATCGGAGAAAATTCCGCTATGGCCGCACAAGTTGGAATCGCTGGGTCAACTAAGATCGGTAAGAATGTTATGGCAGGTGGACAGGCAGGAATAAGCGGCCACATCAAAATTGCAGACAGAACTAAGATTGTTGCGCAGTCAGGTATTCCCAGTTCCGTTAAGAAACCAGATACAACCCTGATGGGATCTCCGGGAATTCCAATTGATGACTTTAAGCGATCTTACATCGGATTCCGAAGACTTCCGATGATCGTGAAGAAAATAAATGAACTAGATAATAAGTAAACATTCATATTTACGCTGAATAAGGTAAAATGGCAGAAAATCAAAGAACACTAAAAGAATCCGTAAAAATTGTAGGTGTAGGGTTACACACGGGAGAGAAAGTAACTGTAGAAATTTGTCCAGCACCAGAAAATCACGGATACAAGTTTCAACGTGTAGATCTAGAAGGAGAGCCAATTGTAGAAGCAGATGCAGATCTTGTCGTTTCAACTGAAAGAGGAACCACACTTGAGAAAAAGGGAGTTAAGATCTATACAACAGAGCATGTACTTGCAGCTTTATATGGTATGCAGGTAGACAATGCCTTGATCAAACTAACAGGACCAGAAATTCCGATTATGGACGGAAGCTCTATGTCATTTGTGACAGCAATTGAGCAAGCTGGTTATGAAGAGCAATCTGCCGTAAGAGAGTACTTCGAATTGGATGAAAATATTCCATGGGAGGATACAGAAAAAGGAATTGAATTTCTAGCTGTTCCTGACAAAGAGTATCGACTAACGGTAATGGTTGATTACAATTCTCCTGTTCTTGGAACGCAACACGCAACGATCTATAAAATAGATGAATTCAAAGATCAAATCGCTCCATGTAAGACTTTTGTATTCCTTCGTGAACTAGAGTATCTTGCTACGAATGGACTGATCAAAGGTGGTGATGTCGACAACGCTATTGTACTTGTTGAACGTGAAAATGTGGAACAGGAAGAGCTTGATCGATTGGCAAAACTACTTGGAAAAGAAGATCTGAAAGTGGAGATCAAAGGGATTGGGACACTGAACAATTATCAGATGAAGTTCCAAAATGAACCTGCTCGTCATAAACTGCTTGATATTGTTGGCGATCTTGCTTTAGTAGGAAAACCGATTAAGGCTCATATCCTTGCTGCTAGACCTGGTCATTCAGGAAACACACGATTTGCAAAAGTACTTAAGGAGCAGATCAAGAAACAAAAAAACGCACCGCGCAAATTTGATCTTGAAAAGGAGCCTTTATACGATATTAACGATATTGAGAAGATGTTACCTCACCGCTACCCTTTCTTATTGGTAGATAAGGTAATGGAAATCACTGATGATTCTATTGTTGGAGTTAAGAACATTACGATGAACGAGCCTCAGTTTACTGGTCATTTCCCTGGAAATCCGGTTTTCCCGGGTGTACTTCAGATCGAAGCAATGGCGCAATGTGGAGGAATATTTTCTTTGAGCAAGGTAGAAGATCCTCACCTCTACTCGACATACTTTATGAAGATCGATAATGTCAAGTTCAAGCAAAAAATATTACCAGGTGATACAGTTGTTTTCGAACTGACGCTTTTATCTCCAATGCGAAGAGGACTTGTAAATATGGGAGGAAAAGGTTATGTTAACGGAAAACTTGCAGTAGAAGCGGAAATGCTTGCTCAAGTCGTAAAAGACAAAGAATAAATGATAAGTAATCTTGCTTCAATTTCATCCGACGCAAAGCTAGCGGATAACATTACGATAGAACCATTTACTACCATCTATGATGATGTGGTCATTGGTGAAGGTTCTCATATTGGACCGAACGTTACAATTTATCCAGGTACGCGTATAGGTAAGAATGCAAAGATCTTTCCCGGAGCAGTTATTGGAGCCATTCCTCAAGACCTTAAGTTTTCTGGAGAATATACAACTGTTGAGATCGGTGATAATACAACGATAAGAGAATGTGTTACTATTCATCGTGGTACCACAGATAAAATGAAGACCTCAATTGGTAATAATTGTCTGTTAATGGGATACGTCCACGTTGCTCACGATTGTATTATTGGAAACAATGTGATCCTTGCGAACTATACAGGACTTTCTGGGCATGTTCAAATTGATGATTATGCTATTCTTGAAGGTAAGGTAGCTGCACAACAATTCATGCATATTGGAGCTCATTCATTTATCGCAGGAGCGAGTTTAGTTCGTAAAAATGTTCCACCTTTCGTAAGAGCGGCTCGCGAACCTCTAAGCTATGCTGGTATTAATGCTGTTGGAATGAGAAGAAGAAACTTTTCAGACGAAGATATTAAGCTGATCGAAGACATCTATCGTATTCTTTTTGTTCAGAACAATAACATTTCAAAAGGTATACAGTCGCTTAAAGAAGAACTCGACGAATCGCCACTCAGAAAGATGGTAATAGATTTCGTTGAAGAAAGCGAAAAAGGAATCATTAGAGGTTTGTTGTAGGACAAACGCTATCTAATTTAGTAATCAAAAATTTCAAGACGTTGATAAAACGAGGTGAAGTAATTACAGTCGAAATCGAAGATCTTGCTTTCGGAGGTAAAGGTATTGCACGTATTAAAGATGATAAAGGAGCTTTTATAATTTTTGTGCAAAACACGTTCCCCGGACAAACCGTAGAGGCTCGTGTTGCCAAGAAAAGAAAACGTCATGCAGAATGTAAACTGCTTAAAGTAATTAAAAGGTCTCCTCTGGAGAAGATCTCAGAATTTCAAGAAATAAGTGGTGCTCCATACATACACGTACCACCATCCATTCAGGAAGAAAAGAAAAAAGAAGTCACACTGGAAGTATACCGACGATTAGCTGATCTTCAAAATATTCAAGATCTTTTTGACGAGTTCATACCGTCTCCTGAACATTACTTCTATCGCAATAAGATGGAATACTCCTTTTCATGTATTGAACACGACATAGAAACTGATCAGGAAATTGACGATGCATTTGCTCTTGGCTTTAAGCACAGAGGAACATGGTGGAAGGTTGAAAGTTTAAACAAAGCATCAGGGTTATTTGATGAGCAATGGGAAAACTTCCTTTCGGATTTTAGAGAATTTTTAAGATCATCAGGTTTACCTGCCTGGCATCCACCACAGAAAAAAGGATTTTTTAGACATATTGTAGTACGAAAGTCATTTCATCAGGATCAACTTTTGATCAATCTTGTGACATCCTCTCAGAACATTGAACAATTCGATGTACAATCAGTTGGTAAGTTTCTTCAAGAGCATATGGGAGATCGAATAGCAGGATTTCAGCATACGATCAATGATAACGTTGCGGATCGGGCAAAGATCGAAAATGGAAATTGTGAACTTGTCTTCGGAAAAGACCATGTCATTGAAGAACTGCATGGTCTAGAATTTGAGATCAGCATGGAAAGTTTTTTCCAAACTAATCCAGCTAGTGCAGAGCGACTCTATGATAAGGCTTTAGATTACGTTTTTGAAGGAGGTAGGACATTCAAAGACAAGGCGATCATGGATCTGTTCTGTGGTACAGGCACGATCGGTCAACTTCTTTCTCAACGCACTGAAAACGCAAATATCGTTGGAGTTGATATCGTTAAGGAAGCTATTGCCGATGCAAAAAGAAATGCAAAACGCAACAATATTGATAATATCTCATTCTTTGCTGCAGATGTTGGTAAGTTCTTGCGCGAATATCCTGATTATATAGATAGGATCGATACAATTGTTTTGGATCCTCCTCGTGCGGGAATTGCTCCAAAGACATTAAAGAAGGTGATTGCATTAAACGCGGAACGAATCGTATACATTTCATGTAATCCATCTACGCAAGCAAGAGATATTAAGACACTTGAAGAAAGTGGTTATATGACTAAGAAGATCAGCTTGGTGGACCAATTCCCTCATACGAGTCACATCGAAGCCGTAGGGCTTTTTGAAAAAAATTCAGAAAAAACTGAAACCTTGTAGAGTACTCACCGTTATACAATCAACGGATCAATTATTAACTTCTACAGGTTAATGAACTAAAGTCGCTCTTCGGAGCGGCTTTTTTCCTTTAATACCTAAAGGTTTTTGTATTCTGAAACTACTGACTTTAACTTGTCATTGAAGTCCTTTAAATAAGACTCTGCATCATCCATTAACCGCTGAATATTTTCAGGTGTTGCATTATCCATGGCCTGATCTGCTTGAATAATATCCGGTTGAAATCTATGATAAATAAAATCTCTATCCTGCTTATCGCACTCTACTAATTCCTTGTGTGTATCATCTACTCGCTTCTCTACATCATCGTAGTATTCTCCTGTTAGCTGTCCTGTTCCGAAACTCCACATTACCAAAACATCATTTGGGAAAACAGCACGAGCATTGTTGTATGCGATCAGAGAAGGATTCTTATCTGTTTCAATACCATCTACCAATTTATATTTCCCCATTTCAACGGGATCAAAATAGCCAGGAATGGCGCTGCATGCCGCCAGAGACTTTGCTAAAGAAACCTCACGAATCCTTTCATCTCTATTAAAGAATATGAAAGGCTCATTCGTATTTGCATCATGACTCACAAATGAAAAATAGCGGTCTAAATGTTTTAATTGGATCTGACCAAAAGTGGCTTCAAGAATTGCATTTAAAGCCTGAGGTTTTCGGTCACCTGTAGGATGAATATCAAATAACTGTGGGCCTTTGGAAATATATAGGTTCAATATATTCTCAGGTAGAAAAACATATTTATTGTCTTGTTTAAGCAGTAAAGAAGCTGCAATAATTGCTCCTGTAGAAGTTCCAGCAGCGAAATCGATCTTATCATTTAAACATTTGCCTACTCTGTCCCGTGCAATAAAACGATTTAATTGACTGAGCAGCATCAAAGGGAGTATTCCGCGAATACCTCCTCCATCGATTGAAATAATAAGTTTCTTTTTCTTCATCCTAGTTAAGATAGGCAAAAAAAATGAAACCAGGAATAAAAAACATTACTACTGAACACGTAACGTTCTTCCAACGCGCAAAGTGGTTGTAGGTCGTATTTTATTGAGTCGACATAATTGACCAACAGTTGTTTTATGTCTTCTAGCGATGCTACTTAAATTGTCTCCACTCTTTATACGGTAATACGCCTCTCCTCCACCTGCAATTGCAGCATAAGATGGCGAAGCTCCTGGTCGAAACAAACCAGCATGAATGAAAAGATTTTCATTTCGAATACACTTGTTCTTGAAGTCGATGATCTCTTCTGGATTCATTGGAGCATCATAAAAACGCGTTTCGAAATGTAGATGAGATCCATATGATCGTCCTGTATTTCCTCCTTTCCCAATGAATTCTCCCGCTTTGACTTCTTGATTAGGTACTACATCAAGCTCACTTAAGTGGGCGTAAAATGTCTCCAAGCCATTATAGTGACGAATAACGATTAAATTACCAAATCCTTCGTCATTGTATTTCGCATATCGAACTTTTCCATCAAAAGCCGCAACAACACTATCTCCTGTTTGAAGATCGATGTCAATCCCATTATGATACCTACCTCTTCTATAACCATATCTTGATGTGATTCTCCCATCAAAAGGCATCACAAAGTTATCATAAAGTGAATCAGTTACACAGATCCAAAGCGTATCTTTCAATTTCTGAAGATCATTTTGCTTGTTTGATGAATAACATTGATTGACATCCCATGGCCAAACATAATCATACGTTGTATCCATACTGAAAAAATCGTGCACTGTTTCGTTCAGTACACCATCAAAATTAATATCCTTCAAATACTCCCATGTACGGTTTTCATAAACCACCATTTTCCCATTTGGGGTATCGATAGTATCCATAACTTCCTGAGCAGAGGAAACCTGTGCAAATGAGATAACTATAATTGTGTAAAGTAATGACTTAATCATACTTAAGGTTTTAGCGCATATCTATTAAAGGGACAAAAATAGAATCTTCTGGCTTTGCTAATTATTTTCAATGTTAAAAGTTGTAAACAGATGCACTATGAAAACTCACTACTCATCTCCTCTATAGCAAGTTCAAGAGACAGTTTAGATCCTTCCTGAGATCCAAATATTGATAGCCTGGTAGTGTAATTTTTATCCAGTATAACCCAATATGGAGTTCCTGATCCGGCAAAATGGTGGTATAACTTATTTTCTTCGTCAATGTAAATATCAAATGGCGGCTTTTGGTCTGTAAAAATTGATCGAATCTCCTCTACTGATTCCTTTTTAGTTCCAGGAGAAATATGAAAGATCAACATGTTTACAAAGTTGAATTTATTCTTTAATTCATATGCAAATGGCAATGCTCGTCCAGTACATCCAAGGCATTGGGTATTATAGAACATGAGAATATTGAGCTTATCTTTTTGTAGTAGGTCACCCAACTCTGTGACACCTCCTTTGAGCTCATGAAAACTTAGATCTTGCAAAACAATAGTTGATTAAATCAATTTAAAGCGAGGATCATATTAATTGGGTTCTTTCCGCTGTCATAAAATCTGTCGGGATGAGAGGATTACCTCCACTTCGGTCGGTGCTTTCGTCGCAAGCTCCTCAGGTTGAAGGTTCAAACCCGATCCCTGTGGATTTTATTCCTTCGTCATAAAATCTGTCGGGATGAGAGGATTTGAACCTCCGATCTCTCGCCCCCCAGACGAGCACTTTAACCGAACTAAGCTACATCCCGATTGAATTGTAAATATAAGATTTATCTGATCTTATTCCTGTTTCACAACACGTCCCACTCGAATATCATAAAGCAGATCTTCATTTGGCTTTACAAGATCTTTTAATCCTTTTGATCCATAGGCTTCTCTTGCTGGAATCATGATAAGTAACTTATCACCCTCCCTTGCAAAGTGTAGCGCTTTATACAAACCAGGAACAATGTTCCCATCTCCCATTACCAAATGAAAGGGTGTTTTCCTTTGATAGCTATTATCATAACGTGGATTCGATTTCGTGCTTGCCCAGTAATCAAGATAAACCTCATCTTTAAAATCAATTGAATCACCTGGATTCTTGCGTTCATCTACCTTCCAAATCTTTATACCATCAACAACTTTCATAGGCTCCATGTGACCTAAAACTCTTAACGACAGTATGTTATTTGCATTCGGTGGAACTAGTCCCTTAATGCCTTTTTCTCCTCTTGCTAATTTTGATGGAATAAAAATATCGACATCATCACCAACTCGAAGATGCTCCATTGCTATATCCCAACCAGGAGTTTGCTGACTCCAACCAACAACAAAAGGTAAATAAGGTTTCTTTACAAGGTGATTACCATCATATACTGTCCCATCTTCTAATTTGTTTCGATAATCAATTTTGATCACTTCTCCATCGGAAAGTTTTGGCCCTTCACCTCTTTGATACCAAGTTATTTTAACACCACTATCCAATTGAACAGAATCCTTTTTCTCCTCAACAACAGTCTCTGCACTTTCCTTTTCTTGTTTAGTTGAATCCACTACAGATAATGAATCTTCTGTAGGCACTTCATCCTCCGTTTTTACTCCTTCGATCTCACAGGAAAATATCGAAAAGCAAAGTGCGAAAAGAATAATATATTTCATGATCAATAAATTCTTTTAAGTTTCAAATCAACTACTAAAACTTCCAAAGGTGGAATCTTGTTTAGATCACCGAGCAAACCGTGTCCAATATGACTCGGAATAATGAGTTTTGCTTCATCCCCTTCAGACATGTACTTAACACCTTCCATTACGCCCGTTTCTATATCACTTTTATCCACTTTAAAAGTACTATATTCATTATCTTCAGTTTTGTAGATCAACTCATCATTCAGTAACCGAACTTCGAACTGGACATCCACTCTATCTCCTTCTTTTGCTTTTGGTCCCTCTAGATCTTTGTATAGCCAATATCTCAATCCTGATCCAGAAGATTTCATCTCCCATTTCGGACGCTGTTTCAGATATAGTTTGATCTTTATTTGTTCTTCCTCTGCAAATCTTTTATTCAATTCTGTAGATTGTTCCTGTGACCATTGTGGATCTACATTTTTAGGTTGATCTTCATCACAAGATGATAAGATCATAACAATCGAAAGAATCAATAAATTAAATACTCGATACATTTATCAAATGTTATAGCACACGTTTAATCTCTTCTAATGCCTGCTCCATGGAGCCTTCCCATTTTCCGCCGGCAGCATTAGCATGTCCACCACCGCCGAAATACTTTTGAGCAATAACATTAACTGGATTATTCTCTCCTTTAGAACGAAAAGAGATCTTAATTATTCCATCACTCTCCTTTAAAAAAATTGAACGGGTAACTCCATAAATAGAAAGTCCAATATTGACTAAACCTTCAGTATCTCCTTTCTGGTAATTGAATCTAGTTAATTCCTTCTGAGTTAAACTAATCAAAGCTGTTTTGCCGTCCTGGATCAATGTTAGTTTGTCATTTGTTGCATAACCTCTCAGTTTTAAACGATCTAAGGTATTCGTATCGTAAACTGACTCATGTACTCGATAACCTTTTACACCCGCTCTCAATAAATTAGCTATCACTTCATGAGTCTGAGGAGTTACACTCGAAAATCGGAATGAACCAGAATCAGTCATGATGCCGCAATACAGGGGCGTCCCAATAACTTCATCTATTATTGAAATATCCTTCATCGCCTCGATCATCTCAACTATCAATTGAGCCGTAGAACATGAGTTTGTATCAGAAAATTGAAGATCGAATTCATCTGATGGATTCAAATGATGATCGATCATTATCTTTTTAGCTGATGCATTTCGCAGCAAGTCTGCTAAACGCCCAACTCTAGAAGTATCATTAAAATCAAGACAAAAGATCAGATCTGCAGACTTCATCTTGGAAGCAACCTCATCCATATGATCCTCGCCATTGAGGATATCGTTAGCACCATCTAACCACATTAAAAAGTGCGGAGCAGGATCAGGATGACATACGTCAACATCAAATCCTTTTTTTACTAAATAATGATATAAGCCTAATGAACTACCAACAGAGTCTCCATCTGGAGACTTGTGGGCTATGATCACGCATTTTGGATTATCTTCAAGATAATTAGAGAGGAGAGCAAGTTTTTGCTCTTCAAATATTGTCATAAAAGTTTGCTTATTTTAAACCTAAAGCTTCAGGACGTTTTGTTTCAATAAATACAACAACACACTGCATGAGCTTAGAATCTTCAGCTCCTTTAAGTTTAATACGAACTTTCAATCGTTTTGTTCTTGTTGAAAATACTTCGGCTTTTTGTCCTTCTTTACTTTCCTCCGAATCGTAAAAAACAACATCAACACGCTTGTAGATCATCTTGCCGTTCTCTTTTACTTTACGGACTTCAGAACCAACAAGTTGAAACTCTACATTCTCTTTTGAAAATTGTTCATTTCCAGATGCTACTGAAACTCGATACTTCATTCCTCCCTGAGCAATGAATTTCATCTCGTATGAATCACCAGGTCTAAGTGGCCCTGACTTTGATTGAGAATTATCTCCCCATCCATTATCGTAATCAGCTTCAAAAACATCATATGGTCTCGGGCATTGCGCCGAGGCAATAGAAGCTGACAAAAACAATATACTTACAACTAATCCTAATACTCTAAACATAATACTCTAGATTTACGAGATGATCTCACCTCTGATTTCAATGATCAATGACTTAAGATTATTATACGAATCCTCTGTGAACAGACAAGAGCTACCTCCATCTAAAACGATAGTTCCTCCTTCTTCCTGATTCACTTCAAGTGAAGATTCTTGACAATCGAGCTCTTGATAAGCAGCATCAATTTTATCCAAATATCCCTGGATCATCTCAACACCAGCATCGTCTCCATAATCACTCATGAACCCTCTCAAGTTCTCCATGATATACTTTTGGTCAATTATGTACTCCTGGATCTCGTAGTTTTCTTCGTACTCACCTGAAGCATTAAACAATATGTGCATTGTTTCGATCCAAGAAGCACCCAAGATCATAGATAGTTCTGCTCCCTTATCATTTGCGATCATTTGATCGTAAATTGTCAAATAGTTATCTGATGTCAATTCAAATAGCTTTTCACTATCAGCTCCGATCTCCTCAACTTTCTTAAGCAGATCTTCACCATAAACTTTAGTGATATCTAGCTCCTGACCCATTTCATCCAGAGTGGAAACATAATCAAGAAACACCTTCTTTCCTTGATCGTAACGCATCATGTAAGACGCATCTGTTAAATAAACTCCAAAGTTCATGGCTAACTTCTCTCTACTTGTGTACTCGGAAAGATTCGAAAGTTCATTCACAGCAGTTGGGTCTACCTTACCTCCTAAAGCTTGAAGTAGATCGAACTGTTCATTTGGCGACGGAATAGAATAGACAACCTCATTGGTTGGCTCTTGATCCATATCTTCATTATCCTCTTTCTGATCCTCAGTGGGAATCTCAACTTTCTTCTTATCATCAGCATCCGATTTACAGGCAAATGCTCCGATTAACAAGATAGAAGAAATAACTAGTGTTAGCTTATTCATATATATTCTCATTTGTTAGTAGTCAAATTTAACCATTTTTGAGATATTTCCTAATGAAAAAAAACATGAAGTGTTATTTCAACCCCTTGTCCTTTAACTCCTTCTCCATTCGAGCTTTCAAGTCATCTGTAATTTGAACTAATGGTAAACGCAAATAGTCCTGACAAATTCCAAGACTCTTTAAACAGTACTTTATTCCTGAAGGATTACCTTGTTCAAAAAACTGACCCGTTATATCCAATAACTTGTAATGGATCTCTCTTGCCTTCTTAAAGTCATTTGAATCAGTAGCAGCAATCATGCCAGAAAAATATTGTGGGAAAGCATTTGCTACAACAGATATCACACCATGTCCACCTAAAGCAGAGATTGGCATAGTTAAAGCATCTTCTCCTGACAACACAGCAAAATCGTCTTCAACTCCATTCAGAACATCCATCACCTGACTGAGGTCTCCAGACGCCTCCTTTACTGCAACAATATTATCGACTTTAGATAGCTCTATTGTAGTCTGAGCTGACATGTTACTTCCTGTTCTTCCTGGAACATTATACAAAATTATTGGACGTTTAGCTACTTTCGCCAAGGTCTTAAAATGCTCTATAATTCCAGATTGGGCTGGTTTGTTGTAATGTGGAGATGCACTTAGAAATCCATCAACATCTGGATTATCAAACTCTTCCATTTTCTTTGCTAAAACAGCAGTGTTGTTGCCTCCCATACCGAGTACAACAGGAAGTCGTTTCTTATTTTCATCAATGACGATCTTCAGAACCCTGTCTTGTTCTTCCTCTGACAAGGTAGCTGCTTCTCCAGTAGTTCCCATGACTACCAAAAAATCCGTCCCATTATTGACTTGATGATCTACAAGTTTTCTCAAACCCGCCTCATCAATATTACCTGATGCATCAAACGGTGTTACTAAAGCCACACCAGTACCTTTAAATTTCATACCTAAAGCTGTTTTAAATATTTCGCTATCTGATCTAATAATTGCTTTTCATTCGAATCTGAGATTCTAAAAGAAATGTCAAAATTAGTCAACTTTTCATTTGAGTAACCTACATGAATAGCATGCTCAAAAGAATTCATCAACTTGTTCACAAGTTTATTGTTTTCCGTATAAAAATGAACGACAATTTTCTTTCGTTCGGATGCGAGACTGTTTAATTCATCTGGAGACTTCCACTTTCCAAAGAAGTTAAGTGACTTTTTGTTCATTACAATTACTTCGCCTCCAAGCTTTTGAGATAACTCTTCTTCTCCAATAACAATAAACTTATGGCCTTTATCTTTGAAATAATCTCTTGAGAGAGAGATCAATTTATTTGCTTTGCTATAATCACAGTCAGCAATGACAAAATAGAAATCATCTACTCGTTCAAAAAGCGATAATTTGATTTTAGTATCAATCATGTCCGATCATTTCTAAAAATTGCTGCTCGTTAACTATTTCAATATCCAGCTTTTTCGCTTTTTCCAATTTCGATGGCCCCATGTTATCACCGGCAACAATGAAACTCGTTTTCGAGGATATACTTCCTACATTTTTCCCACCATGATCCTCTATCAACTGCTTAAGCTCCTTTCTTGAAACTTTTTCAAAGACTCCAGAAACAACTATTGATTTGTCTTTTAATTGCTCGCCTTTTAATGCTTGCTCTTCGATCTCAAAACTTAAACCAGCTTCTTTTAATCGATTAACCACCTCAACATTGTCTTCATTCATAAAGTACTCCTGAACAGCAATTGCAATTTTCTCTCCAACCTCATCAATAGAAATAAGCTCATCGTAAGTTGCATTCATTATTGCATCAATGTTCTTTTTTGCCTTTGCGATCTTCTTAGCGACGGTTTCACCAACATACCGAACACCTAATGCAAAAAGTACTCTTTCAAATGGAATTTTTTTCGAGGCTTCAAGTCCATCAAGTAAGTTTTGTGCAGACTTTTCCCCCATTCTTTCTAATGCGGCAACATCAGCATGCTTCAAGTCATAGAGATCTGCTATATTCTTGATCAGACCTCGTTGATAAAGTTGTTCAACTGTTTCTGAACCAATACCATCTATATCCATCGCTTTACGAGAGATAAAATGGATGATGCGACCTGTTATTTGAGGTGGACAGCCAGCATCATTGGGACAATAATGTTGAGCTTCACCTTCTATTCTTTTCAATTCCGTATCACACTCAGGACATCTATCTATAAATTTGATTTTCTCTGCGGACCCCTCTCTCAATTCTTCATCTACCCCTACGATCTTAGGGATAATCTCTCCGCCTTTCTCAACATAAACGGTATCATTTTCATATAGGTCAAGTTTTTCGATCTGATCAGCATTATGCAGAGATGCTCTTTTAACAACAGTTCCTCCAAGTGCCACTGGTGAGAGATTGGCAACCGGGGTAATTGCACCTGTCCTACCCACCTGATAAGTTACTTCTTGAAGCTTGGCACTTACTCGTTCCGTCTTAAATTTATACGCAATCGCCCATCTAGGTGACTTTGCGGTAAATCCAAGATCCTGCTGCTGTCCATAATCATCAACTTTGATCACAACACCATCTATTTCGAACGGAAGATCAGCTCTGTTCTCATCCCAGTAGTTTATGAAGTCCATAATCCCTTCAATACTATCAGTTCGTTCCAAATATCTGTTTTGCGGAGTTGGAATTTTAAATCCCCAATCACCTGCATTCAAAACCGACTGATAATGACCGTCAGCAGGAAGATCATCGCCATAAACACCATACAAGAAACAATCGAGCCCTCTTGTTGCCACGATCGAAGAATCCTGAAGTTTGAGTGTTCCCGAGGCAGTATTCCGAGGATTTGCAAAAGGTTCTTCACCAATCTCTTCACGCTGTTCGTTTAGTTCATGAAAAGCTTTGAGCGGGAAGAATATCTCCCCACGAATTTCAAACCTTTCCGGAAAATCACCTTTAAGTTGCAAAGGCACCGTTCTTATTGTCTTTACGTTTGACGAAACATCCTCTCCTTTTGACCCATCACCTCGAGTCACTGCCTGAACAAAAGAACCATTTTCGTATCGAATACCGATAGCTACACCATCGTATTTCAACTCACATACATAGTTTAACTTTCCATCAACTTGTTTCTTCACTCTATTTTCCCAATCTACTATCTCATCTTGAGAATAAGTATTGGAAAGTGACAGCATAGGATATTCATGAACAACAGTTTGAAACTTCTTTGTTATATCACCTCCTACTCTTTTGGTTGGGCTGGTTTCACTCACAAGATCAGGGAATTTACTTTCCAGATCTTCTAGTTGTTTTAAGAGCTGATCGAAATCATAATCACTGATCTCTGAAGTGTTTTCCACATAATACTTATGATTGTGATAAGCGATCAGTGATGATAACTCCGTGATCTTTTTTGCTGCTTCTTCTTTATTCATGAATGTTCAATTGAGCAGTTACTACGCGATCTTTACCTTGAAGATCCTTAGTTATAGTAACATTTTCATAACCCTTCAAAAATAGATAATTCTTTACTTCCAAAGCGAAGTTTTCGTGGATTTCAAAGAAGAGATATCCACGATTTTTCAACATTGAGAGTCCTAAATCTGAGATCTTTTTATAAAAAATAATAGGATCCTCATCATCAATAAAAAGCGCGAGGTGAGGTTCATGATCTAAAACATGATCACTCATCTTCCTCCTCTCGGATGTCGGAATATAAGGAGGGTTAGAAACGATCACATCATATTTTTCATTCCCAAATTCATCACTAATAACATCGCCTTGGAAGAATCTCACATCAGCTCCGAGAGTTCTCGCATTCGCTCTTGCCAAATCCAAAGCTTCGACAGACAAATCAACTGCATCAACAGTCAACGTATCAATAGCTTTTTTTAAACTAATAGCGATACACCCTGTGCCTGTGCCAACATCCAGCACAGTGGACTCATTTAATTCTTTTTTATTCAGAAGGTCGATCATATGATGCACAAGTTCTTCTGTCTCTGGTCTTGGAATCAAAGCTCGTTCATCTACTTCAAATTCGTGATCATAGAAAAATGTTTTACCAAGTACATATTGAAAAGGGACACCGGAATTAATTCGGCCTGTAGCATCAGTGATCTGTTTAAAAACAGTATTGTCTACCGGAGCATTTCTCTCAAGGACATACTCATGTTCTGAGATATCTAAAAATGACAGAACAAGCTCTTTTGATATCCTTTTTTTTTCACGTTGGGTAAAGCTATCACTTAATTGTTTGACAGCTTTTTTAACTACGTAGGAAACGGTTATTTCGTTTTTGAACATACTGTGCAAAAGTAGTTATAAATTATGGTCAACATGGATCCAAATTCTTCCAAAATAACCCTAGATTTGTAACCAAATTTATTTCACCGTTATTAGATATGGAGACAAAAAAGCTTGAAAACTTAGCTACTCAGACAAGAAGAGATATTGTAAGAATGGTTGCCGCTGTTAGTTCAGGTCATCCAGGAGGATCTTTAGGTTGTGCAGATTTCTTCACGATATTATACAATGAAATCATGGATGTTGATCCTAATAATTTCAGTATGAATGGAGAGAACGAAGATCTTTTCTTTTTGTCAAATGGACACATTTCTCCTGTTTGGTACAGTACGCTTGCAAGAGCCGGTTTCTTTCCAGTTGAGGAATTAGCTACATTCAGAAAGCTAAATTCAAGATTACAAGGTCATCCAAGTACGGATAAAGGTTTACCTGGTATTAGAGCTGCATCTGGATCTCTAGGACAAGGTCTATCTATGGCAATCGGTGCCGCAGAAGCGAAAAAATTAAATAACGATAATAAGATCGTTTATACGTTGCACGGTGACGGTGAACTACAAGAAGGACAGATTTGGGAAGCCGCAATGTATGCTGCAGCTCATAAGATCGACAACATCATCGCAACTGTAGATTATAATGGTAGACAAATCGATGGTGATGTGGAAGATGTGCTTTCATTAGGAGACCTTAATAAAAAGTGGCAAGCTTTTGGTTGGGAAACGATTGAACTAGACGGTAATGATTTTGAATCATTGAGAAATGCATTCAAACAAGCTCATTCTTTAGTAGGAAAAGGTAAACCAATAGTGCTGTTGATGAAAACTGAAATGGGTCAAGGTGTTGACTACATGATGGGAACACATAAATGGCATGGAGCTGCACCAAATGCAGAACAGTTAGACGACGCATTGAATCAGCTTGAGGAAACGCTTGGAGACTACTAAGACTGTCTCAAATAATATAATATGAAACGTTACGTGTTACTTCTTTTGTTGTTCATGAGCAGTATTTCAATTGCTCAGGAAGATCTAACGCGGATCCTATTTGTATTCGACGCTTCTAATTCCATGAACCAAAAGTGGGGAAGCGAGTCACGGTTTATTACTGCGAAACGCATCCTATCTAATGCCGTTGATAGTCTTAGCGGAGTTCCTGATCTAGAACTAGCCTTGAGGGTTTATGGTCATCAATCACCTGTTACAGCAACATATCAAGATTGTGCTGATACCAAGTTGGAGGTTCCTTTCTCTAAGAATAATCATCAGGCAATTTTAAATAAAATGAAAGCTATTCGAGCAAAGGGAACTACTCCGATAGCTCGTTCTCTAGAGGCTGCAGCTGGTGACTTTCCAGATAACAAATCGAAGAACATCATCATTCTAATTACCGACGGTGTAGAAGCTTGTGATGATGAACCATGTGTTATTGCAGACAAATTAAGAGCAAAAGGAATTAAGATAAGTCCATTCGTTATCGGATTAGGCTTAGACATGTCCTATTTAAGTCAGTTTGACTGCTTTGGAGACTATAAATCTGCTGAAAGCCCGAGAGCATTTGAAAATGTATTGTCTCAAATCGTTAACAAGGCTTTAGTAAACACAACTGTTCAGATCAATTTAAACACCATCTACGGAACTCCTAAGGAGACTGATGTTGCCATGTATTTGTACGAATCTGGAACAAACAATGTGAAATATACATTTATCCATACGCTGAACGAACGAAATCTACCTGACACATTAATTCTCGATCCAAAGGTCAAATATGACCTTGTCGTAAAAACTTTACCTGAGCAACGAAAGGATAATATCACTATTCAAAAAAACACTCACAACACCATTGAGTTAGATACTCCCCAAGGTGAGTTAAAAGTTAATTTTGATCGACCAACGAACAATAATTACATAGATGTTCGTGTCATGCAGCATGGTGAAACAAAAACCCTAAACACTCAGAAGTTTGACGAATCCCAAAAATATATTGTGGGTAAATATGATGTTGAGCTCCTGACTCTTCCTCGTAGATACAAGACAGTTGAAGTTGAACAGAGTGCAACAACTGAAATTGTAATTGATGCTCCAGGTACGATCAAATTTAGAGGGGCGAAACCAGTAGTGGGGCAAATATTCGAGCGAAAAGCGAATAATCAATATGAATGGGTTTGTGATCTAAACCCAAATTCTACTAGAAATGAATTTGTTTTACTACCAGGAGATTACCAGGTAGTGTATAGAAAAAAGCATCATAGATCAACAACTTACAGTGAAACTAAATCATTTAGTATATATTCTAATAAATCTATAATTATCAATTTATAATGGAGAAGCATATCGACCAATTAGGAGAAAAAGACACACGATCTGGATTCGGAGAAGGTCTTTTGGAACTTGGAAAGGAAAATGAAAACGTCGTAGGATTATGCGCCGATCTTACAGGTTCTCTAAAAATGAATGCATTTCAAGATGCTTTCCCGGAACGATTTTTCCAGGTTGGAATAGCAGAGGCCAATATGATCGGAATCGCTGCAGGAATGACAATTGGTGGTAAAATCCCTTTCACTGGTACTTTTGCGAATTTCTCTACGGGTAGAGTCTATGACCAGATTCGTCAATCTGTGGCGTATTCACAGAAAAATGTAAAAATATGTGCTTCTCATGCAGGACTTACTTTAGGTGAAGATGGTGCTACTCATCAAATACTTGAGGATATTGGAATGATGAAAATGCTTCCAAACATGGCTGTTATTGTACCGGCTGACTTTACTCAAACGAAACAAGCAACCAAAGCTGTTGCTAACCACGAAGGTCCTGTATACCTTAGATTTGGACGACCGAAAAGACCTATTTTCACTCCGGATGATCAAGAATTTGTGATCGGTAAAGCTCAGACTGTTTTCGAAGGAAAAGATGTTTCGATCATCGCATGCGGCCACATGGTATGGGAGGCGATCATTGCTGCTCAGGAACTAGCTAAAGAAGGAGTTGATGCTGAAGTAATCAATATGCATACTATCAAACCGCTCGATGAAAAAGCAATACTTGATTCTGTCGCAAAAACAGGATGTGTAGTAACTGCTGAGGAGCATATGATCAATGGAGGACTAGGAGATTCTGTAGCTCAAGTACTTTCTCGAAACAATCCTTTACCACAAGAGTATGTAGGAGTAAATGATACTTTTGGGGAGAGCGGGAAGCCAATGGATCTTATGAAGAAATATAATATCTCCAGTGAAAACATAGTCGAAACTGCGCGTAAGGCTATGAGCCGTAAATAAAATTGTTCGAATGAAAGAATCAGATAAAGATCGATTCTTATCGCTCCAGGGTCAAACTAATCCATTTCCTTTTTTACTTGAGTTAGAAAGGGCTGAAGGATCTTATATTTATACTAAAGACGGAAAAAAATATCTTGACATGATCGCTGGTGTGGCTGTTAATAATATCGGCCATAATCACCCAGAGGTTGTAAAAGCCATCCATGAGCAAGTAGATAAATACTTACACGTTATGGTGTATGGTGAATTTATTCAAGATGCTCCGTTGTCTTTTGCTCAGACATTGACAGATCTTCTTCCAGAAAATTTAAACTCAGTTTATCCTGTTAATTCAGGTACCGAGGCGAATGAAGCTGCATTAAAGCTAGCAAAGCGTGTCACAGGAAAACAACAGATCATATCATGTTATGGTGCTTATCATGGGAGTACTCATGGTTCGTTGAGTGTTTCAGCCAATGAAACGAAAAAGGCTCCTTTTCAACCATTGTTGCCCAATGTATCTTTTATTCAACACAATGAAATAAATGATCTGGAGAATATAACGGACGAAACTGCAGCAGTGATTATTGAGCCTATTCAGGGAGATGCAGGAGTTCGATTTGCGAGTAATGAATATATGATAGCACTAAGAGAAAAATGCGATGAAACGGGCACGATGCTAATCTTTGATGAAATTCAATGTGGTATGGGGAGATCAGGAAGAAGATTTGCCTTTGAACATTATTCAATTACTCCTGACATTCTAACATTAGGTAAGGCGCTTGGTGGAGGAATGCCTATTGGTGCTTTTGTGAGCTCCAGAGATAAAATGGAGCTTCTATCACATGACCCAATACTTGGACACATCACAACATTCGGTGGTCACCCTGTTGTTTGCGCAGCTGCTGATGCTTTTTTGAAAGTTTTAAAAACTATTGACTTCGAAAAACTAGAAGAAATTGCACGGTATATTGAGGACAAGCTATCAAATCACCCAACTGTGATTGAAGTCAGAAGAAAAGGGATGATGTTCGCAATTGATATGAGGGATGATGAGATTGTCGCTAAAGTCGTAAACAATTGTCTGACTGACGGGCTGATCAGTTTTTGGTTCCTTTCACATCCTAACAGTTTCCGACTTAGTCCACCACTTACGATTTCAAAAGAGGAAGTTGAGCAAGCCGTTCAGATCATTACAAATGCTATGAACAAGGCATCAGAAGCTTAAAGCGGCATTTATATCTTGACAATCAATTATTTCAACAATGCCATGTCATGCACAAGAAGAGATTTTCTTTCCAAGTGGATCAATCCTTCATTTTTCAATTCATTAAGTAACGTAGTCACTTTCTGACGCGAAATTGCAGTGATGTTTGCTATTTCCTGATGAGTTAATCTATGCTTAATAAGCATTTCATGTCCAACAGGCATACCTATATCTTCTGCTAATTCCTTTATGTATTCGATCAATCTAGTACGTGCATCTTTAAACATAATAGACTCCAGCCTACTATCCACTCTTCTATAATTTGCTAAAATATTTTGAATAACACGGTCCAGAAGGATCTTGTGTTTGTCTAAAATCTGTCTGAATTGTTCATACGGCATAGTACAAACGATCGTGTCGTGCTCCATAACCTGAGCGAAATTATTTCTGTGCTCCTGACTTCCTCTGTCCAATACTCCGATCTCTCCGAAATACTCTCCCTCATTAACGATTCGTTTAATACATTCCTTCCCATTCGTTGCATGCTTACCAACTTTCACTCTTCCACCTACTACAAAGCAAATCTCCGTCATAGGATCCCCTGCCTTATAAATGTATTCGTTTTTCTTATGATTACGAGTTGTCACCAATTTCTCGAAAGCCACCTTATCTTCATAAGGAATACCTTCTAATAATTGAATCGCATCAATATGCCACAGTTTTGTAACCTCCGTTGTCATAAATTTAAGTATTTAGCCTTTTTGTTTAACCTTTAACTACTACTTATTAAACAGTAATAATAAAAAAAGGTTCATTCAAATCAAATGTTATTTAAGTTACGATTCCCAGAAGTTTTTGGATTTCATAAAAAAAGTGCCACCCTTCCGAGCAGCACTTTTTCTTTTTTTGAATATTTAAATCTAGCTAGTAAACAACATTTCTCTGATCTTAGGGAAAGGCCAGATCTCATCATCTACTAGGACTTCTAACTTATCAGTGTGGTACGCGATCTCATCAAAGTGAACTTTTACTGTATCTCTGTATGCAGCAGCTTTCTTCTGAATATCTTCGATCTTGTTAGCTTTCTTTCTGTTTTCTAACATTTTTCTAGATACCTCCTGCATTTTATTCAGGTGTACAGATAGATCCGAGAGAAGAGACTTCTGTGCATCCATTCCTGCCATCGCTTCTTTACCCAGAACTTCTGTTAATCCTTTGATATTATCAATCAACCTATTCTGATAGTTGATCACAGCAGGAATTACATGGTTCTGAGTAAGATCTCCAATTAATCTTGCCTCGATCTGTAAACGAAGAACATATTTTTCAAACTCTATTTCCTGTCGAGCGAGAAGTTCTCTTTTCGAGAATACATTCATTTCTTCAAATAACTCGATAACCTCTTTTCTCTCCCAAACTTTAAGTGCACTAGGTGCATCTTTCATGTTGCTCAGGCCTCTCTTTTTGGCTTCTTTTACCCATTCTTCACCATATCCATTTCCTTCAAAACGAATATCCTTAGACTCTTTTATAAGTTTTTGAAGTTCTTTAAGAATTGCTTCATCTTTGCTATCTCCTTTCTTGATTCGTTTATCTACGCTTGTTTTGAACAACTGTAGCTGTTTAGCCATAATTGTGTTCAAAATGATCATTGGTTGAGCACAGTTGGCTAATGATCCAACAGCTCTAAACTCAAACTTGTTACCTGTAAATGCAAAAGGAGAAGTTCTGTTTCGATCTGTGTTATCCAACAAGATCTGAGGGATCTTACCAATGTTTAGTTTCAACTCAGTTTTGTCCTGAGGTGTCATTTTACCCGCTTTGATATTCTGCTCAAGATCATCTAACACTTTTGTCAATTGTGAACCAATGAAAGCTGAGATGATCGCTGGTGGTGCTTCATGTCCACCTAGTCTATGATCATTCGATGCACTAGCTATCGATGCTCTTAATAGATCAGCATGATCATGAATTGCCTTGATCGTGTTCACGAAGAACGTTAGAAACTGCATATTGCTCTTTGGGTTCTTACCAGGAGCTAATAAGTTTACACCGGTATCTGTTGCAAGTGACCAGTTATTATGCTTTCCTGAACCATTTAATCCTGGGAAAGGCTTTTCATGAAGAACAACTCTGAAATCATGCTTTCGCGCCACCTTTTCCAAGAGGTCCATTAGCAATAAGTTGTGATCATTTGCTAGGTTACACTCCTCAAATATTGGAGCACATTCAAACTGATTGGGAGCTACTTCATTGTGACGAGTCGTAACAGGTATACCTAAACGAATTGATTCTCTTTCAAAATCTTTCATGAATGTTGTTACACGTTCAGGAATTGATCCGAAATAGTGATCGTCTAATTGCTGACCTTTTGCTGGTGGATGTCCGAATAAAACTCTACCAGTCATTAATAGATCGGGACGAGCGTTATAAAATGCTTTATCGATCAAGAAATATTCTTGCTCCCATCCCAAAGTAGCATTTACCTTAGTAACATTCTTATCAAAATATTTACAAACATCTACTGCTGCTTCATCAACAGCGTGTAGTGCTTTCAATAATGGCATCTTGTAATCAAGAGCCTCACCTGTATATGCAATAAATATTGTTGGAATACATAATGTATCTGCAATAACGAATGCAGGAGAAGATGGATCCCAAGCCGTATATCCTCGTGCTTCGAAAGTATTTCGGATTCCTCCGTGTGGAAAAGAAGAAGCATCAGGCTCTTGTTGCACTAAAAGTTCACCACTAAATTGTTCAATCGCTCTACCTGGACCAACTGGTTTGAAAAATGCATCGTGTTTCTCAGCTGTAGATCCAGTTAATGGTTGGAACCAGTGTGTATAGTGAGTAGCCCCTTTATCAAGTGCCCAATCTTTCATAGCAGAAGCTACCTGGTCAGCAATGCGACGCTCAATACGAGTTCCATTCGCAATAGCTGCTTTTATTGATTTATACGCTTCATCGGGAAGATACTCACGCATTACCTCTAGATGAAAAACCTTCTCTCCAAATGATTTAGAGATCTTTTCACCAGATTCGATTTCTTTTGGACTTCTCTGCAGTACATCTTGGTACGCTTGTTTTCGAACACTTGACATGACTATTTTTTAAAGTTTCCACAAAAATAGACAAAAATAGAGGGGGTAATTACGGATTTTCTATATTTTTTATCAACAACCCTTAATTATAATAGGGTTATTTTTAATTTTTAAGCTTATTAAACTGAAACACCCTACAAAAAATAGGGGTGTTAGGATAATTAATTAAAAAACCTGAATTGTTGATAAACTATTTAGAGAGGTGATCAAGAAATTGATTCAAAGCTTTTGAATGCTCACTTCTATTTTCCTCATCAGTAATTCCATGATCCTCACTGAAATTATCGTTGAAGGAAGGGAGTTTGAAAGTTCGTATAATATCAGCCTTGAATTTAGGAAAGCGCTGTTTGGAAGCTTCAAGAACGTTTCCTCCTCCATATCCACCAGGTGACGTTGACATCAAAAGCATTGGTTTCTCACCAAAAAAACCTAATTCAATCCTGGAGCACCAGTCTAAGAGGTTTTTAACTTCTGCGGCATATGAGTTATTATGCTCTGCCATTGAGACTATTAGTGCATCTGCTTCATTAAGTTTTTCTAAGAATTTGTATGCGTTGTCAGGGTAGCCATCTTTCTCTTCTACATCAACATTGAACATTGGAAGCTTGTAGTCATTAAGGTCGATCAATTCTGTCTCCAATGAAGAATCACTTATTTGATCTAAAGTAAAACTAACAAGTTTCTTGTTGATTGATTTTGAACTTGTACTCCCTGCAAAGCCTAATATTTTCATTGTGCTAATGGTTTATTAAAATATTCATTTAATAAACTCAACAAACGAGTTGAGGTTTCGTTGACATAGCGTTTTGTTCTGTAACCTCCAACCCAAATTATTCCTTGAATTGCATTTGTGAGAAAAACCTCATCTGCCGCTAATAGATTTTGTGGCATGATAGAAGACTCATATACTTTAATACCATTCTCAAGCGCAATATTGATCAATGTCATTCGCATCACTCCTCCTAAACAACCTTCATCTAGACCGGGAGTATAAAGCACGCCATTACTAACGACAAAAAGATTAGCAGACGACCCTTCCAAGATCGAACCTCTCTGATCTGTGATCAATAGATCATCCAATTCCTTTTCCTGAGCCTCAATTGCACTCATCACGTATAGTAATCCATTCTTAGTTTTGTAATTCGAAAGTTTATTCTTTTGCTTGCGCATGGAAGTGTAAAGATCGATCTCCCAACCTCGCGAATTCAAAACATACTCATTAGTATCTATTGGATAAACCTCGATAAAATACGTTACTTCGTTTGATACTGGCTTGTAGGTTCCTCCGGACATTCTATCTAATGATATTCTTACTCTACCACCGTCCTTTATAGAGGAAGCATCCAATAGCTCATTGATCTTCTCCTCAAAAAATGATGTCGAAAAAAATGATGGCGTTCTCATCTTTAGAGCAATTGCTCCTTCCAGCATTCTTAAAATATGTGCTTCTAGATTTACGGGATGACCATTTATTACACGAATACTCTCAAAAAGACCATCTCCGTATAGATGACCACGATTTGCGGAGGCCAAGGTTGCTCCCTCATTTTTTAATACCTCACCATTGTTATTTACATAGAGTAGCGCCATAATCAACTAAAAATATATGAAAAAAATGCCTTTCCCTTGTCAAAATTGATAACTAAAACATAAAACAATCCGAATACTGCACCTCCAAAGTGAGCATCATGAGCAATTCCCGATCCTCCTCTTTTTGTCATGTAATACTCGAATGCCAGGTAAATTATACCAAATAACCACGCAGGAATCTCCACTGGAATGAACATTAAGTAAATTCCACCTTGAGGGTACCACAGAATGGATGCAAACAGAACAGCTGAGACAGCCCCAGAGGCTCCCAGGCTCATGTAATTCGGATTATCGGCATTTCTAATAAAAGGCCATATTCCAGCTGCCAATCCACCTAGAAAATACAATAGAAAAAAGTGTAAATGGCCCATAGTTCTTCCATAAGCAGCGATCAATTCAATTTCCATTAACCTTCCGAATGAGAACAAAACGAACATATTAAAAAATAGATGGATATAATCCCCATGAATGAACATGTGTGAAATAGATCTGTACCATTCATTATTTCGTTTCAATTTATATGGATAGTAGATCCATTTGTACTTGACCGATGAATCATTAAAAGCTCGAATAGACAACAATACTGTTGCTACAATCACCACAAGTGTTACTGGATATAAAGAAAACTCCATTTAAATGTTACTTTTTTTTACGTTGCATTTAACTTATTACGTAAATTGCGTAATAACGATACATTTAATGCAAAGAATCAGATACATAAAACCATTACTGCTATTTGCAATAATTTTAACAGACTGTACTGATTCAAAACAAAATAGTGAAAATTCATCACAACCTTTAGAAGAAATAGACCAATTCAAGATAGCCATCGATGAATTCACTTTTATTGATGAGGAGTTGTTGCAAAAATCAAAAGATAGTTGCCTCACATTTTACAATTCAAGAGACTTTAAACCGGTCTGGTTTTCTACAAATAAGATCAAAGATTCATCACTCAGGTCATTCTATAATTACATAAACAATGACACCCTACTAAATATACCGCTTAATATTCTTCCAGATCTGAAAGCCACGAACAATGACGATAAGTGGACCAAGGAGGTTATCGCTTACCACAGAATATCTTTATACTTATCACTTCGAGAGATAGGTGTTTTTAATTTCAAAGACACAACATTAAATGAGATCACTTTATCATCAAATCATAAAATATCATCCTTTGTAGATTCCAAAAATGACAGTACAAGTTGGATCGATCACCTCATTTCTTTCAATACAGAAAACATTAATATCCCACTACTCCACAAAGCCATTAATGATTTTACGAAAGAGTTTGGTATTGATGATTTAAACTGCAAGATCGATACAGCATCGCAGATAAAAACAACAAACAAATGCTTGGATCAACTGGGTTATGATATTTCAAAAGACTCAACATCAAATCTAAAGTCCCTCAAAAATTTTCAATATAACAACGGATTGGTCTCTGACGGAGTAATTGGCAAAAACACCATAAAAGCACTTGAGAAATCAAACTTTGAAAGATATACAGAAAGTATCATCACACTGGACATGCTGCATCAATTTGCAGATTCCGTTATTCCGAATAAGATAATTCGCGTCAATATCCCTACTTTCTTATTGAGCTTTTACAACAAGGATACTCTTGCTTTTAGGTCTAAAGTAGTAGTTGGAGCTCAAAAAACTAAAACTCCAACCTTCAAAGCCAAAGCTAAATATATTGTCACAAATCCTTATTGGTATGTACCCCATTCCATAGCTACCAAAGAGATCTTATATTCTGTTCGAAAGGACTCACTGTTATTTGAGAAAAAAGGATATGAATTATTAAAGAACAGAGAAGTAATAGATATTGATTCAATTGATTTCAGCAGGTATCACAAAAATTATTTCCCTTTTCAGATCCGACAAAAATATGGTCCTTTAAATAGCTTGGGAAAAGTAAAACTCTTATTCCCTAACAAGAATATGGTATATATTCACGACACACCTTCGAAACGACTTTTCAATACTTCTGTACGAGCCTATAGTCATGGTTGTATTCGTACACAATACCCTGATTCGTTAACCAAATTGATCCTTCAACTCGAAGATCATACATATTTGGATTCAATAGACACCTTGTACAGTAGAGATAAGGAAACTTATCTTGAACTTCACGATAATTTCTATGTGAGTATAGAATATCAGACTGCTGTATATGATGATTCTACCAGAGCTCTTCGCGTTTTCCCGGATATTTATGGTAGACTTTCAGATTTTGTAAGGATTAGTCGTAAATAATATAAGGACTTTTCTAATTTTGCATAAACATCAAAAGAATGAGTACAATAATATCTCCATCTGTTCTAGCTGCAGATTTCGCGAATTTAGAAAGAGACGTCAAACTACTGAACCAGAGTAAAGCAGAATGGATCCATATCGATATTATGGATGGTGTTTTTGTCCCTAACATCTCCTTTGGTCTTCCAGTTATGAAAGCGATTCATAAACACGCGGAAAAACCGTTAGATGTTCATTTAATGATCGTAAATCCAGATCAATATGTTGAGGATTTCAAAAATGCAGGAGCGGAGATCTTAACGGTTCACTACGAAGCTTGTACTCATTTGCACAGAACGTTACAACTTATTAAGTCTCACGGAATGAAAACAGGTGTTGCGCTAAACCCCCACACTCCAATAGATGTACTCTCGGAAGTTATTAATGAGATTGATGTAGTTCTTATTATGTCCGTTAACCCTGGATTTGGAGGACAAAAGTTTATAGACAGTGCAGTAACCAAAGTTGCAAAACTCAAAAAACTGATTACGAATCATGATGCCGACACTTTAATTGAAGTTGACGGTGGGGTCAATACCACAACTGGCGCAGAGCTGGTTAAAGCAGGTGCTGATGCACTCGTTGCAGGAAGTTTTGTCTTCAAATCAGACGATCCTGTAAAGACGATAGAAGATTTGAATAATCTTTAATTTTAAACTATTCCATCACTCTTAAGCTGTTCAACTTGATCTGAAAGCGTTTCCTTTAAGGGTCTAAACGTCATATCCAGAGACGACTTTATTTTGCTGTTATTGAAATATACTGGAATACCTAAGTTTTTGTTTAAATAAGACCAAGTGAAACCGGCCAATAATGGCCCAAAAATATAAGTCAAGAATTTCGGCAACTTTCGTTTTGGAATCTTTTTGTATTTGTCTCCAGCGATATCATTAAGCAGCTCAGCTATTTCTAATAAGTTTTTTGTTTCATTGGCACATACATGACGACCTTCTGAATCCATTTCCAAAGCTTTAACGTGCGCCTTTGCCACATCTCGAACATCAACCATGGCAAAATAAATATCTGGCACACCAGACTTGAATTTACCATTTAACATATTTGCAATCGTCTGAATACTTGTCGAGTCGCTTCGATCAGTCATTGTTGGCCCCACTATAAAACCAGGATTTATAGTAACCAGCTTCCAATTCTTTCCATCAGCAAGTCTCCAGGCTTCCTTTTCTGCAACTGTCTTCGAATAGGAGTATGGCATATGTTTTTCACTACTCGTTGTGTTCCAATGCTTCTCAGAAAATACCGACTCTTCATGTTCTTTTATGTCGATAGCATCGCCATAGATAGCAGCAAGACTAGAGGTTACAACTATTTTTTCGATCGTTCCGGCCTTTTCAGCAGATTGAATCACGTTCCTTGTCCCCTTCTTCGCTGGGTCGATCAATTCTTTTACTGGATCCTTAATACCATCAATTCGAAATGGACTTGCAGAATGGATCAATCCCTTTGCTCCTTTCATAACCTCGTCAAAACTCCCGTCTTCCATCAAGTCACCCTTGAAGATCTTCAGTTGATCGTTGTACTTTTTCATCAAAGGTTTAAGCCAACCCTCTCCTTGTGTCTTTTTCGGATTTCGAGATGTAATTCTTACCTCATACCCATCCGTCAAAAGTTCATTTAATATTTGAGACCCTAAGTATCCGGTTGCTCCTGTTAAAACTACTGGTGATTTCATTTACTATTCTTTATAAGGTTTTTAACGCTTCAGTTATTTCTACTTCTCCATCTAGCAATTCAAATGTCGTATTTTTTGCTGTATCTAGTTCCAAACATTCTATTAAAGTTTCAGCCACATCATCTCTGGTGATCTTACCAAATTTATTGAGCTTTTTAGCTACCTCCACTTTCCCATTACCAGCAGTGTTAGTTAATCCACCAGGCTGTATAATTGAATAACAAAGGCCGCTACTCTTTAAGTGATCATCAGCTTCTTTCTTTGCAATTAGATAGTTTTCTAATCCAGGGACTTGATCTGGGATGTCTGTCCCCATGGAGCTAAGCATGACAAATTTAGAAATTCCGCTATCTACGGAAAGATCTATCGCTTTTATTGCACCGTCTCGATCTACAGCTTCTGTTTTATCATTTCCAGTATTACTTCCTGATCCTGCTGCGAAAATCACCTTATCTATTCCTTCGAAACATGATGAAAAATCTTCCTCAAGATCTCCTACACAAACCAAAGATCCCATGTTCTCAAACTTGTCCTTTTGGTGCTCTTTTCTCACCATCGCTACAGGTGAATAATTATCAGCTTTTAATAATTGCTCAACAATTCGACTCCCTGTGTTTCCATTTGCTCCTATAACTAGAATTTTTTCCATGACATTCAATGCTTTAAACAACAAAGGCTGCCCGAAACAGGCAGCCTAATCTTAAACTCAATTTCTATTAATCTTCTTTTGCAAAAGAGGTTAACATCCAGTGGATCTTCTCTCTTCTTTTCATGAATCCAGTTACTAAGTCATCGGTAGAAATATCGCCGATAGCTCTTGCAGCTTCAATTGTATCCACCATAAATGATAGAAGAATTTCCATATCTCTTAAGATCTCTTTGACCATTTCCATGGCCTTTAGATCAGTTCCGGTTTCTTTGATCTCAGATATCTCTATGTATTCTGATAAAGTACTTGTTGGAGTCGCTCCAAACACTCTGATTCTCTCAGCTATCTCATCGATCTCCTCTTTAACCTCATTATACTCTGCTTCAGTTGTTTCATGAATATCAAAGAAATCTGCTCCAGTGACATTCCAATGGTAATTTCTTAGCTTTTGATAATGTACGTGTAAGTTTGCTAGGAACAGATTCAGATTCGAAACTACTTCTTTCGTTTCTTCTGAATCGAAACCTAATTTTTTGTAAATTTTTGTCTTTTCTAACGTTTCCATTTGTTTTTTTTATTATTTATTGATTGAGTAAATTTTCTAAATTCTCTTTGTACTTGCGCAAAGCCTCTATAAAGTCACTACTATTCTTGTCTGGTAAAGTGACCGGGTTTTCGGTCATGTGATCGTAAACCGCTGGCTTTTGTTCACGCAACCTATTTGTTAATCTCGTAATTTCTTGTTCTAAATCATTCTCTTCACTCATATGCAAATCGAAGTTTTAATTTTTGACTATCAAATGTTATATAATTATAACACGTCACTCTGAGTATTGTTCACAAATAGACAGTTTAAAGAGAATTTAAATTAGTTTTATGGAAATTCCTTTGTTAACGCATCTTATATAATGAATGAGTAGGAAACTGAAAAAATATAAACGTTTTTCTGATGAAGAGCTAGCTCAGATCCTTAGTAATAAGAATGATCAACTTGCTCTTACCGAAATATATAATCGATATGGTCATCTTGTATTCGGACTTTGTCTAAAGTATTTTAAACAAAAAGAAGATGCAGAAGACATGACGGTTCATGTTTTTACCAAATTACAGGCAAAGTTAGTGGGTAAACATCTTGACTCTTTCAAATCTTGGCTTTACGTTGTTGCGAAGAACGAATGTCTAATGAGGCTGAGAAAGAAAAACTATGATCATGTTCAGATCAAAGAAGAAATAGTCAACGAGGAAGAGGAGCACGTAGACAAACTCAATCAAGAATTGAAATATGAAGAGCTTGAAGCTGCAATTGACACATTAAAGGAAGAACAAGCTGAAGCAATAAAACTATTTTATCTACAGCAAAAAACGTATAAAGAGATAAGTGAAATACAGAATTCGCCATTGAAAAAAGTAAAAAGCGCCATACAGAACGGAAAGCGCAATTTGAGAATTAAACTTGAGAAAAATGATCTATTTAAATCTGCTTAATCGAATATTCGGCTCTAGGGGTCCACTTTCGCGGAAAGAGATCGATGAGATAATGTCTGACTCTGCTTCTATTGAAACTGAGCACAAGGCAGAAGCTGATGAATTTAATTCGTCGGCTATGGAAGGTTGGTCTAACAGTGACCTTGAGGTCAATGCTTCGATGAAAAATGTTGATGAGCGAATGAAAGATTATTTCAATCAGGATTCAACTCAAGGACAGTCAACTGGTATCTATTTATTCCTGGGACTGTTTTCTTTGATCATGATCGTACTTATTGTTTACACTTATCAAGGAAATCAAATAACAAAAGAAACAATTGCTGAAAAAACAAAAATCCCTCCTTCTGATAGTAAATCTGATTTAACTAAGAATAATAAAATTGACAAACCTGTAAATGAAAAAATAGCGGCGATTGAAGATTATGAACCGATTGACAAAAACGAACAGATCACAAAAGAACAATTGAGAAATCAACCTCAGGAAACATCAAGTGTAAATGCTGACAATAATCGAATTGAAAACAGTGCTGCAGATCAAAACAAGATCGTTCAATTGGACCCCAAACAAATTACAGAGATTCCAACTGGAGAAGCTGAAAATCTGACTTTCACTATGGCTTCGGAAGTATACCTAAATGGTCTTAAAACCGTTGATTATAGATCTATTCGCACCGATGAACCCATTGAACTTTTACAGGAATTACCAATGGGAACCCCTGCTGATCAGTCGGAAAGAATGGAGAATGAAGGATCAGAAACTGAAATACTAATAAAGGAAGTAAAATATATCGACTATTTAGATGAAACTCAACGATTGTTTATGAATGAATCATTCAAGAAATCATTGCGCCGTTACCTCATCATAATTGATCATTACCCTGATGACGTTAACGCTCATTTCTATAGTGGTTTATGTTATTACAACTTAGGAAAATACGATCAAGCTATAGATCACTTTAACAATAGCTACTCACTTCAGATTGGAAATTTCAAACAAGAAGCTGAATGGTTCAAAGCAAAAGCTTACATCCAAATTAATGAATCTTCAAAAGCTAAAAAGTTGCTTAAAACTATTATTGAAGAAGATGGATTTTATAGTGAGCAAGCAGCACAACTGCTCAACTCACTTTAAAAAGACTTAGCTACTAGTAGAAAGTAGTTTTCTCACGTGCCATTCTTCTTAATAATGGACTAGGTCTGTATCGATCTTCCCCGTACTCGTGAAAAAGATCTTCCAATCCAGCAAGAACATTATCAATACCGATCTCATCAGCCCATTTCAATAATCCCTTTGGATAATTAACTCCTTTGGTCATAGCGAGATCAATATCTTCTCGAGAGGCAATGTTCAAGAATAAAGCATCTGCAGCTTCATTGATCAACATCAATAGGATCCTGTTTAATATCCTTTCACCTAAAACTTTATCCTCATTTGGTTTTGTCTGCTCGGCACCTTCACTGTAATCGTAGTATCCTCTACCTGATTTCCTTCCCAAATAACCCGCCTCTGAGTGACGTTTTTGAGTAAATGAAGGTTTATATCGTGGGTCGTAATAAAACGCTGCAAAAACAGTCTCTGTTACTGTATAGTTGACATCATTTCCTATATAATCCATAAGTGTAAAAGGTCCCATTCGGAAACCGCCTAATGCTGTCATAGCCCAGTCGATTGTTGCAAAATCAGCTACACCCTCTTCATAAATACGAAGTGCTTCTCCATAAAATGGTCTTGCTACTCTGTTGACAATAAATCCAGGTGTATCTTTAGCTAATACAGTCACTTTTTTCCAGGAATCGATAAGATCTTTAGCTCTATTCTTTATGACTTCAGATGTTTGAACAGCCGGAATGATCTCAACAAGAGGCATCAAAGGTGCAGGATTGAAAAAGTGTATCCCAATTACTCTTGAAGGATCTTTGAGTACTGATCCGATCGATGCGATTGATAGGGACGAAGTGTTTGAAGCTAAAATACAATCATCTCCTACAATAGACTCAAGATTTTCAAAAACACTGTGTTTGATCTCAATATTCTCTACTATAGCCTCAATAACTAATTTGCAATCTTTAAAGTCTTTTGTTTGAGATGAAAATTGAATTCTTCCAAATGTTTCATTCGCAAATTTTTCTTCCCATTTTCCTTTCTCCACTAATCGATTGAAGATCTTCGTTAACTTATTCTTCGCCTTATCGAGGGCATCAGAATTCACGTCAACTAAAACTACCTTATGTCCAGATTGAGCAGCAACCTGAGCGATTCCAGCACCCATTGTTCCAGCTCCTAATACTCCGATTATCTCTTTTTCCATAATTAATGTCCTTTAAATGATGGTTTTCTTTTCTCTAAAAACGCCGCAGTACCTTCTTTAAAATCGTGCGTCTGACCAGCCTCTGTCTGAAGTTCTTCTTCCAACCTTAACTGTTCACTAAGATCGTTATTCATTGATGCGTTTACTGCTCGTTTCGTTAATCCAAAACCTTTTGTTGGCATCTTCGCTAGTTTACCTGCTAAACCTGAAACAAATTCATCAAATTCATCATCCGCAACAGCTTTGTAGATCATGTTCATACTCTCTGCTTCCTTAGCTCCCACTCTATCTCCTGTCAACATAAGTGATAGTGCTTTTTGACGTCCAACAAGACGCGGTAAGAAGTATGTCCCACCAGAATCAGGGATCAATCCGATCGCAGAAAAAGCTTGAATAAACTTAGCTGATTCTGTTGCTACTACAATATCACATGCTAAAGCGATGTTTGCTCCTGCACCTGCTGCAACACCATTTACTGCAGCAATTATAGGTTTTTCGATCTTCTGAATTCTTTCGATAATTGGATTGTAATGTTTACCAACGATTGATTGCAGAGGTGGTCCATTTGGATCAGTTGCCTCTGCCAGATCCTGACCTGCACAGAATGCTTTACCTTCTCCGCGGATCACGATCGCTCTGATCGCTTCATCACTCTCACAATCATCAAGAGCTTTTTGAGTTGCAAAAGCCAATTCCTGGTTAAAACTATTGAATTTATCTGGTCGATTGAAGGTTAACGTAGCTACACCTCCACTTTTTGAAATATTGAGTACCATTTTGATTTCGTTTTTCGCTAAAATAAAAAGAATCATGGAGTCAAATTCCGATATCTTATCGAAAATCACTTTATTCGTAAATGAATCCACAATGAACTATAAGGAATGAAGTCATTTCATTATTTCGCTATTTACAAACCTTACGGAATGTTATCTCAATTCACAAATGATCAAGGAGTACCAGTCCTTGGTGAGATCTATGACTTTCCAAAAGATGTCTATCCAATTGGGAGACTAGACAAGAATAGCGAAGGATTACTCTTACTCACAAATGATAACCAGTTTAAATCAGACATTCTCGAACCACAGCAAAAACTAGCGAAAACCTATTGGGTTCAAGTAGATAATGAAATCACAGATGAAGCTATCAACACACTAAGTGATGGATCGATAGTTATTAAGCACAACAAAAAACGTTATCAGGTTAAACCTGCAAAATGTAGTAAAATTGATCCTCCGAACCTTCCAGAAAGAAATCCTCCAATTCGTTATCGAAAAAATATTCCAACAAGCTGGATCTCTTTGGAAATAACAGAAGGTAAGAATCGACAGGTCAGAAAGATGACTGCTGCAGTTGGATTTCCAACGTTAAGATTGGTAAGGGCTCGAATCGGGAAGTATGATCTAGGAGGATTACAACCAGGAGATGTAGTAGAGATAGAACCTGATGAAGTGATTTGATCTTCTTTTTGGAGATTCTGTCGCTCACCCTTTGATTCGAATGATTACTTTAGCGAATTGTTCGCAGGAAACGAAAAGCAGATGAAAAAGATTGCATTAAAAAAGGGTAAAGAGAACTTTCTTGAACGAAAGCATCCATGGATATTTTCTGGAGCACTACAAACGAGCACTGAAAGTATTGAAGATGGAGAACTAGTCGAATTGACTGACTTTAAAGGAGAGTTTTGTGCAATTGGATTTTTTCAACCAGGATCAATAGCGGTGCGCATCCTTTCTTTTGAAAACCGAAGCATAGATCAATCATTTTGGAATGAAAAGATCAAAAGTGCAGTAGCTCTTCGTCGGGAATTAGGCCTAATGAGTAAAGAAAATAATATTTGCCGTCTGGTTCATGGCGAAGGAGATGAACTAACAGGTTTGATCATCGACTTCTATTATGGGGTTGCTATTATTCAAGCCCATGCTGTAGGAATGTATGAGCATAGGATGGCCATTTGTGAAGCGTTAAAGAAAACACTGGGAAGTCATCTTACTGCGGTTTACTCAAAAAGTAAAGATACACTGCCTGATAGAGTTGAAGCAACAGACGAATATCTCTTTGGTGAATGCAAGACACCTCACATCGCTAAAGAATACGGACATTCTTTTTCAATTGATTGGACATCAGGTCAGAAAACAGGATTCTTTATTGATCAACGAGAAAACAGAGCGTTGCTTGGAAGTTTTTCTAAAGGTAAAAAAGTACTTAACACGTTTTGTTATTCAGGAGGTTTCAGTATTTACGCATTAGCAAATGGAGCAAAAGAAGTTCATTCAATTGATAGTTCTGAAAAAGCCATAGAATTGGTTAATAAAAACATTGAATTACTCGAATTTGAGGGAATGCATAAATCAATCGTTGCAGACGCTGTTAAGTATATGAATGATCTAGAAGAAAAGTTTGATGTGATCATTCTAGACCCTCCCGCATTTGCAAAGCACAAGAATAAACGTCATCAAGCAATAAAAGCATATACCAGACTAAATGCAAATGCTATCCGTCAAATTAATTCTGGTGGAACGATATTCACTTTTTCGTGCTCTCAGGTAGTAGATCCATATCAGTTCGAAAAAGCCGTTATAAATGCTGCAATAAAAGTTGGTAGAAAGGTTCAGATCCTTTACCACCTTCACCAACCAGCAGATCATCCTATCAGTGCATTCCATCCAGAAGGCGAATATTTAAAAGGACTTATTTTAAAAGTGTCCTAATGCTATCGAATTCCTACGGAAAGATCTTATCGATCAGTGCTCCTCTAATGCTTGGAACGTTTATACAATCCATCGTCATGATAACGGATGCTGCCTTTCTAAGTAGGTACAGTACAACAAGTTTTGACGCAAGTGGAAACGCTGGATTGATTTACGTAACGCTTTTCATGGGCTTGACAGGACTCGGTGATGGAGGTCAGATCGTTATGGCCAGAAGAATTGGACAACAGAAGATCAAACAAATAAACGGCTACTTTCAATCCAACTTGATTACGCTTTTCTTTTTCGCTTTTCTATTTTATTTGATCATTCAGCTTTTGGTTCCGGGAATGCTCTACTCTTATTCAAAACATACAGATATTGCCAAAGAACAAATCCTCTTTCTAAATATTCGAAGTATTGGCTTTTTTGTGGCGGTTCTCATGCTCTCTTTAAATGCATTTTTCATGGCAATTGGAAAAACATGGATCATCATGTTGGCTACGGCTCTATTCGCAGGAACAAATATCGTTCTTGATAAATTACTCATTTTTGGTTTTGGAGATTTTCAACCACTTGGAATAGAAGGCGCCGCATTGGCAAGTGTTATCGCCGAAGGTGTAGCAGTATTGGTTTTACTAGCTTTTCTACTTACGAGTAAGCATCGTAGCGATTTTCAACTCTTTGAAAAATTGGAAATAAAGGTGAAAAACATATTACGCCTTTTAAAAGTAGGGTCTCCATTAATGATTCAAGGATTCTTTGCGCTTGCAACGTGGACTGTCTTTTTTACCTGGATAGAGCAATCGAGTTCTTACGATCTAACCGTATCGCAAAACATTCGAGCCGTATACTTTCTGGCGTTTGTTCCAATTTTTGGATTTGGTTCAACAACCAAAACTTATGTTGCTCAATATATGGATCAGAAAAACAGAAAGTTGATTCCACAAACATTAAAAAAGATCCAATTTTTGACCATTTTGTTTTTGCTTGTCTTTTTTCATGGAGCAATTTTATATCCGGAATCACTCATAAGTTTGATCAATCCCAAAGAAGCGTATTTAAGTGATAGTGCTGCTGTGCTCAGAATTGTTTTTGGTTCTATATTGATTTTCGGGTTTACAACACCCTACTTTCAAACGATCAATGGATCGGGAAATACTAGAGTAACCATGATCATAGAAATTACCGCCATCGTTCTTTACTTGATCTTTGCTTATTTATTTATCAAAGTGTGGAATTGGAACATCTACCCAGTGTGGACAGTGGAATATATTTATTTTGGAGCGATTGGCTTGTTTTCAATTCTATATTTACGTTTTTTTGACTGGAGAAAAAAAGAATATTAATGGCAGAAGAAAAAGATTTTAAGATCGTATTTATGGGTACACCTGACTTTGCAGTAGCTTCATTAGATGCTATTCTGAAAAAAGGTTTTGACGTTGTTGGAGTTGTGACAGCACCAGATCGCCCAGCTGGAAGAGGTCAGAAAATACGTCAAAGTGCAGTTAAAGGATTCGCATTAGAACATGGCCTAAATATTTTACAACCTGAAAATTTAAAAGATCAATCTTTCCATACTGAATTAGAAGCACTCGAAGCAGATCTATTTGCTGTAGTAGCTTTCCGCATGTTACCAGAAGCTGTATGGACGATGCCGAAAAAAGGAACTATTAACTTGCACGGTTCTTTACTACCTCAGTACCGAGGAGCCGCACCGATCAACTGGGCGATCATCAATGGAGAAAAAGAAACAGGAGTAACAACATTCTTTATCGACAAAAAGATTGATACAGGTGATATTATTCAGCAACGAACTATTCCTATATCTGAGAATATGACAGCGGGAGAACTACACGATAACATGATGAATATTGGTGCAGAGTTATTGGTAGAGACTATTGGTAACATCCAAGCAGATACTATACAAAGAGAAAAACAATCTATTAATAAGGAATATAAACCCGCTCCGAAAATATTCAGGAAAGATTGTAGGTTAGATCTGAACCGATCAATTCAGGATGTCCACAACCATATCCGAGGGTTATCTCCTTATCCAGCTGCGTGGATTCAACTTCAGAATAGCAATGGACAGAAAAAGTCTTTTAAGATCTATAAAAGCGAAATAGCTATCGCAAATAATACTGAATTTACGCATCCAGCTCTCATCAATAAAGACTCAGAGCTCTTCTTATCACTGAAGGATGGATTGTTAAAAATCGATCATGTTCAACTCGAAGGTAAAAAACGAATGAAAGCAGAGGCTTTCTTAAGCGGCTTTAATACAGCGGATTGGCGTATCACTGAAGACTAATTCAATACATGATTAAAATCTCGTCAAAATTGCGTCTTGAAGTTTAAAGTTCCATTTTAAACATCATTCCCCAAATCGTACTGTTTATCGATGAAAAACTAAAGTTTATCTTTAAGAATAGTTTTACTATTTGGAAACGTTTTAAACAGAAAAAGCAATGAAAGCATAGTAAAATAAGCCATTTCGGGGGTACTTTTCCACATTTTGACAGTTTTATCAACATTTTTCATCTTTTTTTTGCTGAATTGCTTTGCTGTCGTGGATATTCATATATATTTGTTCGAGTATAATTTTTTAACAAACAAAAACCATAACTATGAACAAAGCAGAATTGATTGAAGCAATGGCTTCAGAAGCTGGATTGTCAAAAGCAGATTCTAAAAAAGCTTTAGACGCATTCATTAACGCAACAACAGGTGCATTGAAAAAAGGAGACCGCCTTTCTCTAATCGGATTTGGATCTTTCTCTATTTCTAAGCGTTCAGCTAGAACTGGAAGAAACCCACAAACTGGTAAAGAAATTCAAATCGCAGCTAAAAACGTTGTTAAGTTTAAAGCTGGTGCAGAATTGTCAAAAGCAGTAAACTAATTGCATTTTTTGCATTGGAGGGAGCTCAACAGGCTCCCTTTTTTTGTACCCAATTGTGAATGAAACGCCATGAGAGAGGCATTACTTCGAGAGTTATATAAGATCATTACTCCTGAAAAGGTTGAGAAATTTGAGCAAATTGCTGCTCTACGTACTCGTCACCTTACTGTTGTGGTCGAAAACTTGTATCAAGAGCACAATGCAAGCGCAGTAATGCGATCGTGCGATTGTTTTGGTATTCAAGATCTTCATGTGATCGAAAAAGGAAATACCTTCAATGTTAATCGTGAAATAGCAATGGGCGCAGGAAAATGGGTTGATAACCATCATTATGTTGATAAGCTTTACCCCACGAAAAAATGTATCAATACACTCAAAGAGAAAGGATACAGAATTATAGCCACTACTCCACATACAGATGATATAGAAATTCAAGATCTCAATGTTGATCAGCCAATGGCATTGCTTTTCGGAACAGAACAGTCTGGGCTATCTGAAACTGCTTTAGATATGTCTGATGAGTTCGTAAAAATTCCTATGTATGGATTCACAGAAAGCTTCAACATCTCCGTTTCTGCCGCTCTTTCCATGATGACAATTCGTCAAAAATTAGAACAGGCAGAAGAACTTGATTGGTTATTATCCAAAGAAGATCAAACTGAACTAAAGATCAAATGGTGTAAAAATATTCTTAAGAATCCTGAAATTGTTGAACAGGATCTTCTGAGAAGATTGAAGGAAAACCGTTCGTAAAAGACTGAAAATGAAAGTCAATACTATTTGAGTATTTTTTATATCTTTAGCCTAGAAACCAAAATTAAAACACAGACCATGGGAAAAGGTGATGTAAAAACGAAGAAAGGAAAACGATTTAGAAAGTCATACGGTAAGACAAGACCGCGTAAGACTTCCTCTACATACCAGGCACCTGCAGAAGGAGAAGAGAAGAAAAAAACTACTAAGAAAAAAGCAGCAACGAAGAAAACTACTACAAAAAAGGCTTCTACTGCGAAAAAGACTACAGCTAAAAAAGCATCGACAACTAAAAAAGCTTCAACAGCCAAAAAGACGACAGCTAAAAAGTCTACTACCGCTAAGAAAACAACGGCAAAAAAGACAACAGCTAAAAAATCTACCGCTAAAAAGAAAACGGAGGATAAGAAAGAAAAATAATCACATAATTTTCACAGAAGCCAGCAGAACGCTGGCTTTTTTTTTTACCCGATCATCACTTGTTAAGAATTTGGTAAAGTATAAACCTTTTTAACATGCATAAGATTTCACATCTTTGCAGCGAGAATTAAACAATAACAAATATTATTATGAAGCACAATTTTGGAGCAGGACCTTGTATCCTACCACAAGAAGTTTTTAAAGAAGCATCTCAAGCAGTAGTTGATTTCAATGGATTATCAATTCTTGAGATCTCTCACCGAAGCCCTGACTTCGTAAAAGTCATGGAAGAGGCAAGAGAAAACGTAAAAAAGGCATTAAATGTACCTAATGGTTATACGGTTCTCTATCTCCAGGGAGGTGCAAGTCTAGGTTTTCTTATCTCTGCAATGAATCTAGCTGGAAAGCATAAAAAAGCAGGATATATAAATACTGGAGCATGGTCTACCAAAGCAATTAAAGAAGCCAAGAACGCAGGTTTGGAAGTAGTTGAAGTTGCTTCTTCTGCAGATAAAAACTTTAGTTACATTCCAGAATTTGATGTTCCTTCAGATATTGACTTCCTTCATTACACCTCAAACAATACGATTTCAGGTACTCAATTCAAGTCGATCCCAGATACCGACGTTCCATTAGTGTGCGATATGTCATCTGACATATTTTCTAAAGAGATCGATGTTTCGAAATTTGACCTCATCTATGCTGGGGCTCAAAAAAACTTAGGTCCAGCAGGTGCTACACTATATATTGTTAAGGACAGTGTTCTTGGAAATTCAAGCTTAGAGAATATTCCGACATATCTTGACCTGGAAACGCATGCTAAGAAAGATAGTATGTTTAATACTCCGCCTGTTTTTTCTGTATACGTTGCAAACTTGAATCTTAAACATCTTCTAGCTAATGGCGGTGTGAAAGCCATACAGGAACTGAACGAAAAGAAGGCCGAGCTTTTATATAATGAAATAGATCAAAACCCGAATTTCGAAGGTACAACAAGTGTTAAAGACAGATCCTTGATGAATGTAACCTTCAGATTGACTGATGAAAGTAAAAAGGAAGCGTTTGACAAACTTTGGAATGATGCTAACATCGTTGGATTAAAAGGCCATCGATCTGTCGGGGGATACAGAGCTTCAATGTACAACGCATTAAAGATCGAAAGTGTTGAAGCCCTAGTAAACGTATTGAAATCACTATAATAAATTGACATGAAAATTTTAGCAAACGACGGAATATCTCCAGAAGGAATAGAAAAACTTGAAGCAAATGGATTTGAAGTAGTTACTGAAAAAGTAGCCCAGGAAAATCTCGCTCAAGCAATCAATGACAATGACTACGTAGGATTATTAGTTCGTTCAGCAACAACAGTGCGTAAAGAACTTATCGACCAATGTCCGAACTTAAAGTTTATCGGAAGAGGTGGTGTTGGAATGGATAATATTGATGTTTCTTACGCTCGCGAGAAAGGGATTGTGGTTGAAAACACTCCTGCAGCATCTTCTCAATCAGTAGCTGAATTAGTTATGGGAAGTTTATTCTCTATATCAAGATCGACTTACGATTCATATAAACAAATGCCGAGCGAAGGATCTACTGAGTTTAAAAAACTCAAGAAGAAATACGCTAAAGGGATCGAACTTCGAGGAAAAACACTTCTTATCGTTGGATTCGGAAGAATTGGACAGGCACTTGCACAATATGCATTAGGTATAGGAATGAAGGTCAAAGGTGTGAATATTGATTCTGGAAGCGTTGATATTCCAGTTGAAGTTGATGGTGCCGGAACGGTCAACAGTAAGGTTGTCGTGACGAATAAATTAGAAGAAGTAATTGGTGAAGCAGACTTTATTTCACTTCATGTTCCTAAACAGGCAGACGGATCAGCAGTGATCGGTTCAAAAGAACTATCTTTAATGAAAGATGGTGTTCGTATCGTGAATGCTGCGCGAGGAGGTGTGGTCGACGAAGATAGCTTGTTGGAAGCATTGAATAATGGTAAAGTGGCTGCAGCTGCATTAGATGTTTATGATAATGAACCTACTCCAAGAAAAGATCTTCTTGAGCACGAAGCAGTTGCATGTACACCTCACATTGGTGCTGCGACAGTTGAAGCTCAAGCAAGAATAGGTGTAGAATTAGCAGATAAGATCATTTCAACATTGAAATAATTGCATCTAACTATACTCCACGATATATTAAGGCGCCTGACTCAGGCGTCTTTTTTTTGCTTCCATTTTTTCATCACATAAGCTACTATCAAAGTAGAAAAGAATGAAAACCCACCGTAAAGAACTGCAATGATAGATAGGCCGTCGATCTTGAGCACATTATTTGCCAGGAAAATCGCTAAAGCAGAGTTCTGTAAACCCATTTCTATCGCGATCGTGTATTTCCCATCATGATTGATCCCGATCAACCCTGAACCAAAAAAACCTATGAACATTACAAGAACATTTAATAGTAATGCCGGTATGAATAGATTCCAGTACTCCATAAGTGATTTACTTCCCTGATCCTGTTCATCCAACAGTACAAGCGAGAATACAACAAAAAGTAATCCAGGAAGAATATAGCGCAAAGAAGATTTAAACTTCTCTATAGATCGCCAAAAATAATAGTGTACAAGGCAGCCAGCAGTTACTGGTAACAAGACAGTGAACACAACTTCCCATAGCGTCTCTGTCATAGAGAGAGAAACTTGCTGATCCTGATTTAAAAATGTCGAAAAAGCCAGGCTCAAAATGATAGGAATAGTGATAACAATAATGAAACTATTAAAGGCCGTTATAGAAACAGAAAGTGCCACTCTCCCCTTCAGCATGTATGTCATGATATTAGAAGATGTTCCTCCCGGACATGCAGAGATCAAAACTATACCTAACTTATAAATAGGATCTATGTCAAATATTGATGCTATTCCGAACCCCATTAAAGGCAGTATAAAGAGCTGACCAAATAGACCAAACAAGACAGCTTTGGGCGCCGTAAAAACTCTTTTAAAATCTACGAATTCAAGATTGAGACCGATACCGAACATCATTACACCAATGGATATGGGCAGTAAATAGTCGATAAAGTCAGCCATGATCTATTAGTACTCTTTTTTAATGCGATCCATCGCTCGTTTATCATCTTTCTCCTTAAGATCTTGACGTTTATCATGGAGCTTTTTCCCCTGAGCCAATGCGATATCTAGTTTTGCTAACCCCTTTTGATTAATGAATAGTCTAAGAGGAACGATCGTGAAACCTTTCGTATTCATTTTCTTTTCCAGCTTTTTGATCTCTTGCTTATTCAATAATAGCTTTCGATCTGCCTTAGGTTTATGTTGGTAAAAAGAAGCATTTTCATACTCTCGAATGTGCATGTTTCTGATAAAGACCTCACCATCTTCAACAACACAATATGCTTCCTGAATACTCGCTTTTCCTAAACGAATACTCTTGATCTCAGTACCTCCAAGTTGAATACCAGCCGTGTACTTATCGAGGATGTGATATTCAAACTTGGCCTTTTTATTCTTTATATTAATTGGATTGTTTGTCGACATACTTAAGTTCTTTTAATGAAACTAATCGTTCCAATTCGATCTCGTTCAAACGAGAAACACCTAAGTAAAAGAAAATGATTGTCAGTGCCATAAGAACATGGCTTAGATCATCCTTGTTAAACCAAATGTGTGGATTATACTGAAGTGTAAATATGAAAATACTTGGAAAAAGGATCATAACCGCTATTACCGTATACTTAAATGATGTAAGTCCTTTTCGCCAGTAGTAAATGCCGAAACCAAGACAAAAGAATAAATAAGTTATAACAGCATCAACCATTACAAAAATGAAGCTCTTAAGCGTTAAAGCAAGTAAAGCGAAAGTTACAAGTTTTGCATAAAGCACCCAATTGAAAGTCTTTTTTGCAGAAGGATTCAAAACATTGAGACTGATCATAGCTTTTCCCGCATGGTAGGCTGCTATAAGTCCCAGAATCCAGGTTGGATACTTACCGTATACATCAAAATAATTGAAAAAAACATGTCCAAAACCACTAAAAAAGGTACTCAATCCAAAGAACAGGTAAAACTTTCGCCAGTGAAATTGAAAATCGTTCTCGGTTACTCGTAATCTAAAATAAAGCACAAATGCCGTAATGGCAATTATCCAATTCGTTACTAAAGCCATTGGTTCTTGTAGGCATAATCCAAACATAGAAAAAGGTAATTTCTCTACAGGAATATTGCAAACGTTATCTATCACTAAAAACATGGGGGCAAATTTAAACTTTTCACTTGAAGTAGTTAGAAAAATCTAGAAAATTGGTAATTAATGACAATGTATTATTCATCAGGAAGCATAACTTTGTCTTGTGGATCTACCTTCAAAATATCTCACAGAAGCGGTTGAACAATTAGCTTCATTGCCCAGTATAGGTAAAAGAAGTGCTCTTCGATTGGTTATGGATCTACTGAAAAGGTCACCTGAAGATATAAAGCGATTTTCAAATGCATTCACCGCTTTAAAGGAGCATATCCGTTTCTGTAAGAAATGTGGAAACATCTGTGATGGAGAACTTTGTACGATCTGTATAAATCCAGCTCGTGAAGATAATCTGATCTGTATAGTTGAAGATATCCGCGACATATTAGCAATAGAATCTACGGGAAGTTATAAAGGCGTATATCACGTTCTTGGAGGTGTCATATCCCCGATGGATGGAATAGGTCCGGAAGATCTAAACATTGACCAATTGATCAAAAGAGCAGAAAACGGAGAGGTCGAAGAAGTTATATTTGCGCTCAGTTCAACAATGGAAGGTGATACAACTAATTTTTATCTATACAAAAAGCTATCTCCGTTTGGTCTTAAAGTTACCACATTATCCAGAGGAGTTTCGATCGGAACAGAATTACACTATGCTGATGAGCTTACTTTAGGACGTTCAATATTGCAAAGATTACCTTTTGAGTCTACCTTCAAGAAATAGACTCAAATCCCCGTTATAATTTTGATTTTAAAGCTTTTATGATTAATGTTGTGTAGGCCAACATTACGTCAATTGACAAAATATTATTTCTTCATATTTATTCTGTTCACATCCCTTTCTGCAGTTTATTCTCAGAAAGGCAGAATTCAATGGACACCTGAAGAGACGCATTGGATCAAGCAACATCAGGTAATTTCATTTGGATACGAACCTAGGTGGGAGCCATATGAGATATACGAAAATGATGAATACAGTGGAATTGTTGGCGAATATGTAAAGATCCTTGAAAGAGAAACGGGAATTGATTTTCAACCAATAAAGAATTTAACCTGGGATAAGACTTTAAACGGTTTAAGAAATGGAAACATCAAGATGGTTCCTTGCTGCGCTATAACGCCGCAACGAAAAAACTTCTTAAACTTCAGCGAAATCTATTTGAAAGATCCGATTGTCATTGTAACTCGTTCAGACGCCCCATATTTTAGTACACTTGATGATTTGAGAGGTCAGGAAATTGCACTATCTAAGAACTACTATACAATTGAATTGGTTAAAGAACGCTACAATGACATCGATATAAATGAAAAAGAATCAATAGAAGCTTGTTTGACAAGTGTTATCAATAAAGAGTCAGTTGCTTTCATTGGAAACCTTAACGTTATTACTTATTACATGAATCACATGGGTTTTAGCAACTTAAAAATAGTTGGAACAACACCTTTTACATCGGGAGATATTGCTATGGCAGTAACAGATGAATACAAACCTCTTGTCCCTATAATTAATAAAGTCCTGAAGCATGTTTCCTCTAAAGAAAAACATGCTATTCGACGCGAATGGATAGCTAATTCAGGTAACACAAGTTTCTTTCAATCACAATATTTTTATTGGACTTTATTTATCATCGGTGGATTAATACTATCATTTACCGTTTTGTATTATTGGAACAATGTTCTTAGAAAAATTGTGCAGCGCAAAAAGAAAACCGAGCAGCAACTGAAAGAGAGCTTGATCGCAATAAAAAAGAACAATGAAGAAAAGAAGGTACTACTTCAAGAGATTCATCATCGTGTAAAAAACAACTTGCAAGTCGTATCCAGTATGATGCGACTACAAGCAAACATCGTAAAAGACCCTAATGCTTCAAGGATGCTCAACGAAGCAGTTGAAAGAATAAAAACGATCGCTTTGGTGCATGATCGAATATATAAATCAACAAACATCGATTCTGTTAAACTTCAGGAATATACAGAAACCCTTTACAATGATATCACTTCTCAATTTGACGGCGTAAAAAAACCTATTCTTGAACTAACCGGAGATAATATTGATGTCCAAATGGATAAGATCGTTCCAATTGCATTGATCTTGAACGAACTAATTACAAATAGTATTAAGTACGCATTTGATAACCAAGACAATCCTAAGATCAGTGTTCTTATAAAATTACCTGAATCTGAAAAAGGATTAATTATTAACTATTCTGATAATGGTTGTTGGAAAGAATCAGAAAATAGTGATCATTTCGGGACTTCGCTTATTGAGATATTCACAGAGCAATTAGATGGGGCATATGAGCTGAACAAAAGCGATGATGGCACTGTTTACTACTTTGAGTTCAACACGAACTTAACAGATAAGTAAATTGAAATACTAAATTTTCTTAAAAATGATCTTGATCATTTCTAGAGCAAATAATTTACGTATCTTGTTTTTGCGAATAATCGCGTAATTTTAAAAAGTTAAACGAATGGAAGTTATTTTTAACACAGATAAGAACATTGAAGGTAAAGAACGTATCGAAAACTATTTTAAAAGTGAGATCAAAGAAGATCTAGACAGATTTTCAGATCGAGTAACAAGAATCGAAGTTCACTTGTCGGATGAGAATGGTGCGAAGAAAGGTGAGAATGATAAGAAATGTGTTCTTGAAGCACGACCTGAAGGTCTTAAGCCTGTTGCTGTAACTGCGTTCGATAGTTCAATTGAAAAAGCAATCAGTGGTGCTACTCAGAAAATGAAAAGTTCCCTCACTAAATTGATGGGTAAACTTCAAGATTACTAAAAAGCTATTATCCAAATAAATAGTCTAAAAGTCTCCTTTGTTTGAAGGGGACTTTTATTTTGTCTTCAAACCATATTCAGCAAGAACAACATCCCACTCTAAACTCTCAGTAGACTTCAGCATTGATGTATTGATCAGTTTCTGGATAGAATCATCTAACTCGGTATCCATTCCCAATGCATAGTATTGAGGATTAAAACGAATAGGCAAAACATTAAATTCATTAATTGTGTCCGTTTTAACTAACTCATTCAATAAAGGAAGATCATAAACGACTGCTTCAACTTCACCGTTCCTCAAAGCGGGTAACAACTCCTCTTTCGTTGTGAACAATGCATGATCATTGTAAAAATTATCATTTAACCACTTCAACGTACCAGAGTTTTCAACTGTACCAAGCCTACGTTCTTTAAAACTTTCGATTGTGCTTGTATCAGTTTCTAGTTCGGTAACAGTTAACGAAGATGCGATACTCGCAGTGAATCCTGATATAATAATAACTGCAGTAAACATCCAGATTAAAGCTACTAAGCGCCCTCCTGTTGTTCGAGGAGATTTATCACCATATCCTACTGTGGTCATTGTAACTGCTGACCACCAGAATCCACTCCATAAACCCCGAATGCCTCCACCAAATTCTTCTTTGTTTGATTTTCTCTCAAATAGCCATGCAAAAAATCCAAATATGAGGATCACTAAGCAAAGTCCCATTAGTACCCTCAAGAAATTCAGTGAGAAAAATGATTTTAAGAATATCCAGGTCTTCTCCCACGTACTATACTGCTTCGCTATAACACCTGAATGAGCCAAATAAAACGGAACAGAAAAATCAATAGATTCTGATCTTTCACTCGTAATTGTCATTGGATACAGTGTCAGATCGACTTCATGATTAGCCACACTATTCAAAACATTATCTGGCTTTAACAACTCATAATCGCAATGAAAATCATTTTCTTCTGCTACGTTCTCCCATAACCAGAAAATTGGCCCCTGCAACTTTCCATTCTCCTCAAAAATGAATGGAGCTGAGTTATTGTAACCTACAGTCAAGGTATCACCCCCTTTAATAGAAAATGAGGAAAACAAAGCCAGAACGAGAAGTACAAAATATTTCATGTTTCTACATTTAAATCTACGAAATTAATAAAAAGGGAGTATTGAGGTGGTTCGAAATATTTAGGCGGTGAATAGCATGAGTTTTCGACCACTAACGCATTGGTCAAACCGTTAACAACAGTATAAATCAATATGTGAAAAATGTTTCGTTTATTTGCTAGAGAAAATAAATTAAATGAACATGAAGCATTTATTAGCGGCAACTATAGCCGGAACATTAGCTCTTTCGGCTAGCGCTCAAGAGCGAAATATTGAATTTGAAGAATACGATTTGGACAATGGAATGCATGTTATCTTGCATGAAGACAACAGTACACCAATTGTAGCTGTCTCTATCATGTACCATGTTGGGTCCAAGAATGAAAACCCAGACAGAACTGGATTCGCCCACTTCTTTGAACACCTTATGTTCGAAGGTAGTAGAAATATCGATCGAGGAGAGTTTGACGAATACGTAGAAAGTAATGGTGGTACATTAAATGCCAACACTTCTCAAGACAGAACATATTATTATGAAATCTTACCTTCAAACCAACTAGAGTTGGGGCTTTGGTTAGAATCAGAGCGATTGCTTCACGCTAAAGTTGATAACGTAGGGATTGAAACTCAAAGAGAAGTGGTTAAGGAGGAAAAGAGACAACGTGTTGATAATCAACCTTACGGTTCATTTATGGCGGAAATGTTTGACAAGTTGTTTGACAAACACCCATATGAATGGACACCAATTGGATACATGGAACATTTAGATGCGGCACAAGAAGAAGACTATGTTAACTTTTATCAGACATTCTATGTACCTGCTAACGCTACATTATCTATTGCAGGAGATATTGATATTGAGGAAGCAAAGAAAATGATAGACAAATACTTTGCAACTATTCCAAAAGGTCAAGCGATCAACCTGTACCGTGACTATTTGAATTTGTCAGATGATAAATTTGAAGAGAAATACGGGAAAAGCAAGTCCATTTTTGATGAAGAAAACTTCTTCTCAGAAAGTTCAAGTGAAGGTAAAGCCCTTATTGCTAAATACGCTAAGAAAAAGGTGGATATTCCTCGACCTGACGTCAAAGAACCAGCTCTCAAAGAAGAAATCGTAGACACGGTTTATGATAACATACAACTTCCAGCTGTATTCTTAGGATATCATTCTCCAGCTCAAAACACAGAGGACGCTTATGCTATGCAAATGCTAAATTCAATTCTTGCTGGTGGATCAAGTGCTAGAATGAATAAGGCCATTGTAGAAGACAAGGAATTAGCAGTAAGTGCATTCTCATTTGCATTTCCCCTTGAAGATCCAGGAATGGCTTTAGTTGCAGGTATTGCAGCTAAGGATGTGGATGTTAACGAATTAAAGATGGCACTTGACGCTGAGATCGATAAAATTCAATCTGAGCTTGTTTCTGAAAAAGAATTCCAAAAAGTAAAAAACCAGTTCGAAAATAGATTCTACTCTTCAAGTAGTTCTGTAGCTGGAAAAGCAGAGAGTCTAGCAAATAACTACGTTTACTACAACAATACAAACCTTGTTAATGAGGAATTAAGTAAATATGAGAATATTACTCGTGAAGACTTAAAGCGTGTTGCGAACAAATACCTCAAAGACGATGCACGTGTGGTATTGTATTATTTACCTAAAGAAAAATAAACCTGATAACATTTAGAGCATTATGATTAAGAATATGAAAAATATAACGTTAGCATTGACAATCGCTTTAGCTGCAACGTCAGTTTCGGCTCAGGTAGATCGATCAACGGCTCCAGAACCTGGACCAGCTCCAGAAATTAATATTGCCGATCCTCAGGTTTTCACTTTGGACAATGGTATGAAAGTGATACTATCGTCGAATCACGATATTCCAAAAGTATCGTTTAACCTTGTTATGGGTTCAGACCCTCGCCTAGAAGGCAACAAGGCTGGATTATCTGAACTGGCAGGAGATCTTTTACTTTCTGGTACAAGTAATCGGTCAAAAGATGAGTTAGACCAGGAGAAAGACTTCATCGGAGCAAGTCTGTTTGCCTCAAGTTCAAGTATCTATATGAGTTGCTTGACAAAGCATATGGATAAAGGTCTAGACATCATGACAGATGTAATGAAAAATGCAAATTTCCCTGAAGACGAATTTGATCGTATCAAAAAACAATATGAATCAAATTTACTTTCTGTGAAAACAGATCCAAATTCGATGGCAAGCAATGCGATGTCAAAAGCGATCTTCCCAAAGGATCATCCTTATGGTGAGATTATGACAGAAAAGACATTGGAAAATATCAAAAGACAAGATGTCATTGATTTCTATAAAAAGCAATTTACTCCAGCAGGAAGTTACCTCGTAATTGTTGGAGACATCGATGAAGAGAAAGCTAAATCTGTTGCTGAAGAGCACTTCTCAAACTGGGAAGGTACAGTTCCATTTGAAAAGAGTTACTCTAACGGTTATGTTCCTGAAGGAAATCGAGTGATCTTTGTTGAAAAACCAGGTGCTGTTCAATCTGTAATTAACATTGCATTCCCTGTTAAAATGAAGCCAGGGGATGAAGATCAGATCAAACTGAGCGTTCTAAACAAGCTATTTGGTGGCGGAGGTTTCGGAACACGTTTGATGCAAAACCTCAGAGAGGATAAGGCTTATACTTATGGTGCATATTCACGCATGAACGTAAATCGTGAAGGAAGCTGGTTAAGTGCTGCTGGAAGCTTTAGAAATGAAGTTACAGACTCAGCAATTACCCAATTTCTTTATGAATTTGATAGAATTACTAAAGAGGAGGTTTCTGAAGAAGAGTTATCATTGAACAAATCTTCAATGAACGGTAGCTTTGCAAGAAGTCTTGAATCACCAAGAACGGTTGCAAACTTCGCTCTAAATATCTTTAGAAACAATCTTCCTTCAGATTACTATCAAACCTATCTCAAAAAACTGAGTAGTGTGAATAAAGATGATATTCTTGCAACAGCAAAGAAATATTTCAAACCAGAAAACTTAAACATCATTGTTGTAGGAAACCCTGATGTACTGGAAAAGATCAAGAAATTCGATGCTGATGGAAAGATCGAGATATTTGATGCTTTTGGAAATAAGACAAAGCAAAAAGAATATAGAAAATCTGATCTTTCTGCAGAAGAAGTCATGAAGAACTATTTAATGGCAATCACTGGTGCTAAAAACTTGAGTAAAGCCAAAAAGGCATTGGACAAAATCAAAAGCGTAAAAAAAGTGATCGAAGTTGTTCCATCAGGGTCTCCTGTATCCTTAACTATGGAAACATATTACATGGCTCCTAATAAGGAAATGACAACTATGCAGTTTCAAGGAATGGAGGTTCAAAAACAAGTCTTTAACGGTGAAAAAGGAGTTACGATCTCAATGAACCAAACAGGTGGAAAAGATACCACTATGATGACTAAGGAAGAAATTGCTGATAAGAATGCAACGGCAGGTTTATTCCCTGAAATTGGTTTATTGAAGCATGTAGATGAGCTCAAACTACTGGGATTAGATAGTTTGAAAGGAAAAGATTACTACGTTATCGAATACACAGAAGGTGAGACGACTAATCAAGCATACTACAACAAAGAAACATTCCTAAAAGAGCATTCTTCATCGATAGAACCAACTGATGATGGTGTTCAGGAAATGTCTGCTTCGTTCAGTGAATTCGAAAAGCACAAAAAGGTACTTTTCCCTCATAAAACTATTCAGTTAGTTGGTTCACAATCTATGAACGCTACATTGAAAGAGATAGAGATCAACAAAGGAGTTGATGAGTCTAAATTCACAATTGAATAAAGGTTAGAAGATTTTTATTTTTAAAAGGCAACGGAAAATTTTCGTTGCCTTTTTTTATGTCCTTGAAATAAAGTTATCAATGATCTCTCTACCTCTGGGCGTCAAAACTGACTCAGGATGGAACTGAACACAATGTATAGGTCTTTTGCGATGCGACATTGCCATTAAAACTCCCTCTTCCGATTTTGCAGTAAAATCCCATTCATCAGAAGTAGCTTCCTCAACTGCCCAACTGTGGTACAAACCTACTTTTATGTTTTCCGGTAAGCCTTTAAACAAGATGTTCGACTGATCAACTTTAACTTGTATAGTTAGACCATGTTTTGTTTCAGACAAATTATAGATCTTCAAATGAGTCCATTCTGCGTATGCCTGCATTCCTAAACACACTGCTAAAACTGGCATATCAAGTGGAATATGATCAAGCACCTTCATTAACCTACCTGCGTCGGCTGGCAATCCAGGACCCGGAGAAATTACGATCTTGTCATACTTTCTTAGATCAGATATGTTTATTTCATCATTTCGAATAACATCCACCTTGTTCTGCTCATCTGATTCAATGTAATGAGAGAGGTTAAATGTGAATGAATCGTAATTGTCGATTAAGAGTACCTTCAAGAGAATATGTGAATCAAAATTGTTAAACTTGTGCAAAGCTAATCGAAAAATGAAAAAGATTATAAAAATACCAAATGCACCAGCCCCACTCGGTCCATACAGTCAGGCAGTAGTAAAAAATGATACGCTTTATGTCAGTGGACAAATTCCACTGGATCCTTTTACTGGAGAAAAGTTGTTTGACAATATTCAAACAGCAACTGAACAAGTCATGAGAAATATTGAGTCACTCGTACAAACTGCTGGTTTCAGTATGGAGGATGTGGTAAAGTGTTCGATCTTTCTCAAAAACCTGGACAATTTCACAGAGGTTAATCGCATCTACGAAACATATTTTCAGGATGAGCCTCCTGCGAGAGAGACAGTAGAGGTCAAAAAACTTCCTTTGGACGCTCCTGTGGAAATATCTTGTATTGCTCAACGTTAATCATAATATGAAATACTTAATATGCTTTTTACTTATTCTAGCTTTTGCTGGATGTAAGACAAAATTCACGCAGTTTTTTATCGATTATACTGCTCAAGCCAGTATACCATCTTCTTCTCCCATAGATGTTCCTTTCGATGTTTACACACCCGAACAAACGACTAATTCGAGTTATGAATTCGAAGTAAATGACACAAGAAAAGACAAGATCGAAAAGATCACATTGGAAGATCTTCGAATAAGCATTACATCACCTCAAGGGGAAGATTTTTCATTTTTAAAAGACATGAGTGTTTATATATCTTCGGATGGATTACCTGAAAAGATCATTGCTTACAAATATGACATTCAAAATTCTATTGGAGACGTCCTTGATTGTGACGAAACCAATGAGGACCTACAAGCCTATGTCAAGGCAGACAAGTTTACCATTCGTCTTGAAACTGTCACTGATGAGATTATCACTAACGAAATCGACGTTGACATATACACCAACTTCTTTGTTGATGCGAAACTTGTAAAGTAAATTGAAACCAACAGAAAAAATACTGTCCGTCGTAATCGTCAATTATAATGTCGAGTATTTTCTGGAACAATGTCTAAATTCAGTTCAAGACGCTTTAAAAGGTATTGACGGTGAAGTATTTGTTGTGGATAACAATTCCATTGATGGCTCTGTGTCGATGGTAAAGGAGAAGTTCCCCGATGTTAATTTGATCGCAAACAAAGGAAACGTTGGATTCTCGAAAGCCAATAATCAGGCAATGCGCAAGTCTAAAGGGAAGTACATTTTACTTCTAAATCCCGATACAGTTGTAGAAGAGGATACTTTTGCAAAATGCATTAAATTCATGGATGAACATCCTGAAGGTGGTGGATTAGGCGTTCGGATGATAGATGGGAAAGGGAACTTTCTTCCAGAGAGTAAAAGGGGACTACCAACGCCTTCCGTTGCTTTCTATAAAATATTTGGACTTTCCAGGCTTTTTCCGAAAAGTAAAACTTTCGGAAAATATCATTTAGGGTATCTCGATGAACACGAAACGAATGAGATAGAGATTCTCAGTGGAGCGTACATGTTCATGAGAAAAGATGCATTAGAAAAAGTAGGTCTTTTGGACGAAGCTTTTTTCATGTACGGTGAGGATATTGATCTTTCCTATAGAATAGTTAAAGGAGGATATAAAAATTATTATTTTCCAGGAACGCAGATCATCCATTACAAAGGTGAAAGCACGAAAAAGAGTAGCATAAACTATGTTTTTGTTTTTTACAGAGCTATGGTCATTTTCGCTGAGAAACATTTCAGTCAAAAGAACGCGAAGCTTTTCTCTTTCTTTATCAACATGGCCATATATTTCAGAGCTGGTCTTGCTTTGATGAATAGATTTATAAAACGTATTGCTTTACCCCTAGTGGACTTATCGTTCATGATATTTGGATTATTTGCGATGACCAAACTGTGGGAACATGAGCACATCGAATTCCCTCAGGAGGTTATTTGGTATGCAATTCCAGGATACTCGTTAACATGGCTTTTCAGTACTTTATTTTCTGGTGGATATGACTTCCCGATCAAATTAAAGAGTTTCGTGAAAGGAGGGATGATCGGTACCGGGATCATATTGATCGTTTATGCCCTTCTTCCTAAGTCCGTTCAATTCTCAAGATTGTATATTCTGCTCGGAGCAGCATGGGTAATTATTTACTATATACTTTCTAGATTGATTCTACATTTAACGTTCAAACAACGATTTGATCTTAGTGGCATAAAATCAAAGAATTTTGCGATCATAGGAGAATCAAGTGAAGTGAATAGAGTGAAACAAATTCTGAAAAATACGACTCAAAAGGTCAACCTGATTCTTAGTGTTTCTCCTGGGGAGACTAAAGAAGAAGGAGATACTGGTGTATTATCTCAACTTGACCAGATCGTTCATATTCACAAAGTAGATGAAGTCATATTTTGCGCAAAAAATACAACTGCTGAAATGATCATTGAATGGATGTCAAAAATGGCCTCTAAACAGATCGAATTTAAAATTGCGCAGCCTGAAAGCATGTATCTTATCGGTAGTAATTCTATTGATTCTGCAGGGGATCTCTATGTAATGGAAATTGATAAGATCTCAACATCAACTAACAAACGGAATAAGAGGGCTTTTGACCTATTCATGTCATTTATTTTGATCATTCTCTCCCCTATTCTGATTTGGGGTGTGTCGAAAAAAGCGAGGTACTTTAAAAATATGTGGAATGTTTTAATTGGGAAGCGATCTTTCGTGGGGTACTCATTCAATGCTGATGAGTATGAAAAGAATTTACCTCAAATACGAGATGGCATATTAACTCCTGTTGAGCATATTCACAAGGATGAAAACCCCGCTCTAAAAGCAAAGCTGAACTTGATCTATGCCAGGGACTACTCGGTGTTGACAGATCTTCAGATTTTACTCAGAAATTGGCAGAAATTAGATCGATAAAGCGCACTAAACACTTGTCAAAACCGAATTTTCCGTTATTTTTGTGGTGCTTTTAAAAGAACATAATCCGATAATATTAATATATGTCACAAGTAGAAATTCGTCTCCCTAAAATGGGGGAAAGCGTTACCGAAGCTACCATTACAAACTGGTTGAAAGGTGTTGGTGATACAATTGAAATGGACGAACCTCTGGTAGAAGTTGCAACTGATAAAGTTGACAACGAATTACCATCAGAAGTTGGTGGAACTGTTTCGAAAATACTTTTTGACGTTGATGAAGTTGCACAAGTTGGAGATGTAATCGCAATCATTTCTACTGATGGAGATGCACCTGCTGAGGAGACTTCTACTGAAGCGGCTACCCCTCAAGTTGAGGCTGTTCAGGAAACAGTTAATGAGGCGGTAGAAACTACCAGCAATGGTGGCATTGACCTGGACAAAAACGGTCCAAGTGGAAAATTCTACTCTCCACTCGTAAGAAGTATAGCTGAGAAGGAAAACATCTCTATGGATGAATTAGAATCTATAGATGGCTCTGGTCAAAATGGTCGAGTTACCAAGAAAGATGTGCTTTCTTATCTTGATGGCAGAACAAATGGAAAACCAGCTGCTCAACCAGCTGCTCAACCTCAAAATGGACAACAGAAGGTTCAAGAGTCTTCTGCCGCTCAACCTGCAAAAGAGGCTGCTCCAAAAGCTGCAAATGTTCCTTCCATGCCTGGTGATGAGATCGTTGAGATGGATAGAATGAGAAAGATGATCTCAGAGCACATGGTTATGTCAAAAAGAACTTCTCCTCATGTAACTTCATTCGTAGAGGCTGATGTGACTAACATATGGAACTGGAGAAACAAGATCAAAGGAGACTTTAAGAAAAAAGAAGGTGAAAACTTTACGTTTACTCCAGTATTTGTTCAGGCAGTAGCGAAAGCAATTAAAGATTTCCCTAGAATAAATGTTAGTGTTGATGGTGACAAGATCATCCAGAGAAAAGATATTAACATTGGAATGGCTGCAGCTCTTCCATCAGGAAACCTTATCGTTCCTGTGATTAAACAAGCAGATAGATTGAATTTATTTGGTCTTGCAAAGAAAGTTAATGAGCTTGCAAATAACGCTAGAGAAAATAAATTAACTTCTGATGATATTCAAGGGGGTACATACACGTTAACGAATGTAGGAACATTCGGAAATGTTATGGGTACTCCGATCATTAATCAACCTCAGGTAGCAATTATGGCTACGGGTGCAATCCGTAAAGTACCAGCTGTAATTGAAACAGCAGAAGGGGATTTTATTGGAATACGATACAAAATGTTCTTATCACATTCTTACGATCACAGAGTTGTAGATGGTGCTCTAGGAGGCATGTTTGTTAAGCGTGTTGCAGAATACCTAGAAGCATTCGATCCAGAAACAGAGTTGTAAGAACTCTTTTTTTCAAACTTAATAATCTCGTTTAATGAATATTAAGCGAGATTATTTATTTTTAGGGCATGAAAAATTTACGTCTACTATTCTTTTTAGTTTTTTGTGCACCGGTTTTTGTTTTTTCTCAAATGACCGACGAACAGGTTGAGCGTTTTATTGAAACCGCTACACCACGTGAAATGATTCAAAAGAACACCCTGATGTTGATGGATGGATATTACTATCAATCCATTATGATCATTGATGAATTGCTCGAGGATGAACCTGAAAACTCAAACTACAATTACCGAAAAGGATACGCACTTTTTCATATTGGTGCAGATTACACTAAGGCTATCCCGTTCTTCAAAAAAGCGGAACCGAATATCTCAAAAGTTTACGATATGTTCTCCCCAAATGAGGACGATGCTCCAGTCGAAACTTATTATTACATGGGTAGATGTTATCACTTACAAGCAGATATAGAAAAAGCAAGATCTAACTATTCTAAATTTCTTGATAACCCTCCAAAAGGTTCTGACATAGTTGATAAAGCAGAACTAATGCTCGTTCAATGTGATATTGCTGAGGAGTTTCTTAAAAACCCAAAGGATTACAAGATCATCAATTTGGGTGAAAACATCAATTCATCAGCTCCAGATTATGCTCCGATCGTCTCACTAGATGGTGGAGCTCTTTATTTTACTTCAAGGAGAATTAGAAAGGATAGCTCAAATGCTGATATCAAAGAACCATACAACAATCAGTACTTAGAAGATGTTTATGTGGCTTACAGAGAAGATCAGGACAGCTGGAAAGAGCCTGAGATGTTAGATCTTTGTCTTCCTGAAAGAAATGAAGCAACTGTTGCTGTAAGTACGGATGAACGCTCCATCTATGTCTATAAAGATGATGAAGGGAATGGAGATATTTTCTATTCAGAATTTGAAGATAGTGAGTTTAAGAAATTAAAGTCTCTAGAAACTGAAGGTGTAAATACAGATGCCTGGGAACCTCATTTAACGGTTAGTCCAGATGGAAAGTATAAATACTTCTCTTCTGATCGAGAAGGTGGTTTTGGTGGCCGTGACATTTACAGATTAGTTAAGTTACCTAATGGTAAGTGGAGTGCACCTCAAAACCTGGGACCTACTATCAATACCAAACATGATGAAGATTCTCCGTTTATATCAGTAGATAATAAAACGTTATACTTTTCTCACAACGGAGAAAAAAGTATGGGTGGATTCGATGTTTTTGTATCAGTAATGGGAGAAGATCAAAGTTGGTCAGACCCTATTAACCTAGGTGTTCCATTGAACTCCATGGGTGATGACATCTATTATACAACTACTGCAGATGGACTGACAGGTTATTTAAGTTCATTCCGTGCGAACGGTAATGGCGAAAAAGATATTTACGAAATTCAAAATGACTATCTAGGTCTTGACAATGTAGCGATACTTACCGGAAAGGTTATTACAACTACCGGAGAAAAGGTTCCAGAGGATGTTGCATTTACACTTACATGTATTAATTGCGGCGATGAGTCTATAAGAACAATAAGACCAAGAGTTAATGATGGAGGATTCTTTGCAAGTCTCCAGCCATGTAGAGAATATGAGATGGTATTCCATCACAATGATGGAGAATCTGAATTCCACAAAGAAAAATTCAAAACAGGTTGTGAGAAAGGATTTGAAGAGATCGCTAAAACAATATTGTTAGATGTTCCTACAATGTCTGTGGTTGATCCAAACGATACAATTACTGAAGTGGAGTATGCTTATAACCCTATAAAACTTGAGCATTACTTTGGATATAACAATAACAAATTAAGTACAGACGCTGGAAGCTTGAAAACTTTACTGGATGAAATGGAAGAACAAGCTGAGAATGGAAGGACATCATTCGAGATCACTGTCGATGCATCAGCTTCGAAAGTTCCTACAAGAACTTTCAAAAACAACATGACTCTTGCTCAGAAACGTGCTGACAACATGGTTGAAATGTTAGAGGAGTATTTCTCTAATAATGAGAAGCTCAAAGGAAAAGTTACTGTTAAAACAAACAAGGTTGGAGTAAACGGTCCATCATACGAATATATGTCGTTCAAAAACATCGACAAATATGTTCCATATCAGTATGTTAAAGTAAATGTTTCTGGAGAGGAAGATTATGATTCGAGCGATGTTAAGGTCATAGAGTCTAAGGATAAAGAATTAAAATAAATTAGATTCATAAGGCAACTTGTAACCTTATTTTAAAAATTGAGTATCTATTGTAGTACATAATATTACAATATGAAATCAATTGTATCTACTTTATTGACAATTCTGCTGATTTTCACTTCGTCTAAATCATTTGCTCAGGAGTTTACAGATGAACAAGTTCAAGGTTTGCTCGAGACTTCTTCAGAAGCTGAGCTCGTAGAATTAAACACTCTGTTTTACGTAAATGGTAATTTCAAATATGCAAATTGGACGGCTGACAAGCTTTTGACCTTTGACAAAGAGAAGCCAAACTACAATTACCGAAAAGGTTATGCTCTTCTAAATTCGACTGATGACTTTACTCAGTCTATACCTTACTTAAAGAAAGCGATCACGGATGTTGCAAAGAACTACGACATGATCTCGCCAGAAGAGAATAGTTCACCTATAGATGCTTTTTACCACATGGGTTATGCATATCACTTGAATAACCAGATCGATGAGGCCAGAACATACTATAACAAATATCTAGAAGAAGCTCGTAAAAAGGATCCATTGATCGAAACAGCTAAATTGAGACTTCAGCAATGTGATGTAGCAGAGAAACTATTGAATAATCCAGTAGATTATGAGGTTCAAAATGTAGGAGGAAAGATAAACTCATCTAATCCTGAGTATAGTCCAGTTGTTTCATTAGATGGTTCTGCTCTCTATTATACTTCTAGAAGACTAAGAAAGGATTCAAGTAACTATGGAATACAGGAACCTGGAACAGACCTGTATCTTGAGGATATATATGTTTCGTACAAAGACTATGAGGACAAGTGGACAGAACCACGAATTATGGATTTCTGTAAACCTGAAAACAATGAAGCTACCGTTGCGGTAAGTATTGATGAACGAAGAATATATGCATATATGGATGCCACTGGTGGAGGAGATATATATTATTCTGATTTCCAGGGTAGTCAATTCCAGGAACTAAAGTACTTTGCTTCTGACGAGGTTAATACGAAGTCTTGGGAACCTCATATCACTGTTTCACCTGATGGTAAACACAAATTCTTCTCCTCAGACCGTGAAGGAGGACTAGGTGGCCGAGATATATACCGAGTAGATCTCATGGAAAACGGTGAATGGTCAAAACCTGTTAATATGGGAGCACCGATCAATACACCTTACGATGAAGATGCACCATTCGTATCGATCAATAATACAACGATGTATTTCGCTCACAATGGTCCACGAAGTATGGGTGGATTCGATATCTTCAAAACTGAGATGGATGAAATGGGTACATGGAGTGAACCTGAAAACCTGGGATATCCATTGAATTCAACCTTTGATGATATTTACTATACGACTACAGTTGACGGCTTTACAGGGTATCTGACATCATTTAGACCAGGTGGTTTTGGAGAAAAAGATATTTACGAGATCGTCAATACGCACTTAGGTGTTGATAATGTGGCTGTGCTTAAAGGTGAGATCGAATCAGCAGATGGACAGCAGATTCCAGAAGATGTAGCATTTACAGTTAAATGTTTGAATTGTGAGGAACCATATGAAATTACACTATTCCCTAGAATATCAGATGGAACATTTTTCGCTTCACTCTACCCTTGTCAGGAATACGAGATTACATTCCATCATAAAGATGGTGCAGAAGAAATCACTAAGGAAGTTTTAGCTACTGCTTGTGACAGAGGATATGAAGAAATCTACAGACACATCGTTCTTGATGTTCCTAGTATGGCTGTTGTTGATCCTCAAGATCTGATCACTTCGTTTGAGCCTTTACAAATGAAACATTTCTTTGGATATAATAAGAATCAATTAGATCCGGAAAAAGGAGCCTTGAAAGTATTTTTGGACTCTCTACAAAATCAAATTGATAGAGGACGTAGAGATATACAATTGAAAATTAACTCTTCAGCCTCAGAAGTACCAACAAAAACTTTTGACAACAATGAGGTCCTTGCTGAGAAAAGAGCTAACGAACTGAAAGAATTGTTAACGCAATACTTCACAGACAAAGGGATGATAGATTCTATTCAAATTTCAATCAAAGATGTTAAAGTATCCGGTCCTGCTTACGAAAAGGATTACGTGAACATCGAGAAATACGCACCATATCAATATGCAAGTATCATGTTAGATGGTATTAATAGTATGAGTGACGAGATCGTTCAGTTCGAGTCTGAGGATGCGCAGATCAAAGAAGGTATAAAAGTAGCTGCAACAAGTACATCTACATCCATGCAAGATGAACAGGGAGATACTTTTAGCAGTGGACGAGTTATCGAAAGTGACTATACGTACCATGTAATAACAGGAGTTTTCAGAAGAATCAATTATGCTGAAGGAATGGTACAAAACTTAAAAGATAAAGGATTCGACGGTAAGATAATCGGAAAGCAAAATGGTATGCACTTAGTATCAGCAGGGTCTGCCGATTCATTTGCAGGAGTAAAAGATATTTTATCTCGTGCTCGTGCAGAAGTTCGTGAAGGTTCTTGGATTTTAAATTCAAAGAAATGATATTTGTACAACAAAAATTACAGCGGGTTTAATAGCCCGCTTTTTTATTATTAAATATTATGAGTTTATCCTTAAAAAATGATTTGGCTATTTTTGATATAGAAGCAACTGGGCTCGATATTTCAAAAGATCGTATTGTTGAGATAGCGATATTAAAAGTTGATGCCGAAGGAAATGAATCATCGTATCTTCAAAGAATCAATCCTGAAATTGAAATATCCGCAGAAAGCATAGAAATTCATGGGATCACCCAAGAGGATATTAAAGATGCTCCTACTTTCAAGGAGGCGGCAGATGAAATTGCACAGTTTATAGGAAAAGCAGACCTTGCAGGATTTAACTCAAACAAATTTGATATACCCATGCTCGCTGAGGAGTTTCTTAGAGTTGGACATTCTTTCAATGTTGCTGATAGGAAATTTGTCGATGTACAGAATATCTTCCATAAAATGGAGCAGCGAACTTTAATTGCGGCATACAAGTTTTATTGTGATAAGAATTTAGATAATGCGCACAGTGCCGATGCAGACGTTAAAGCTACCTACGAAGTACTTAAGGCTCAAGTTGAAAGATATGAGGAGCTTGAAAATGATATTGCGTACTTATCAGATTTTTCGAAAAACAATAAAAATGAGATCGTTGATTTTGCCGGTCGTATAGCAAGAAATAAAAAAGGAGAGATCATTTACAATTTTGGTAAACACAAAGGGAAATCTATTGCTGAAGTTGCTAAGGATGAACCAGGCTATTACGGATGGATGATGAACGGAAACTTCCCCAGATATACAAAAGCCGTATTGAAGGAAGAAATGGAACGTATTAAATCCTTGCGAAGAGAAGCTAAAGAAAAGCGCAAAGCTCAAGAGGAGCACAAAATGGAAAATAAGATCGAACAGCTCAAGAGCAAATTTGGTAAATAGAAATCGATAGGTCATGAAAATTATTTGTATCGGAAGAAACTACGCTAACCATGCCAAGGAAATGAATTCTGCTGTTCCAGAAGTCCCTATGTTCTTCATGAAACCTGATACAGCATTACTTCCCAAGAAAAACCCATTTTTCTACCCAAATTTCACAAAAGACCTACACTTTGAATGTGAAATAGTGATCAAGATCAATAAACTAGGTAAGAACATCGCTGAAAAATATGCGCATGAATACTATGATCACATTGGTTTAGGAATTGATTTTACAGCACGAGATCTTCAACAAAAATGCAAGGATAAAGGTCATCCATGGGAAATCGCTAAAGCATTTGAACACAGCGCTCCACTTGGAGATAAATTCATTCCTTTAGAAGGAAAGGATATTAATAACATCAATTTTAAGTTGGAGAAAAACGGTGAAACTGTTCAGGAAGGGAATACAAAAGATATGATCTTCAATGTAAATCAACTGATTGCCTATGTATCAAAATTCATGACGCTAAAAATTGGAGACTTGATATTCACTGGTACCCCAGAAGGTGTTGGACCAGTTCAAATTGGAGATCGATTAACGGGGTACATCGAAGATGAGAAGCTTCTTGATCTGAAGATCAAATAAAGTACTGAACGCTTTCAAGAAATCGATTAGGTCTAATTAATTTGGATCTCTTCTCGTAGTTTTCTTGACCTGCGTAAATAAAGAAGCACGAACCTCCTTTAATAAAATCGATAATTTCTTTGGACTCTTCCTTTGGAAGTGCAGGACAACCAAAACTTCTTCCAAGCACATTGTCATTTTGCTTCAAAAACGATTCTGTAGCATATTCAGCTCCGTGAACGACTATTCCCCTATCTCTCGCTCTAAAGTTCATTGATTCTATTCCATCAAGGCGCATGGCATAATCGAATTTACCACTGTACGTCTCATTAGCTATAAAAAACCCAAGACTCGATTGTAGGCTTCCTGAACGATTCGAGAAGTATTTAGCCCTCTCCTGCCCTGTATTTTTGCCATGAGAACAATATGTTTTTCTCTCCACCTCAAAAGTCTCCATGTTTATAAGATAGAATCGTTTTTTTGAAGAATGTTTTGTAAAATCAACGATAGTTAAATACTTGTCATTTTCAAGTTTACCTTCGCATTTTAGAGAATAATAACCGCGAAGTGCAAAATCAAACGCCTCCTTTGTAAGTGAAGTGTCCTGAAGGCACATGTAACTAGAATGAACGTGTTGATTCCATGTGTTCAATAATCGACCAGAATCAAATGGTTCATTCCATACTCCGGCAAATATTATTACAAATAGAACACCAGTAAACACTGTATTTCGTATTGCCAAAATTCCCTTCATTGCTGCGCAAAAGTAATAAAATGTGCTTACATTTGCCGCTGAAACACTGATAGATCAGTCAGTTTAAGGCAAGTAAATCATATGGCAGCGAGTAAAGAGATCGAAAAAAGACGAACATTTGGTATTATTTCACACCCTGATGCAGGTAAAACTACGCTAACGGAGAAATTACTTCTTTTTGGTGGAGCAATTCAAACTGCTGGTGCGGTTAAAAGCAATAAGATCAAGAAAACAGCTACATCTGATTTCATGGAGATCGAGAAACAACGTGGGATCTCTGTTGCTACATCTGTCATGGCCTTTGAATACAAAGACAAACAGATCAATATCCTCGATACACCTGGTCACAAAGATTTTGCTGAAGATACGTATAGAACATTAACTGCGGTAGATAGTGTAATTCTTGTCATCGACAATGCCAATGGTGTTGAGAGTCAGACAGAGAAGCTCATGGAGGTCTGTCGCATGAGAAATACACCTGTGATCGTTTTCATCAATAAGATGGATAGATTTGGTAAAGATCCGATGGACTTACTGGATGAAATCGAATCGAAACTGAATATTAATGTTAGACCTCTCGCCTGGCCTATTGGAGATGGTGATGAATTCAAGGGAGTTTACAATATCTACAAACATGAACTTTCATTATTTCAGGCTAATAAAACCAAGATCAGTGAAGAGTTGGTTAAGTTCGATGATCTATCCGATCCACAATTAGATGAGATCATAGGTGAAGAAAGTGCTCAGGAATTGAGGGACGAGGTTGAACTAGTTGATGGAGTGTATGACGATTTTAACGTGGAAGACTACCTTGCAGGTAAAGTTGCGCCGGTATTCTTTGGATCAGCGGTGAACAACTTTGGAGTTCGTGAGTTATTAGATGCTTTTATCGAGATCTCACCTTCACCTAAAGGTAGAGCAACAGACGATGGATTCGTAGAACCAAATGATAACAAGTTCTCAGGTTTTGTCTTTAAAATTCATGCAAACCTAGATCCAAATCACCGTGATCGTATTGCATTCCTCAGAATTGTATCTGGAAAATTTGAACGAAATACGTTCTATAAACATGTTAGGAAAGGTAAAAAGTTAAAATTCCCGAACCCAACTTCCTTCATGGCACGAGATAAGAGTGTGGTTGACGAAGCATTCCCTGGGGATGTTGTTGGACTGTATGATACTGGTAACTTTAAGATCGGTGATACATTAACTGAGGGGAAAGACATGAATTATGTTGGTATTCCTTCGTTTTCTCCGGAATTATTTCAGGAGCTAAGAAATGATGACCCTATGAAGTCGAAGCAACTCGATAAAGGAATTCGTCAATTGATGGATGAAGGAGTGGCTCAGTTATTTATTCAGGAACCCGGAAGTAGAAAGATCGTTGGAACCGTGGGACAACTACAATTTGACGTAATAGCCTACCGATTAAAGCATGAATATGGAGCGAAGTGTTCATTTACTCCTCTTAATTTCCATAAGGCATGTTGGGTTACTTCTGATGATCCACAACAACTGGAACAATTTAAGAAAGCCAAAACAGGTAATATTGCTAAAGACAAAGACGACAATCTTGTATTTATGGCTGAAACGCCATTCCTACTAGAAATGGCAGAGAGAGATTACCCTGAAATAACGTTCCATAAAACTTCGGAGTTCAAGGTATCAGAGAGTAATTAGTCTTGTTTTATGCAAGAAAGAGCATAAACCATAGGTAGTTTACCTTCTATCCCTTTGATAACGTACTTTCGTTCATCGATCTTGATCGTATCTTTAAAACAAGGATATGGTGAATAATCATACTCTGAAAAATGAGTTAGTTTCAAGCCTACACGCATCAATGAACCAAGCACCTCACTAATTGGATGATTCCAGGTAACCGAAGACTGCTTAATGTCAGCATTTCTCTCCGCATAGGTTCCCTCCTCTTCTTCAATGATCTGACCTCTATTGAAATAACTGTACTTCAATTCTTTGAAATCATCGTCAAAAGTCCAAACAAAAGGATGAAATTCAACAAAAAGCAATTGCCCTTGAGGAACCAGGAAATGATCTATTATGTCAGCCCATTTATCCAAATCGGGTAGCCATGGTATTGTTCCATAACTCGTGAATACCAGGTCGAATTGCTCGGTGCAATTTTTCTTGAGCTCATAAATATCTGAACAAATAAATTCTACTTGAACATTTGTTTCTTCTGCTAACTGCCGTCCTTTCTCAATTGCTTTATCCGAAAAATCAACAGCTGTAAGCTGGGCTCCCATCCGAGCAAGAGAAATTGAATCCTGACCAAAATGACACTGCAGGTGTAGTACTTTTTTACCTGTTAGATCCTCTTTTAACAGATCCAACTCTATCGTATTCAGTGAGCTCTCACCTTTCTTAAAACGTTCATTATCATAAAAAGCAGAGTCAACATGAAAATCTGTCTTTGCATTCCACAACAATCGATTAATATTTATGTAGTCCTTATCCACTTCTTGTAATTATTAGCCAAAGATGCATAAAAAAAGCCACTCCATTAAAGAGTGGCTTATCTAAACAAATCTAATCAATTTACACGGCTGCCAGAGCTTGTTTTATATCCCATATGAGGTCATCTGCATCTTCAACTCCGATTGATACTCGAACGAGATCTTCCGTTACCCCCATTCTCTCTCTTGCCTCAGGATCAATTCCGCAATGTGTCATTGTCTGCGGATGCTGAGCTAAACTCTCCGTACTACCTAAACTCACTGCCAGCTTAACTAGTTTCAAGCTATTTAAAAACTTAAATGCTGCTTTTTCACCACCTTTAATATCAAATGAAATCATCGCTCCAGGTGAATTGTACTGCTTTTTGTAAACCGCGTATTCAGTACTGTTCTCATCGATCAATCCTAAGTAATGTACTTTTTTGACTTTGTCATGATCTTTTAAGAAATTGGCAACTTTCTGAGCATTTTCACATTGCTTCTCCATTCGGATCTTCAATGTTTCAAGACTTCTCAGCATCAACCATGCAGTGTGAGGACTGACCATATTCCCTAAGAATGTACGGAGTGTTTTTACTCGAGTCATCAACTCTGCATTAGAGAGAACTGCACCAGCGATTAGGTCACTATGTCCTCCAATGAATTTAGTAGCAGAATAAACCACAAGGTCTGCACCTGCTTCTAATGGTTTAGACCAAACTGGCCCCATATATGTGTTATCTACACAAACATAGGTGTTGTCATCTCCGTTTCTATATTTATCAGCGATTCTTCGACACATTTCAATATCGATGATCGTATTTGTCGGGTTTGCCGGAGTCTCAATGTAGATCAATCCTAACTTGTCTTTCTTACCAGTTTTTTCAATGATCTCCTCTATTTCTTCCTGTGTATTTTCAGGATGAAATACAGCGTACTCTACCCCAATTTTAGGCAAGAATTCTTGAATAAAATGATCTGTACCTCCATACGTAGGTGAACTGTACAACACAAGTTCTCCAGGCTTCAAGAATTCAAGCAAAACAGTACTTATAGCAGACATTCCGCTTTCGAAAACTGCTGTATCATCAGCTTTATCCCATAAGGACAAACGGTTTTCAAGAATCTCCAGGTTCGGATTATTGATACGACTGTAAATTAAACCTAGTTCTTCGTCCTGCTCTTTCTCTCGCAATCCATATGCTACTTCAAAAAAGGCCTTTCCCTCCTCTGCTGATTTAAAAACAAATGTTGACGTTTGGAAGATTGGTGCTTTAATCGCTCCTTCTGATAATTCAGGTTTGTAACCGTGACTCATCATCAAACTTTCTGGCTTAAACTCTTGACTCATATCGTATGATTTATATTCAGCACAAAAGTACCTATTAAAGACTAATAATCTTATGAAGAATCATAATACAGTATATTTTCCTATTTTTATAATTAATTTAGTATTTTTTACTTTTTAGTTAATAATCAAAAGTCAATAAAAGGAAAATATTCTATGTACAATTTAGATAATGTTGACATTAAGATCTTACGTTTACTTCAGAATGATGCGAAGATCGGAATCAAACAAATTGCAGAGGAGTTAAGCCTGACAAAAACCCCTGTCTACGAGCGTATTCGACGACTTGAAAACGATGGTATTATCGAGAAATATGTTGCTTTGATCAACTCTAAAAAGATCGGTGGAAACATTATTGTGTTCTGTTCAGTTTCACTTGATGTTCAGAAACTTCCAGAGATCGAAGCATTTAAGTCAGCTGTGCATGATTTAAATGAAGTTTTGGAATGTTATTTAATGGGTGGTTCGAATGATTTTTTACTAAAAGTAATGGTTGAAGACCTTGATGCATATCATCAGTTTTCTTCGGGGAAGTTAGCTGCTCTTGAAAATGTAAACCAGATCAAAAGTACATTTGTACTTGACGAAGTAAAAAAATCAACTGTAATTCCAACTTTATAAACCAACCACGATTGGTGGCACCTCCTTTAGGGACTGTATTTTATGGACTTCGTTATTGTGTTTGAAATGTTCATTCGGATCGAATAAAACACCTTTAATACCTACTTTTTCTGCGCCAAGTACATCTGCTTCAAAATCGTCTCCGATCATTATAGATTCATGAGCCTTGGCATTAGTTCGTTCCATGGCACTCTTAAACACAAGGGGGTCAGGTTTATTCACCCCTACCTCTTCACTACAAAGAACATCATCAAAATAATGTAGGATATCACTATTCTTCAATTTGATGAACTGGATTTCCTTAAACCCATTGGTTATTATATGAATAGCGTTTCCATTTTCTTTCAACTCCTTAAGTGTTTCGGCTGTATGTGGTAAAAGATTTGTTTGATAAGGAGAAACTTGAACATATCTTTCACCAAGTTGCGTGGCGATCTCAAAATTCTCTGCATCAAATTCGCGCAATGTATCTAGAAATCGACCCACCCTTAAGTCCTCTTTCTTAACTTTTCCATATCTGTATTTGTTCCACCATTCGCCATTCACGCGTCTATAAACCTCCATAAATGAATCAAAGGATTCCATGTATTTGCTCAGCTTGAGCTCCTCATAAATTTGTCGAAGTGCCGTTTCTGAATTTCGTTCAAAATCCCAAAGTGTTCTATCCAGGTCAAAAAACACGTGTTTTATTTTCATACAAATACTCCTTTAATGAGGTAGGTACCTCCAGTGATAATTAAACAGTCAAGCACTAAGAAAACAACGATCAATGGAAAAGTTTGTTTTTGATTCTTATAAAATTTCGCGGTAATTATTGTACCCAACGGAACAGACAAAAACAAGGGGAAAAACCAAGTAGCACCATATATACCAATAGTTTGTTTGACTTTAATAATTGTGCGATTCGTTCGTGTAAACTTTCTCTTAAACTTAACAGGTCGCCCTTGGTCTTTAAGTTTTTGAATTCGCTTAGCTCTTCGCTCAATACTTCTTTTAATAAAATAACTACTCCCAAAATAAAAGATCGTTGCTGATACTAAGCCACCAGAAATACACGAGAAGAAGGTTTCAATAAAAGATAGCCCGACTGCGGGTCCAGCCATTGGAGTGAACATAAACTTCCAAGTGCTGAAGAGAAAGAAAGTTAAATACTTTATCATCTATTAGATCTTATCTCCAAAAGCTAGATCACCAGCATCTCCGAGTCCTGGCACGATGTAAGATTGTGCTGTTAATTCATCGTCTATCGCACCAACCCAGATCTTAGCAGAACGAGGTACTTTCTTGGAAAGATAATTCAAACCTTCTTCAGTTGCAATTCCGCAAACGATATGTAATTGTTTTGGGTTTCCATACGATTTTAAAGCTTCATACACCATTGCCATTGAACTCCCTGTTGCAAGCATGGGATCACTGATCACCAACACTTTATTATCCAAGGTTGGTGAGGCACAATATTCTACGTGAATATCAAACTCCTCGTCCGATGTATGTTTTCGATATGCACTAATGAATGCAGAATCGGCTTTATCAAAGTAATTCAGTAATCCCTGATGCATTGGTAATCCTGCTCTCAAGATCGTCGCCAATACGATCTCATCAGATGAAAGAGGCACATTAGTTTCCCCGAGTGGTGTAACTATTTCCTCAGATTTATATGAAAGCGTTTTTGACAACTCATAGGCCATTATTTCTGCCATTCGTTCAAGATTTCTTCGAAATCGAAGGCGATCATGTTGTACATCAATATTTCTGATCTCAGATAGAAACTGACTAAACAAAGAATTCTGGTCGGATAAATTAGTTATCATAGTATTACTGAATATCTTTTGAAATTATGTCAGAAAGATAATGAAAAAGTCAAACTACATATTGCTTGACATGTACGATTGCAGAATAATTGTTGCACTTACCTCATCGATCAACTCCTTGTTTCGTCTTTTCTTTTTTGAAACTCCACTATCGACAAGAGACTGAACTGCCATTTTTGAAGTGAATCGCTCATCCATCATGTCTATTTTCAAAGTGGGAAACTGCTTTTCCAGTGCTTCCTTTAAGAGCCTTACATTCTCAGAACTGTGTGAATCCTGCATATTCAAACGCTTCGGCTCGCCAAGAACGATCGTTCCAACATCCTTTTTAGAAACGATGTCTATTAGATAATCCATCAACTCCGACGAAGCAACAGTTGTAAGTCCAGATGCTATAATATTCATCTCGTCAGTAATTGCAATACCTGTTCGCTTCAGACCGAAATCAATAGCTAAAATTCTCTTCATTATTTTTTGATAAATTGCTTTGTTCCGATGACTGATTCATCAACTTCAATGATCACATAATATGAGCCTGACTTCAAGTCTTTGGTTGAAAAAGATATAGAATCGCCTACTCCATTGAATAATCCAACACGTTTACCAGATTGTTCAACCACCGTCAATCGGATATTTCCACTTTTGTTTTTTAGATCTACATTAACTTTGTCTTCTGCAGGATTAGGGAAAAGTGAGAATTCAGAAACAATTTCATTTTGAAGATCCGCAACATTCTTTCGGAATCCGAATGTATACTCTCCTTTCAGTAATGTTGTTGGTTCCATTCGACCAAACCCATCAGTTTTACTACTATAAGTATTTAACTCATAAAAAGGGTATTCTTCCCATCTTACAGATTGATCAGGACGCCACAAAAGCACAAGACTATCTTCATGAAAAGCAACTCCGTCATGACTCGTCATCAAAGCAGTATCAAGGTATCCTGAACTGATCGGTCTTGCATCATAAACAAATCTAGCTTCTGCTTCAAATGAATCAGACCAAATACCATCGATCTTCCAAAAACGCTCTGGAGAGATCACGAATTGATTAGAAATAAATGGACTTTGTATTGGATCTGGCGCAACACGATAGTGCTCCACTCTAAACAGTGAGGAATCATCTTCGGCAAGTACATTCATAAAGAAATAAGGATAGCTTAAGCTTTCCATCCCGGTCTCCGTAATCATGATATTCTGACCAGTGACCGCATTTAAAAGTCCATCATTTTCATTCAGCGTTATCATTTCTGGTTCAAATGGAACCGTAAAGGTCGTTGATCCGAACTCACCATTAAATCTAAAATCGTGACTTGCAGTTTGGTAATCACTTGAAGTGCATTTCACATAAATTGGAATATTATCAAAATGATCCGGTGCCTCAAATAATTTTTGCTGAACATAAAGCGTTACTTCAAATTCATTTCCACTTGGTTCTACATGAAAAGAATCAATCTCATAACCGTTAAAACCAGGATTAAATACATAGCCATTAAAAAATGGATCAAGGTCTTGATTAGATGATGCTTCCAATGCGTTTTTAAATCCAGTAGCATCTATATTGTCAAAGGCAAAATTGGTCTGTATGTACTTCAACCCATCAAAGAATGCCTGGTCACCCATATAGGTTCTCATGTTGTGCATCATCGTTGCTCCTTTCTGATAAGAATGATCTCCGTATGTCGCATTGTGAGGAACACCAGATAACGCATAAAACTCACCATCGTTTAGATGCGCCGTTTGGATCACATCGCGGTGAACTCCCTTTAATTCATTGATGTATCGATCGTAATCATATACGTGTTCAAGGAATATAGATTCACTGTAAGAAGCAATTCCTTCATTGATCCACATATCTCCAGAGGTTAAGCAAGTAACAAGATTCCCCCACCAATGATGAGATAATTCATGTGCCATTAACGTTTCATATTGGAGTGTACCATTTGCAGTTACACGAGGATACATAATACATGAAGCATGTTCCATTGCTCCGCCATTAAACGGAACCAATGCGAATGCGATCTTATTCCACTCGTAAGGTCCATAATTAGATTCAAACGCATCCATAGCTCCAAAAAGGTTCGCAAATGAATTTTTCATATTTGTCGTATCCTGAGGAGCAGCTATAAGCATTACTGGTGTTTGATTACTGGTTAAACTACTCACAAATGTTTGATCCACATGAGTGTAAGGTGCTACTCCGACACAAGCTAGGTAAGTCGGAATAGATTCCTCCATGATCCATCTCCTGACATTCATCCCGTTACCATCAACAGATTCATCGGCAATGTATCCGTTACTATATGCAAACTTATCTGCTGGAGAGATTATCGTTATGTCATAAGTTGCTCGTTCGGCAAAATTATCAAAACAAGGATGCCATATTCGTCCATAATTGTGAGGATCTGCCTGAAAACCTACTCCAAGATTATATGCATAATCTCCTTGAAAATAAAAACCACCAAATCCTGATGGATCTAATTGAGGCTGTCCACTGTAATAAACGGTCACAGAATCTATCTCACCTTGATTTAAGGTAGCACTCAAATCACATACGAGTAGTGTATCGTTGTATGAATAGGTGATCGTATTACCTGCAGACTTTACAGAATCGATTGTAAATTGCAATAGATCAAGTGAGATAGTGTTGAGATTGTTCATCTTTGCCTCAAACTTTACTCGACAATTAGCAGTTATTGATTCACTCGCAAAATCGGTAAAATCCAATTCCATTTTATAATCAAGCACGTCAATCGTATCGCTACGCTCATTCTGACTAAATAAAAGAACGGGAAAGAATAGTGTTATACCCAGTAAAAATAATCGATTCATAGACTTTGAATTAGATCACGAATTTACATTTAAATGACCAAATCAGAAAATCGACGTAAGACTATTCGACGAAAGCAAATGTCTTTCACTCTGAGTAATTAACTTTGTAACATGACAAAAAAAGAGGCTGCTTTATTCTTTCCATATGAAGATTCGGATGATCTTGATGATCTTTGGGAAGAACGTCTGTTTGAACAAAAACAGTTTTTCCTCACGCGTCCGCCATTAGAGAAGTTATTCAATTCCCGACTTGAAAAACTTAAAAAGCAGTACCTGGCATATCTCACATTAAAAGGTGAAGACGATACGATCATTCCGATCAATTCAAGTGATAAAGCTGAGAGTTTTCCAGTAAACCTTATAGAAACATTTAACATATATCATGAGCGAAGGAATCAATACAAACAAGAATTACTTCGTGCTCAAGACTTTGCAACTGTCCAAAATGTATTGCATTCATGGTTAAGTATGGAAAAGTCATATTACAAAAAATGGCAATTAAATGATAGCTTAAATGATCAATTGGATGTCACCAAGAGTAAAGAGCCAGATCCTATGATCTTATTAGAGGGACTTAAAACAGCTCATGAACAGGATAACATTCACACATTTGAAGATCTCAGATCAAAGTACAATCAACTGAATGAAGATGTTCGCAAAGAAGTAAAAAGATTAACTTTGTTGGCTCAGGAATAATTATGGACGAACGATTTAAAAAACTCTACGAGCAATTAGAACAGGAGGACTGGCCGAGGATGTACTTTTTCAAGTTCATCGCTCCAAGTGATTCGAGAACTATTGCTTTGGTCACAAATATATTTGAAGATGAAAACAACATCACGCTTAGACCTTCAAAAAAAGGAAATTACACAAGTATTAGTGTAAAAGAAGTGATGATGAGTGCAGAGGCTGTAATTTCAGTATATGAAAAAGCAGCAAAAATTAAAGGAGTAATTTCACTGTAGTATGATCTTTTTAGTCATAAATTTATCGAGAATGATCGCCAATGTGGCGTGGATGTTTCTTATCATCTTGGTATTTATCATTCTATACCGCTTGTTGTTAAAGCGATTAAAAAGAAAAAGACCTACGACGGAAAACTATCTCACCCTTCACCCAGTTGAGCCGAATCCAGCTAATGGAGAGCTACAATTCTTTTTTGAACAAAATACACCAAAGAACGTCCGTATCTCGATCTATGACATTAATGGAAATAATGAAGTAGAAATAGCAAATGCTGAGTTTAAAAAAGGAGGGAATATCTTCACTGTAGATACTACCAAGTTTGAGAATGGAGAGTACTTTATTGAATTGAAAACTGACTTTCAGAAAACCAGTAAAAGGTTTGAAATAAAAAACTAAAGCAGGCAATCACTTTGAATAATTTACGTTCTATGATTGAATAAATAATTATATTGGTCTAAACGAAAACAAATGAGGACTTTACTAACCATATTCTTTCTAACAATTCTTCTTAGTTTTAATTCGATCTCACAAGCAGAGTTCGCTCCTAAAGGATCTTTCAAGGTTGAAATTTCATTACCAAATAATGCTACAAATACGGCTTTTCGAGATCTCATGCAAGGTCTCGTATGTGTTTCACCGTCTTACCAACACACCTTAGATAACACATTGTCTTTTGGGTTTGGTTTGAGATATAATTACTTCGATGTAAACGAATTTAAAAATACAGTTGATCTTGCAGGAGGAATGCATACGACTGGAGTATTTGGTAAAATTGGTCAAGAAAAGTTTTACGGAAATTTCGGAGTAGATTATGGAGTTAGAGTTGGATACTCATTCAACTTTTTCGCCACGAATAAAAATGAAGAATTACTTGATGGTCCTTATATCAACGATGCAGGATTTGTTGAGCCACACTTAGGATTGGCACTTACTGCTAATGAAAACACCTCATTCCGTTTAGCACTGGGCTATGCATTCCATGCTTTTGAATTTCGACCAAATCAAGTGGGCTTAGAGAATTTTGCTGGTATCGGAGATGATCAGTTGAACTCGATCACGACGTACTTTACCATTGGTTTCGGATATTCTTATTATTTCGGACAGAATTAATCCTGACCTTTCACTCTATTATACCATCGAATTGTTCGCTCTTTGAACCTTTCGAATTTTTCAGGTAATTCAGTTTCTACAATAACGATCTCATTGGTTACGGGATGCTCAAACTCAATACGATCTGAAGAGAGAAACATTCCTTTACCTCTTAGTACATCATCTTTCTTACTGTATTTTACATCTCCCACGATTGGATGACCAATTTGAGACATGTGAATCCTAAGTTGATGACGTCTACCGGTTTTAGGAAAAAACTCAACGATCGTGTTATATCGATCTTTTATGGATTGAAATACTTCCTTCGAACGGAATTCTGTTATAGCCTCTTTGGAATCGACTCGCTCATTCACAGTTCCTTCACCCTCCAATTTCCCCTGAACGATAGCGACATAGCGTTTATGTACTGCCCTATTTTCAAATAGCTCTCCAAGTTTGATTCTCGCTCGAGCAGATTTAGCAACAACTACCAAGCCGTGCGTTTTAGCATCTAAACGATGAACTGTCAAAGGGACTCCAAGAGCGTCAGCTTGAGTAGATTTTTTAATAGAACCTGGAAGAGCATTTTGTAATGTTTTCAATGCATTTCCTGATGTTGGCATTCCCGATGGTTTGACTACTACCGCTAAATGATCGTCCTCATAGCGTACGTCTAGATCTAAGTGGTACACTTTTTTGACAGTATCCGTATATTCAAGAACCTGAACTAGATCATTTGGCTTAAGCTCGTGATTTGACCGAATAAAGCGACCATTAACAAGGATCTGCTTGCGGCCAAATGCCTTCTTGACACCTTTTCTGGAAGGTATAGATTGTAATTTACCAGGAAGATACTCGTATGCATTAACACGTTCTCTCAGCAGTTCAACTGTCAAGGTTTCAATTACTTTTCTTCCTTCTATAAAATCCATATCCTTTTACAAAGCTATGCACATTTTCATGAACTTATTAACAAATGAAAAGAAAGGTTTTTAATGACTAAGAATAGCATTACCTTTGTTTGTCCAAAATATATAGTACAATACAATGTTAACAATTGATCCAAAAGAGATACCTGTTCCGAAACTTCACCACTATTTATTAGGTGCAGTAGGTCCAAGACCGATCGCTTTTGCTTCCACTATTGATGCAGATGGGAATCCCAACTTGGCACCATTCAGTTTTTTCAATGTATTCAGTGCAAACCCTCCGATCATGGTATTTTCACCAGCACGAAGTGGACGAACGAATACAACGAAGGATACCTACGAAAATGTCAAGCAAGTTCCTGAGTGTGTGATCAATATTGTGAACTATGACATTGTTGAACAAATGAGTCTGAGTTCTTCACCTTACGAAAAGAATGTAAATGAATTTGTTAAGGCAGGACTTACTCCTGTTGATTCTGAAATAGTTAAACCGTTTAGAGTAAAAGAATCTCCTGTACAATTCGAATGTAAAGTGATCGAAGTGAAAGAGCTTGGAGATGGCGGTGGTGCAGGAAACTTAGTGATCTGTGAGGTTGTCAAAATACATATCAACGAAGATATTCTCGATGCAGACAAGATGATCGACCAGAAAAAGATCGACTTGGTTTCTCGAATGGGAGGTAATTGGTACTGCAGAGCGGATGAGAATTCAATGTTCGAGGTGATCAAACCTGTTGTCGCGAAAGGAATTGGTATTGATCAAATCCCTGAAGACATTAGAACAAGTAATATACTGTCAGGTAATGATCTCGGTAAATTAGGGAGTGTCAAAGAGCTTCCAAATGAGACAGATGTAAACGAATACAAATTGATCGAATTATCAGATCTTTTTGTATCTTTAGAAGACGAGCCTGCCAAATTAGAGTTGGAATTACACCAACTGGCAAAAGATAAACTGGCCAAAAATCAGGTTGAAGATGCCTGGAAAACACTTTTAGCATTTAATAATCAATAAATACAACAACACTATGTTTACCATTTCTGGAATAGTTAAAGTAAAAAATGAAACGCAACAAATTTCGGATAAATTCCAAAAAAGAGAATTCGTAGTAACGGATGCTTCTGGGAATTATCCTCAAGATATTTTATTTCAATTAACGCAAGACCGTACAGCCCTTTTAGATGATATCAATGTAAATGATGTTGTCAATGTTACATTCAACATCAGAGGTCGTGAGTGGACAAGCCCAAAAGGAGAAGTGAAATACTTCAACTCTTTGGATGTTTGGAAAGTTGAAAAATCTCAAGGTGGTGGAGCTCCAACTCCTCCGGATATTGAACCAGCTTCTTCTGATGATGCAGAAACACTGGTTGAAGAAGGAGACGATGATCTACCATTCTAATTGAACAGCACTTTTATTACGAAGGCAGTCAATTTGGCTGCCTTTTTTATTCATAGATCAGGTAATTCGACCTCATCTCTTTGAATTCTGTTAGACCTTTATCCCATGAAGACCTGATCTCCTCTTCTGATAAACCATCAGTGATCTGTTTACGCAGTTTATCTGTTCCAGCCAATAGATCGAACCAGCGAACACGTTTTGTAAAAAAGTCATCTCCCTCATATGTTTCATAGGCCTGAAGTAACCAACTCAAATCTATTTTATCTAATCGCTCTTCAGTATATTTTTCTCCTAGATCCATTCCATGACATAATTGTCCATCTAATTTAGGGTGCTTTGAACCATATCCAGGTTTAGGAGTAAAGGTGTAATCAAATATTGTATCCTCTTTCAGATCAGGATGACCGAACACTTCAAAAGGTCTATCCGTGCCTCGGCCAACACTTATTACAGTACCTTCAAACAGGCATAGTGAAGGATAAAGTGTTATAGATGCATCACTTCTCAAATTTGGAGAAGGAGCAATTGGTAAAGAGTAAGGATCATTACGCTTATAATTCTTGATCTCAACAACCTCAAGTTTACATTGAACATCATTTTTTAACCATTTTTCTCCGTTGATCATTTTAGCGATCTCCCCTACTGTCATGCCATGTACTATGGGAATAGGGTGCATTCCTACGAAAGAAAGGAACCCTTCTTCCCGTATTGGACCATCTACATAATGACCATTTGGATTAGGTCGATCCAAAACAACTACTTTTATATTTTGCTCTGCACATGCTTCCATCACATAGTGCAATGTGGAAATGTAAGTGTAAAAGCGGGCTCCTACATCTTGAATATCAAATACAACAGTTGTTAATCCATCAAGCTGATCCTCTGTTGGTTTTTTATTCGAACCATAAAGAGATATGATAGGTAATCCAGTCTTAACGTCAATTCCTGATTCTACACTTGCTCCTGCATCTGCATCACCTCTAAAACCGTGTTCTGGTGAAAAGACTGTTTTAATTGTTATATCACAAGATAATAGTGAATCAACCAAATGATTTTCTCCAACTACACTCGTTTGATTAGCTACAATTCCTACAGTTTCATTTTCTAACAGATCGACGATTGTAGGAATTTGATCTGCACCAAGAACAATCTCCTTCTCCAGAACTTCAACAATTGTATCTCGAGCAGGTGTTTCTTTGATCTTTAAACTGATGTCTTCAGGATTCTGACAGGATAAAAGGAAAATGATCAAAAAACTTTTAAGGCAGAGACGCATTGAGTACATTAGCAAGCATTTTATAGAGAGTGAAAAAAATCTACTTCATAGCGAAAAAAATTCACGCTGGTAATAGCGAAGATACGAAAGTTTCGAAACCTATTACGCGGATTTCCAGGATCAGTATTATTCTGGCTATGATCATTAACATTGTTACCATCGCAGTTGTCACTGGCTTTCAGAATGAAGTTAAAGACAAAGTGATTGGTTTTGGATCTCACGCTACCATTGTCCAGGCTGGAGAAACGTCTACTTTTGAGACTGCACCTATCGTGTTCAATGATAGTCTGTCAAGTGTAATTGAAAATATCGAAGGTGTTAAAAGCGTTGATAAATTCGCTTATAAACCAGCTTTACTTCAGTCGGAACCAGATACTAACCGTTACACGATCAAAGGAATTGACACCTTCCAGGTTCAGCAGGAAATACACGGAGTTGTTATGAAAGGTGTGGACGATGACTATGACTGGTCATTTTTCAAAGATCACCTCATTGATGGAACAATACCTGTATTCAGCGACACTTTGGACAATCAGGAATTGCTGGTTTCGGAAGTTATCGCGAATCGATTACAACTAAAGGTTGGGGAGCGTATCAGTACTTTTTTCGTAAAAGAAACTCCAGTTAAGTTGAAATATAAAGTTGCCGGAATATTTAAAACTGGTCTACAGGAGTTTGATGAACAGATCGTCATTGGTGATATGCGGAATGTCCAAAAACTAAACGATTGGGGAGTTCAAGCTGCAATTCGAGTAGCAGATACTGTCACAAAAGATGGTCAATTTGTGATTTATGCCGACATCCGAGGAGGGAATGGTAATTATCGATATGATTGGGGAGATGGCTACAAAACTGCTAGAGGATTTACCTATTGTGATGTTAAAGACACTACAATTCGATTGATAGCATCTGATTATTGGATGTATATCGACGGAAAGGGAGAACAAAACGCAATCCCTGATACAGCCTACCTCAAAATTTCTATAGATGGGAATAAATTCCTTCCCTGCCTTCCAGAAGAACTCGAGTTTGGTGAAATACAACGTAACTATCTTAATGAATCAGGAACAAAATTCTCCATTGACATCAAAGGTGGTAAAAAAGTAACCTTTGAATATTTTGATGGGACAGGAAGTCATACGAACTACATCGGAGGATATGAATTGGCTGTAGATAATTTCTCTAAACTGAATGAGGTTGTAGATCAAGTAAAAAGTAAAATTTATTTTTCCGAAAATATGAGCACTGATTATCGTGTTCGAACGATCAAAGAAGAACAGCGCGAAATTTTCCTTTGGCTTGATTTCCTGGATCTCAACGTGCTTATCATCCTGGTATTAATGATCCTTATCGGTATAATCAATATGGGATCTGGATTATTGGTATTGATCATTACGAAAACACAATTGATCGGACTTCTAAAAGCTCTTGGAGCGAACAACTGGAGCATCAGAAAGCTATTCCTGCATCAAGCCGTATTCATTATAGTTCGTGGAATGATCATAGGAAATATTATCGGAATAGGAATCTGTTTACTCCAATCTTATTTTTCAATTATCCCATTAAATCCTGAGGTTTATTACCTCGATGCGGTACCCATCGAACTTAATTTCTGGCATATACTATTCTTAAATATCGGTACACTGATCGTCTGTACCGCAGCATTGATCGTACCATCATATGTGATTACTAAGATCTCTCCAATTAAAGCGCTAAAATTTGACTAATGTCTTCTTATTCGTCTAATGATATCAAATTCATGAGTCGTGCGATTCAACTTGCTCAACTGGGAGGTGTAAAGGCAGCGCCAAATCCAATGGTGGGTGCTGTAATAACCTTAGATGATAAGATCATTGGTGAAGGTTATCATAGAAAGTATGGAGAACACCATGCTGAAGTTAATGCTGTTCATTCAGTCAAGGATAAAACATTTTTAAAGAAAGCTACGATCTATGTTACTTTGGAGCCTTGCTCTCACCATGGAAAGACTCCACCATGTGCTGATCTCATTGTAAAACACCAATTTAAAAGGGTTGTGATAGCTTGTGTTGATTCTTTTGCAAAAGTATCTGGTCGTGGAATCAAGAAAATGCGAGATGCTGGAATTAAGGTAGAAGTTGGGTTATTGGAAAAAGAAGCACGAGAAGTCAATAAACGGTTTTTTACGTTCCACGAAAAAGGTCGTCCTTATGTGATACTAAAATGGGCTCAAACTGCAGATGGATTTATTGATCGCAGTCAAGAAGATCGAAAGGAAGGTATTAATTGGATCACGACTCCAGCCGTCAAACCACTAGTCCATAGATGGAGATCAGAAGAACAAGCTATCCTGGTGGGTTGGAAAACGATAAATAATGACAATCCTAAACTTACCGTAAGAGAGATTTCTGGACCCTCACCACATCGTTTTATCATAGATCCGAATTGCAGGATCCCACTTGGTTCACATGTAGTTAAGGATGGAGGTCATACTACTCTATTCGTTAAAAAGAATGATTATACCTCTTTACCCGATCATATTGAGGTGATAGAACTCAACGAATATTCTGTTCGGATAATCCTATCAATACTAAAAGAAAAAGGAATCATTTCCCTTTTTGTTGAAGGTGGTGCCTCAACTTTACAAGCTTTCATTAATGATGGGTTGTGGGATGAAGCTCGAGTTCTATCAAGCGATGTTAAGTTCGGTAAAGGACTTGAAGCACCGAAAATCACTGACGATCTAAAATCCAACACGGAAAAAATTGAAGACAACAGTATTACGTATATTCAAAACGGATGAAGTATTTAATACTGAGCATATTTTTTTCGACTATCATTCTTGTCATTTTTAGAATGTTTAAACGGTTCAATGTAAATACGTTTCAAGCGATCGTATTTAACTATCTGGTTGCTTTCACCGTAGGAATTGGCTTTTATGGTGATGAGTGGAGAAGTGAACATCTTGATCAGGGATCTTGGATACCTTTCGTTTTTATCGTTGGTGCACTTTTCATAGGTCTTTTCCTTTTAATGGGTAAAAGTTCACAAGAAAATGGTATTGGTATTACTTCAGTAACCGTTAAAATGAGCTTTGCAATACCTGTAATTGCTGCTATCTTTCTATATAATGAATCTGTATATCTCATAAAGATCTTGGGCGTCATTGCGGCTTTGATCGGAGTATTTCTGATCACTTTTAAACCGAAATCAGAACGAGCTGATAAAAAATCGATGGTAAGTCTAATCTTTCTACCGATCCTCTTTTTTGGAAGCGGGCTATTGGATACACTATTGAATTATGTGGAAAGGGTCGCCTCAGGAGATCTATCTTTAGCATTATTCTCTGCTATTGGATTTGGAATTGCAGGCATAATTGGCTTCATAGCTTTATTTGCGGCAATTATCCTAGGAAAACAACAGTTTCAATTGCGCAACATGATCGGTGGAGTGATACTTGGTGTTCCTAACTTTTTCTCTATTTACTTTTTAATGATGGCCGTTCGATACCCTCACCTTGAGGATTCTGTAACTTATGCGATCAACAATGCAGGGATAGTAGTGGCGTCATTTTTAGTTGGAATACTCGCTTTCAAGGAATCAACAACACCGTTAAAAATAGTAGGTGGAATCGTAGCAATCGTTGCTATTGTCCTATTATCTCAATAAAATATACTTTACGATTATTTTTGTAGAACAAAGCCAAACACCCTATCTTTGCAGTAATAAGTGGAGAGAGAATTATGGAAACAGAAACATTAGAAAGAACAAAGGTCATTGAAAAACAGGTTGACGAGCGCAACCTTGTAGTTTTTAACGATGACGTAAATACGTTTGATCATGTTATTGATGCACTGATCAAAGTATGTAAACATGACCTGATCCAAGCAGAGCAATGCACTACTTTAATCCATTACAAAGGAAAATGTGAAGTAAAACGAGGTGATTTTGAAACACTTGAACCAATGTGTACAGCTTTACTTGATCGCGGCATCACTGCTGAAATTCATTAATTTTAAAAAATTACTTGCAGACGATAAAAAAAGCATTAATTTTGCCGTCGCAATTGGCCTCGTAGCTTCCCGATTAAGATTCGTTTTCGACGCGAGTCGAACTCATCTAAACCGGGACAAGCAAACAAAGTGTCAAAGCGATTAAAAATGGCCTCGTAGCTCAACTGAATAGAGCACTTGATTACGGCTCAAGAGGTTTCAGGTTTGAATCCTGACGAGGTCACCAAGAAATAAAGAAGGCTCACCGTTTTGGTGAGCCTTCTTTATTTGAACTAAGCTTATATTCTCGCTCTTGCTTTCCAAGCGAAAGGATTTGGCATCTGAAATCTAAAATGAAACTCAATTGCTCCTCTACCTCTGGATGCCTGAGACAATGAGGATGTGTTGATATCATAACCTAAACCAAAGGTATATTGAGCATACTGAATATCCATCGCAGTAATGAGAGCGTCTCCAATCCTGTAACTAACTGATGGTGTTATAGCCATTTCCTTTATAAAACCTGTCACCTTTGAACCTTCTTGTAACAAATACCTAAAGCTGGATCCTATTATTATTTCATTGAATTTTTGTTGTCGAGAAAAGTAAATTTCAGGAATAATAGTAAGATGAGTTTGACCTATTCCAATCTCAGCAGTTGAGAAAACAACTTGCCTTAATCCAGTTGAATACCCACTTTCTATCCGAAAAGAATTCTTTTGTAATCCTAAATGATATATAGAGTATCCAATTTTGAATCTAAACTCGTCATTTGCACCAATATAGCGGGAATCCTCCCCATAACTCCATACAAGACCACTACCAACATCAAAATAAGAAAATTGACTAACATAAATATCCTCATTTGAATTGATCGTTGGATCATAACTGCCGTCGTATTGATTTCCCCAGGATAACTGACTTTGATCTATACTTCTTTGACCAAAACCTCCAGTAATTCCAAGACTTAAACGACTGTTGGAAGAGGTTGATACATTTCCTGCTAAAAACAATTGTCCTTTATTCGTATTCAGCCTGGCAGATCCGGCACGATCATTAAAAAATAATGCTCCTGCTGAAAGGAACGCCTCGTTTCTTCTAAGATTTCTAGAAAGTCTGGAATCAAAGGAAAAATGGGAGGATTGATAGGGCTGAACAACACTCGACCATTGGTTTCTATGATGAATACTTGCACGAATATCAACATCTGCCCCGGTCATACCCGGATTTATCATCATTGGAGTGAGCATCTTTCGAGAATAGGTCAACTCCTGAGAAGTCGAGATCATCACTATTAAAATAAAAAATAAAACTATCGTACTTTTCATATGCCTATCGAATTAAATTGATATTCCCTGTTAACATTCTCGCCTCAGCTTCTCCCTGAATTTTAATAATGAGTTTGTAGACATAAACTCCCGTTTCAGCAGGTTCGTCTTTATAGTTTCCATCCCAAGTGTTTGATATCGATTCAGAAACAAAAATGCGTTCACCCCATCGATTATATACACTTAACTCCATTGACTCAACACAAAGTTGATTTAATCGGAACATAAAGACATCATTATTGTCATCATTATTTGGAGAAAACGCAGTTGGAACATATAATTCTCCACAAACTATCTCGCATTCCTCTGCACTTAAAAATAGATCAGTTATCGTCAAGCTGCATCCGGTGTCATCTGAGAAATTGGCGGTAACATCTACACTTGCTCCATCAGCTGT
>CEQS01020809.1_pt1 | contig 168479 bp, 139 predicted proteins | sample 530981 | NCBI WGS metagenome assembly CEQS01 (sample SAMEA2621176, study PRJEB7988) | marine metagenome | biome: marine biome (ENVO:00000447); feature: mesopelagic zone (ENVO:00000213); material: "saline water (ENVO:00002010), including plankton (ENVO:xxxxxxxx)" | depth 800 m
ATCTTCTACTCTTAAATCAGACAAAAACAATTATGAGCGAATCAAAAGGAAAATGTCCAGTAATGCACGGTGCGAATACAGAACATCAGGGAGATGTAATGGATTGGTGGCCTAAATCACTGAACTTAGATATTTTACATCAACATGATAGAAAAACTGATCCACTCGGAGAAGACTTTGATTATCAAGAAGAATTAAAAAAATTAGATGTTGAAGGGTTGAAAAAAGACCTTCACGAACTTATGACGGATAGTCAGGATTGGTGGCCGGCTGATTGGGGTCATTATGGAGGATTGATGATCCGTATGGCCTGGCACGCAGCGGGTTCATATAGAGTTACAGATGGGCGCGGTGGCGGCGGAACTGGTAATCAGCGTTTTGCACCTCTTAACTCATGGCCGGATAATGTGAATCTCGATAAGGCAAGACGTCTACTCTGGCCGATCAAAAAGAAGTACGGAAACAAAGTAAGTTGGGCTGACCTCATCATTTTGGCAGGAACCATTGCTTATGAAAGCATGGGGTTAAAAACATATGGCTTTGCCTTTGGTCGGGAAGATATCTGGCATCCTGAAAAAGATACTTATTGGGGTGCAGAGAAAGAATTCTTAGCTCCTAGTGATGAACGTTATGCTAATGTAGAAAAGCCTGATACTATGGAGAACCCCTTGGCTGCTGTTCAAATGGGATTGATCTATGTGAATCCTGAAGGAGTGAATGGAAATCCAGATCCGATAAAGACTGGACAGCAAGTCCGTGAGACCTTTAAGCGAATGGCCATGAATGACGAAGAAACTGTAGCACTTACTGCAGGTGGTCATACCGTTGGTAAAACACATGGAATGGTTGAGGAAAGTAAACTTGGACCAGAACCTGAAGCAGCTGATGTCCACGAACAAGGACTAGGTTGGCACAATCCACATAAATCAGGAAAAGGAAGATATACGATGACAAGTGGTTTAGAAGGAGCGTGGACTACTCACCCAACGAAATGGGATAACGGTTATTTCGAAATGTTATTCAACCATGAATGGGAAGTGGTTAAGAGTCCGGCTGGAGCGAACCAATATGAGCCTGTTTCGATCAAAGATGAAGATAAGCCAGTCGATGTGGAAGATCTTACCACTCGTCTGAATCCAATGATGACAGATGCGGATATGGCGATGAAGTTCGATCCAATCTACAAAGAAATCTCGTTGAAATTCAAGGATGATTTTGATGCTTTATCCGATGCTTTTGCACGAGCTTGGTTTAAGTTAACGCACCGTGACATGGGACCAAAAGATCGATGGTTCGGTCCGGATATTCCATCAGAAGATCTCGTTTGGCAAGACCCTATTCCAAAAGGAAAGAAAGACTACGATGTGAACGCGGTTAAAGCTAAAATTGAAGCAACTGATTTAACCATTGGTGAAATGGTTTCAACAGCCTGGGATAGTGCTCGAACGTTTAGAGGTTCAGACTTCCGAGGTGGAGCTAATGGAGCTCGCATTCGTTTGTCACCTCAGAAAGATTGGGAAGCGAATGAACCTGCACAACTATCAAAGGTGCTGTCAAAACTCGAACCAATTGCTGATGAGTTTGGGATCAGTATTGCTGATACGATCGTATTAGCCGGTAACGTGGGAGTAGAAAAAGCAGCAAAAAAGGCTGGATTCGATATTGAAGTTCCTTTCGCTCCTGGACGAGGTGATGCTACTCAAGAAATGACCGACGTTGAATCATTCGAATACCTTGAGCCGATCGGTGATGCTTACCGCAACTACATGATGAAAGGATGTGATGAAAAACCAGAAGAGATCATGTTGGATCGCACACAGTTACTAGGTCTCACTGCACCAGAAATGACAGTACTTGTTGGAGGAATGCGTGTTCTTGGAACCAATCATGAAGGGACAGCGCACGGACAGTTTACGGATAACCTAGGTGCCTTGACCAATGATTTCTTCGTGAATCTTACAGATATGAATTACTCTTGGCGTCCAGCAGGAGAAAATGTATATAACATTATTGACCGTGAGAAAGACGAAAAGAAATGGACGGCAACTCGCGTTGATCTTGTCTTTGGATCCAACTCGATCTTGAGAGCTTACTCAGAAGTATATGCACAAGATGATAACAAAGAAAAGTTCGTGAAGGATTTCGTTAAAGCCTGGACTAAAGTTATGAATGCAGATCGATTTGATTTGAAATAGAATCTCTTCATCTAGCTTTGAACGAGCTGCCGGATTTGGTGGCTCGTTTTTCATTTAACCGCTAATTTTTGTCTACGAATAACAATTTACTTAACTTTAATTAAAACCTAAAGCTTATGAAAAACCACATTTTACTCTTTTTAATTGCCACACTGTTTTATTCGTTCACTTCTCTTTCACAATCTAACAGCTATTTCTCTGATGGGGAGAGTTGGGCGAGTGAATTAAATTCTAAATACTCATGGAGGAGCAATTATGTGCAACAGCAAGGAGACACTATCATTGGAAATGATACACTGGTTAAGCTTGCATTTATTGAAGGACCAGACGATACCATATTTTATTTAGCTAAAAATGATACAGGCGTTTTAATAACATATCATTCTAGAGAAAACTATACTAATTCTTTAAATTATCGAATTATAGATTATTCCCGAACCGATTCTATAACTGCTAAATGGTATGACTCTTCAAATAATTATTGGGAATACTTCGCTTATCCTATTTCAACTATTGACACGATGTATTTTAATGGAAAACCAGTCAGAATTTACAAATTAGATGACTTCTGCAGTTATGATGGAGATTTCGTAGTTGAAGGCGTTTTTGGAGGAGAGTTTGATCCCATCTACTTCTATTGTTTTGAGATACGCTATAGAATGACTTGTTATTCCAGCAATGGAATCGTATATAGGGTAGGTGGTATAGGTGATGGGAAACAAGTTGACTATAGTTTCACTCAAAACGGCAACGGTGAATGCTTCTTAGAAAATGTTGGATTACCTAAAGAAGAAACGACTCGTTTTGAGTTCTACCCCAACCCAGTATCTGAAGTTTTAACAATCGAATCTCAACGAGCAACAGAAATCAAAATAGTTAATATTTATGGTCAAATCGTATACACCGTTGACATACCCAAAGGCACTAAAGATATTGATGTTACAGGATTAGAGAGTGGTGTGTATCTTATTCGTTCTTCTGCAGGTGAATCGCGGCGATTTATAAAATCATAACCGCTGCTAGTCTTAGTTTAAAATTTATCCCAAAGATCAACGCAATAGTTTAGGTATGTTGATTGTGATCAAGCCTTTTGGAGTACACTTGCGTGACTTTGTTATAGTGAGACATTTACTGAAACCATTATTACAATCAATGAGTATACTGTGACAGTTGATTGGAGCTAAGTTACAGAACATTTCTTCATCGTTACAGCATATTAACGACGTAGTACATCGGATTTACGCACTATTGCAAAGTACTTTACGAGTTTTAAATCGTGATAAACGAATGTTACACCAAACTTTTCTTAGGTTACAGTGTACTTTTCTGTTCGAACAGTGTATTTATTCAATCGAACTGCATACTTATGCTATGTTACAGCTTACTTTTCGAATGTTACATCGTACTTTTCGAATGTTACAGTCGTTCAATGGATCGATAAAGCGTGTACTTCAATCAATCAAATCTACCAATGATCAAAAACACTCATTTTTGGTATGATTTCAGCATTATTAAAAGGATACACTCGTTAAAAAAAGCGGTCCATTCGAAAACGAACCGCTTTCCTCTTAAAACTCAATTGCTGAGTCTATTCTTTTGGTCGATCGTAGTGACAGCACATCGGAAGATCTTCATACGTTCCTGGATCTGCACGGAATTCTTCCGTATCGTAACCTACTGCTGCGATCTTTTTCTTAATGTCATCCAGGGTCATATGTTCATTATCATATACAACCTCGATCGTCTTGGTTTCTTTATCCCAATCTCCTTTTTCGATTCCCTCAACGTCTTTCAAAGCTCCTTCAATGGTTTCTTCACACATTCCACAGTTTCCATAAACCTTGAAAGAAGTTGTTGTCATTCCTCCTTCATTTGTTTCTTCTCCTCCACCCGAACAAGCTGTTCCGACGAAAAGTAGCGCGCTGATTACAGCGATCTTTACATTTTTCGTTTTCATGATTATTAATTTATTTTTTGTTTTAAAAGTTGTGCATTGACTGCACAGATTATTGTACTTAGGGCCATTAATGCTGCTCCAAAAGCTGGGCTGATCAGTAGTCCTGGAATAAAACCTGTTGCCAAAGGCAAAGCGATCACATTATATCCTGTTGCCCAGATCAGGTTTTGAACCATTTTACTATATGTGGCCTGACCAAAGATGATCAATTTCGCAATGTCCTCAGGATCACTATCAACCAACACGATATCTGCTGATTCAGCGGCTACATCTGTACCGGAACCAATCGCTATTCCAACATCTGATTGTGCCAGGGCTGGTGCGTCATTTACACCATCACCGGTCATGGCAACGAACTCACCTTGCTCCTGTAATTCTTTGATCTTATCTTGTTTCTGATCGGGCATCACCTCTGCCATATAGTTGTCTAATCCTAGTTCCTTGGCTACAGACGCTGCTACCTTTTCATTATCGCCAGTCAATAACATACACTTTATGCCTTTATCCTGTAAGGTTTGAATCGCTTTGTATGAGCTCTCTCTGATCTGATCAGCGAACGTAACATATCCATAAAGTTCGCCATCAACAAGTACAAAGATCTTGGCCTCCACCCCTTCTTCCTGATCTTCTTCAAACTTTACGTTTTCCTTTTCCAGGAGTGCGTATCCTCCGGCTTTCACGTTTTTACCATCAACCTTCCCTTCTACTTCAAGACCTGGTTTATAATTGAAGTCTTTTACCTCCGGGTAGTCGACATCATCTTCTTTGACTTTTCTCACCAATCCTTTTGAAATATGATGTTCAGAAGGGCTTTCAACAGCTGCTGCAATGCGCAATACGTCATTTTCAGAAACTCCGTCTTTTAATGCTTTGATCTTCGTGACTTCGTGTGACCCTTTTGTTAAAGTCCCGGTCTTATCAAATACGATTGTTGTGATCTTGCGTGCACTTTCAAACGCCGTACGGTTTCTGATCAACAACCCGTTCTTTGCAGAAATACTTGTAGAAATAGAAGCCACTAAAGGAATAGCAAGCCCCAGGGCATGTGGACAACAGATCACCATCACAGTGACCATTCTCTCCATGGCAAAGGAGAGTTCTTTCCCCATTGTCATCCAGGCAATGAATGTTCCTAACCCTAATCCCAGTGCTGCAATCGTCAACCATTTTGCGGCAATATCTGCTAATCTCTGCGTTTTCGACTTTTGCCCCTGAGCAGAACGCACCATACCGATCACTTTGGACAAATAGGTATCGTCCCCTGTACCTTTTACACGGACTTTAATCGAACCGTTACCATTGATCGCTCCACCAATGACCTCATCGTCCTTTGATTTTGAGACGGGCTTACTCTCGCCTGTCAACATACTTTCATTGAGATCGCTTTCCCCCTCTATGATCATACCATCCGCGGGTACTTTTTCTCCGGGTTTGATCAAGATCACATCATCCTTATTCAGTTCACTCACCTTTACCGTTTTGGTTTGATCATCCTTGATCAAATGAGCCTCATCCGGCATTAGATCAGCCAATGCTTCCAGTGCTTTACTTGCTCCCAACACCGATCGCATTTCCAACCAGTGTCCAACAAGCATCACGTCGATCAGTGTAGCCAGTTCCCAGAAAAAGGTTTTCCCCTCGAAACCAAACACCACAGCTCCACTATAAAAATAAGCCGCAGATATGGCGACTGCGATCAAGGTCATCATTCCGGGCGAACCTTTTTTTAGCTCATCCACCAACCCTTTTAAAAATGGCCAACCTCCATAAATAAAGATCACGGAGGATAACCCGAAAAGTACATATCGATCACCTGTAAACGTCCAACTGAAACCAATAATAGATTGTATCATTGGGGATAAAAGCAAGACCGGCAAAGTCAATATTGTTGAGATCCAAAAACGACGTTTAAAATCCTTGATCATCATTTTGTGGTGATCGTGGTGAGAATGTCCTTCATGACTGCTATGATCCCCGTGCTCCTCTTGGTGCTCGTGATCTTTGTGATCATGATGGTGTGCGTGTTTTTTATGCTTTGAATGATCGTGTTCCATTACTTTATCAAATTTATTTCTTCTTCAACCTCTCCACACTTAAGCATCGAAGCACCGAAATATGGATTTCTTATTTCCTGTTCCGCACTCAACCAATTCGCTCCTTTATCACTATCGGCCATGGGACAGTATTCAACATACAGCTTCTCTTTAGGGCTCCCGAACGATTTAAAGAGGATAACCACCTCTTCTGACAACGGTTTGAACCACTTTCTAAGCTCTTCAATGTTTTCTGATTTTATTGCTTTACTTAGACTTTCATTGATTTCCTTGCTTCGATCCATCCAAAACATATGTGCATCGCCTTTGAATAATTTCATATCGACTTCATTCAATGCCTTGTCCAGTGACTTTGCCCCTTTCAGGGCTTCTTTAAAATTATCATTGGCTAAAGCACTTTTCATTGCCAGATAATCATCAATTACCGGAATAAGCGCTTCTTGCGCTTTTTGACTGATCCCATAAGAGGAGGTTTTCGCATCAGTATCATTTTCCGATTTCATTCCAGCGTCTTTATTCATCATACTCGGTTTGCCTGCGAGTTGAGCAGCAGCGTCAATACTAAAGGTACCATGAACAGCGATCTCCTCTCCTACCTCGATTCCTTCTTTAATGATATATCGGTCTCCCAGAGCAGGTCCCAAGGTTACTTCACGCATACTGAAACTCACTTCATTTTGACGTTCGTGCTTGATATAAACCAATGAGCGTTCTCCTGTCCACATCACGGCCGTTTTTGGAACAATAATCTCTTCTTTTGTATCTTCCATTGGACTCTCAATAACAGCTTCTACCAGCATTTCTGGTTTTTGTCGCATCCCTGGATTATTCATTTCGATCCGCGCTTGTGCCACACGTGTCTTCGAACTGATCACAGGATCTATAAAGCTGATCTTCCCTTTAAACACCTGTCCTGGATAAGACTTTACGGAGAACTCCACGGAATCTCCTTCTTTCACCCAGGGAATATCACTCTCGTATACATCAAGTAATACCCAAACTTTATCAAGATCGGCAATCTCATAGATGGTTTGACCTTTTATGATGTAATCTCCTAGATTAACTTTCTTTTTGAGTACAATTCCACCCACATCAGCAAGGATCGGAAACTGTTCTTTCACATTCCCGTCTTCAATGATCTGATCGATCTGACCTTCCGTCAACTTCCAGTTTTTCAGTTTTTCACGCGCTGCCTTAAATAGACCTGGCTGTTTGTCCTTGATCTTATAAGCTTCAAAAAGCTCTTCCTGCGCAGTGACAAGCTCAGGGGAATAGATCATCGCTAAGGTCTGTCCTCTTCTTACACGTTCACCTGTAAAGCTGACAAATAGTTTTTCGATCCTACCTGGTAAGTGAGACGATTGCGAAGAGATCTTTGTTTCATCGGCGCTGACCTTTCCATTCAAATGTACTTCTTTGATCGGCTTCTGTTTTTCAACAATAACTGTTTGTACGTTGGCCAATTGCATAGCCGTTGGTGACATCTTGATCTCGAAGTTCTGTCTGTCCTTATCTTCTGAAACCGGAATCAGATCCATTCCACATAATGGACATTGTCCAGGTTCACTTTGCCGAATCTGTGGGTGCATTGAGCACGTCCATGTTTCAGCCTCAGCCGCTTTTTCCGTTTTATCCTCATTACTTGAGGAATCACCTCCAAAAATGATCCATCCCAAGAGAAGTCCAATGACTAATGTGGGAATAGCAATGAGTAACTTATTCTTTATATTCGCTTTCATCTTATTCAATTTTTGCCGTTAAGTATTCAATCTCTGCCATCGCTTTATACGCTCTGGTAATAGCTTCAACCACGGCTGTTTCATAATTTAAGACACGTTGTTGAATTCGCAGGATCTCTTCAAAATCTTCCCCTGAATTACTGTATGACTTGAGCAATAGGTTCTCGATTTGTTGCATTTTTTCTATTTGTTGTTGATAGAGTTGATTCAAATCCCGGGCTTCAGTGATCTTATATTTTTCCATTTCGTAATCAGCAACGACCTTGTTTTTATAAGCTTTCTTCTGGTTTTCGATCGACGCTTGTGTTAGATTGGCTTCTTCGATGGCTGCCTTATACTTCTTACGAAAAATGGGAATCGAAACACTTACCATCGGCATCAACACGTCTTTACCGTTATCGGGAAGCGTAACCCCATCCCGCTGACCTACGAATACGTAATCTACGCCAACTCCAAACTTAGGTAACCCTTGCTTTCTGACGAGATTTGCTTTTTCAACGGCTGATTCTTGCTGGAGATCCAATGCCTTTAACTGAGGATCACTGACAAATAAACTATCTTTTCTGTAGCGATCATTCAGGTTAGGAAATACAAGCGTATCCGCGATGAGAACTTCTTCCATTTCCTCACGGTTTAACAAAGCATTGAACCGCACTTTCAACGGTCGCTTTTTAGTTTCCATTAAAGCGACCTTCGTTTTTGCGTCGTCGATCAGTACTTCTACCCTGATAACATCGGTCATGGCGCTTTTACCATTCTCAAACGCTCGTGTTGCTAAGGTTTTGTAGGTTTCGAGGATTGCGATATTCTCTTGTTGCAACTTAATCTTCTGCTCGATCTCATACAAAGGATACCAGGCCAGTTTTACCTTTTTAAACAATTCCAGCTTAGCCTTGAGAAACTGCTGGTAGTTTGCTTCTGCTTTCAATTGATAAACCGACCCTGCTGTTTTCAAGGTTCCAAACCATGGAAACATTTGGGCCAGCCCAATCTTCGCTCGTTGTGGTCCTACCCTTGTCTCTACAGGCAAAATAAAAACACCCAATGACAACTGAGGATCAGGCAATTGATTGACTTGAGCTACCTTTTTCATTGAAGCTTCAAATGCAGCATATTTTGCTTTCAGTCCGGGATCATTCTCTGCAGCCGTTTTCAGATACTGCTCTAACGTTTGTCCAGCGACCCAGCTCACTGAACTGATCCCTAAGATCAATGTGATTAACAATTTATATATCATGTCGATTGTTTTTTAATTTTTCGTTCTTCTCTCCAGCTGTAAAGTACTGGAACAATGAAATAAGTTATTGATGCTACGATCATCCCTCCAAATGCTGGAATTGCCATAGGCACCATAATATCTGCACCACGTCCCGTGGAAGTCAATACAGGTAACAAGGCAATGATGGTAGTCGCAGAAGTCATGATCGCAGGCTTAATTCTACGTTTTCCTGCTTCTACAACGGCATCTCGCACTGTAGAGATCGATTTGGTCTTGTTTCGGTCGAAACTTTGATCCAGATAGGTTCCCATTAAGACACCATCATCTGTGGCAATACCAAACAGGGCAATGAATCCAACCCAGACCGCGACACTTAAGTTAACGGTCTTGATCTGGAAGAGATCGCGCATGTTCATTCCAAAGAAACTAAAGTTGAAGAACCAATCCTGACCATAGAGCCAGATCAGGATGAAGGCTCCACTGAATGCCATGGCAATACCAGCAAAGATCATTAGAGACGTGGATACTGATCTAAACTGAAAGTAAAGAATCAGGAATATGATCACGAGTACGATCGGAACAATGATCGATAATCGTTTCTCCGCTCTCACTTGATTTTCGTAGTTACCCGAAAACTTGTAGCTTACATTTGGCGGCACTTCCAACTCTCCACTGTCGATCTGATCCTGAATGTAGCGCTTGGCTTCCTCCACTACTTCAACTTCAGAATATTTATCTAGTCTGTCAAAGAGTACGTAGCCTGTCAGGAACGTATTTTCACTCTTGATGACTTGTGGCCCTTTTACGTATTCGATATCAACGAGCTCGGTTAAAGGAACTTGTACACCTGTTGGCGTAGGAATAAAGACTTTCTCCAGCTGTTCAGGATCATCCCGCAATTCACGAGGATAACGTACTCTTACTGGGAAACGCTCTCTTCCTTCAACGGTTGAAGTCACTTGCATTCCACCAATAGCCGTTTCAATAACATTCTGTACATCTTTAATATTCAATCCATAACGAGCGATCTCATCACGATTGATGTCGAGATGTAAGTAGGGTTTCCCGACAATTCGATCAGCAAAGACTGCTTCTGATTTTACTTTGGGAACTTCTTTCAAAATAGTTTCCAGTTCGACTCCGAATTGCTCAATAGTCTTCAGATCAGGTCCGAAAACTTTAATTCCCATTGGTGCCCGCATTCCCGTTTGCAGCATAACCAATCGTGTTTCGATCGGCTGAAGTTTAGGAGCAGACGTTACTCCTGGAATCTTCGTTACTTTCACGATCTCCTCCCAGATGTCGTCAGGAGACTGGATCTTCTGTCTCCAGTTTCGATAATACTGACCATTTTCATCAGGAATGAGTTGATTCTTCTTTATTCCAGCTTCAATGGCTTCCTTATTCGAATAAGACTTACCATTTTTCAATTCAAAATATCCTTCATCATTAACTTTGTATCGCTGACGGTGTCCCTTATCATTTACATGATACTCCGGTTTGTAATTGATGATATTCTCATACATAGAAATCGGAGCAGGATCTAACGCAGATTCTACACGCCCCATCTTTCCGACAGCTAATTCTACTTCTGGAATATTGGCTAACAACATATCTAGTTGCTGCACGACCATTTTGTTGTGTTCCACGCCAGAATGTGGCATCGAAGTAGGCATGAGTAGAAAGCTTCCTTCATCTAGCGAAGGCATGAACTCTTCTCCCAGTCCCGGGAACGTATGCACCAATCCGGACCATACCGACGTTGTTCGAATGTTCACTCCGACTTTGTCAAACCCAGTGGCGATAAATCCAAACATAGTATTGAATCCTAACCAGATAGTTAACCCGAGAATCATCACGAATCCAGGGATAACCAGGAACTTTGCTTTATTGCGCAAACACCAGTTTAAGATACGTGAATAAAAGTATTCCAGTAAATAAAACAAGGTCAGGATCAAGCCGACGATCAGTGCAACAAATATGAAATTCATTACGGTTGAGTTGGCCGGACCCAGTGGCATCCATTCTTTTGCCAGTAGCCAGACCACTGCTAATACCGTGACTATTATCGTCAGGTGTCGAATGAAAAAGTTGTTGCTCTGTGTATATTTTCGAACGAACCACGAAGCAGAAAGTGCTGTTAACGTTAATCCAGCCCAGGTATAGCCCATAAAAAGTGCTGTTATACCAAGGACTATAAGTATCGCATTCGCTGCATACCCTTTTATGTTTCGTTTCATTTTAAATCCAAAGACCCAGTGTGCGATCGTTGGTAAAATGAACAACACGATGATCACCGATGCCAGTAACGCAAACGTCTTGGTAAATGCCAGCGGTCGGAATAACTTCCCTTCTGCTGCCTCCATTGTAAACACGGGTATAAAGCTTACAATTGTCGTGGCTACTGCCGTTAATATGGCTGAACTCACTTCTGCTGAAGCATTGTAGATCGTTGTGATCAGTTTCTCACTTTTGTCTTTAGCGGCTTTAAGGTGCTTTACTATATTTTCTGAGAGTATGACGCCCAGATCGACCATGGTTCCAATAGCAATCGCAATACCGGAGAGTGCCACAATATTGGCCTCCACCCCGAAATAACGCATCGCAATGAATACCATCAAAACAGCAATCGGTAAAACACTTGAAATAATCAGAGAAGCCCGTAGGTTCAATACCATCACGACCACCACGAGAATGGTAATCAATAACTCCAGAGATAACGCTTCTTCCAAGGTCCCTAGTGTTTCATCGATTAACTCTGTACGATCGTAAAACGGTACAATGGTTAATTGACTTTCTGTGCCATCGCTGAGGGTCTTTTTAGGTAATCCTCCAGAGATCTCTTTGATCTTGTCTTTTACGCTGGTGATAACCTTCTTTGGATTCGAACCATATCGAGCGACAACCACTCCACCGACCACTTCTGCCCCATCTTTATCAAGCACTCCGCGTCGGGTCGCAGGTCCACGTGTAACTACACCAATATCTTTTACACGAATTGGCGTATTATCCACCACATCGACTACCGCTTTTTCGATATCCTCAATCTCTTCAACATATCCAAGTCCTCGAACAAGGTATTCTGCCTTATTGATCTCTATGGTTTTCGCCCCGACATCTTCGTTAGAACTTTTTACAGCCTTGACGACTTTGTCGAGTGGAATATCGTAGCTTTCCAACGCATCTGGGTTTACATCAATATGATATTCGTCGACATAACCTCCTATGGAGGCCACTTCGGAAACTCCCTCGACAGCATTCAATCCATATTTCACGTAAAAATCCTGAACAGTTCTTAACTCCTGTAGATCCCATCCTCCTGTTGGATTTCCTAGACTATCTCTTCCTTCTAACGTATACCAATATACCTGTCCAAGTGCCGTAGCGTCTGGACCTAGAGTTGGTTGAACACCATCTGGCAAAATCCCTGAAGGCAATGAGTTTAGCTTTTCCAATATTCGAGATCTCGACCAGTAGAAATCGATATCTTCATTGAAAACAATATAAATACTACTAAATCCGAATACCGAAGAACTCCGGATAGATTTTACACCAGGAATCCCCAAAAGGGAGGTCGTTAGCGGATAGGTAATTTGATCTTCAATATCCTGAGGTGATCTTCCTTTCCACTGTGTAAAAACAATCTGTTGGTTTTCACCAATATCTGGAATCGCATCAACAGGTACAGGATCAGATGGTAGATTACCCGTCTCCCAGTCAAAAGGAGCAGTTACAACTCCCCAAGCGATGAACAGGATCAGCAAGATCGTGGTCACCAGTTTATTCTCTAAAAAATACTTTAAAACTTTATTCAGCATGAATTCATACAATTACAATGAACAATACAACGTTCCAGCAACGTGATCGTCGCCTAAGTAAAATGCGCTGAGGATAACTCAGCATGTATGAATTCTACAGTCGGAAAACCTGGTGCATCACGGTAATATCCCGTTCGACCAGTGGTGGTGAATAAGCTACTAAACGATTAGAACTTTCAGGTGCGACGAAAAGATTAGAATTAACTTCACCAGGAGTAGCTACAATAGTCTTTAACGTAGAAATTTCCTGTGCGGTATTCTCTTTATAATCCTCGTCTAAGGAAAGCGTATAATATTCGTTCGAACAACAGTTTTTGGATATAACTCCATCTGTAGGACTGTCGCAATCGTCAGCAGAAGTGTCCTCCATTCCGCACCCAACATCAGCTTTTCCAAGCGAAATTGATGTTTCAACAGCCTCTCCTCCACAATAATGGGTAGAGAACGTTAAACTCATGTTTACCACGAGTAACAAAGCTGCTAGCAATATGGCTGATACTTATTTCATCATTTACGTTCTTCGAAATTATGAAAAAATAATCAGTTGACCTATTCCCAAAAACTGATTTTAGTTAGGAAACCGAAAAGATAATTACTAGTAAAGTACTAGTTTTCTGCTATTTCCGTTTTCATCCGTGATAAAGTAAACCCCGGGTTGAGCATTAAGATCGATGTTTACAACACCTTCTGCTTCAACCGTTCTAATCAATTTACCTGAAGCATCCGTAATATTTAAAGTAGATTTTTTCTCTACATCAATCGTTAATGAACCACTTGAAGGATTTGGATAAATGTTCCATGTTGGTCCTTCGATCGTTTCGAGGCTTGCGTTTGGATCTGTTACCAGAAACTGTCCCATCATACCGTCATCTTCATGCGTTAACATGTGGCAGTGATACATGTATGGAACCGTATCACTAGTATGTTCTGTGAACTTGGCAATAAAACGTACATTTCCCATTCCGGCTGGTACCATGACTACATCATTATAGCCTTGCAACTCCGGAGGTGGAGGATTCCCATTGATATCCAGAATAAAGAACTGTACATCGTGAATATGGAAAGGGTGTCCGATAGGCGTTTGATTCGTCAACGACCAGATCTCCGTGTTATTCAAGGGTATCGTGTAGTTAATTGTATTCATATCAAATGATGAACCATTGATCAGGAAGGGTCCGCTCAAATCTCCCATCTGACCGGCAGAAGTGAAAGTTAACGTTCTGGTTACATCTGCATCCGCCTCTTGTATTGGTGTAAATGACGCCAGTGAAGATGGAATTGTTTGAATTGGATTAGCAGTAGCTGCCGTCACATTAATATCCAGTAATTGATAATCGTTTCCATTTAATGGGTTACTCGTGTAGTCCGGTAAAGATCCTGTTGCTCCAGGTCCCATTCCCGGTTGAGATGCACCGTACAAAGCATTGGGTAATTCAGATGCAAAACTCATCAATTGAAAGTTATCGCCCTGGCTAGTCGTTAGATCTACCAAAATATCAGCGCGTTGTCCAGGAGCTATTCTATAACGTGTCATGTTCACGGGAGCAGAAAGCAATCCACCATCAGTTCCGATCAATGAGAACGAGCGGTTATCAGAGAAACCAAGCTCCATTACACGTTGAGAAGATCCATTCAATACGCGGAGACGAACTACCTGAGCCGGGAAATCTGTTACGGCATCTACGGTTCCATTAACCATTACAGAGGTATCCAAATCTGTGTGTACCAGAATCTGGCCATTCGCATCAAAACCTTTTGTTTGAAGAACTAGTGGGAATTCATCCACTCCATAATCCATCGGTAAATTCAACCCAGCTTCTTCACTGTCTCTCACTAAGATCATCCCCGCTATTCCTTTTGAAACGTGTTTATCCGTTTGCATGTGCAAATGAGGATGATACCAATACGTTCCAGCTTTATCTAAAACTTCAAATTGTGGATTCCATGAATCATTAGGCTGAATCACTGTGTGTGGCCCTCCGTCATTTTCAGGAGACACATGCAGTCCATGCCAGTGTATCGTTGTGGAATCTGTTAGTTGGTTATCTACTGTAATACTCACGTTATCTCCCTGATTCATGATCACTGTAGGTCCCAATAGCGAACCATTCGCTCCCATTGTGTTGGTTGTAACACCATTGTAGAATTGAGTTGTTCCCTCTTGCAGGGTAAGGTTAATTGCTGTATTGGTTATTGCCGTTGGAATATTCAGTGGGTTCTGACCGATTGAGAAAAAACCAAATAACAAGACTAGTAGAGCCAATGTAAATTTCATAAGCAGTTTAATTTAAACTTTAAAAATAGTTTTAATGGTCAAAGCCCTATGTAACATTTGTTACAGAACCTACCAAAACAACTCAATTTAAAAGAATTATGAATAAAGCAGATTACTGTCATATATCTTTTTTTAACTATCTTGACAATCGTTATGAGTAATAATTCAAAAAATATTTTCAGTTCTTACTGGTTTGTGTCGGGACTCATTATTTTGCTGATGAATGATTTCTTTCTAAAGGAAACCTTTCACAACTGGTTTACTGGTAAACTCTCTGATTTCGCCGGACTATTTGTTTTTGCACTATTTTGGATTGCATTATTTCCCAAACACAAGCTGAAAGTGCTTATCACAACAGGCATCATCTTTATACTATGGAAGTCTCCCTTAAGCCAGTCATTCATTGACGGTTTCAATAGTATGAACTTCTTTGCCATCGATCGTGTGGTGGATTTCACCGACTTACTTGCACTTTCGATTCTACCTCTTGCTTTTCTGGTTGCCCATAGAACGCCAGGGTTAAGAAAACTGCGATTATCTCCAAGTATCCCTATTGTCGCTGCTGCATTCGCTTTTGGGGCTACAAGTTATTCTACAAATGAAGAGCTGAATAAGTCGTATACAGTGAATACACCTAAAGACTCTCTTTTGAATCGCTTAAATCGTCTGGATAGTGTTAGTATTCTAAAAAATAATGCTTTAGATACAATCGATGTTTCCATTCAAAATGAACTGTGTCATGATAACATAAATGTAAAATTGACAGTTTCTGAGATTAACGAAAGTACTACAGCAATTACGATTTTAAATGCTACACATCCCTGTCCAAGAAAAGAGGTAAAAGAGAAAGATATACTCGAAAGCTTCGAAAACAGGATTGTTAATAATCTGAAATAAGGTTAAAAATGAAAAATAAAGTATTCGTTGCAACAAGTATCGATGGATACATCGCGGATAAAAATGGAGACATTGATTTTCTACATTCCATTCCTAATCCTGAAGGAGATGACATGGGGTATTCTGAGTTTATGGAGGATGTAGATGCGCTTATCATGGGGCGAACGACCTTTGAAACAGTTTGTAATTTTGACGTGCCCTGGCCTTATGACAAACCTGTTTTTGTATTGAGTAATAGCCTGGAGAAAATCGCCCCCGAATATAAAGAGAAAGCAACGTTGGTAAATGGATCGCTAAATTCAATCCTGGATCAGATTCATAAAAAAGGTTACCACAACTTATATATCGATGGTGGTAAAACCATTCAAAGTTTCTTGAAGGAAGAGTTGATCGATGAAATAACCATAACGATTATTCCTGTGCTATTGGGAGGAGGTACTTCTCTATTTGGTAAGCTAGACAAAAAACAACGATTTAGATGTGTAGAAACGAAGAGGTATTTGGATCAGGTAGTGCAAAATCATTTTAAAAAAGTTATCAAATCGGAATAAACTCTGTTTTGATTTTGTTCTTCTTATTAAAACAAAGATTTATTAACCTTATAAGTACTCTATACATTCTTCATTCAAACATTAGAATTGTAACTTTGCCTATATGAATAACGGATTTCGTAAAATAGTTGCTGTTTTTTCAATAGTAGTAATTAGTGTAACAACGTCTTATACTCAAATTCCACCCGGCTATTATTCTTCTGCAAATGGGTTAACTGGAAATGCATTGAAAAGTGCCTTAAATGATATCATTGATAATCATATTGAATTCCCCTACTCTAGTTCAAATACTGATGTTTGGGATATATTAAAGGAAACAGATCAGGATACGATCAACCCGAACAATGTGAGTTTATTTTATTCTGGATGGACACTCAATGCCGCTCAAGAATACGACGGTGGGAATGGATGGAATCGCGAACATGTATGGGCGAAATCGCATGGTGATTTTGGAACTTCTCCCGGACCGGGGACAGATGTTCATGCGCTGAGACCTACAGATATTAGTATCAATGGTGCTCGAGGAAATCGTTGGTTTGATGAAGGTGATCAGCAATACGTGGATCCGGATGGGACAACAGACTGTTATATCGGAACAACAGAAGATGTATGGGAACCCCGCGATAAAGTAAAAGGAGATGTTGCGCGGATGATCTTCTACATGGCCACACGTTACGAAGGTGAAAACGGCGAGTTAGATTTAGAAATCATTGATTACCTGCCTTCCAGCAATACTTCTGATCCAATTCATGCAAAATTATCAACATTGCTTCAATGGCACATTGAGGATCCTGTAGATGATTGGGAGCGCAACAGAAATGATATTATTTATTACAATTATCAAGAGAATCGTAATCCTTTTATTGATCATCCTGAATACGTAGAAGAAATCTGGCAAAGTACTGCTGAAATAACTGAGAGTAACACTACAACGGAGGTGAAATTATTGAGGGTTATTGACTTTTTAGGTCGAGAGGTTGACGTAAAACCAGGAGTACCTCAATTGTACCTTTATTCGGATGGTAGTGTAGTGAAGCGAGTGATTAGTGAATAACTATGAGCTAAACTAACTAACAAATTACTTTAAAACTCGTAATCAATACATAAACCCATTGACCCACCTACTAAACTACTCATTGCGATAGCTGAATAATTCCCTCCTGAGATATTGATAAATGTGTCATACTGAATATTATTCAATCTACCGATAAGTCCTATACTCATTCGATGTTTTGAGCTAGGCAAACTTAAAGAGCATCTTATAAATGGACTAAGATAGACTTGCCACTCATAACTCAACTCATATTGATATTCCTGTGAACTAATTCCATCGGAATGATCATCTGGCCCCACATACTCAGATTCAAAAGAACCAGATTGATAGATTTCTGAACCAAGATTTGAGGATTTAAAGTCTCCTATCGTTGAAAAGCCTAGTTCCATGCTAATTGTATTCAAATCATTTATCTTAAAATCTCTACCTATAGAATAATCCAAAGACCAATAAGGCAGTTGGTAATCAACCGTATGCTCTATTATATTATCTATCTCATTACTAAAAGTAAACTTTTGAGATTGACCCAAAAAACCAAGGTTTGCATTCACTCGAACAAATAACTTCTTATAGTTTAATTTATTTGTCATTCCCATATTAAATGAAAACCCAGTTCCATATGAAGTAGTAAAGTATTCGTATTTATTTCCTGTAGCTTGAGGATATGTAGACTCAACATTGAAAGAAATTCCGGGAGTATATTTAAATAGATCCTGTCCAGTACTTAGGAGTGAATAAAATAATAATAGTATTGTCAATCCAGATCTCATCATTCTTATTTAGATTTTATGCAGCGTACGGAGTAAAATACCTCCTCTTTAGCTAGATCTCCATGTATTTCTAATTTTTCCACTTGCGGAGTAATCAGTTGATAGGTAATGGCGTTGTTTACATTTTCTGGAATGGCCCAAAATGAAGCTAACGTGTCTTTATTAGAAAATGTATTAGAAACAGATTGACTCTTATTGGCCATTCCTCCAGGAATTGCATGAAAACCACTCAGGTTTGTACCTGCATACAAATGATCATTAGTTCGTTTGACCCAAAGCCCCGTTCCATCATATAAATTACCTTTCGATTTCAATTTCTTCAATCCCTCTTTATATCCTCCCAGATAATTAATCAATTTTGCATAATCTAGCTCACGTGGAACCTCCCAACCACACGGACATAATCCAGATGTATCCGTAACTGCCTTGAAGTTATAAAGTTTACCATAGATCTCTGCATTTTGAGGATCATCATCGTATATAAGAACTTGAGCAGAATTGCCAGTTGAAGGAATACTATCTCCATTTTTAAAGAAGCTTGTGTTCAGGTTTTCAGCCATCCACTCTTGATCACCAATAATTACTGTAGAATATTTGTTTCCTTCAATGTCCGTTATACCATTTCCTGGTATATGCACAATCGCATTATCATCCTTCGTACATCCAATGAAATTGAATGAAACCGTTAAGACTAGAAGAGTTTTGAATATTTTCATTTCTCTTCAATTGATTTAATGCAACGCACCGAAAAATAAAACACTTCCTTCGCTTGAGGGTCTGTATAAGCCTGCTTCCCCACGTATGCATTCCTAATTTGGTATCTTAAAACATTGTTCCCAGAAATCGGAATTGCCCAAAATGTTGCAGCTGTATCCTTGTATAAAAAGTTGTTATAAAATCCTAAACCTCCCGGCACAGCATTAAATCCACTTAAATTATTTCCCTCGAATACATTTTCAGGTTCACGTTTTGACCATAAACCTGATCCATCTTCAAGAAAGCCTTCTGATTTCATCTTTTTCATGGCGTTTTTATACCCCCCCAAATAATCAATCAGTTTAGCGTAATCCAATTCTGTTGGGATTTCCCATCCACAAGGGCAAATTCCAGTACTATCAGTGACAGCTTGATAATTATAGAGTTTTCCATAAACTTCTGCATTTGATGGGTTGTTTTTGTAGACTGTTATGTAAATTGAATCCCCTGAGTTAGGAATACTCTCTCCATTACAGTATAAATTAGTTTTCAAGTTTTCTGACATCCATTCTTGATCACCAATTATAACTGTTGAGTAGTTATTGCCTTCGATATCCGTTACACCATTTCCTGGAATATGCACAATCGAATTATCCCTTTTTTCACAACTTGATACGATAATCAGATTAATGATTAGAAATGAAATAAAGATTGCTCTAGCCAAGTACATTGAATATATCTGAACAGCAAATGTAAGGAAATTAGTATAGGGCAAAAAAAAGGTGTACTCTTTAGAATACACCTTCTGTGATCCCCCTGGGGCTTACCAACGCTCCATTCTGTCGGTCGGCATAGACTTCTCGCCCCAGTCAGTTCTAAATAAAAATGTATGTAACAAAAAAAAGGTGTACTCTTTAGAATACACCTTCTGTGATCCCCCTGGGGCTTGCCGACGCTCCATCCTGTCGGTCGGCATAGACTTCTCGCCCCAATCTGTTCTAAATAAAAATGTATGTAACAAAAAAAGGTGTACTCTTTAGAATACACCTTCTGTGATCCCCCTGGGGCTCGAACCCAGGACCCACGCCTTAAAAGGGCGTTGCTCTACCAACTGAGCTAGGAGATCTAAACTTTTATTGTTAACTAGAAAAACCGTTGTTTTTCGTTTTGTTTTATCGCGTTTGCGGGTGCAAATATAGAGGCTTATTTCATTCCTGCAAGGGGATTCTTAGGTTTTTTTTGACTTTTTTTTCTGATTGTCGTGAAATGAGTTGATAATTAGTGATTAAACTAATTCTAAGAAATTCTGAATTTACGATCCTAATGGTTGATCCATCAAGTAATAATCAATAAACTCACGAACACATCCCTTCCCTCCTTTCAGCTGTAATACAAGATCCACGTTCTCTTTTACTATTTTAACAGCATCAGCAGGACAAGCGCTAAAGCCAACTGACTTCATCACTTCAAGGTCATTGATATCATCACCTATAATTCCAACCTCATCGAGCGAAATATCCATTTCATCACACCACGATTGAAGTACTTGAATTTTAGGATCACGTCCGACATATACCTTTTGAATTTTCAATAGATCAGCTCGATCTTTGACCATATTCAATTTAAATCCTGACGAGATTATACCCACAGTAATATCTGTATCAGCCAGGGCTCTTACTGCCATTCCATCCTTTGCATTATACTTTTTGATCTGATCGCCATTCTCTGTAAAGAACATACCCGCATCCGTCATCACTCCGTCTATATCAAGGATCAACAGTTTGATCTTTTTCGCTTTTGAAGGATCAACATACATTGGTGTCGTCAATAGATTGTTGAAGTTTAATCCTTCCTGCTGACAAAGTAAACGAATGATCCCAACCGGTAAGTCTTCGATCTGTTTGACATTTTGAGCAGTAAGAAACGCATCGTAATCTCGATCAACACGCTGAAAATAAGCTCTGATATTCTTTTCGAGTAATTCCATTATACTATCGTATATCCTACACTTTTAGCTACTGGGGTGATCTTTTCTTTAAGTTGAATGAATTGTTCATGAGTAAGTTGCTGCGCAGCATCTGATTTCGCAACAGAAGGATCCGGATGAGCTTCGATCAACAATCCATCTATCCCCATTGCTACACATGCCTGTGAAAGTCTCTCAATACCATATCTGAAACCAAGGGCATGACTTGGATCCAAAATGATCGGCAAGTTGGTAAACTCTTGTAAATAAGCTACACCACATAGATCTAACGTAAACCTAGTTTTTGTCTCGAACGTACGAATACCGCGTTCACAAAGAATTACCTGGTCGTTCCCGCCAGAAAGGATAAACTCTGCAGCCTGAACGAACTCCTGTAAGGTTGTACCAAATCCTCTTTTTAATAAAACAGGCTTATTGATCTTCGCACAAGCACGTAAAATACCTTGATCATACATCGCCTTTGCACCGATCTGAACAACATCACTGTACTCGATCACTTGTTCAACTTGAGTCGCGTCACGTACCTCAGTGATTACATTGAGTCCGTGTTCTTCACGCATTTTAGCTAGCAACTTGAGTCCCTCAAGACCTAATCCCTGAAAACTGTAAGGACTCGTTCTTGGTTTGAAGCATCCACCTCTTAAGGTTGTTAGATTAAGTGACTTCAATAATGCTGAACTCTGCTGTATTTGTTCCTCTGACTCAACAGAACAAGGTCCACCAATAAGGATCGTGTTCTTTGTATTACCACCCATCTCCGTAGCACCAATACGAACAGTTCTGGTTTCTTCCTGAAATTCTCTAGATGCCAATTGCATATCATTTGGAAAAACCCATTCTTTATCCACCTTTCCTTGAAGTCCCTCGGGAGTTGACTTCACCGATGAAGATGTGATCAGGTATTCACTTCCTTGATATGTGATATGGAATGCCTTCGCCTTTTCAGCTAAAGCAGACGCTTCATTTTTCGCAACTGTTGTCGCTAGTTTTAAGATCATATTTCTCCTTTTATTAGGTTCACAAATGTAATAATTCCAGCTGCATTCTTATCTGAATCGATCACTGGTAAATAAGTAACTGGAAATGATTGATTACGCACTTCTGTTAGCATTTCGTCAACTGTGGCCTCAGCATTTATCGTAACTGGATTTTCATTGACCATAGATTCAGGGTCCATCTCCTCAATACTTGACAGGTTCTTTAATAAAGCCTTTCGAACATCGGCATTTGAAATTATACCAACCATTCTATTGTCCTCTTCGACTATGGTAAATCCTAGTTGACCTTCCTCGATGGATGTTAGCACTTTTTCAAGTGTCATTCCTTCTTTATCAATGATCGGACATTCTTCTCGTGGGATCATAAAATCACTGATCTTGAATCTGGATTCGATCTCTCGTTTAGTTAGGTCCATGAGTGCCTGACCAATACTAGCTCCCTTGAACAAAAAGCTTCCCGAAACTGAGCTGTGAACCCCCATATTACGAAGGATAAATGAAACCTCTCCGTTTACTCCTCCATCCACGTGTACACTTTTATTCGGATATTTCTTTTTAAACGACCTGATCTTTCTAAAATTCTCCGGGTCGAACTTACCTCCGCTTTGACCTGGAATCGTGGCCATCATCAAGATAAAGTCCCAGTCAGCATAATCATCGAACGCTTCGATAGGTGTCGGGGTGATGATCGCTAATCCCTTTTCGCCTTTTATATCTGCAGGTATTTCCAGTTTATCTGGCAGTTCTTCGAATTGAAAAGTAACATACTCTACAGGATGTTTCCTAAGTAGATCAAAGTATTTTTCAGGCGTTTCGGTAATGATATGCAAGTCAATTGGCATATTACACCATGATCTGATCTCGGCTATATCATCGAATACAGTAACATCATCATTACAATCCACGTGAAGCATATCCACTTGATGTGCTTCAAGATCACTCACAGTCTCCTTGAGTGCTCTATTTTTATCAGAATATATAGATCCAGATATTTTCATTTTATTCTCTTTCGATTGGTCGGAAAGTGTTATCCGTAATAATGATCGTTAGATCCTCATTAAAGACTTCCTTTTCCAGTGTTCTTTCCAGTTCCTGCAACTTAGACTGTTCGTCTATACTCAGTGCTGACTCATGATACATCTTCCTTTCAATAATCTTTAAAGAATAGCCGTCTTCTGCTTTTTCTAGCTGCATAACTTGCTTCCGTTCACCAACAAAACCATTATCCTTCCAGTATTTGGCAAATTTGATCGCCGTTTCTTTTTGAACTCCCTCCAAGTAATAAACCTGAAGATTTTTTGCATCTACTCTATTCCCCATTGGTATTCCACAGGCAACAAGAATGGTAAGCAGAAATAATATTCCTAGAAAATGTATCACAGTCACCAAAAATAAGCATATTCAAAGAGTAATACAGTTTCATTCTTCACTTTTTATTAAGTAGTGAATGTCAAGTATTCTCAACAATACATCCTTTGAAGTTGTATTATTAATCGTAGATTTGAAATACACGAAACGACCAATTTTATGGAGATCAAGAATGGAGTTTATACAGGTGCTGAGGGTAAAAGATCATTAATAGATCTGGAAGTACCTGAGAAATTGAAATGTAACAACATCGTTCTATTCGTTCACGGATATAAGGGATACAAAGATTGGGGCTGCTGGAATCTGGTTCAACGCTATTTTACAGACCGGGGAATAGGTTTTGCTAAACTAAATACCAGTCATAATGGTGGAACTGTTGAAGAACCTATCGATTTCCCTGACCTCGATGCCTTTGCTGAAAACAGATATTCTTATGAAGTTGAAGATATTAAAAATGCGATCATTTGGATTCGTGAAAAAGTAAACGACCCTTCGGTTAGGATCCATTTAATTGGTCATAGTCGTGGCGGTGGTGAAGTAATCCTCGCTGGAAAGCACCCTGAGGTTAAGACAATAACTACCTGGGCTGCTATTTCATCAATTGAAGATCGATTTCCATCAGGAGAAGAGCTGGACAATTGGAAGCAAGAAGGCGTGAGATACGTAAAAAACGGCCGGACCAATCAAGATATGCCTCATAACTACTCCATGTACGAAGATTGGGAGAAAAACAAGAACGAATTGTCTATTGAACGTGCTGCAAGTGAATTAAAAAAGCCTTGTCTTCATATCCATGGTGATGTTGACGAAGCCGTTTCGATCACCAATGCGGAACATTTGAGTCAGTGGACTGAAGGTAAAATGATCGTGATCAGAGATGGGGATCACACGTTTGGTTCTAAGCATCCCTGGGAAGATGATGAACTACCTCCAAAGTTGTATGAAGTCTGTTCACTCACACGGCAGTTTGTAGAACAGTATTCAGAAGGTTAAAATATCTTTAAAGTTCTTGATTTCACAGGCTTTAACACGCTTTAATTTGGGCATTCCTTTTATTACCTGTACATTTGCACCAGTATTCGCTAAAATGAATACAAGATTTTAATAAATACAAACTATTTTTTATGAGTCAAGTTAAACAAAATGACACAGTAAAGGTACACTACACAGGTAAACTAGCAAACGGAGAGGTTTTCGATAGCTCACTAGAGCGTGACCCTATGGAATTCACTGTAGGAAGCGGTCAATTGATCCCTGGATTTGAAAATGGAGTGATCGATATGAAAGTTAACGAAAAGAAAACGATCGTTATACCTTCAGCAGAAGCATACGGAGAACCACGTAAAGAATTGATACAAGAAGTTCCTAAAGATCGTCTTCCTGAAGAGATCAAGCCTGAAGTAGGTATGGGATTGGTATCTAAGACTCCTGAGGGACAAGAGATTCAGCTTGTTGTTAAGGAAGTTAATGATGACAACATTGTTGTTGATGGTAACCACCCTCTTGCTGGTCAAGAGCTTACATTCGAGATCGAAGTTGTAGGAATCAACTAATTAATGATATACTAAAAAAGAAAAGCGAGGTCTTTCGGTCTCGCTTTTTTTATTGATCTTAATTTCCTCTATTCTCTAAGGCCTTTCTTCTCTTATGAATATTAAACAAGACCTTTTCGATCGTTTCATATTCGTTATTCGGTCGTGGTGTTAATGCTGGTGCCTGCACAACATAACCTGCTGCATCCATTAAAATATATTGAGGAAATGCAGCTATCCCCAATCGATCTAAAATCGGATCATTTTCATCAACAACTGCAATATTCCAACTGATATTATGTTCTTTAATGAATTCATCAGGACTTTCTAATAATTCATCTTCTTCCTCTACTACCACAACAGTCAAAAAATCTGTGTACTTACCATATTTTGTAAATAGAGGTTTCACCAAAGGAAGATCGCGTTCCGACTTTTCGGCGTCCTTTCTGACAAACTGAATATATAAGTGTTTACCTTCAAAATCATTTTTACCTTTTTTCTCACCATCGACATTGAATACAAAATCGGGCATTTCCGCACCAGGCACCAATTCTAATAGCCTGTATTTCAAATTAGACGCAATACTTTTATTCTTTTCAAACAATGCATTCTCACTGATACTATCCAACATTGTAAGTATATTGGTCTGAGGATAATCATCTGAATAGAATACATCTCCTAACATCTTGAGCATTACAACTTCACGTAAGCGTATGTTATCCAGTGCATAGTCTTTACCTAATGCATTCATAACCAATGTCGGACTCGCTTGAATGATCCCATCATAAAACTCTTGATTGAGATCATTTGATAACTGAAAACTGTAATTATCGTAGTACTTCAGTATGTAATCCATATACCTGTCATTCTGGTATAACACGGTTTGTGGCTTTATGTAGAAATCGTATTTCTCAAATCGATTACGATTCCCTTTGTAAGCAAGATTATCCAATGAAGCAAATGAATAGCGTACATAATTCTTGAAATACCTGCTTGTATCCTCTTCATAATCATTTGTACAACGCAATTTAAATGTATCAAGCGCTGCGACAAACTCAGGGGTATCCATACTTGATCTCTTATAGTTTTCTTTTAGAAAGCTCAATTGACGGTCCTCAAACATCAATATCTTATAATTGATGTCAGTACTATCGAGATCAATGAAGAAAAATTCAACTTCAACCTTTCTTGCTTCTTTACTCAGATATGGAGAGAATCCTTTTACATAGACCTTATAGTCTGATTTTGGTTGAGCATACATTAGAAAATGATTATCACCTATGTCCACTCTCAATTTACGGGTGATCTCATTATAAAAAGTCAATTCAAAAGTTGAATCTTCCTTAACTTCAGTTTCTGCAAGCTTATCCTTAACGCGTGTTACATAATCTTCAAAAGCAAATATTTCAACTTTCTCTCCTACATAAGTTGGAGCAAAACCCTCAACAGTCGTAATCGATTGAGTGAACCCTGTAAAAAGGGCGCAAAGCATTATAATAAGTAAAAAGGATCTTTTCATATTTTCTTGAACTTACCCTTTACTTGAAGGGCTACTAATTAAACGAGTAAATCAGCGTTCGTTACAAACAATTCCATTGAGCCTCCGCTTTTATGGATCTCACGTACAATAGTTGAGTTGATCGCAGTATACTCTGGTACGGTCATAAAGAATACACTTTCTATGCCAGAAATTTCCTGATTCATTTGAGCGATGCTTCTTTCATATCCAAAATCCTTTGAATCTCTCAATCCACGGACGATATACTTAGCACCAATAGACTCACAGAATTTAACCGTAAGACCTGTGAACACCTCTACCCTAACTTGGCCATTATCTGCGAAGAGTGACTCAATATGTGCTTTTCTTTTTTCTAAAGGGAATAAATAGTTCTTAGACGTATTCTGTCCAATTGCGATCACTACTTCATCAAATAGACCAAGAGCTTTTTCGACAATACATTCATGTCCTTTTGTAAAAGGATCAAAAGAACCAGGAAATACACCAACTTTTGTCATGATCTTAAATTTAAACGATGATAATCATTTTTTTGAGAAAAAACTGAATACTACATTTCCGTATTTTCTAGCCACATCGAAATTTGGATGTTCTTCAAATGACCTTCTCTTTTCATGTTCAAGTATAAAGATACCGTTTTCTGATAATAAGTTGCTTTCTAAAACAGATGAGATCAACTCATCGTAAAAATCAACCTTAAATGGAGGATCAGCAAAGATCAAGTCATAGCTTCCTGCATGTTGTTCTATGAACTTGAAAACATCTGATTTTTGAGTCAGTAGATTATCGAGTTCGTGCTTTTCGGCAAATGACTGAATAAAATTAGCACACTTGAAATTTCGATCTACTGCCACGACTTTTACTGCATCTCTTGAAGCGAATTCAAATGAGATATTTCCAGTTCCTGCAAAAAGATCCAGAACTTCTAGTTGATCAATGTCATATTGATTCTCCAGTACATTGAACAATCCTTCTTTGGCAAAATCTGTTGTAGGTCGGGAAGGAAATCCTTTTGGCGGTTGAAACCTTAATCTTTTTAGTTTTCCACTGACTATACGCATAGTGGCTGGATCGTTAAACTATTCGTAAATTCTTCTACTTTTAATTGATCTGAGGATTTCATTACAGTTAATTTCTGTTTGAAATCGTTGAGAACATCTTTTTGATCATTACTCAAATAGTAGGCTGCTAATTTGATATTTTCATCTTTCCATCCTTCTTGCTCCATTACATACATAGCATGATAAAGAATATCATCGGTAGTTTGGTATTCAAAAGCATTGGAGAACTTCAATTCATTATGATGAACAAGGAATATATTCATGTAATCGTCACATAAGGAGATATGGATAGCACGGTCGAACACCGAGGATTGAAAAGTAGCCCTCAACATCATAGCGTGCTCATGTTTTATCGTAACTCTTGGATACTTTATTACGAAAAATGATTTCACCCAATCAGGAATCTCAAATACAGAGACCATGCTCAATTCCATCAATCGATTGAAATCTATTGACCGATCATCGCCAGCATTACCGAAAAGTAACTGGTGTATTGCTTTCGGATCACTATCATTATAGACCCTCAACGGAATTAAGGCTTGTAAATTGGTACTCCATGCTACTGTTACCTCTTCGTAATCTTTATCGAAATTTTGTTGATCAAAAAAAGACGAGAGTTTTTCCTTGTATGCAGTCGGGTTCGATTCGTGCAAAGTAGTGCTTTCCGCTCTAATAATTTCTTTACTAGAACGAAGAACCTCAGCAACGTGCACTGAGGTTCTTGAAATATGAATCGTAAGTTGAGTTCCGCTCACCTTATTCCCAAGTTCCTTTTTCTGAATTCGTAGAAATATTTCCGAATCCAATTGTATCTCTTTTCCCACCTTCGAAACGTGGAATTGGTTCACGACCATAAACGTGGATGGTTGGAATAGTATCTCCTAAATAAACAGCACTATCTCTAGTTTCGATCATCCATTCCTCTTTAGGATCAGTCATAGGGATATATCTCAACTCATCGAAAGTAAAATCACCTAATCCTAACTCATTTCTTTGTTGGATACGAGATAGGTTCCCGAGATACTCATCTTTGTACGGTACTTTAACGGTATCACGTCTAAATCCTTCAAGATCTGGAGAGTTCCCAGGGTTACCCATAGCAGCAAGTAAAGCAGCTTCTTGCTCTGTCATAAGGTTATCAATAGCTCTGTTATCGTCATATAATGCATCTCTCTCCTCTAGTGTGATCGCTCTACCAGGAACAGAACCAGATGCTTCGATCTTCTCGATCTTCTCATTATTAAAGAAGTCTTCAAGCTCCTCCCATGAGTCAGCATAAACTCCGTGCTTCTGTTTGTGAGCACGTTGAATATCTCTGATCTGAACTAAATTATATTGTACAAGTCGCTGAGAGATCTTGCGATCTTCGATATGCTGCATCGTTGCTTCAACTGAATTCCATGAAGACCAGCCAATGTAAATAGTAATAGCAATACAAACGGCTCCAATCGCCAATACAAGATTTCGATTCAAAATACCTGCACTAAAGAGAAGTGCAAGAACACCACCTACAAAAAGGTTTACTGCAGCAATATTAAAAAGTGAACTCTGATCGGTATTAAGACCTACAAAGATCATTATAAGACCCATTATGGCTATTACCGTTGCGATTAAGTATCGCTTGATGATCACAGATAATTGATTATTCATTGTTAATCCTTTGTTTATTTGACTATCTTATCTCCACAAATCTACAATTTTTTTAATATGGCATGGCGCAATTGAATAGATTTTTTAAACCGTTTAATCAACAGTTCAACGTTTATACCTGACTTTTTGACGAAATCCATTCATAACACAAAAAATCCTGACTGAATCCTTATTTTCGTTTCATGAATCTCACAGATAAACTAAAAAAGAAGGTTACCGCTTTATTTCCATTTCCTCCCGCCGAGCAACAGGAAGCTGTAATCGATCGTTTATCTGAATTTTACACTGCTCCAGACGAACACCCACTTTTTATTCTAAAAGGGTATGCTGGTACAGGAAAAACAACACTGCTCAGTGCGTTTGTCAAAGCACTTCGTGATGAAAAGAGAAAAACAGTCCTCCTTGCTCCTACCGGAAGAGCTGCTAAAGTATTCTCAAACAGAGCAGATCAGGCAGCGTTTACGATTCATAAAAAGATCTATCGTAAAGAAAAAATAGCTGGTGGTGGAATTCAATTGGGACTTGCACCAAACTTACATACAAATACCTTATTCCTGGTTGATGAAGCGTCAATGATCGGAGATTACACACAACAGAACGATGGCACGATCAGCCCAAGAAATCTACTAGAAGATTTGATCAATTATACCTATCAGGGAAAAAACTGCAAAATGATTTTCATTGGTGATGAAGGACAGCTTCCACCAGTTGGTGCTGCATTCAGTCCTGCTCTGAACATTGAATATCTACAAAATCATTATCCGAAACTTTCTCTATCAGGCGCTCAAATGACTGAGGTTCTCAGACAATCATACGATTCCGATATCCTCTTAAATGCCACGGCACTTCGATCGGCTCCTGAGAATAGCTTTCCCAGGTTTGAAATTCACAGCAAGAACGACCTAATTCGACTTTCTGGAAATGAATTGGAAGACACAATTGATTCGGCATACAGTAATTATGGTTCCACAGAGACGATCGTCATTACTCGAAGTAATAAAAGAGCTAATCTGTTCAATCAGCAAATTAGAGCAAGAATTTTGTGGTATGAAGAGAAAGTGGTTGCAAACGATCTATTGATGGTTGTGCGAAACAATTACTTCTGGCTAAATGACAAATCAAAAACTGGATTCATAGCAAATGGTGAGATCATTGAGATCGACAAGGTTTATGGTAGAGAAACAAAATATGGTTTTGAGTTTGCCGATGCCAGAGTGCGTCTTCTGGATTATCCAGAAATGGATACGATCGATGTGAAGTTGAATCTTGACGTGCTCGATGAGAATACTCCAAACATGCCCAGAGAGAAAATGAAGGAACTGTTTTTTGAAGTTGAAAGAGAGTATTCCTATGAACGAAATAAGAAGAAAAGGTACGAACGGATCATGGCTGACCCCTATTTCAATGCGATTCAAGTAAAATATGCATACGCAGTGACTTGTCATAAATCTCAAGGAGGACAGTGGCCTTGTGTTTTTATTGATCAGGGATTCTTAAATGAAGATATGTTGGATCATTCATACTTTAGATGGCTATATACAGCTTTCACAAGAGCAACTGATAAATTATACCTCGTAAATTTTCATCACAGCTTCTTTGGAGAAGAAGATCAATGATTATAACCCCTCTTTGAATTCTTCATATTTAAATGAAGTCTTGCCGACTGAAATACGGCTATCTGTTATAGTTTCGTTCAATCTGTCAATTACGTCTTTAGCTGTTGGTCGATCAAGATATTTACCAGCCATAACGTTTAACTCTCTCTTTAGCTTTTGCAGTGTCTTAAAGGTTCTGTAAGCACTAAGCATTTCGTTATGCGTCAATTGGTATTTGTCCATCATTTCTGCAAGATCCGATGAAGGTGGAGTAAAGTTACTTTTAACCGGATCAGTAAAACTATTGATCTCTAGAGTTGTACAACGGTTAATAAATATTGTGACTGTTGTTGTTCTCAGCGATTTGAACACACTATCTTCTCGAGCAGTCCTTCTCTCATCATCAGAGCTCCCTGGGTACTGATCTAGTGTTTCAGGCTCTTTCTTTTTCTTGATATCACCATTTTCTAACTCTCCAATACCATTCCCTCTGGCAATGATATTGAAATACATCTTTTTTTCCTGGAGCGCCTCAAAAAATTCCTTTACCGCTATGCTATCCGAACTGCTTAATAAATCAGTTTCCAGATCAATGCCATCAGAATCAAAAACATCATTCAATTCTAGTTGTACTTGCGCTGTGTAGAGAGGTTTAGCATCAGTTATGTTCATATGGAGCATTACTTCATCATATTGACTGCTCAAATGACTTATCGGAATAGCCAGTAGCTTTACCTGAAAAGTTTCTTTCTTATTAGACGGAGGGAAAGTGAACTCCTGCGTAAGTATATCAAACTTTGCCGAATCTTCATAAGTGTAGAAGCCACCTGAGACTTTAAATGGCACCCATTTTTCACCGACCAGGTCATACATTTGTTGTAATCGTCGAGCCAAGGCTTGTTTTTTAGTTAGTATTTCTTCTTTTTCTTCTTTAAGCTCTCTGATCTTCTTTTTAATGGCTGCTAACTGCGAATAACACAGCACAACTTTCTCTTGTCTTTTCTTTCTTTTCTTCCTTTGTGAATCCGTGGTATACTTTTTATCATTTGTAGTGATTGTGCTATATCGGATATCATTTAGTTCTTTCTCTGTTTTATCTATTTCCAACAACTTGTCTTGCTTGCGCTCCTCGTGATACTCTATCCAATGATCCAGTCCCTTTCTTCCTGAGATCTTATCTTCCAGGTCTGCCATATCTTTACGAACTCGTTTGATCAATGTATAATAAGTCACCCCTTTTCCAAAAGTTGAATCAGGTGAAAGAAAGCGGTTTTCTGCTGATCCAAAAAGCGGGTAATATTTTCCTCCTTTTTCTATTACAACTGTTGTTTGCTTCTCTGAGTTATAACCCCATACATCAAAATGCATGTTTGTTTTCTTTCCATTTCCAGGAGTATCAAAAGTGTGGATGGTATACCCCATAGGGAGGATCTCATCTTTATTCTTTTTACTGTTCGGTTTACGTCCGATATAAGGATCATAAGGAAAAAGACCTACAGCCTTTGGTAAACCTTTATTATAACGCCCTCTTTCATCCTTTTCTCTTTCCTCGAACATACCAGAAGTGTTTGATCCATCTCCCGCTGCAGTTAAAACGTTATGATACATTTCAGCAGTACCTCCTAATTTTTTAAAGAGCTCAAAACTTCTCTTTTCGACCCATTTATTGATGGCTGAATTGTATGCTGTGATCACTTGCATTTTTTGTTGATCGGTCCAGGATGCAAATCCTTCAAGCATCGCTGCTTTGTCATTAAAAGTAAGCATCGGGTTATTGAGCTTTAAGATCTTAGGATGAACTTTAAGACCATTTTCTCGATTTTTAATTGCTTGTTCAGGTAATTCTTTAATTAAGTAAAGTTCGAACTCCTCATACTCATCTTCAAGCCCTTCTTTCTTTAAGTCCTTTGAGCGCTGTGCTTTCAAAACCTTATTTAGCTCCCAAAGCGCCACTTTATTGGATAGTTCTGCCAAAATTCCCTTCGGAGCTTTACGAATCTCACTGGAATAAATACGTAATAATGAGGGTTCATTTATGATAACTTGCTCTGTGGAATCGTAATTGATCTCACCGTTGGGAAGCGTAATCTCTTTTCCCGTGTAAACAATATACCTTCCAATATTATTTTCTAGTATCGGACTTTTACGAACCGTGTGATAAATGTAGGCTTTGTTCTGAGGTGTTAGAAAGGAATCCTCCTGAGCAACTATTAGTGTTGTCAAACTCAGAAAGACAATTAATTGAAGTACTCTTACCATGCTACAAATATGGCAAAGTTTACCCTTAAATAAAAGTAGAATCATAAGCGTTAGAATGAATTTATTCACATAACGTATTGATTGAATTTAGGTACAAAAAAAGGGCTACTCAAACGAGCAGCCCTTACAAAATCAAAATTTGATATTATTTCAACGTGATCTTTTTCGTGATCATTTCATTTCCAGATCGGAAAATGATCGTATACACTCCTGTTTCAAACGCAGTCATGTCGATTGTTGTTTTGTTATTCGTATCAACTACTCTATTGTTGATCACTACTCTTCCAATTGCATCGATCACATTGATAGACATTTCTTCAGTATATCCATTGAAATCAATGTTGATGATACCATCGGTTGGATTTGGATAAACATTCAAGGCTTCAGCAAGATCTAGATTTTCCAGGCCAGTTGTATCCATATCGAAGTTTCCTGAGTTTTGAGACTCACATCCATTTTCGTTGGTGATCACAACAGTGTACTGTCCACTCTGTGTCATTGTAATAGAAGAACCATTACCCACAGAAGTTCCATTTAAGAACCACTCAGCAGTTTCACCTGTTTGAAGTGTAACAGATAAAGTATTTCCTGATTGTGAGATCACAGGTTGAGAAGGTGCCGCAACTACAGTTATTGTAATTGTTTCCGAATCTGTTCCACAGTTATTCGTTCCTTCAACAGTGTATGTCGTCGTCGAGTTTGGCGAAGCACCAACTGTAGCACCAGAAGCTGAATTCAATCCTGAACCAGGGCTCCAAGTGTATGTATTCGCACCGTTCGCACTCAACGTCGCCGTTTCACCTTCACATATTTCAGTTTCAGAAGCAGAAACACTAACAACTGGCAAGTCTTCAACTGTTATTGCTACAGTAGCCGTATTCGTACAACCCGCAGCTGTTGTTTCACCTGTAACTGTATATACCGTACTTGCCGAAGGAGACACCGTATGAGAAGCGCCAGCTCCTAATCCATTATCCCAATCATAAGTATCCGCACCAGTCGCAGAGATCATTACAGACTGTCCAGCACATATTGAGTTCTGTTGTGCTGATGCAATTACTGTAGGAGCAGATTCCACTGTTATCGTGATCGTTTGTGTATCTTCACATCCAGCTCCATTAGATCCTACAACTTCGTAGGTCGTTGTCGTCTGAGGAGATACAGTTTTCACCGCTCCACTTCCAAGTCCATTATCCCATGTAAATGAGTTTGCACCAGAAGCAGTCAATTGAACTGATTCACCCTCACAGATCGTATTGTTACCTGCAGTAACCGAAACTGTTGGCAAAGTATTTACAGTTATCTCATTCGAGAATACTGTTGTCTCCGTACCATTGGCATTTGTAACTTCAAGTGTTACATCATATGTTCCAGCTGTAGCATACGTTACAGTTGGATTTTGAGCTGTCGATGTTGCAGGAGTACCTCCTGGGAAAGTCCAGTTCCAATCCGTGATATTAGCGGAAGACTGATCAGTAAAGTTCACTGTTCCACCTTCACAAATTGTATTATTATCAGTCGTAAAGTTTGGCGTCGGAGGATCTCCGTTCGGTACACCATCAATGTTGATATTATCGATATACAGGTTATTTCCTACGGTACCTGCATTGTATGATTCGAACATTACAAAGATCTCTTGTCCAACATAGTTGTCAAGATTTACTGTAAAGCATGAAGCTCCTATTCCACCAGAGAAACACCAATCATCTGCTACCTGTGGAGTAAAGTCCGCTGTATTCGTTGTTTGCGTAGCAAAAGAACCTGTTCCATCCTCTGCCTGAGCAAACTCTCTTGTCCAAGTCACACCACAATCAGTTGAAACATAAATGATAAGTGAATCCGCTGCAGACTGATCAAATCGTCTGTAAGCATGATCAAACGTCATATCAACAGTACTATATCCTGCCAATGAGATTTTCGGCGAGATCATACCGTCTCTTCGAGCTGATTGCTGATAGTTAAAGAAATCTATCTTAGCCGCTTGACTTCCTGGAGTTATTCCTCCTACAGTAAAGAGCTCCCAAGTAATTTCATTATCTGGGTTTTGTCTTGTCCATTCACCACTTGAGAAGACGTTTGTCTCAAAATCCTCTACGAAAGGTAAAGCAACAGCATTTGCAGCTGCATTGTAAGAACTTTGATTTTCATCGTTTGCCGGTGTATCATCACTCGTTCCATTTGGATTTGAAGTGTATACAGTAAGTGTTACGGTTCCTGAACCCGTTGCAATTGCAGGCAATGTAACTGTCTCAGTTTGCTGAGATGCCAGGTTACCAGTCCATGAGAACGTCTGAACCCCACCTGTTGTTTGATAGTTGATCGTTGCAGAAGTTAATGGATCATTTCCATAATTTCTTAAGATAACTTCTGGCTGGAAAGTTGTAGAACATACAATTCCAGTTGGGTAAACTATAGACTCAATACCTGCATCGTTGAAGTTATTTGGCTGAGTTATACAAAACTGGTGTGAAGCACTCGCTCCGAAATCAGCATTCGTTGCAGTCATTTCAAATAACACGCCTCCGTTTCCATCAGTCATTTGATAATCACCATTTACAGTACAGCTTTGCCATTGCGAACCGTACATTCCATCTTCATACGAATCAAAAATGGTAAATGTGTAACAACCTTCACCCAAACAGAACGACTCATTGATCGTTTCTCCTCCGGTAACATCTGCATATCCTCCACCAGATTGAACAACAACTCCTCCATTATCATCATCTGTAATTTCCCAGGTTATTTCAGATCCAAAACAATCAGTGATCAGTTCTAGATCAACGATCTGACCATTAGCATTTATTGTGAATGACTTTGTTGTCTCGTCATTTCCTGGGTTCTGGTCAGTAGTTCCATTTGGATTAGAAGTAGAAGCCTCAAATGTATATGTACCATTTCCTCCAGTTTGAGCGGGAAGTGTTACGTTCTCAGTTTGACCTGATGCTAAACTACCTGTCCAGTTGAATGTTTGAGGTGATCCATTCCAATCGTAGTTGATCGTAACACTTGTAAGTGTGTTACTTCCAAAATTTCTTAAAACGATCTCAGGAGTGAAAGAACTCGTACATAGGCTCGATTCAGGTGAAATGATCTCAACTATCGCTGCATCATCAGCAACGTTAAACGCATTTGCACACATTAGCGCCTCATAAGCATTGATTCTTCCTGATCCTAACTCTCCTATATAACTAGGATTTTGAGCATCGATATCATCTGCGGTAGATAGAAGACAGTTAATGATGTCGTTATTAGTAGCATTCACAGCAACAGATTTAATTAAACCAACTAATCCAGCAACCAATGGTGATGCCATAGATGTTCCTTGTGTAGTTTGATAACCTGTTCCGTCGTCTGTACTTAATATAGATGAACCAGGAGCAGAAATATCGATCCAAGTTCCATATTGAGAGAAGCTTGACTTCTGATCATTCTGGTTTGTTGATGCTACAGAAATGACATTATTATATGCCGCTGGATAAAATTGAGTACTCTGATTGTTGTTACCAGCAGCTGCAACTAGAATAGAACCTGCATTCCATGCGTAATCACAAACTTGCTGACCGTAACTCCCAGAGCTTCCACCACCCCAAGACATATTAATTACATCAGCACCATTATCAGCAGCCCAGATGATACCGTCATAACCTCCAGTTAAAGATCCATTACAGTTTCCAATTTTAACAGGCATAATACTCACATCAAATCCAATTGATGCAATACCTGAGTTGTTATCTGTTTCAGCTCCAACAATTCCAGAAACATGCGAACCATGGAATCCGGTATTTGATCCACAACCACGAGGGTCTGTATCCTGATCAACAGCATCCCAGCCACCGACCATCTTATTGGTCAAGTCTGGATGATCAATGTTAATAGCGTTATCTGTTACAGCTACAACTACATTAGCGTCACCAGTAGAAATATCCCAAGCTTGTTCAGCCTGTATTTGGAACAATGACCATTGGTTTGCCTGTGTAAATCCAGGATCATTTGGCGTTAATGTTGGATAATGCAATTCTTTTAATTCAGCATACTGAACAGAATTGTGATCCTTCAATTTTGAAGCAACTTGATCTACGTCATTGATATTCGCTAACTGGATCTGATAAACTCTTTTCAGGTTATCATCCTTTATGTCCGGGTGTAATCTTAACACCTCGACAATATCGAACTCACTGAGATAATCAGAGAATAAGGGATGATTGTTGAAATCAACAACTCGATCATTTGAATTAATGATCTTTGCCGATTGCTTTAATTGAAAAACTACCAATCCATCTTGGTAGTACTTGTAGAGAGTTTGTGAATAGCCAAAACTCCCCAAAAAGATAAATAATGTCAAAAAAGACAGTAATCTTAGTTTCATGAGACTTTGTTTTGTTTGGGTTTTATAAAAAAATGGTGTAGCAGGCGAAGTAACGAGATAAGTACGTCACATCTCGTTCAAGAAGTAAGACATAATTAAATGTGCATTCTTGGATTTTAGCATAGCACTACAATTTTAATTATTTTTTCACACTATGTAAAATTTTAATGCTATGAATTTGTGCGTCTGAGTGTTAATTGACAAATTAGTTCTTTATGAAAGCTTTTCTTAACGAACATTTCAGCGCATTTTAGGTTGTTAATAAGTTATGAGGGAAATACTACTAATTACGTTCTTCGCGGTTTTATCCTCAGTTTTTTATGCTCAAAAGCAAATTGAACTGGATGATTTTTTGCAAAAAGAACATCAGATCGAGAAAAGATCTATGACCGCACTAATAAGTTGGGGAGGATTGAATTTAGCAACTGGAATACCGGGAATGTTAACCACAACAGGAGAATCAAAATATTTTCATCAAATGAATGGTGCCTGGGGTGCTATCAACGCTGGAATTGGACTTTCGGCACTACTCATTAAAAAGAAAACACCAGAAAATAGTTTAGAAGCATTAAACAATAGTCATAGGACGGAGAAAATATTGTACATCAACACCGGCCTAGACGTTGCATATGTCACAGCTGGATTTCTTTTTAAATCTCAAGCAAAAAATAACCCCGAAAACGTGGATCGCTTTCGGGGTTTTGGAAATTCACTTTTACTTCAAGGGGGATTCCTACTTCTTTTCGATATTACTCAACTAGCTGTTCACACCTTACATCGCAAGAATAATGAGAACGTGTTTTCAAATAACTTATCATTGAGCGATACCGGAATAGGATTAAAATACACGTTCAATTAACGGTCTCTTCTATTATTTCCTCCGTTGTTCCCTCCTTCTCTATTTGTCGGTCGAGGTTGAGTTCGTGGAGAGGTTCTTATAGTTCCTCCATTTACAACTCCCGTTCCGATACGGATGATCTGAATTAAATTTCCATCATCATCTCTACGTTGATTATTTTCCTTTTTATCTAGATTTGGTTCATCGTTTTCTTCTCTAACTTCTGGAACTATTGGATCTGGTCTTTCCGTGATTGGCTCTAATCCAACAAAACCGTAATCATAAACTGCGGCGAAAAGATCTTCTTCTTTTACTCCAGCATCACGACAAACTTTTATCGCTTCTTCCAATTCTTCGTCTTCCATATCCGCTAACGTTAAATGCTCAGATGGATAACGCATCTCCTCTGGCAGATCGGTCATTGGATTTGAGAACCTTGAGTTCGTTGAATCCAGAGCAAATTGATCTCCAAAGTCTCTCGAAAGGAAATTAAGGTCTGCAATTTGACGATCTCTATTCCCTTTATCATTTCTACCTTTTCCAAAAATAGCGTCAAAAGACATGTTTAATTCGGCGCGAGTCGTTTCTTCACCAGTTTCACTATCTCTCGCAACAACGTCATCTTCTCTTTCTCCATTGTTATTACCTAAAAGTCCTTCATAAAAATCATTACATCCAGGTACAAATACGAAGAGATCTAAAAGTCTACTGTTCTGAAAAGTCCTTTGTGAGAACTGAAGCTGTTCCCCAGTTGGCCAGTAAACAACATGTCTATTCTTTTGATATCTGATAATACCACCATTCTCCAGGATAATATCTGCTCTTTCGTTTTCAACTGTACGACCATTGATCAACATTGTTTTCGCCCCCATATCAGCAGGCTTATTTTGAGCAAAAATCTCAACTTCATCACCATTAACATTTAAAAACGCCGCTCCGTTAACGGAAATTTTATCGTTATGGCGAACTTGCTGAGTTTGGATCATGAAGTTCTGATTATTCGAAGAGGTAAGTAAATAATCACCGGCAGTTTGGAAATCAAATTTCTCTCCATCAAAAGATTTCATGTGAGGATCTCCATTTGAATTAGCTGAACTCATATCACAATCAGCAGAACGGAGTAATCTCATCCACTCTTCCCAGTAATATGTTGACTGATCCTCAGGTGATGAATTTCTTTCATTTTCTAGATTAGTATTTGCAACACGTTCGATTCGATCTACTCTACCATCATCCATTTTCTGTAATAATTCGAAAGTTGTATTATTTACAGATGCTTGTCGCATTGGTTGCGCGTCATTCATAACGATCGAGGCCATACTTTCATAAAGCCACTCACCTTCGTCTTCATCCCATGCTGTCATGATCTCTTTGATATGATCTGAATCTTGTCGCTCATATTCTATTGAATCAGGTACAGCAATTGCTAATAATTTCGTTGGAAGTGCAAAAACACTACCTAAAATAAGTAAAAGTAAAATCCGTTTCATATCGTGTAATTTTATTGATTTAGCAATTTATTAACAATTATGATACCAAAAAAGCCAGCTACTTAAAAAAGTAACTGGCTTTCACTATTTGAAAATGTGTATTTACTTCACCATAACTTGAGGTGCTGCGTTCATTATTTCTTCTGAAGCATTACTCTCAAAGGTTTGAAAGTTCTTTACAAATGATCTTGCAAGCTCATTAGCTTTTGCATCAAACGCTTGTTTATCTTCCCATGTATTTTTAGGATTCAAAATTTCATCTGGAACATCTGTACACGTTGTAGGCATGTTCAAACCAAATATTTCATCCGTAATGAACTCCTGATTCTCAAGTTCTCCTTTGAGTGCTGCAGTGATCATCGCTCTTGTGTATTTCAACTTGATACGACTACCCGTTCCGTATTCACCGCCAGACCAGCCTGTATTCACAAGCCAAACATTAACGTTTGACTCTTCCATTTTCTGACCAAGCATCTCAGCATACTTTGTTGGGTGAAGAGGTAAGAATGGAGCTCCAAAACAAGCTGAAAAAACAGTTTGTGGCTCAGTAATACCTGCTTCGGTACCTGCAACTTTAGCTGTGTAACCAGAAATGAAATGATACATTGCTTGACCTGGAGTCAATTTAGTGATCGGAGGTAAAACACCAAAAGCATCACATGTTAAGAAGAAAATGTTCTTTGGGTTAGTTCCTCTTGATGGAACCATAATATTGTCAATATGATGGATCGGGTAAGAAACTCTCGTGTTCTGTGTAATGTGATCATCATCATAGTTTGGAGTTGTCGTCCCAGGATGGAACCCAATATTCTCGAGAATTGCACCAAATTTAATGGCTTCATATATCTGTGGCTCTTTCTCAGCAGATAAATTGATCGTCTTCGCGTAACAACCTCCTTCGAAGTTGAAGACACTTCCATTCGGAGCCCAACCATGCTCATCATCACCAATCAATCGTCGATTCTCATCAGATGACAACGTTGTTTTACCTGTTCCTGAAAGTCCGAAGAAGATCGCTGTATCACCATCTTCACCTACATTTGCCGAACAGTGCATTGAAAGCACCTCTTTTTCATGAGGTAACACATAGTTCAATACAGAGAAAATACCTTTCTTGATCTCACCTGTGTATCCTGTACCACCAATAATGATCATCTTTTTTGTAAAGTTGATGATCGCATAGTTCTGCTGTCTTGTACCATCTAATTCAGGATCAGCAAGGAAGTTCGGAGCGCATACGATATGCCACTCAGGGTTAAAGTTTTCGATCTCTTCTTCAGTTGGTCGCAAGAACATGTTGCTCGCGAACATATTAGACCATGGTAATTCTGTAACCACACGGATATTTAGTCTGTAGTCATCATCAGCACATGCATAAGCATCTCTAACGTATACATCACGACCTGTTAAATACGCCTTCATTCTATTGTATAGAGCATCGAATTTATCAGCATCGAATTTTTTGTTGATGTCACCCCACCATACCGTATTTTCAGTATTTGCATCACAAACGATGAATCTGTCTTGAGGAGATCTTCCCGTAAACTTTCCCGTTTCAATTGCGATAGCTCCCGTATCTGTAAGTACACCTTCACCAGTCAAGATCGTATCTTCAACTAGCTCTGCTGGACTTAAGTTCCAGTAAACGTTTCCTAAATTTTCCAGACCAATGTCTGCTTTGAGATTGGTATTAGAACCTCTCTTACCAAATTCGTTCATGATTATTTGTTTTGCTTATGCATTTATTAATTACAAAGTTAACTTATCTCGTTAGGTCGACCTATTTTCAGAAATTGTTTTTTCCACAAAAGCCTCGAATATTGTTGAAATCTTATTCACTTCTATATGTTCTGATATACTTAGCTAGTAATGTGAACCAACCGTATATCATGATCAAACCACCAATTGGTGTGATTGGTCCCAGATACTTGTTGACATCTAGTTCTGCTAATGGTAATAACACAAGAGCAAAAATTGAAGCTGAAAACAATAATGTACCCCAAAGTATAGATCTGTAATGCAATTTAAGACTAAAATCAAAACGCTTTTCAAGAGATGCGATCACGAGCATACCTAGTCCATTATAAAACAAGTAACGTACACCCGTATTGAATGATTCCAGACCATCTTCAGAAACACCAAGCTTTTCAATATAATGAGCAGCCATTGCTCCTAAAATAATGCTGCATAAAATAAATATCAATCCTACAAGGATCAGTTTCTTCCCAATCATTCTTCCATTAAATTTAAAGCATTTTGTAATGCTGCTTCATTCACTTTTTCTCCGCTCATCAGTTTAGCTATTTCTTGAATTCGTTCTTCTTTGCTAAGAACTGACAAGTACGTTTTTGTCTGACCATCTTCATCGGACTTATGAACTCGAATATGCTGTGTTCCTTTACTCGCTACCTGAGGTAAATGAGTTATTGCTATCAACTGCATATTCTGACCCATTTTATCCATATGATTACCGATCTTAGTCGCGACGTCTCCAGACACCCCTGTATCGATCTCATCAAAGATCAAAGTAGGTAGTTCTTGTTCGTTTGATAACAGATATTGAATGATAAGCATTAATCTTGATAGCTCTCCTCCAGAAGCAGACTTATCAATTCGTTTCTTAGCCATACCTTTATTCGGTTGGAAATATAACGTTATATCATCTTTACCAAACTCACTAATTGAAGATGGTAAAACCTCAAATTCGAGTGAAGCATTTGCCAATTTTAATTCAGATAAAAGGGAGATGATCTCATTCTCAATATTCTTAGCAGCTTTTTTTCTCTTTTCAGTAATTCGGTCACCTTCTTTGTTTAGCTCTTTTTCAACTCTTGTAATTTCATCATTTAAAGACAAAATATCTGAATCTATACTTGATGATTGCTCGACATCCTTACTCAATTCCTCAAATAATGAAATAAGCTCTTCCTGAGAATGTTTGCCATGTTTTCTTAAAGCAGAATTGAATGCATCCAACGCGCTGATCAATTCTTCAGTATTCAAATTATTTCCATCCAGTTCTGAGAGATCATCTTCAGCAACAGCACCTATATCGTTTAGTTCGATCAATACTGAATTCACTCTATCAAGTAATTCATTCAACGATTGATCTTTAACAGTAACGTTTTTCTTGATCAAACCAAGCTTTTCAGAAATTCCTCCTTCCCCATTAATGAGCTCCGCAATCATCTGATATCCTCTCTGTATATCTTCAAACTCCTCAACTCTATTGACATCTTGTTCAATATCACTGTAGTTTCTTTCATACAACTTTAGAGCTGACAATTCCTCAAGTTGAAATGCATTAAATTCCTGATTTAACTCGTTCTGAGCCTTTTTCTCCTCAAGTTCTTTCAGTCTCTTTTGAAGAGATCTATATGATCGAAATTTTGATCTAAAAGAATCAACTTGCTCTTTCAAACCTCCAATCGTATCTAAAATATTTCGCTGAAAATCTTGATCTTTCAGTTCTAGTGTATGATGTTGCGAATGAATGTAAACAAGTTGCTCAGAAACCTGTTTGAGTGAACTTAACGGAACAGGGGTGTCATTAACAAAAGCTCTGGATTTACCACTGGAACGAATCTCTCTTCTTATGATCGTTTCCTTATCATAATCGAGATCCAGTGAATTGAACAAGTCCTTTAGTTTATTATCAGGAAGATTGAAAACAGCCTCAACTACAGTTTTCTGTTCCTCATCTCGAATTACTGAATGATCAGCACGTTCTCCCAGAATCAAACGTAAAGCTCCAAGTAAGATCGATTTTCCCGAACCAGTCTCACCAGTGATCACCGTGAAGCCATTTTCCAGATCAATTGTAGCATTTTCGATCAGCGCAAAATTCTTTACGGTCAACTTTTGCAACATTATTCGAGGATTTCCTGATATTTTGATGAATTAGCAGGGTCAAGTCTCTTAAGTAAACTAACCACACTATTTTTCTGTTTTTGCTCAGCATCCTTAAAGATACTTTTCAATTCCTGCAGTTTCGACTGAAGAATGTTCAATACGTTCACAGATCCAGGTCTGGCACTATTTACTGGTTGTAATTTCTGTAGCGCTGCGTAGATCGCATCTCTAGCTTTACCTTGATCCTCATACATTTGATCAAGTCCTTTTCTGTGGTATTGGTACAGACATTCTCTTAACGGTGAGAACAGCTCCTGTAGTTGATTCTCGATCAACCAATACCTGTTTCTTCTACCTTTTTCACTTGCTCTCCAACCAGATCCACCACCACTTTGAGCCAGGGTAACGATGTTTTGTGCCTTAGCAAAATAAGGATCCCCTCCATTTTGAGCATAAGTGTCAGCATCTAAACCAATAATATAATATGCGTAAAATGCCAGTACCGAAGTTAGATTATCAACAAATTGATTTTCCGTAAACTGAAGTCTAGCATTTCTTCTAAAGCTAAAATTCAAGTTATCATCTAAAAAGTTAAAGACCGTTGTATTGTACGTTGTGTTGTAAACCGGACGAGTGGACTGAACTTGCATGTTGGCTTCATAATTACCTGTGCTCGGAATGGCTGTAATAGAGATCTGAATGATACAGTTTATACGTTCCTCAACCTCAAATTCATCTTTGGTCCATGCCGTGTTGTTCATCAATTCAAAAACTGTCTGCTCCAGCTGCTGAAAGATCTCTTTCTCCGTTGTTGTGACATCTAAAGCAGGGTTTGATTGCACAGAAACCTGACAGTTGAGTTCTTGAGCTCTTATGAATGAACCCGATAAAATAATTATTGAAAATAGTAAGAGGGTTCTCATTTAATATGTTCAGTTATATAATTCAAAATATTCGAGGCTGCTTTATCCTTAGATGTTAACTCAAAATTAATCGAATTATTGTTTTTATCCAATAAGGTAATTTTATTTGTATCGTAACCAAAGCCAGCGCCTTCATCTTCAAGCGTATTGACAACGATCAAATCTAGATTTTTTCTTTCAAGCTTTCCTTTGGCGTTATCTAATGCGTTCTGAGTTTCAAGAGCAAAACCAACCAACCACTGATCTTCCCTTTTAGATTTTCCGGCTTCGAATAAAATATCAGGATTCTTAATGAGCTCAATGATCATCTTATCATCAGACTTTTTGATCTTCTGATCGGCTTGTTTGGCAGGTCGATAATCTGAAACTGCTGCAGAAAAAATTCCACCAGTGCAACTCGAAAAATGTTCTTTCATGGCCGCTAACATTTCTTCGGCAGACCGAACATCAATTCTCTTAAGATCTTTATGTTCTAACTTACAATTTGTTGGTCCGGTAACGAGAATTACCTCGGCGCCACGATTTAGTGTATTTTCGGCAATGCTGAATCCCATCTTACCCGAGCTATGGTTCCCAATAAACCGAACAGGATCTATTCCCTCGTATGTCGGACCAGCAGTTATAAATATTCGTTCTCCCTTAAGAGATTGAGACTTTTCAAAAAATTCAGTAATATGATCAGCGATCGTTTCAGGTTCTGCCATTCTTCCTTTCCCTTCCAGTCCACTTGCCAGAAAACCACTCTCGGCCGGAATAATCTTTACACCTTGATCACTTAATGTACTTAAATTCTTATCTGTTGTATCGTGAGCATACATATCCAGGTCCATTGCCGGTGCAACCATCACTGGGCATTTCGCTGATAAATAGGTAGCCAAAAGCAGATTGTCACAAAGACCAGTTGCCATTTTCGCAAGGGTATTGGCCGTCAATGGCGCAATAACCATTAGATCTCCCCACGCACCTAGATCTACGTGATTTGTCCACACCCCATCTTCTTTATTCCAAAAGATCTGGTATGCCGGATTATCCGATAATGTTGATACGGTTAATGGTGATATAAAATCAGAAGAGGCAGGAGTTAAGATACACTTAACTTCTGCCCCATTTTTCTTTAAAATTCTTATGAGTGTTGCAACCTTGTAGGCAGCGATGCCTCCGGTTATACCAAGCACGATGCGCTTTCCCTCTAACATGAGTAAAGACTTACTCTTCTAAGCTACGCTGGTATATCTTCTCATTTACAAGCTCATCCAATGCCATAGAAACTGGTTTCGGAAGTCGCTCATAAAAACGAGAAATTTCAATTTGTTCTCTGTTTTCAAAAATCTCCTCAAGATTATCTGTAGATGAAGCGAATTCTTGAAGCTTTTGCGTCAACTCTTCCTTCAACTCTACATTAATCTGATTAGCACGCTTAGAGAGCATAACAATCGATTCATAGATATTCTGTGTATCTTTCTCTAAATCAACTGTATCTCTTGTGATAGTCGTGCGCTCTGCTTTACTGTTCTTAAAGCTCATATTGATCAATAATTAAATATTCAGTAATTCTTTCTCCGCTTTCTCCTTGATATTCTTTGCTTTCTCTAACAAAGAAGATTCTGGATATTGCTTTGCAAAGTTATCATATCTTTTTAATGTTTCCTTAAGATATGTTACTTTTTTCTGTGTAGATTCTGATCTCGAAGACTGATATGCGGCGGATATTTCGTTATAGGCATACTTCTCAGCAACGTATTGCAGCTCAAGTTGAATATCTTCAATATATCGTTCAGACTTTCTTCTCAACTCGTTCTCTGTAAAAAGATCGCTGTATCGTGCATAGATTTCTGTAGCATCTTCCAGTCGCTCCTTCTTTTTCGAAAAAATACTTCGTTTCCCGAGGAAATAGGCATTCTCAAATTCAAGGAATGCAGCCTCTGTTTTGTATTTACTTTGAGGATATTCCTCTAGAAAAGACTTGGCTGAAGCAACTGCTGCTCTGTAATTTTCCATATTTGCATACAACTTAACAGCATCGAATCTCTTCGTCTCCAACTTAAGTCTCAAACGATCCATCGTTCGATTACATGAATCAACCAAAGAACTATTAGGATAACGCTGCACAAACATCTGAAGATCATTTAGTGCAAGCTCAGTTTCTTCCTGGTCGAGTGAGGGAGCAGGGCTGTTTTTAACTGAACAGATCGCTGTCATGAAAAGACATTCTTCAACCTTATCACTAGAAGGATAACGTTGTGTGTATTGATTAAAATAGTATCCCGCCATGTAGTAATCTTCAATCGCGAAATAACTTTTTGCCATTCGGTAATATGCTTTTCTACCTTGCTGTGTATTCGGATACCGCTGGTAGATCTGCTCCAATAATGTCAGTGCTTTCGTGTAAGAACCTTTCTCATACATGCGATCAGCCTCGATCACTTTCATTTCGTAATCATCTCCCTTTACGATCTTCTGATAATCACTACAACTCGTGAATATTGAGAAAAGTAAACTAAATGTAAGAATGGCTTTTAATTTCATCATTGCGGCAAAAGTACAATTTTTATGTGTCCACGAACAACTTTTAGCATAGTTTAAGAATTATAACACGACTTTAAACTTTCATTATTGTCTTTATTCCAACTATTTTTGCGCTTATGGATTTCAAACTCATTTCATCATTCGAACCTACGGGAGATCAGCCAGAAGCAATTAAACAACTTGTTGAAGGAGTTAATGAAGGAGCCCCTCATCAAACTTTACTAGGCGTAACTGGTAGTGGTAAAACATTTACAGTTGCCAATGTGATCAAAGAAGTGGAAAAACCTACTTTAATACTGTCACATAATAAAACCCTTGCGGCCCAGCTTTACAATGAGTTCAAGCAATTTTTTCCCGAAAATGCTGTGGAATATTTTGTTTCTTATTACGACTATTATCAACCAGAAGCATATCTACCCGTAACTGATACTTACATTGAAAAAGATCTGGCAATAAATGATGAAATTGAGAAGCTCAGATTATCAGCGACCTCTGCCCTTCTCTCTGGAAGAAGAGATGTTATCGTCATATCCTCTGTTTCTTGTATCTACGGTATAGGAAACCCTAATGAATTTGAGAAAAGTATTATCCCCGTTGAAGTTGGTCAGACAATCAGCAGAAATAAATTCTTGTTCAAGTTAGTGGAGAACCTCTATTCAAGGGCTGGAGACGAATTCAAAAGAGGAACGTTCAGAGTTAAAGGAGATACGGTCGATATATATTTAGCTTACGCTGATTATGCATTGCGAATTGAATTTTGGGATGACGACATTGAAAGAATTTGCACGATAGACCCTGAAAGCACAGATGTTTTGGATGATTTTGAAGCAATTAATATATATCCTGCTAATATTTTCGTGAGTTCTCCTGAGACTACTCAACAAGCCATTGAAATGATCCAGGAGGATATGATGGTACAAGTTGAAGCATTTAAAAATGAAGGAAAGGTATTCGAAGCCAACCGACTCAAGGAACGTACAGAGTATGATCTTGAGATGATCAGGGAATTAGGATACTGCCAGGGAATCGAAAATTACTCTCGCTATTTCGATAAACGTGCACCTGGAACAAGACCTTTCTGTCTATTGGATTATTTCCCAAATGATTTCATGATGGTCATTGATGAAAGCCACGTTACTATTCCTCAGATCAGAGCAATGTACGGAGGAGACAGAGCGAGAAAAATAAATCTTGTTGACTACGGATTCCGTTTACAGGCAGCTATGGATAATAGGCCTTTAAAATTCGAGGAATTCCAAACATTATTGAATCAAGTTATTTATGTAAGTGCAACTCCTGCAGATTATGAAATAGAGGCATCGGATGGTGTTGTTGTAGAACAGGTAATTCGTCCTACGGGGTTACTTGACCCACAGATCGATGTGCGACCGAGTAAAAATCAGATCGATGATCTTATTGAGGAAATTCAAGTTCGAGTAGAAAAAAATGAGAGAACATTGGTTACTACACTGACCAAACGAATGGCAGAGGAACTCCAAAAGTACCTTGATCGTCTTGGTATACTTTGTCGATACATTCATAGTGAGATCGATACTCTGGAGCGAGTTGAAATTTTGCAACAACTTAGAGCTGGAGTCTTTGATGTGCTGATTGGAGTAAATTTATTAAGAGAAGGTCTTGATCTTCCCGAAGTAAGTTTAGTGGCGATTCTCGATGCGGATAAAGAAGGATTCCTGAGAAATGAAAAGTCATTAGTACAAACAGTTGGTCGAGCAGCAAGAAATGTAGACGGGCGCGTGATAATGTACGCAGATACAGTTACGAAGTCAATGCAAAGGACTATCGACGAGACAAATCGTAGACGAGCTATTCAGATCGCATACAATGAAGAACATGGTATCACTCCTACAGCGTTGAATAAATCCAACGAAAGTGCGTTCCGCTATAAATCTGCTGAAGAGGAAGAAGAAAATGTTCAAATTGCTGCTGATCCGGTTGAGTCATACATGTCAGAAGAGCAACTGGAAAAAAGCATAAAAAAGACCGAGAAAGAAATGAAGAAAGCCGCAAAAGAATTAGATTTCATTGAGGCTGCAAGGTTGAGAGATGAAATGTTCAGATTACAAAAACTACTCGAAGATAAACAGTAGAGCTAGATTTCAACCATAGAACATAAACTAAACATTATATTTATACTGTACTAATAGATAAATTCACTAAAAAAGAATGACTTCGATCTTAAAAAAAATAACGTCAAAGGTTAAAAATAAATTCAAATGGAAACCGAAAACAAAAAATTTAGAGAACTTGGTAACCATAGGAACTCATTATGGTCAATGGACGATTCCAGATAGATTTTTGGATAGAAATTCTGTAGTTTATCTTTTTGGTGCAGGAGAAGATATATCTTTCGACGTTGGCATTGCTCAAAAATACAATTGTAATGTACATATTTTCGACCCAACACCCAGAGCCAAACAACACTTCGACCATTTAAAAAAAGGGATAAAGAACTCCGTTAAGGTTCCGATCAATAATGATGAATTAACAACGTATAACTTAGACAGTGACAAAATAGATCAGATAAAGTTTCATGAAATTGGTGTTTGGAAACAACAGGGTAATCTAAAATTTTATGAACCCAAAAATAGAGAACACGTATCGCATTCAATTGTGAATATTCAGAAAACCAGTAATTATTTTGAAGCCGAGGTCGACAGACTAAGTAATATTCTAAAAACACTAGGTCATAATCATATAGATCTATTGAAGTTAGATATTGAAGGGGCAGAATACGAGGTAGTTAATAGTATGATTGAAGATCAAATAAAACCAAATGTAATTTGTATAGAATATGATGAAGCATATAATCCATTAGATAAAGATTATTTAACCAGAATACGAAAGTCAGTTATTAATTTAGAAGACTACGGCTACAGTATTGTACATGATGATGGATATCACAATTACACCTTCGTTCTTAATGAACACTTCTTTGATAAAGGTTAAATTAATAATTTATTCACTTGCTTGAAAACAACCGATAGGAATCACTAAAATGTAATGAAGTTTGATCTAAAAAAACTATTCTTATGGTTCCTTATCATACTGTTAATTTCAGTTGCAACGGGACTAATCTCGGCATTTTTCCTTGAATCTCTTTCATACGTTACAGATCAAAGGGTAAACAATAATCTTTGGATCTATCTTCTCCCAGTTGGAGGACTGATCATTGGATTGTCTTATTATTTTCTCTCCAAGGGAGTTGAAGGAGGAAATAATCTGCTGATTCAGGAAATGGATCGCCCGAGACGATATATTCACTGGAAAATAATTCCGCTAGTCCTTTTTGGAACAATAGCTACTCACCTATTTGGTGGATCTGCGGGACGAGAGGGAACAGCTGTTCAAATGGGTGGTGCGATCGGTGATCAAATTCAACACTTTTTTAAATGGACAAAAACAAAAAGACATCTGTTGATGAGAATGGGTGTCGCAGGTGGTTTTGCAGGTGTTTTCGGAACTCCTCTTGCCGGAGTAATTTTTGCTATTGAGTTTGCAAGAGATAGAAAGTTCGATCTAAAAACCCTCGTACTTTCAACTTTAGTTGCATTCGGTAGTGACTTCGTTTGTCATTTTGTTGGGGTTGGTCATACGACATACATCGTTCGAGCGATCCCTTCATTCTCTATCGAAAATATTCTCTGGATTTTGTTGATCGGGATCATTTTTGGAGGAGTTGCCTGGATATTTAGCTCAAGTAAACAGGTTTTTCAAAAGTTATTCAATTTAATTCCTCTACCCTATTTGAGACCATTCTTTGGAGGAATCATTCTACTCGGTCTATTTCTATTGTTTGATATTAGTAAGTTTCTAGGGCTTGGTATCCCATCGATCGTAGAGGCTTTCAATTATCCAGTTCATCCGGGAGATGTTTGGATCAAATTGTTACTTACTGCACTTACGCTTGGAGCAGGGTTCAAAGGTGGTGAAGCAACTCCTCTTTTCTTTATGGGAGCTGTTATGGGTAGTACTTTAGCCTTTTTCGTACCATTGCCAGTTAGCTTCATGGCGGGAGCTGGATTCGTAGCTGTATTTGGAGCTGCAACGAACACACCCTTAGCGAGTTCTTTGATGGCTGCAGAGTTATTCGGATTTGAAGGACTACCGCTCTATATTGTTATTTGCTTGATGGCCTATTACCTTTCAGGCAAAACGTCAGTTTATGCCACTCAACAGCCGTTGTTGAGGAAATGGAGTATTCGTGACCTAAAAAGAAAATAAAGAAGTTCCTATCCTTGTAACTTATTAACTTTCTTCACCCACTCTTCTGCAGTTTTATCCACTTTTTCTCGAATGGCTTTGAAGTCTTTTTTGGATTCTGCTTTTTTGATCTGAGCCATGATCTCTTCTTGAAAATCTGCGGCTTCATCAATGAAGTTGTCTGTCTTTTCTCTTTTAGAATCATCATATAGTTGAAGGCTGTAGCACTCCTCAACAACATCATAGATCATACTATTTATCTCTTTCTTTAATTCTCTTACGTTTGCCATATCAAGTTGTTTTGTTTTAAAAATAAGTATTATTTCCTAAATAGCTCGTTTTAAATTATTTGCTACTATTTCTTAAGACAAATTGAGATTTTATTCATTCGATTATTGAAGCTAAATAGCTTATAATGTATTTTTGTTGAATGAAATATGCGATAATTGATCTTGAAACAACTGGGGGCAGCATGAAGACCACGAAGATCACTGAAATCGCAATTTTCATATCCGACGGGGAACGAATTATAGATGAATACAGTTCGCTGGTCAATCCTGAAAAAAGTATACCTCCATTTATCACTCGTTTAACAGGAATCAATGATGAGATGGTCAAAAATGCTCCTAAATTCTATGAAATCGCTAAGGAGGTATTAGAATTCATTGGTGATGCCGTTTTTGTCGCGCACAACGTCGGTTTTGACTACAATGTGCTTAGAACGGAGTACAAATCTTTGGGATTTGACTTCAGGGCTACTCAGCTGTGTACAGTGCGAACTTCTCGGTACGTTATTCCTGGACATAAGTCATACAGTCTTGGGAAGTTAACTGATGACCTTGACATTGTTCTTCACGACAGACACAGAGCGGAAGGTGATGCTCGAGCAACGGCAATCTTGTTTCATCTTTTGTATGAAAAAGATCCTAATAATCTCAAAACATTTTTGCAGCAGGACATTCAACCGAAATCGCTTCACCCTGGTCTTGATATAGAGGTTATCGACGATCTTCCTAAATCAACCGGTGTATACAAATTCTATTCATCCGAAAATGATCTCATATACATAGGAAAGAGTCGAAATATTCAAAGTCGAATCAAACAGCATTTAAAAAATAACAGCTCTAAAAAAGCGATTAAAATGCGCGAAGAGATCGCTGATATAAAGTATGAACTAACAGGTTCTGAAGCAATCGCATTTTTATTGGAATCGAATCTTATCAAGAAATATAAACCCAGATATAACAGGGCTCTTAGAAAAGATAAATTCCCTTTTGGATTATACTCTTATGAAGACGGTAAAGGATACATAAACCTCACTATTGATCATGTTCAACGGAAGAACACTCCTCCGCATACTACATTCTCATCGAAGAGAGAGGGAACTCGATTTTTAAATTATGCTTTTGAAAATTATGATCTCTGTCAAAAATTACTCGGACTCTATCCTACAAAAGGCGCATGTTTTCAATATCATACAAAGCAATGTCAAGGTGCTTGCATTGGTGAAGAATCAGCTGAATCGTACAATGATAGAGTTAGCGACTTACTCAACTCTTTAGATTTTGAAACGGATAGTTTCTTTTTGGTGGATCAAGGAAGAAAGAAGGATGAGTTAAGTCTGATTCTTGTCGAAAGAGGAACTTACAGAGGTTTTGGATATCTACCGAAGCAACTAAATGATGGTTCGATAGATACCTGGAAAGAAATGATCACCTACTACAATGAAGCTAAAGATGACAGAATGATCATACAGCGAATGCTTCGAATGAATAAGTATAAAGAATTAAGAGAATTCTGATCTAGTTGGTCTAATTTCTCTCAAATCGTTTTTTCTCAACCCTTCTGTAAATCCAGGAAGAAATCATGATCGCTACAATAAAAATGAGAAATAAAATCATGTGTTGCTGTTCTATATATATTACGCTAAAACAACGAACACAGTTGGAGAAATTATCGACTAAAATCTGAATCTCGCAAATCCAAATGCAGCGGACAAACTATTTGCATCATCCAGGAAGAATGATAACATATCTCGAGATGAAACTCCCACTTCATATTTACCTCCTCCAATGATGAAATTAACTCCAACTGGAATACTGTGAGCATATACTCCGCCTCCGAAATACCCTGCACTTAACTGAAGCCACTTTACTGGACGTACATCTCCACCTACAGAAAGAACAGCGTTTTGAAGACTTCCGGGGTTGTCTTTATTGAAAGGCGCAACGACATCTACTCCAACATGAACGATATCATTAAAATTGATACTACCTCCTAGTCTAAAGTTTGCTGCGTTGTTTACTACGATCTCTTCTTCTCCAACAAGGTTCAGTAAACCACCATCTTCAGCCAATTGATTCATCGTCTCAGGAATATTAGCATCTTCGAGACCAGCTAAAGAAACACTTTCAACCAACGTATCCCGTACAGAATATACATTTCTAGTATACTTAACGCTACCAATATTATTGACAGCCGCCGCTAATCGGATCTTATCTAGCAAAATTACACTTGCCGAAAGATCAACTCCATATCCACTACCTACTGATTCAGGAAGTGCACCACTATTTGACATATTATTCATGCCTGTTCCGTAGTTGATATCAAAGAATGGAGAAATTGCCGAATTTACTTGAATACCGTCATCTCCAGACTGCATATCAAACATCGCCATTGACTGAATGTATCGCCCTCCTACTCCAGCATATAAAGCAAATGTACTATCTTGTCCAAATAGCTTTCTTCCATAACCAAAATTATAGTAGCGATTCCATACAAATTTGATGCGTGACCCATTTGTAATATCACTCAAAAGGTCTGGATTGTTAGCCGTTCCACGAATAACTGAATTCAGTGTGTCCTGAGATAAACTTGGATCATTTGCGATCGTAGAAGTGTCTCCATTCATAGCTATTGTTAATGAGTCAAAATAACCAGAAAGTCTTCCTCTGAAAATAAGATCCGATGTTTGTGAGTTGATCTGTGAGTACCAGTTGTAGTTTTCTGAGATCGAAACGGCTATTCCTCCAAACTTCTCATCCTGAAAAGAAGCACCAAACCAATTGTAGTTCGCATTAATTGAAATTCCAGCTTCAGCATAATCCTTCGCTGCATCAATTTGTTGTTGTACGTCAAAAGGCTCATCATTATTACCTCGTACTTCATTCATTATTGCCTGATACGCATTCTGCAGTCGCTCTTTGTTTAACGCTGGACTTTGAATTCCAAGGTGAAGTTCAGATGTACCCATCGTAAAACGAGTATTACCAAATCCAGTTCCCCATCCTAGTGCAGAATTGTTGATCCCTAAACATTGATAATCTGTTAAAAATGTAGTTGCTACACCTTTACCCACAGCAGTATATGCTGAGTTCTGAGTCTGTCCAAATAAAAAAGTACCTAAAAATAGTGTACTCGCAACAAGTAATAATGCCTTCATAAATTTTAATTTTCGAGATCGAATCGATGAACGAGAACGAGTTTCTCATCCAATCTTAACACTTCAAAATATTCCACCCAACCATCATTGGTGATCAATTTCAGTAAGTTCTTTTTTTCAATAAAAAGCCAACGCTTAGACGGTTTAGATTTACTATTGAATCCGTTACTACAACCTGTCGTGAAAATAAAATCTACACTCCCTGTTTCGCGGAAAGACCAATTGTGCTCAGAACAATCTTGATCTCTGCAGTTCGGAGTTGGATGTTGAAACTCTAAAGTATCAGCAGTTTCATCAATATCGACTGCACCACATGTTCTCCAAGCACCTATGAAATCTTCCTTTGTGATCGACAACGTATCATTTTGTGCCGTAGTAAAAAATAAGACTGACAAGAAAATTAGTGTGATCGTTGACTTCATAATAGTAAATATAGTGTTTATTCTCCTTTTTTCTGAATAACGTCAAAATTGAAGTGTTCGTTGGACGGATATACCTTGAGTGAGAACTCACCTTCTTCCAGTACTCCATAGGTCTTATACTTGATCCAATCACCAAGATTGTAATACTGGCTTGAAGAATCCAACTGAATATTGAGTGGCAGATGACGATGACCGAAGATAAAAAGATCAATATGTTCTTTTTGATTTCGCTCCTTGGCATAATGAACTAACCATTCATTTTCCTCTCCTAGAAATTTTTCGTCTGACGAACCTGTAGCAGCGCGACTCTTTTGTGATGAGAAATTCGCTACAGCAATACCAAAATTTGGGTGAAGACGAGCGAAGCACCATTGAAAGAACTTATTTGAAAATACTCGTTTTATGAATTTATAGCCTTTATCTCCCGGACCTAAACCATCTCCATGTCCAATAACTATTTTTTTACCCTGAGCCTCAATTGTTATTGGTTCTCGATTTATTTTAACACCAAGTTCTTTTTCAAAGTAATCAAACATCCACATGTCGTGATTGCCAGTAAAGAAATGAATTGGAATACCACTATCTGAAAGCTCTGCTATTTTCCCTTGTATTCTAACAAAACCCTTAGGAATAGCCCTCTTATACTCGAACCAAAAATCAAAAATATCACCAACAAGGTAGATCTCCTTGGCTTTGTTCTTTATCTCATCTAACCATTGTACGATCAGATCCTCCCTCTTTCTGCTCTCAGCTTCATTTGGGGCTCCTAAATGAAAATCAGAAGCAAAATATATGTTCTTGCCAGAAGGATTCATAATGGTTTAATAGCCGTAGATCTCATGGAGTTTTTCTTCCAGTGCCGCACCTCTTAGTTTTGTGCCGATCACTTTACCTTCTTCATCAATCAAAACCGTGTAAGGAATAGAAGAAACATTATATTTTTTAGCCGCTCTTGATCTCCAATATTGAAGGTCAGAAACATGACCGTCCCAGATCAAACCATCCTGCTCGATCGCTGCGACCCATTTTGATTTCGATTTATCCAATGAAACCGAGAAAACCTCAAACCCATCCTTATTGTACTTCTCATATAATTTCACAACATTCGGATTCTCTCTTCTACATGGTCCACACCATGATGCCCAAAAATCAAGTAACACAACTTTTCCCTTGTAGTCTGAAAGTCGCAACGTATCTCCTTCTGGATTAGGTAGCATAATATCTTTAGCTTCACTTCCCTCAGCTACCGGCAATGTCGCTTTAAGTTTTTCCTTGTTCTTATTGTATTCTTCAACAATTCGCTTTACCGTTGGACTATCACCAAATCCTTTTTCTAATCCCTTGACTGTTTTCTCATAAAGTGGAAATTCATTTTGAATATTAAACGTTGGAAGCACGGCGATCAAAGCAGGTGAATTTGCATTTCTACCCATAAATCGTTGACGCTCCCCTTTAAAGGATTGGTAAGTCGACTGAAATGCTTTTTGAATCTCTCTTTTCTTATCTTGATTTGCTCTCAAATAAGCGTTGGCAGAATCCAGTTTTTGTTTGTATTGGAAATTATAACGCAAGAACTTGTTCATCTCTGTAGACTCCTCTGACCCCACAATATTTGATTCAAAGAAAAAGTTCTTACCATTTCCATATAGTTTGATCGTTTTCTCTTCATCAAAGATCAAGTTCAACTTTTGTCCATCTGAAAGTTGGATCACATAATAGTCCTTTGCTGATAATTCTATTTCTTTAGAAAACTTACCTTTTTTGTTAAGCTTTATTGTTGTGATCTCTTTGTCATTGTTATCACCAAGATTCTGAATCACCTTAACCTCATCTGAAGGAGCATTAAAGATCTGTCCTTCCAGGTTAACGGTAAAACTCTCCTGAGCTAAACTAACAATTGAAAATAATGCTGTAGTAATTAATGTAAGGTATGTTCGTATCATAAAATGATTTTATTTTCCGAAGATCTCTTTCAATTTTTGTTCCAAAGCTGCTCCACGTAATTTAGTTGCAATGATCTTACCTTCCGGATCGATCAAAACAGTGTGAGGAATCCCTTTGATCTGGTATTTACTCACGACTTCAGAATCCCAATATTTCAGATCACTCACATGATTATCCCAGATCAATCCATCCGCCTTGATCGCTCTGATCCATTTCTCTTTGTCCTTATCCAATGAAACACTAAAGATGTCAAAGTTTTCTGATCTATATTTTTGATAGAGTCTCACTACATTAGGATTCTCTCTTCTACATGGTCCACACCATGATGCCCAGAAGTCGATCAAAACATATTTTCCTTGCAGATCAGACAGTTTCATAACCTTCCCCTGAGGGTTTTCCAGGGCAATTTCAGGAGCTTCGTTGTTTTCTTTGAACTTTTTGAACTCGTTGTAGTCATTTTCGATCTGAGCAACTTGTTTCCCCACCTGAACCGTCATTGGGTGTTCAGGATACTCTTTCTCGTATGCTTTGTGCATGGCCTGAAGCGCTTCCAACTGAGCAATATCGTAGTTCTCATACCCCATCATTGGCACAAGATTCGTCATCAAAAGAATATTTGCCGGATTCGCTGGATTCTCTTTCATATAATCCATAGTAAACTCGTCCATTGGCTTCTTTTTATCCATGACCATCTTCATCAATTCCTTTTGCTGATACTGACGAGGATTCGTTATTGACTTTTGCCATTCAACAAACTTGTTCATTTCATCCATGTATCGATTTAAAGGCTCGGACCAGGAAGTTGCAGCATATCTTACAGATTGATTGTAATTATTAAAATCCATCGTCATGTATACTGAATCCTCAGGAACTAATGTCATAGGAACTACTCGAGGTTCCGCACCTTGAGGAATCTTTTCTTCAATGCGTAACTGATAAACACCCATATCTTCGATTGCTCCCTCGAGATTGAAGTTACCTTCAGCATCAGAATTTCCTTTTGCAATGACTATCGCTCCTCGATCTGTATTTGCTTCAACGATCAATGGCACGTGTTGACCATTTTTTATCTTACCAGCTACGATCACATTTGGCTCCAGATTAGGATCTTTCACGAATCGCCCACTAGTATTCTCAGTTGAATCAACTTTTTGCTCTACAGGTTGATCCTTCTCACTAGTTCTCTCAACTCCTTTGTCATCACCACAACTTGTTATAATGAATAGTGATAGCAATAAATAAGAATATGTTTTTATCATTATTCTTCTAATTTCTGTCTAATTAACTTATTCGCGGCTTTTGGATCTGCTTTACCTCCAGAGGCTTTCATAACTTGCCCCATAAAAAATCCAACCAATTGTTTTTCTCCACCTTTGTAACGTTCAACTTCTCCAGGATGTTGCTTTATTACTTCTTCAATCACAGATACAATTGAATCTTCATCGGTATCTTGAATCAAGTTACCTTCTTCTGCAATAGCTTTCGGCGCTTTGTTGTTATCCTCAAGCATAACAGGAAATATTTTCTGAGAAGCTACAGAATTGGAGACGAGCCCTTCATCGATAATAGCTATTAAAGCTGCCAAACGTTCTGGTTGAATTGGAAATTCTTCAATTGTCTTTCCTTGCTGATTCAAATAAGATCTTACTTCACCACTCATCCAGTTTGCCGCTCCTTTGTAATTAGAAGTATGCTTGATCAACTCTTCAAAATAAAGTGCCATAGGTTTGGATGCGATCAAGTTGGAAGCATCATAATCCGATAGATTAAGTTCCTTCGTGTACTTTTCATACAATGCATTCGGAAGTACAGGCATATCAGTCTTCACAGCATTCACCTGCTCTTTACTTACGTGTAAAGGCTGAAGGTCAGGTTCTGGAAAATATCGATAATCATTTGCTGCTTCTTTTGTTCTCATTGAGATCGTTCTCATGTTCACAGCATCAAAAGATCGAGTTTCTTGTGCGATCTCCTCTCCTTTTTCCACCATCTCAATTTGTCGATCAATTTCAAAGTTGATCGCACGCTGCACATTTCGGATAGAGTTCATGTTCTTAACCTCTACTTTTGTTCCGAATTCTGACGCTCCTTTTTTTCTAACAGAAACGTTGGCATCACAACGTAAAGAACCTTCTTCCATGTTTCCATCACAGATCTCCAGGTATCGAACAAGCTGTCTGATCTCGGTTAGATAAGCATACGCTTCGTCTCCAGAGCACATGTCAGGTTCAGTAACAATTTCAAGCAACGGAGTTCCCGCTCTGTTCAGGTCAACCAACGAATCATAAACGTCAACATCGTGAATACTTTTACCAGAATCTTCTTCCATATGGATGCGAGTAATACCAATATGTTTTACACCATCCTTCATTTTAAGATCAATGTGACCATTCGTACAGATAGGGGTCTTATCCTGTGTTATCTGATAACCTTTAGGTAAATCAGGGTAGAAATAGTTCTTTCTGGCGAAATGCTGATATTCTGCTATTTCACAATTCAGTGCTAAACCTAGTTTGATCGCATATTCTATCGTCTTCTTATTCATCCTTGGCAATGTACCCGGATGACCTAAAGAAATAGCACTAATATTAGTATTTGGGCGTGAACCATACTCATTGATGTCATTCGAGTATGCCTTACTCTTCGTCAGCATCTGAGCGTGAACTTCCAGTCCGATCACCGCCTCATAGTCTTCTCGTACTTTTGAAATATCCATTGTTTCCTTTACCTCCATTCTTAAACGCGAGCAATTAATTCTTTAATGATCTTAGTCATTTTAGGTTCTTGTCGATTTGCCACTTCAATAACATCCTGTACACTAACCTTTTGAATCTTTCCTTCAACTCCAAGATCTGTAATGATCGAAACGGCAAAACATGGGATTTCCATATGACGGGCCACGATGATCTCTGGGACTGTAGACATACCAACCGCATCAGCTCCTAGAATATTTATCATCTTATATTCTGCTGGAGTCTCTAGTGTTGGACCAGTTAGTCCGGCATAAATACCTTTTGCTACTCTGATATTATTTTCTTTGGCAACTGTCTCAGCAATAGCGATCATATCTACATCATATGCATCACTCATATCTGGGAATCGAGGACCTAGGTCATCAATATTTTTACCGATCAAAGGATTACCCGGAAATAGGTTAATATGATCTTTCAAGATCATGATCTCACCAATTTCATAATCAGGATTAACTCCACCTGAAGCATTACTTACAACCAAACGCTTGATTCCAAGCATTTTCATTACTCTTACAGGAAAGGTAACTTCTTCCAGACTGTAACCTTCATAAAAATGAAATCGTCCTTGCATAGCCATAACATGCTTCCCTCCTAATTCACCGAATATTAATTTTCCACTATGACTCTCTACAGTTGACACCGGGAAGTTCGGAATATTCTCATAAGAGATCGTATCTATAATATTGATCTCGTTCACAAGTCCACCTAATCCGGTACCCAGGATAATTCCCAGTTCTGGCTTAACTTCAGTTTTACCTTGTAAATACGTTACAGCTTCATTTATCTTTTCTAACATGTTCTTCTATTTTCTTCAAAAACTCTTCTTCTCTGTCTATGGATATGGTAATATCTTGATAAAACCATGGGTATTTCTTCACTTGAGATTCATGAACAGAGTTCTTCAAACGAATGTAGTCTTTTGATGTCGTAACAATACATTTGTTTTGCTCTGCAAATGTATCAAATAAATTGTGAATTCTCTTTATATCATCACCAGTGAAATCGTGGTGATCTTTGAAAGAAAGCGTGTCTACTTTCGCTATCTTAGAAAGATGGATTTCCAAAGGTTTTGGATTTGCAATTCCTGTAACAAGTAAAATTCGCTCAGGCAAATCAAATTCAGCCTTACTTCCAAATGAAACAAACTGTCCATAAACGATACTGGAAAAAAACACTTCAGTTGAATTTCCAACGTTTAGCTTTTGAGTGATTATGTCCTTTTTTTCTCCTGATAAATCTTCAGGACATTTGGTCACAACTACAATATCGGCTCTTTTGCGACCTGAACTAAATTCTCTTAGGTCTCCAGTTGGGAGAACAAAATCTTCGTAATAAGGATTACTGTAATCAGTAAGCAGAATATTAAGGTCTCGAAGAATGTATCTGTGCTGATAGGCATCATCAAGAATAATGGAATCTAAATTAGGGTGTTGTAAAAGCAATCTTTCTGCTCCTTCCACTCTTTTTTCGCAAACTGCTACTTCGACATCATCTTTGAATCGATCCTTGTAGAAAAGTGCTTCATCCCCTACAGTTTGTGCTTTTGAGTTCACATTCACCTTGACGAATCCTTTTGATGTTCGTCCATAACCTCTTGACAACACTGCTACATTAAATTTACTCTTTAATTGATCAGCGATCCATTGAACATGAGGTGATTTACCTGTTCCTCCAACAGATAAGTTTCCTACAGAAATAACCTTGGTGTCAACCTGAGTTATCTTCTTTATTCCAACGTCGAAAAGCTTGTTTCTAATCCATAATATCATCCCATAGATTATAGAAAAGGGAAAAAGTATGTAACGGATTAGTTGCATTGAATTCAAAAATAGAGAAATACCTAGTACGATACTATGATAAAGTTAAAATTATGTTTTTGGCAATTCATTATTTTTGGATGTGAATTTAGAGAATAAAAACCATGTCGATAGTGTTACGTAGATCGAATAAAGATGATCTTAAAGAAATTTGGAGGATCATTCAAGCTGCTATTGCTAGAAGAAAAGCAGATGGAAGTAATCAATGGCAAGACGGTTATCCAAATCCTGAAATTCTAGAGAAGGATATGGAGAAAGGTGAAGGATTTGTTTTATGCGACAGTAATTCGATCATTGGTTATGCAGCTGTCATGATCAACGATGAGCCTCAATACGATGACATTGATGGTGCCTGGCTTACAAATGGAGATTTTGTTGTCTACCATAGAGTAGCAATCGCTCCTGAATATCTTGGTCAAGGATATGCAAAAAAGCTGATCGAAGCAATTCATGATTATGCTTTAGAAAATGAGATAAAAAGTGTTAAGGCTGATACCAATTTTGATAATCCCGCTATGATGCACTTGTTCGAAAAACTGGCTTATAAATATTGTGGAGGCGTTTTGATCAACGGAAGTCCGAGAAGAGCTTATGAAAAGGTACTCGACTAAACCCGAACTCCAATCACACAAACATCGTCGACTTGTTCGTAGTCATTTTTCCACTCTTCAAAGTATTCATTAATTCGTTGATGCTGCTGTGAGATATTGAGGTCTTGAATATCGAAAAGTAATCTTCTGAAGTTTGCAGTTTTCATTTTCTTCCCTTTCGTTCCACCAAACTGGTCGGCATATCCATCTGAAAATGTATATAAAGTGTCTCCGCTTTCTAGCTCAAAACTTTGAGAAACGAACTTCTCAGTTCTTTCCGTATACCCGATTGCTTGTTTTGTCGCTTTTATCTCTACTCCATTTCCTTCTTTAAACTTTACAGCTTCATCTGGCCAATTTTCACGTTCCTTGTTTATAATCCAAACCGGATTGTGCGCACCCGAAAAGATCAGTCTTTTTATTTGATCATCTTCATATTCCAAACAACATAATGCGATATCCATTCCATCCCGAATTCGTTCTTCACTCTGAACAAAGTTTTCCTCAACGATCTCATTCAACTTATCCAGGATCTCTCCCGGATCCCTTAGTTCGAACTCCTGTATACATCTTTTAAGCCCATTCGCGCCTACTATACTAACCATTGCTCCGGGAACACCATGGCCTGTGCAGTCAGCAGCAGCATAATAAATCCTTTTTGTCTTTGAACTTTCTACAACGTCCATAAAGTAAAAATCACCTGCGACTATATCTTTTGGCTTGTAAAAAATAAAACTATCCAGTAAAAAACTCTTTACGAGCTTTTGAGAAGGTAGTATAGCATCCTGTAATCTTTTTGCATAAGTGATCGAATCTAAAATCTCCTTATTCTTATGCTCAACCTCTTGTTTTTGAGCTGCTATAATGCGGTTTGCCTTTTTTCTTCTTTTATTAACAACAAATAATCCAGCGATAAATAATACAGCAACACTCAAGATCACAATTAACAGATATTGCTGAGATCGGGTTTGTTTTAGCTCTGCATCTTTTAATTTTGCTTCTTTGCTGGCTACTTCTGACTCCATATTTAGTAATTCGATCTCCTGCTCCTTTTTTTCAACTTCGAATTCCATTCTTGCACTCATGGTAGCCATAGTTTTCTCTTTGTTGAACATTTCCCTTCGAAGATCTATTTCTTTTTCAAAATGAAAAGCAGATAAATCGTTCTTACCAATTGACCTGTATGCTCTAGCCAAGGCAGCATGACTCATCATTATACGTTTGGTTGCATTAGAAATTTCAGCATTCTTCAGGGCTTCTTTCAAATATGGAATTGCATCATCATAACTTTTGAGTTTTATCAGTGTTTTACCTATTCCCAACAATGTATAAGTCATTTCATCAATTTCCTTTTCATTCTTTTTTCGATGATCATGACTTTCTTTGAAGGCCTTCAATGCCTTTTCATAATATTGTTCTGAAACTACATCGTCATTAACTTGCTCTGCTTTTACTGTGTATATCTCACCTAACCAATACTTGTAGTAATTGATCAATTCAGGTTCATCCTTGTGATAGGTATCAATGATATATCTTATTGAATCATAATAGATTTCAGCAGTATCAGGTTTTTCTAACTCCACGTAGTTCCTGGTAAGATTGGAAAAGTTCATATAAGCTTTACCGATTTGATCGGTCTCTCGATAAATCTTTAGAGCTTGCTTTAGCGCCATATTAGAGGCTTCATAATCGCCTAAATAAGAGTAAGCTATTGACATATTATTATACATCACCGCAACAGCTTCGGGTCGTTTTCTCTCTTCAAAAAAACGGATTGCTTTTAATTGTGCATCAATGGTTAAATCATAGCGAGCGATTCGACTATATGATCTACTGAGATAGTACAATATGTTTCCATAATATATTGTATCATTGTATGCAACAGAAAGATCAAATGCCTTATTCGAATAATCTAGTGACTTCTGATATTCTGTTTCAAAAAAGTACACTTCTCCATAAGTGTATAATGCGTAGATCTGATCTATTGTATCTCCAACCTTTTTTGCAAGAGAATCAAACTTTCGATTAAAATAAAGAGATGAATCATTGTTTTGGTAGACATAATGTCTTGCAAGATGCATTGCAGACTTCATTTTAACGGTATCTTCTTTCGTTTCATCAAAGACCTGTCTCAAACTATCAACCTGACCAGTTAATCGGATTATAGGTATAAAGAGCAAGAAGATAATAATCGTAATTCTCCACATTTAAACAATATTAGTAAAAAGAACTAACTTTTTGATATTCAATTGGTATAACTTACTTTTGATGTAATCTATTACACTATTCACATATGACTTCGATAATATTGAATTTCCGTTATTTACTCTCAGCCATTTTGATTCTGTTTTCTTTTCAAATTGGGGCTACCCACCTTGTAGCTGGCTCAATCAATTATAAACATATACAGGGTAATAGTTACGAGATCAGATCAACATTATATCGCGACTGCTCTAGTGTACCTGCTCCGTCTTCAATTATAATTGATGCTGTATCCGCGTGCGGATCACTTATGGTGGAGTTAGATTCTGTTGATATGGATACAACTGTTTATTGTACAGGTTTACCGAATTATTGTAATGGTGGAACACTTCCAGGAATTGAGTGGATTTTATATGTTGATACAGTAGAACTTACTCCCTGCTCGGATTGGACCTTTAACTATAGTATATGTTGTAGAGCGATTTCGCAGAATATTCAGAATAGTATATCTGAAGGATTCTATTTAGAGTCAACTTTAGACAATAGCAACCAGTCAAACTCAAGTCCTGTATTTAATCAAAGTTTGAATTTAGTAGCAGAAATAAACAACCCATTTTGTGTCAACAATAATGCTTTTGATGCTGATGGTGATTCATTAGCATATTCTTTAATCAACCCCATTGGGTTAAATGGAAATAACGTTGTTTTCGAAACAGGTTTCAATACTAGTAATCCAACTGGGGTTGGATCGAACTTTACGTTTAACCAGAACTCTGGAAACTTATGTCTTACGCCGAACTCTCTTGGGAATTTCGTCATAGCCATTCGCGTTGATGAATACAGAAATAATACACTTATTGGTTCAACAATTAGAGATTTTCAAATCAGTGTGGTAAGCGGAGTCGCAATATCTACTCAAGACATCATCGGTAGTGTTACCGATAGTAATGGTAATCCTGTAGCCGGTGTAGATGTTGAGCTTTTCGAATATGGAATTTCCCTTGGCAGTTTGAACTTGGCAGCTACACAAACTACAAATTTAATGGGAGAATTTGCTTTTGTTGGACAAGATGTCAAACAATACTTAGTTAGATCGCAACCTTCTCAAGGATACTTACCAACCTATCATGAATCAACGGCATATTGGCAATATGCTCAAGTTATATACCAAATGTGCGATGCACAAACAGTTGAGAATATTCAACTTGTGGACATAAACAATCCTCTTGGAACAGGTGTAATAGCAGGCTACTTGAATGGATCCGGTATAGTAAAATCAGAAGATCCCATTGAAAATGTAAATATCCTCTTATATGATTTGGATTCAGACGTACTCATCACTAATAGTATTACAGACCAAAATGGATACTACCATTTAGAAAATATACAACCCGGATCGTATTATATTCTTGTTGATAAGGAAGGTCTAAGTATGATTTCCACTCACTTCATTGAAATACAAGAAGGACAAATTATAGAAAACGCGAATTTTTATGCTGATGAAAATGGGATTTCAACAGATGGAAATTATCAAACTCAGGGCTTCTTAAATCTGTCTCAAACTACACCAGAAATGAACTTTCAAATATTTCCAAATCCAGGATCTAATTTTTTAAGTATCCACTCCAATACGAACGAGTCTTATGATGTTCTAATATACAATTCTGTAGGAAGTAAAGTAATTGAAGTTGAGAACCAAAAAGGTAGTTTACTTCTTGAAACAGAAAAATTACCAAATGGAGTTTACTACGTTCTTGTGTCAAGTTCAGAAACTCAAAAAAACCTTAAGTGGGTAAAAAACTAAAAGTGATCTATATGAATGGTAAAGCCATTAATAGTTGAAAAGCATCCATACGATTTGAGAATCTACTATCGTTTAAGGATCATCTAGTCTAAACCCGAACTCCAATAACACAGACATCATCGACTTGTTCGTAGTTATTTTTCCATTCTTCGAAGTTCTTACGAATAAGTTGTTCTTGATCCTGCATTGACTTTTCATTTATTTCAACTAAGAACCTTCTGAACACTGCAGATTTCATTTTCTTACCTCTGTCGCCACCGAATTGATCTGCATATCCATCAGAAAATAAATAGATCTTATCTCCTTCGACTAGTTCTATCGAGGTAGTGCGATAAAATACCTTTTTTTCTTTATACCCAACTGCATGTTTATCTGGAGATAGCATTACTCCGTCACCCTCTCTAAAAACTTTGGTATTTTCTGGCCAAGTAGCTCGATTCGGATTTATTATCCAGGCTGGGTTATGAGCTCCAGCGAAATGAAGTTGCTTTGCAGAGCCTTTTAATTCGATACAACATAGCGCGATATCCATTCCATCCCTTATCTTCTCTTTTGAAGAGGTAAAATTTTCAGCAACTATAGAACTCAACTCTGTCAGTATTTCACCAGGATCCCTAAGTTTCAATTCGCGAATGCATCTCTTTAGTCCATTTGCTCCTACAATACTGAGCATAGCTCCAGGAACCCCATGACCGGTACAATCAACTGCTGCAAAATATACTTTCGAAGTACTATCGTCTTCTACTTTTTCCAGAAAATAGAAGTCACCCGCTACAATATCCTTTGGTTTGTAAAAGATAAAACTGTTAGGGAAATTTCGTTTAAACTCATCTATTTCAGGCATAATAGCTTGCTGTAAACGTTGTGAATACTGGATTGAATCAATGATCTCTTGCTGTTTCTCTTCAATTTCATTCTTTTGCTTGCTTATCACCTGATTCGCTCTTGATTTGGTACGGTTTGCTTTGTAAAGAATGAATACAAATATCAATGCGAACGCACCTCCACCAAAACCCACTATACTGATTAGTTTCTGAGAAGAAAGTTCCGCCTGAAATTCCGCCTCTTTCTTCTCGGCAAGGAGAGCTCTCCGTTCTTCATCTTCAGCATGCTGTATTGAATCAATTTGAGCTTTTTGTTTCATTCTTAGCCTCAATTCTAGATTTGCTGTTTCATTGAGTTGTGATTGATCATGCACAGAATCTTTATAAGCTAGAGATCTTTTCAAAAATTTGTATGCTTTTTGAGACTCTCCTATCTCATGTAAATAAGTTGAATATTCATAATTGAGCATCTGTTTTACACTATTCTCGAAATTCAAATCATTATATCTGTCAAAAATCTCATTAAGTAATCTACCAGCTTCGGAAATCTTATTTTGTGACAAATAGAAACTAGCTAATTCACCTTTCTCAGCATAAACCTTATTCTCGAACCCTGTAGAGTCATAAAAAGAAATACTTCTGCTTAGGTGAAACAACTGTTTGTCAACGTCGTTTACTTTTTTATATGTCTCGAATAAATTATGGTTGATATCTCCAGCATCTAGATATTGTTTTTCAGCTATCGCAACTTTTTCTGCACGCTTCAGCATCATTAAACTTTCTTCTAAAAGACCTTGTTTTCGTGCTATCATCCCAAGAACATTCAGTGGTTTAATCAACGACGAACTATCAGCATTGTATTTTCTATAGTTTTCTAGTGATAAAGTCAAATAATCCTGCGCTTTGTCAAGCATATCAATCGAGTTATAGAGCATACCTATATTAGAGTATAGCCTTCCTAGCTCGCTTTCCGCAGACAATTTCCCAAATTCTACAGCATCCAGATACCTTGATAATGCATTTGCATAATCACCTTCAATATACCTTAACGCTCCAGCATTCATCGTTAGTTTAAAACTCATCAGCGTATCTTCATTCAATAATGAATAATGTGCAGCACTATCAAAATACTCTCCTGCTCGATGATAATTACTTGAATAATAAAACTTCCTACCTAGTTTCCCATAATACAATGAAGAGGCATAAAAATTCTCTCCTTTTCCTGAACGAATTTTTAATGAGTCAAGAAGTTGATTGATCAATTCATCGTTTTCACTATCTGAGAAAGAGATTGTATCTAGTCGGCTACCATAACTGTATGCAATACTATCTATTTTCTTTTGTGCATTTGCACTTACGAAAGGGAGGGTCAGTAGTATAAGTAGTAATAGGTTCTTCATTATTCGGATAGCTTACAAGACCATTTATCGAAAATACACAAAATTGTTCAAATTATTCGAATTCAGTGAATTCAGCAATTAACCAAATGCACTAACACTAATTAGAATTGCACAACATAAAAGGAGAATCAATTAATATTTAATATCTTTAAAAAGAACCAATCATAAAAACTATGAAAATCAATAGATCAAACTTTCGACTTTTATTAATCGCAACTGGATCAATCATCTTAGCCTCTTGCGGATCAGAATCAAAAAATGATGAGATCAAAGATGATAAGAAAGAAGAGCCTAAAATGGAGGAAAAAGTAAACTCTGATGGTAAACCTCTCTTTCCACTTGTCAATGCCGCTGGATCCGATTCAGTTGATGCGGAAGGCAACATTGTTTATGGAACTGCAGATCAACTCGATTTTGGAGTCAATGATGAAGTAGTGCCGCAGGTCGATAGTGTTTCAGGTAGAGAATATACATTAGGTCCAAGACCTGTAAACCCACTTCCGAATGTATATGGTGATGATTCTATAGGCGCTGATGGCAACTTTGTTTACCCAGCCCGAGATACCAATTGGATTTCTGAATAATTAATCTACATTATTTAAATAAAAATCTGAGGCTGGTTAATTTCTAAACGACTCCAAAATATTCGTGATATCTTACTTGGAATTGAGAAAGGTAAACTTAATTTTACGCTTTCAAAATTGTCAATATGAAAGAAACAGCACTTACGAAAGTACATGAAGAGCTTGGGGCTAAAATGGCTCCTTTCGCAGGATACTCAATGCCCATTCAATACAAGGGACTAAAACATGAGCACGAAGTCGTTCGAACAAGTGTAGGTGTTTTCGATGTTTCTCATATGGGGGAATTCTTTGTTCGAGGACCTCAAGCAGAAGCTCTTGTTCAAAAGATCAGTTCTAATGATGCTAGTAAGCTTACTGTTGGAAAAGCTCAATACAGCTGTATGCCTAATGAAGATGGTGGTATTGTGGATGACCTGATCATATACAAAACCAAAGAGGACGAGTTTCTTCTTGTGGTTAATGCTTCAAATATTGAAAAAGACTGGAATTGGATCCAATCTCACAATGATGTAAATGCTGAACTGGAAGATGCCTCAGATAAATGGAGCTTATTGGCTATTCAAGGTCCTAAAGCGGCTAAAGCCATGCAATCTCTCACTCAAACAGACCTAGAGAATATTAAGTTCTACACGTTCGAGATCGGTGATTTTGCAGGTTGTCCAAACGTAATTATTTCTGCAACTGGATATACAGGAAGTGGCGGTTTTGAGATCTATATTCCCAATGAATCAGCTGAAAAAGTTTGGGATGCTGTCTTAGAAGCCGGTGAAGATTTTGGAATTGAGCCAATTGGATTGGGAGCAAGAGATACTCTTAGACTTGAAATGGGATATTGTCTCTACGGAAATGATATAGATGATACAACATCTCCACTTGAAGCTGGGTTAGGATGGATCACGAAGTTCACAAAAGACTTTGTCAACTCAACCGAATTAAAGAAACAAAAGGAAGAAGGTATCCGAAAAAAACTCGTTGCCTTTGAATTAGTAGATAAAGGCATCCCACGAAAGGATTACCCTATTTACAACGAAAATAACGAAGAAGTAGGCCGAGTGACATCAGGTACTATGTCTCCATCATTAAATAAAGCAATTGGACTAGGATATGTTCCAGTTGAAATGAAAGAAGAGGGAACGGAACTGTTCGTTGGTGTTCGAAAGAAAATGCTAAAAGCGAAAGTTGTAAAACTTCCTTTCTATAAAGGTTAGTTGATCATACAATAAATGCAAAAGGAGGACAATTAGAAAATTGTCCTCCTTTTGTGTTAATGAGTTAATACTTAATAGGCTTATTTCTCCTCTACTCTGGAAATTTTGCAATCCTCACAATCTTTTACTTCACCACTGTACGTCTCTCTGTACTTATGGATCGTTTTGTAAGGTATTCCCAAGAAGTGACGTTGAATACGTGTAACTTGTGCACACAATCTACCCATGTTTGGATGATACCTATTCTCAAATCTGCTTTTACGGACTGTTCCTATTAGTTTGATAACTTTTTGTTTTTAGTTCTCTCGCAAGATACGAATAATTGCCTCATTCCCAAATTATTTCAGTGTTAAATAATTCTAAACGTCCTGTCAAGACTGATTTATAGAACCCTAGCGATCTAATATGTTAATTTCAAAAAAAAAGGGTGAGACCTTACGGAATCACCCCTTCTTATAGATTCTATTATAATTATCTATTTAACAAACTTGTGGATAGAAGATTGACTACCATTGTTAAGAACCACAAAGTAGATTCCTTTTGCTAAACCTGCAACACCAATTTGAGCATTACCGTTTTGCAATTGAACTAAGTTTGAAACTTTTTGACCTGCTGAATTTATTACATATGCTGAAGAAAGATCATTACTATTAATCATGATCTGCTCAGTATTCGCATTATAGAATACTTCCAAACTTTCAATTCCTTCACTATCAATTCCACTAGAACAGTCTGCTGATGGCAGAACTACCACATCCTGTGATGTATTATCTGTTGCTCCACAACCATTATCAACATCCAGACTCACAGTATAAGTACCTGGAGAATTATAAGTTGTCGAAGAAATGGATCCTACTCCAGTTCCTGGCGTACCACTTGCGAATGTCCAGTCGAAACCTGATGCTCCATCTGAGAGTGCACCATTCACTTCAAGCACATCTCCTTCACAGATCGTATCTGAACTCATCAGGAATTCTGCGACTGGTGCTGCATCATTTACAACAACAGCATAGTAAGTCTCTGAAGAACAGCTACCTGTTGTTCCCGTAACTGTATAAGTCGTATTTCCTCCTGGAGTTGCAGTAGGATTAGCACAGTTTGAGCAAGATAGAGAACCTGCAGGACTCCATGAATAACTAGTTGCACCAGATGCTGTAAAATCAACAGATCCACCTGGACAAATTGTATCTGCAGTACCAGTCAACGTTACATTCGGTGTAGGATCAACCGTTATATCTATGCTATCAATATGGAAGAATCCACAAGAGTTTTCTGCCAATAGATAAGCAGTATGCGTTCCTGCTGTCCCCATTATAACAGAAGGGTCGATAGCTGTTGGATATGGAGTTGAAGTACCGTTGATCGCCCACTGCCAATTAGCAATATTAGGAGAAGAAGACGCGTCGAAATCTACAAACTCTCCTTCACATACTGTAGTTGGAGCAGCACTGATAACCGCAGTTGGAGGAGTTTGAGTAATTCTTGGATAAATATGTGAAACAAACTGTGCACCTCCAGTAAAAGTTGAAAATTCCTCCCAACCATTATATCCTAGAGGACCTCCTGCTTCAAAAAACGCGAATAATTTATTCGGACGCGCTCCATCAGAAGTTACATCAACATTACCGCAAGCAACCGTATCTCCTGCTGCTGTTGCGTTTTCTATGGAGTAACCAACATAGAATGTACCTGTTCCAACTGCAACTGGCGCGTCAAAATCAACCTGAGTGATAAAAAATGAACCCTGACCAGCACTAGTTACATTATTCTCTATAACTGAAAGTGGAACATCTTCCTGATAAACAACTGTTCCAGGCTCTCCCGCATTGTCTTCCCAAACCATTACAGTAATATCAGAGTTAGCATTTCCTAAATCAGCTTCAGCAAAATAAAAATCGGCTCCCATTACATTTGTTGGTCCTAATGCCGAATACTCTTCAGCAAAGCGAGTAATACTGTATGCGTTATGACCACTCAAATAACCATCTCCATTCGCCCAGGAGATTATACTGATGTTATCAGAAGCTTGAGTATTTGAAATTGTATCACACCCTGTTAATGCATTAACCGTGATATATGCTGTTTTCGTCTCTGTGTCATTACCATTGGAATTTGTAACCGTTAAAGACACTTCATAACTTCCTGCAGTGTTGTAAGTGATCGCAGGTGGATTCTGACCATTGAATGTTGCTGGCGTACCACCGTTGAACGTCCATGACCAACTTGTTGGATTATAAACAGATAGATCCGTAAAGTTTACGGACTGTCCTTCCAGGATCGTTTGCACATCCGCTTCAAAGTTAGCTACTGGAGCCCAGTTCAGCGTTGCTGATATACAGTTCATAGCAGCTTGAGCATTGATTCTACCTGCTCCTAACTCACCAATGTAACTTGGATTAGCTCCATCTATGTCGTCTGCAGTACTTAAAATACAGCTTTCAACATCTGCTGGAGATAAACTAGGGTTTAATGACAACATCAAACCAGCGAGTCCAGCAACTTGTGGACTTGCCATAGATGTACCTTGCTTAGTTCCATATGAATCTCCTGGAATCGTTGAATAGATCGCACTACCTGGTGCAGAAATATCGATCCATGATCCGTAATTGGAAAATGATGACTTACTATCTCCAAAAGTTGTTGATGCAACAGCTATTACTTCACTATATCCAGCTGGATAGAATACAGAAGAAACGTTATCATTACCTGCTGCTGCGATCAAGATGATCCCCTCACCTGACGCATAGCTAATGATATTCTGAGCAGTGGTACTTGAACCACTACCTCCCCATGACATGTTGATTACATCAGCGCCTGCAGCAACGGCATAAAGAATTCCTTCATAACCATGTGTTACTGCTGTGGCAGAGTTAGTAGACTTGACTGGGATCAAAGTGATGTTATGCCCAATTGAGGCTACACCATTGTTATTATTTGTTTCAGCACCAGCAATACCAGCAACATGAGTACCGTGATCATAACTAGAGATCGGTGTATCAGGATCTGGATTATTATCGTTGTTTGCGACATCGAAACCATTCACATCATCAACGTAACCGTTATTATCATCATCTACTCCGTTATTTGGAACTTCATTTGGATTCGTCCAGATCACTCCTGAAAGATCACTGTGAGTTGTTTCTACGGCATCATCTACAATAGCTACTTTAACATCACTGCTTCCTGTAGAGAAGTCCCACGCTTGAGCAGCATTCATCTGAAATAACCCCCACTGCGTTGAAGAATTATAACTTGGATCATTAGGAGTAAGTGTTTTCTCGATAAATGGAATTCTCTCCGCATATTCAACTGCTTCAGATTTCTCTATCAATTCTATTATTTCATTTACAGCTCCAATATCCTGAACTTCCAGACGAAATATATTCTTTAATCGATCGTCATCGACTTCTGGGAAAGAAGCGTAAAGTTGTTTAATTCCGAATCGTTGAATCTCTGAATAAAAATCAAATTTCTTAATGTCAATATAAGTCTGACTAACTTGTCCAGTATGAACATCGACAGTCTGATTCCTACTCAAATCGTTCTTTAATTTAAACCATATCGACCCATCTAAATAATCCGGATGCACGGTTTGTGCATAAAAAGTTAGGGTGGTCAGGATACCGACCAGCACAAGTAATAGTTTTTTCATAGCTAAAAGAGTTTTAATAGTTTGACTAGCAATTTCGTACAATATTTTCAATAAAAAAAATGGAACACGAAAAAAGGCCGCTCAAATGAGCGACCTTTTAATGATTTAAGATAGTACTAACTATTTATCTATTGAGCCCAGAACTCGATCCATAAATTTTTTAGCTGCGTCTTTTTGGGATATTCCTTCTTCACGCATCATTTTGTGAACCTCGATTGCACCGTACATATTAGAGATCAGTTCTCCAATTACGTCCAACTCTTCATCTTTGAGCGAAGATAGTTCTGTAAGATTTTCCAGAGTTTCTAGTGTCTCATGAACAAAATCCTCGTCATTCTCTTCAATGAAATTTGAAATGTGCTTAATTACTGGTAACCTCATCGATAAATTGTTTTAGTACTTCTGTTTTATTCGTCTGTGTTTGATCGACAAGCTCACCGTTCTTGAAAGCAGCAAAAGTTGGTAGATTATCAACTTTAGCTAACTTTCGTGATTCTGGATTCTTCTCAGCGTCGATCACAATAAACTTTGCATTCTCATGAGCCTCAGAAAACTTTCTAAACTTTGGCTTCATGATACGGCAGTTTCCGCACCATCCTGCTGCATATTGCACAAGGACCGTTTCATTATTGGAAACTACTTCCTGCAAAGTATCGGTTTTTAACTCTTCAAATGCCATATTAGTTTGATTTTAAATAATCTGCTACACCGTCACGCGTTGCATTCATGGCCGTCTTACCTTCTTCCCAGTTAGCAGGACAAACTTCACCATTCTTTTGAACGTGAGTGTAAGCGTCAATTAATCTTAAATATTCATTTACGTTTCTTCCAAGAGGCATGTGATTTACTCCTTCATGGAAAACGGTTCCTTCTTCGTCGATTAGGTAAGTTGCACGATATGTAACATTATCACCTTCGTACACGAAAGAATCTGTTTCCTCATTATACTCTTCAGATTGAATATCCAATATTCTTAGCATGTTCGCAAGGTTACGGTTAGAATCAGCTAAGATCGGATAAGTAACACCTTGAATACCACCTTCGTCTTTTGGAGTATTCAACCATGCGAAATGTACCTCTGGAGTATCACATGAAGCTCCTACTACCATTGTATTACGCTTGTCAAATTCTTCAACCATTGATTGAAAAGCATGAAGTTCTGTAGGACAAACGAATGTAAAATCTTTCGGGTACCAGAAAAGGACAACTTTCTTCTTGTTTTTGATCGCCTCTTCTACTACGTTCAATTTAAATGTGTCTCCCATTTCATTCATCGCATCAACTTCAATGCTTGGAAATTTTTTTCCTACTACTGCCATTTTGTTTGTTTTTTTGGTTTATAAAATTGATTGTTAAATATACAGTTTTTGTTTCCTTTAAGACAACATCAATGCATCTATTTTGTTCACAATTTTGCGGTCTTCTGAACCACTTTTTCAACAATCATTGCGATTACAAATTTAAGCACTAAATCATATAATTTTAATTGATTATTTTTATATTCACATAAATCTTATCTATAATGGTTTCTCCAGCTCAGATCAAATATCTCTTATCCTTAATTGAAAAGCAAAGTTTTCAGCGAGCAGCTGAATCTTGTTTTGTAACTCAACCCACTTTATCCATGCAAATTCGAAAGGCAGAGGCTGCCATGGGAGGTCAGATCATTAATCGAGATACTAGTCCAATCTCTCTTACATCCTTCGGAGAGATGGTCATACCTCAACTCGAGAAGATCGCGGATGATTACAATAAACTTGAAGATGAGATTGCTAAGCTTAAAGGAACATATAAAGCAGAGATCCGAATCGGAATCATCCCTACTATTGCTGGTTACTTAGTTCCGGATCTTTACGATCAATGGCAAAATCAATTGGGAGATATTCAATTAGATATTAAAGAGCTTAAAACTCCCGACTTAATCAAGGCTGTCGAGAAAAAACAAATTGACTTTGGAGTAATGGCAGGACCGTTAAAGGATCAGCGTTTCAATCAACAGCGCTTGTTTGACGAAGAGATATTTGTTTACAGTCCGAAAACTAAATCAAAAACCATTTCTCAGGAAAAACTGCAAGAATTAAAGCCATGGTTATTGAGTGAAGGAAATTGTTTACGGACGCAAATGATCAATTTTTGTAATCTTAAACAAAAGCATGAAGATACCTGGAAATATGAGGGAGGAAGCATTAATATGCTATTAAAGATGGTTGAAATACAAGGTGGCTATACACTCGTACCGTCGAATTACTTGCCATACCTGCAATTGGACAAAGAAGATTTTAAGCGAGTGGAAAATATCGTCCCGGTGAGGCAAATTATCGGAATTAACCTTACTCGAAACAGTAAGAAAGAACATATTCAAGGTTTAATACGTTTAATTCAACGAAATAAATCAAACGACCAACTTCATAAAATCAAAACGGAAATTTTACCTTGGTCCTAAAAAAAATTAAGTATGGAATTCTCTAAATATTATGATCTGGTAGTCGAAAAGGTAGTACACTGGTCTGAGAACTTTGTCAGTATGCTTCCAAATTTCGTACTAGCTGTTCTAGCTCTAATTTTATTCGTGATTATTGCAAAGATCGTTCGTAAGATTTTCCTGCGAATCATGGACAGAGCTATAAATAATCGTGAGCTTAGTGAATTGCTAGCCAAAATAGTTTATGTTGTTATAATTATTGTTGGGTCATTTGTAGCACTCAGTGTGCTTAACCTTCAAAAGACAGTAACTTCTCTACTTGCCGGGGCAGGTATAATAGGTTTGGCTTTAGGTTTTGCTTTTCAAGATATCGCTACAAACTTTATTTCTGGATTCTTAATGGCTGCAAGACGTCCCTTTGAAGTTGGTGATGTTATCGAAGCAGGAGACTACAAAGGAGTTGTAAAAACTATAAATATCAGAACTACAGTTATCACCTCTTTTCAGGGGCAAGAGATCATAATTCCAAATAAAGAGCTTTTTCAAAACATTCTTGTCAATGACTCCACAAATAAGCAACGCCGTATTGATCTGGGGGTTGGTGTTTCTTATGGTGAAGACTTAGAGCAAGTAAGAGATATTGCGATCAAGGCAGTTGAAGATATTCCTGGAAGAAAAAAGGATAAAGAGATATCACTAGTCTATGAAGCATTCGGAGACAGTTCAATCAACTTTATAATTATGATCTGGGTAGATTTCGATAGTCAGTTGAATTATCTTAAAGCTCAAAGTGAAGCGATCATTGCCATAAAGAAAGCATTTGACAATAATAACATCATGATCCCATTCCCTATCAGGACATTGGATTTCGGAATCAAAGGAGGCGAAAAACTTGACACTATGTTAAAGAGTCAAGGAAAGGACTAATCGATATCTTTTTCCCGATTAATTGACTGGACTAACCTTTTTCAATGAAAAAACTGATTTAAGTCATTTCGCATTCCATTGAACAGGATGATCTTTGCAGGAAACAATGAGAATATGTTGCCAAAAGAGATCATCAAGAAATATAATATTGCGAGTCCAAGATATACCTCATACCCCACCATTCTTGACTGGAATAGAAAATCTATGAATGTTGAGGAATTTAGAGCGGTTTTTGAGGCTGAAGAACGAGGCAAGAATAAAACCACTAGCGTTTATATCCACCTTCCTTTTTGCGAGAGTTTATGTACGTTCTGCGGATGTCATAAACACATTACAAAACGTCACTCAGTTGAAAAACCTTACGTTGATACCGTACTTAAGGAATGGGAGATGTATGAACAAATGAATGGTGCTCCTATCAAGGTAAACGAGATCCATCTGGGAGGTGGAACACCCACTTTTTTCAGTGCACAAGAACTCGAGAGACTTATAAAACCTATCGTCAAAAATGCAGAACAGGAAGGATTGTACAGTGTGGAAGGTCATCCGAACCACACATCTAAAGAGCAATTAAAGACATTGTTCAACCTTGGATTCAAAAGGGTAAGTTTCGGTGTACAAGATTACAGTCCAGAAGTACAAAAGGCAATCAACCGCATTCAATCTTTTGATCAAGTTAAACAGGTTACGAATATTGCCAGAGAGCTAGGCTACACAACTATTAGTCATGATCTGGTTTTTGGTCTTCCAAAGCAATCCCTGGAAAACATAATAGATACTGTTCAAAAAACACTTATACTAAAGCCTGATTCGATCTCGCTTTACTCATATGCTCACGTCCCATGGGTAAAAGGAACTGGTCAGCGTGGATTTTCTGAAGAGGATCTACCTTCAGACAAAACGAAAAGAAAACTCTACGAAAAAGCAAAGGAACTACTTTTGAATGCAGGCTATATTGAGATAGGGATGGATCATTTCGCGCTACCTGAAGAACAATTAGCAGTTGCTATGAAGTCAGGTAAGCTTAATAGGACATTCATGGGGTATACAGCAAGTAATACAGATCGTATGATCGGACTTGGAGCCTCTGCAATCTCTGAATACGAATTTGGTTATGCACAGAATGAAAAGAATATCAAATCTTATCAGGAAAAAATTCAGAATAACGATCTACCAGTAGTCAAAGGTCATATACACAGTCCTGCCGATAGATCATTGAAAAGACATATTCTAAACCTCATGTGTAATTTCGAAACGCAGTATTGCGATAAATCTATCGTCAACCAGCAAGTGAATAAATTCAATGAAGAATTCATAACATTTGAAAAGGATGGTATTATCGAAAAGCGTGATGGAAAAATAGCAATTACGGAAGATGGAAAACCATTTGTTCGAAACGTATGTATGACACTGGACCCTTACAACAATAACAAAATGGAATCCAACAGGTTCAGTAAATCTGTCTAATTTTGTCTCATGAGCTGTTATCATTGTGGGGATAAAATTATCGGTAAACCAATTGTAAAAGATGATAAATCGTTTTGTTGCAATGGCTGTCTAACTGTTTATGAAATTTTAGATCAGAATGGATTAGACCAGTTCTACACATTCAACGAACAAAGCGGTGTTAAACCAACAAATTCAGGGAACAACAAGTTTGTCGCGTTGGATGTTTTAGAGATCTTTTCAGACTTTGTTGACTTTCAAAATGATGAAATTTATATCGTAACCTTTTTCCTGCCTGCGATTCACTGTAGCTCATGTATTTACCTTTTGGAGAATCTTAAAAAACTAGATGATCAGATCTTAAAAAGTGAATCAAACTTTACAGCGAGGACTTTAACATTAACGGTTAAAAAGGATCGAAAACTATCAGAAATAGCTGCTCTGCTTGAAAGTATTGGTTATAAGCCAGAATTAAGGAAATCTAAGGACAATAAGTCATCCTATGATAAAAAATTATTGCTTCAATTAGGTTTTGCAGGTTTTGCTTTTGGTAGTGTAATGCTTTGGACCTTTCCTGAATACCTGGGTCTGGATGAGTCATTTGAATCATTTCGAAATTTCTCCGCTTATTTATCAATTGGAATATCAATTCCCGTATTGCTGTTCTCTGCCCGATCATATCTCGTATCCGCATATCATGCAATTCGCACACGAGAATTAAATCTTGACATACCGATTGCGTTAGGAATACTTGTTCTATTCTTCAAAAGTTTTGTAACTGTTCTACAAGGTGAAGGGTCAGGTTATATTGATTCATTCACAGGATTCGTATTTTTCCTGCTTATTGGTAAATGGTTTCAATCCAGAACGTACAGGACAATGTCATTCGATAATGATCCAAAGGCTTATTTTCCATTAGGAGTACACAGAATAAAGGAAAATAATGAAGAGATCGTTAAGATTCAAGATCTTGAAAAAGGAGATCAGATACACATATTTAATGAGGAAATAGTTCCATGTGATGGAGAATTAACCTCAGACTCAGCTGTTATAGATACTAGTTTTATCACTGGAGAGTCGGAACTAGTCAACCTTAAAAAAGGAGATCGAATCTATGCTGGATCTAAACTTATCGGAAGTTCAACTTATTTGAAAGTCGAGCAAAAGACCGACCAAAGTAAGTTTGCCAGTATTTGGAATCAGGCGAATCAGAAAACTCAATCTCTAATTCAGAATCGCGAAAACATCTTAAGCAAATACTTCCTAATTGCAGTTAGTGTCATTTCCTTGCTTGCAGCCATTACCTGGTATTTTATCGATCCAGCAGAAATCATATCCATAGTAACCGCTGTACTTGTAGTCGCTTGCCCGTGTGCCTTAGCTCTTTCTTTCCCATTCGTTTATGGAAACGCACTAAGAAAACTGGGGAGGTCTGGATTGTATTTCAGAAATAGCAGTGAAATTCAAAAGTTAAATGAAATTGACCATATCATATTTGACAAAACAGGAACATTAACCAAAGATCGAATTGAAAATGTGACATACGAAGGGAAGGAACTCGATGAAGAACTTGCGGCAAATCTTCTTGAGTTGACCCGGCAATCCATGCATCCTTATTCAAAAAGTATTGCGAACTATCTTTCGAAAAATTACGGTAAAGTCCTTCCTTTGGACGATTTTACGGAAATAAAAGGAAAAGGAATTGTAGGGAAAACCCAAAATGGTGATGAACTTAAAGTAGGGAATGCCAGTTTCGTAGGAACAAAAGACTCAGATATCAGTGGAAGTCACATTGCTTTAAATAATGAAGTTATCGGCTTTTTCAAGTTTGATTCAAAACTCAGAGATGGAGTCATCAATACAATCAATCAACTATCAGAAAATTATAAGATAAGTATACTATCAGGCGATAAATCAAATGATGCCAAGTTATTCCAGGATGTAAAAGGGAAGTTAGAAATGCATTTCAATCTTACTCCTCCCGAAAAAAAGACGATCATTGAGGAATTGACAAAAAAAGGTGAAAAGGTAATGTTTGTGGGAGATGGTCTAAATGATTCAGAAGCTCTCATGGCTGCAGATTTAGGAATTAGTGTTGCTGAGGATGAATTTCGATTTACTCCTAAATGTGATGCAATTATACAAGGTAATAAGATCAATCGACTAACCAATGTTATGAGATTTGGTAAATACACGAGATCGGCACTCAAAACTTGCCTCTATTTCTCATTGCTTTATAATATTGTTGGAATTTCCTTTGCTGTTATGGGTTATGTCACCCCCTTATTTGCCGCTATCCTAATGCCTCTGAGCTCAATATCAATTGTTTTCTTGAGTACTGCACTCATTCAATTCAGGAAAATTTAATCCACAGAAATTTTACGAAATACCTTTTCCAAATTATTCTAGGTTTCTTATTATATTTGGAATCCAACAATAAATATTATGGCTACAACATCAGATATAAAGAACGGACTATGTTTAGATTTGAATGGTAAACTCATGTCAATCATAGAGTTCCAACACGTAAAACCAGGAAAAGGTCCAGCTTTTGTTAGAACTAAATTGAGAGAGATCGAATCAGGTAAAGTGCTTGATCATACTTTTTCCGCTGGACATAAAATTGACGTAGTTCGAATCGAAAAACGACCTTATCAATATTTATATGAAGAGGATAACGTTGGTTATCATTTCATGCATACAGATACTTTCGAACAGGTTTTGATCCCAAAGAATATGATCGATCAACCTGAATATTTGAGAGAAGGTATGGTTTGTGACATCACATTCCACGCTGATGAGGAGAATCCTCTTCTAGTTGATCTACCAATGCACATTGAAGCAGAAGTAACATATACTGAGCCAGGTATCAAAGGTGATACAGCCACGAATACATTGAAACCAGCTACTATCGATACAGGTGCAGAAATTAGAGTACCATTGTTTATTGATACTGGAGAGAAGATCAAAGTTGATACACGTAAAGGAGAATACGTGGAAAGAATCAAATAGTCGAATTGACATTACATTTTAAAGCCCCTTTCGAGTGGGCTTTTTTTATTTTTCATCATGAAGAAACTTGTACTCATCCATGGAGCTTTAGGCTCAGGTAAGGAATTCAAAAATATAATCCCTTTATTACAGGATAAATTTGAAGTTTTCAACTATGAACTACCTCATCACGGTGAGAAAAGAGAGAGTGAACTTCCTTTCACGGTAGAAATCCTGGCAGATGACCTTTTGATGTTTTTAGAAAAAAAAGGAAAATGCATAATATACGGGTTAAGTCTTGGTGGTTATGTAGCATTGTCCGCAGCTTCAAAAGACGATCGAAATATTGAAGGAATCATTACTCAGGGCACAAAAATGGATTGGTCTCCGGAAATAGCTGCAAGAGAGATCAAATCACTGGATGCAGAGTTTCTGAAAGAAAAAGCTCTACCCTTTTATGATTATCTCAAAGACCTGCACGGTTCCTATTTGAAAGATCTATTGACAAAAACTGCTTCGCTCATGTTAGATCTAGGGGATAAACCAGTACTAACTTCAAGTGTAATGAGAGCTGTGAATGTTCCTGTTCGCATGACCCGGGGAGGAAAAGATAGAATGGTTTCCAAAGAAGAAACGATCAATGCGGTAAAGTACATGTCAGAGGCTCGATACTTTGAAATTCCACATCTTCCCCACCCTATTGGGTTTATCAAACCTAAAAAGACAGCAAGACTTATTGAGGTACAGGCTAAATCTTTGAATTATCGTTGGGCTCAGACCTCCTTTGGTGAAATGTCTTACCAAACTTTTGGTGATCTATCCGATGAAACTTATTTACTGTTTCTGCATGAAGCCATAGGATCAATTGCCCAGTGGAAGGAATTCCCTGAGTTATTGGCGAACGAATTGAATTTACCAGCGATCGTTCCCGAATTTCCAGGATACGGTTTTTCAGAGGCCGATAATACAATTCGCGATGCAAATTATTTGCATAATTTCTCACTTCAAGTCTTACCTGATTTTATAAAAACCATCTGCCCAAGTAAGCAGCTTATAATTGTTGGACATTCAGATGGTGGCACGAACGCGTTACTTTATAGTTCTAAATTCCCTGAACATGTTAGAGGGATAGTAACAATGGCAGCGCATTACATCAATGAAGAAGTTACCAGAGAAGGAATAAGACCGGCTATTGAAGCTTTCGAGGAAGGCAAGTTAAAGGGTCTTGAGTTTTATCATGGTAAAAAAACCGAACATCTATTTTATAACTGGGCGCGAACTTGGCTACAAGATGATTTTAAAAACTGGGATATAACCAACGATATAAAAGACAATAGTACTCCTGCTTTGATCATTCAGGGTGATGATGACCAATATGGAACGGATCAACAAGTTTTAGGAATTGCAGAACAATTAGATAATGCCCAGACTTTATTCATTGATTCTTGTGGACACGCACCTCACTTAGAGCAACAGGATATTGTGATCAAAGAAATTAAGAAATGGAAGGAAAGATTAAACTAACTAAAACCTACCGGTATTTTACACACGGTGATCCTGAAAAAGCTGAGCATATATGGATCGTTTTACATGGATATGGTCAATTAGCCGAGTTCTTCATTCGGAAATTCAGATCATTAGATGATAATCATTTCATCATAGCACCAGAAGGAATGCATCGTTTTTACTTACAGGGAACGAGTGGACGTGTTGGGGCTTCGTGGATGACCAAAGAAGCCAGACTTGATGACATTGAAGACAATCACCTTTTCCTGGATGAATTGGTAGGTCAATTCACTTCAAAATATACATTTCAGAAAAGAACGATCTTAGGTTTTTCACAAGGTGGAGCTACTGCTTCCAGATGGCACCAAAGAAATTCATTTAACGCTGACAATTTAATACTATGGGCCTGTGTCTTTCCACCAGATTTGGAATCCAGTTATTCCAGTCCGGTCTTTCAGGGATCTAAGAACTATTTTGTTTTAGGCAAACAGGATGAATACTTTCAAGAAAAATATTATGATATCATTAAAACTTATAAAGATCAACTGCCAAACCTAAGTATAAGAGAATTTGAAGGACCTCATAACATTGACCAAGAAACACTTATCAGTATCAGTAAGGAACTCTAACAGATTTTCATTTCAATGAAATTTCGTAAATTTCCTTCAAACTAAAATGTCATGAGATTTTACACTATTGTTTTATGTGCTCTTTTGTTTTCTTGTCAGAATATTGAGACAGATGAAAATTCAGATCAATTGTCCAAACAAGAAAAAGACATCAAAAATTCATCAACTGAAAAAAAAACTGCCTCTCCTCGACTGGTAATTCACGGTGGTGCAGGAAATATTCTAAAGGAAAACTTTACTCCTGAAAAACAAAAAGCTTATGAGGACAAATTAAGCGAAGCCTTAAGAATAGGTTATAAAATCCTAAATGAAGGAGGTACAAGTACAGAGGCCGTTGTATCTACCTTACAAGTTCTTGAGAGATCTCCTTTATTCAACGCAGGCATTGGAGCAGTTTTAACCAATGATGAAACGGTATCTCATGATGCATCGATAATGAACGGTGAAACTAATCAAGCTGGGGCGATTGCAGGATCAAATCAGATCGAGAGCCCTATCATGGCTGCCTACATGGTCATGAATAATTCTGATCACGTTTTACTGTCAGGTGAGGGAGCTCACAAATTTGCACGATCTCAACAATTATCAATGGTAACCCCCGATCATTTCATTACAGAAAAAAGACTTGATCAATTGCGGAAGGTTAAAAATAGATCAAAAGCAGATATTGATCCTTTTATCTTGGATAAAAAAATGGGAACTGTAGGAGCTTGTGCGTTAGATAAATTTGGTAATCTAGCGGCAGGAACTTCAACAGGAGGCATGACAAATAAAAAATATGGTCGAATTGGAGATTCCCCGATCATTGGAGCTGGAACTTATGCCAATAATGAAACATGTGCTGTATCAAGCACCGGACATGGTGAATTTTTCATTCGAAATGTGGTTGCTTATGATATTGCCGCACGAATAAAGTACAATGGACAAGATTTGATCAACGCAAGTAACGAGACCATCAATGAACTTGGGACTAAAAACGGAACAGGGGGTGTAATTTGTCTTGACAAACGAGGAAACATTAATATGCCCTTTAACACAGCGGGAATGTTCCGCGGTTATTACACTGATAGCAGCGGTATAGTTATGAAGCTATTTAGTGATCAATAGAAACTCTGCTCTCCTCCCTCTGAAGATCTTCAAAGTACAAATACTTCTTTTGAGGTGACTCATAAGGACGATAGATGTAATAGATCATTCCATCGTATATTTGTATATTCTCAACATAGCGATAGTGCAACCTAAATTTAGAATCTATTTCTCCTGTCTTTGAATCTACTGAGGCGATCTCCATCGTACCTGCATCATCAAAAAAAGTATACATTTTTTTAGTTACAGGATCTTGTATTACCTTTTCTTCCCAACCCGTTTTTCTATTTTTATGATGGAAGTTAATAGCTACACTGTCGATAGACTTACCAGTATAAGCATCATATGTGATCATGAGATCGTTGTAAAAATCAAAAACGTATAGATCTTGTCCATCTCTGTAGAAATCTCCGATCGGAGGTTCGTAGTATATGGAGTTTGTAAAAACATTTGCTCCTACCCATACCTCTCGATCAATTCCTGTTTCAGCCTCCATATCCCAGGCCCAAAGCTTAGTTCTTACATCGGCCCATTTGTACTCAGCACGATATTGCTCCATCATGAGATCATCCTCGATGTGTCTGATCTTCGTATACGTTGTATCAGATTTCTCAACCATAAAGTAATCGTATGCAGGATAATAAGGATTGTAATTTGAGAAATATAATCGATTTTCTTCCAGTGAGTCAAGGATCGGCAATATGTAGTTATCTAATTCCTTAGTATTTGTTCTTATGGGCATCAATGTTTGATCTTTACTTATTAGGAAATCTGCTTTCTCACATCTTAAGTACACATTTCCTTGGAAATCAGTAATCAATTCTTTTGCAACTCCTTGAATATCTAATCTGCCTTCGATCTCTCCTTTTTCAAACCATATAAGTTCACTTGATTTATTTAATCGTTGAGGGTATGTTAGCAAGATCTGATGATCCTCATCTATCAAAACATAATCACTAACACTTAGTGTATCTGATTTGAATTTTATTGATGGTTTATACGTCGCATTAATATCTACAGCATCCGTATACTGACCATCAAAATCAAAAAGCAAATCGACTTCAACGACTTTATTTCTAGCCACTTTTCTTTTGAATCTACTTAGATCGATCTCTTTTCTTAATACTTTATAGCCAGAAGCCTTTGCTGCTAGCTGCCAATTTAATTTTTGATCAAACGGAAGATCTAAGGTATCTCCGTTTTGATAGGTTGTTTTAAAACGCTTACTATCATTTGATTCGATGGTGATTTTGGCTTGTGAAACTTCATTGCTCGTCTGACTATCTAGCAAGTTAAACTTGATCTTGATACGACTATCATCCTGACCCAAACCGAAGTTTGACAACAAATAACAAAATAGTATGACGTTATATATTTTCATCATTACTTTAAAGATGCAATTTAAATATAGATTCCATAAAATTTCTCAATACTATTTTATTCTTGATTGTTAATAAGTTTTACAAATTGCTCTAGCCCACAATATTTCTACCAAACAGAAAAATATGTATTAACAATACCGAAATGTTAAGGAAAAATTAACTCGTTGATCTTCAAATTCTTCTTATCATGTATTATGTTTGTGGCGCTAAACTGTACAACTAAAATGCAAAATACGCTTCTATTATTTGTGTTTTTATTTTTTGCTGGGTTCACCTGGACACAGGAAAAGATGACTTTTAAATTCGATAATATCGAAGAAGCGGTCTATAACTACGACAATCAATCCTTTGAACATGTTGGGGAAAAAGAGGACAGTGGTCAAATAGAAATTCACTTTGACAAAAAAGCTGTTGTGATCGATAGTGCTGACGACGAAGGAGATAAGCAATTAAAGATCATTGAAAAAAACGAAAAGAATACAAAAGAGGAAATGTATATCTGCGCTATGAATGGTGAATACTATGCATTTACTATCTCCAGTGATCGTAAACAACTGACATTAGTTAGTGCCGATTATCGATTCGTCTACAACCTCAATAATTAAAAAAAAGTCGCTCCTTTTCAGAAACGACTTTTTCAAACTCTTTTATTTCTTCCGATTAAAGTTTAACCACCCAACCGAATTTATCTTCTGTTCTTCCTTCTTTGATATCATCTAGATGTCTGTAAACCTTGTTAGAAAACTCTCTTTCTGGAATAGATGGAAGTTCATAGTGCTTACCTTTGTATCCGATCATTTTAATTTGAGCAATTGTAGCAGCAGTTCCAGCTCCAAATGCTTCAGTAAGCTTTCCTTCATCGATGGCTTTGATTACTTCTGAAACGCTTACTTGTCGCTCTTCAACTTCCATCCCCCAATCTTTAGCTAACTCGATTACACTTCGTTTGGTTATTCCTGGAAGGATAGTATCTGCATCTTCTGCAGGTGTGATCAATTTACCATCGATCACAAACATGATATTCATTGTTCCAGACTCTTCAATATACTCGTGAGTCTTAGCATCAGTCCAAACTAATTGGTGATATCCTTCATCCTTACCTAGTTTGGCTGGATAAAGTGATGCTGCATAATTACCTGCTGTTTTAGCTCTACCTACACCTCCAGCAGCAGCACGTGTATAGTGTTCTTCGATCTTAACATTCAGCGGTTCTGCATAATAAGCTCCAACTGGACAAGTAAAGATCATAAATTTATATGCGTCAGAGGGCTTGATTCCAATGTAATCATCAGTAGCAAACATGAACGGACGAATGTAAAGTGAATATCCTTCTTTTTTCGGGATCCACTCACGATCAAAATCAACGATCTCTCGAACACACTGTTCAAAGAGTTCTGGTGGAAACTCAGGCATACACATTCTTTTACAAGACTCAGCAAATCGCTTAGCATTCATGTCAGGTCTAAAGATAGCAACCTCATTATCAACTGTTCTATATGCTTTCAATCCTTCAAAAATGGATTGACCATAATGAATGGCAGAAGTCGCAGGATGTAACTCTAAATTTTTAAATGGCATAATCTCGGGGGTTCCCCACTCGCCATTATCATAATCAATTACGAGCATGTGATCAGAAAAGACTTTTCCAAATGGCAAGTTATCCCAATCTACTCTGCTCAGATCAGAGTTTTCAGTACGATTTTTCTTGATTGTATATGTTGAATGTTCCATAATCTTAAATTCGGTGCAAATATACTGATTTTTTCAGGAGCAGCCATCCCGTTCATCAAAAAGAAACTTCCTGTTTAAACACTCATTAAGCCGCGATGTTTGGATTATTTAGATAAATTTTGTATATATTGAGAACTATGAAATTATTTAAATATTTTATTCTCGCATCGATACTTTCAGTTACTTCTTGTAAAAAGAATAAAGACATAATTGTTGATAATAACAGTAGTGTAGGATCATCTTCCGAAGCATTCTTGTCAGATGAGCATTATAAAAAATTAGACATTCAAATACTCTATATGCCCGGTTATTTGCCTAATCAGAATTCAATAGAAAACTTGAAAGATTTCTTATTTGATCATCTAAATAAACCTCAAGGTATAAATATAACGACAAAAGAGATTCCCTCTTCAACTCAGAGTGTTTATACACTCGACAATCTCAAGTCAATAGAAAGTAATCACAGAACGTTTTATAATGACGAGAATACTCTAGCAGCTTCAATTATTGTTGTCGATGGGAAATATTCAAGTGAAAACGTCTTAGGAGTAGCTTATAAAAATACTAGTATGGCAATTTTTGGTGAGACCATCAATGAAAATGCAGGTGGACTTAATCAGCCCTCAAAAACGAAGCTAGAGTCAACTATTCTAAATCATGAATTTGGTCATGTGCTAGGTTTAGTGAACATCGGATGTCCAATGGTTGTTGATCATGAAGCCACAAATAATTCGGGTCATTGCAATAATGAGAACTGTCTGATGTATTATGCTGTTGAAACAACAGACATAGCTTCTTTTTTGATTGGAAATGACATCTTAACAATTGACGAAAACTGTAAAAAAGACTTACAAGGAAATGGTGGGAAATAATTTCAATAACATAAAATTACTTGGTTTAATTGCTTTATTCAATATAAACATCTCTTTCACTCAACAGGCTGATCCTGATTACCTAGACGGCGTGGCCTATTTTAAAATTGAAGAAAGCGCAACAATTAATCTTGAACCATATGATTCTCTGGATCTAACCTTCAATCAGATAATTTCAGATTACTCGATCACTCAGATTTCAAAACCTTTTGAAGGAATTGGAAATGACACGCTCGATCTTACTTTTAAAATTTATTTCGAGGATACGTTCAATGTGAACCAATTGGTATCAGAGATAAATGCTTTATCATGGATTGACTATTGTGAAAAAGCTCCTTTGTACAAAACGAGTAATGTACCAAATGACGCTAGTCAAATGCAGTGGTATCTAGAAAAGATCAAAGCATTTGATGCGTGGGATATTTCTACTGGAAGTGAAGACGTTACTATTGCAATTGTAGATAATGCTGTCAGAATTACTCATGAGGATCTCGTAAATAACTTATGGGTTAACGCTGCAGAAAGTGAGAATGGTCTTGATTCAGATCTAAATGGATATACTGACGATATTAATGGTTATGATGTTGCAGACTCTGACAATAACCCAAGTCCACCTTCCTCGTTTACTGGTGGTGTCTTTTCTCATGGAACACATTGTGCAGGTACGGCTTCAGGATCTACTAATAATGGTAAAGGGGTAGCTGGAATCGGTTATAATTGTAGTATAATTGGAATTAAATGTACTCCTGACAATTCAAATGGAGCAACTTTGCCATTTGCTTATGAGGGTTTAAAATACGCAATAGATGTCGGTGCAGATGTGATTAGTATGTCATGGGGTGGACGAGCATCATCTTTTACTGGAGACGCTTTATTAACGAGTGCTGACTTAAATGGAATCGTATTGATCGCTGCAGCAGGAAATGACAATGAAGAGAACGCATTGACTCCTGCATCTAACCCAAACGTAATTTCAGTTGGTGCTTCCGATGAGAATGATCTAAAAGCATCTTTTTCGAATTACGGTCCTGACATAGATCTCATGGCACCAGGGAAATCTATTTGGAATTTATTTGGAGGGAATGACAGTGATTATGGATATAGTGATGGAACATCTATGGCTTGTCCTATCGTTGCAGGTGCTGCTGGTTTGCTTTTGAGTCATTTTCCGAACGCCTCCCAGGAAGATATTGAGAATGCTCTTTTACAAGGCTGTGATGACATTGATGGATTAAATCCTGGATTCGAAAACAAACTGGGTTCAGGTAGACTAAACCTATTAAACTCTTTTCAGATTTTAGAAATTAAGGAAAACCAAAGTACTGAATTTGAAATATATCCGAATCCGTGTAAATCGTATTTAACTCTTGAGTTAACCGAGTCAAATAAACAAGTCTCAGATGTCAAGATTTTTGACCTTACGGGAAGAGATATGACAAATAAAACTTCAATTGATCATTCGGCTGGTAATAATTCTATAAACATTGAATTATCTAGCCTTAGTTCAGGTATTTATTTTGTCTCAATCAATGATTCAGAAACGAATATTCCTTTTGTAAAAGAATAATTCTTTCTATTGGTTTACACTTTCAATTGGTATACTTTAGTCAAACTTTAGTTACTTTTGAATGGAAGAGAATCATATTGAAAGCAGAAGAAATATTAAAGAAATATTGGGGATTCGAAAGTTTCCGTAAAGATCAAGGTGCTATTGTTGAAAGTGCTATTAATGGTCATGATACGTTAGCTCTACTTCCAACCGGAGGAGGAAAATCGATCTGTTATCAAGTCCCGGGCATAGCAAGAGACGGTGTTTGTATTGTTATTTCTCCTCTGATCGCCTTAATGGAGGATCAAGTAAAAGCACTGAAGCAAAAAGGATTAAAAGCATATGCTATTAATTCTGGTATGTCTCGAAGAGAGATCGATATCATTTTGGATAACGCCAAATTCGGTGAAGTTGACTTCTTGTATGTTTCTCCAGAAAGGCTAAAAACCGACCTTTTTATTGCTCGGTTTAAACAGATGAAAGTAGGATTGATCGCTATTGATGAAGCACATTGTATTTCCCAATGGGGACATGATTTTAGACCTCCATACCTTTCAATTCACGAGTTAAGAGAGATTCATCCAACAGTTCCATTTATTGCCGTTACTGCGACAGCAACAGAACGAGTTAGAGCTGACATATCAGAATATCTAAAATTAAAAGAACCCAATTATTTTGAAGGAGGTTTCGCCAGACCAAACATTGCCTACGAAGTATATAAAGTAGAGAATAAACATGCCGCATTACTGAAAGCGTGTAAATTATTCAAGGGCTCAACTGGTATAGTTTATTGTCAAACTAGAAGATCTACCAAAGATGTAGCGAAGATACTTATCGCAAATGGGTTTTCAGCTGGTGTCTATCATGGAGGCCTTTCTGGAAAAGAACGATCCAACAAACTTGATCTATGGTTATCAAACCGAATAAAGGTCATTGTAGCAACGAATGCTTTTGGAATGGGAATAGACAAGCCCGATGTCCGCTTCGTACTTCATCATGAACTGCCAAACAATCTTGAAGCATACTTTCAGGAAGCAGGTAGAGCCGGGAGAGATGGAAAAGCAGCTCGAACAATGGCTTTTTATCATGACCAAGACCTACAAAAAATGAAAGATCAGCTCGAGGCCCAATTCCCTCCGGTTGATTTTATAAAATCTGTTTACAGAGCGCTTTGTAATCACTTTAGTATCGCAATTGGATCTGGTGAGAATGAGAGTTATGGTCTGGATATCAAACATTTCATTTCGAAATATAATTTTGATCCAATTCGGGTATACAACGCTTTGAAGATCCTGGAGCTTAATGGAACAATAGTATTGAATGAATCCGTTTTTCATCCTACAAAAGCTAAGTTCATCATTGAAAATAAAACGCTCTATAGCTTTCAGTTGAAAAATGAGAAATACGATCCACTGATCTCTATATTATCGAGAAGTTTTCCCGGAATATTCTCTTATTACTATCCGATAGATGAGACTAAGATCGCGAACAAGCTAAGTATTTCACTAAAAGAGTTAAAAGATCAGTTATCCTATCTTGAAAAACACGGCGTTTTAGATATCTCATGGCAGAGTGAGTTGCCGCAAGTAGTTCTATTACACGAACGACTTCCAGATGATTATATGCGTATTGATAAAAGTGTTTACGATACACGAAAAACAGTTGCCCACGACAAGCTAGATGGTTTACTTAAATATGTTTCCAAACCCATTTGCAGATCGATCTTATTACTCGAATACTTTGGACAAGAAGGAAAACCTTGTGGTGTTTGCGATATCTGTAAAGCCGAAAAGCATTCTGATTATTCTTCATCAGAATTGATCGAAGCCATTCAAACTATTTTGGAGGAAAAAGAATCATCATTTGATGAAATAAAAGATGAACTTAAGGTCAAAGATGTTGATCAGCTTCAAAAGACATTGTCATGGATGATAGATGAATCTATTATTCTCATGAAAGAAGGTAACTTATTAAAAATCAAATAATCCTGGTGTCGGCTGATTGAAGTACAACAGTTCAAAATAATGCTCGAAAACGATCCCATCAAAATAGAATTTTAAGATCTGTTTGTAATCGAGTCCACTCTTAGCCATGTTCATTGCTCCCTCCTGACATAAACCAACTCCATGACCAAAACCTCTGCCTTCCAAAAGCACAAAATTCCCTTCAGGTTTTACTGAAAAATAGGTGGATTTCAGTTTAAACTTGTATCTGATATCTCTAAGTGGAATACCTAAATGAGGACTAATGAAAAAGGCTTTCCGATCTGGCTGGTCAAAGTTGTACAATTTATAATTGTGGGCAGAATCTGATATCGGATAGAAATAATTATCAACAATGAAGTTGCGCCATTCACTCTTCGGTATCTTCTTAGTCCAAGTTGCCTGTCGAGTATGAATGCAGAATGTGTCCTTAAATGATCTCAAATAAGGAATATCCTCCCTCCACACATAGTCTGATGGACTTGTTTGACCTCCACAATTTGCATGAAAGTAACCATCAACCAATTCATGGATTACTGTATCAACCATATAGATCCCACGTGTTTCATTCACAGCTGTAGTAATTTCATCAGTAAAACGAAGCATATTATGATAAGCTTGACAATGAACCTGGTCACAAAGTTCAAATCCTTCATGAGCATGTCGCGTAATATGTTTCAAAGCATAGGTTCTTGAGATCACGGCCTGAGCTTTATAATATTCCAGATGCTTCCCTCCTCCTCCTTCAGATTCGATGACTCCACCCAGGTAATGTTTAAAACTTACATTATTAACGATGGTTAAACTTGATTCACCAGCAAAGATGGTAAAACCGTCTCTGTACTTTCTCTCTTTCAGTATTGGTTGTCGAGGACGCAATCGCATCGCATGATCCTCACCTGTTGGAATTAGTCGTACAGTTCTAAAAGTACCTAAAGTCCTCACTCCTTTTTTGAGGTTTACCATGCTGTCCTTTAAAAACCGAACTGAAACAAACTCATTGGGTAAAACTGCACCAAACGTTGCAGTATCGGCTTCGATCATATAGCTACCTTCAAGATAAGCGAAATCAATTTGTTTGATCTTCTTGTGCCGGAATAAACCAACCTCGAGATCCTGTGCAAATGAAAAAGACACAGTAAGAATGTAGAATATGATCAATGAAATACGCACGTTCTTCAAAATTACGTTAGAATAACATCAATGATTGAACCAAGCTCCAAAATTATTAACACGTCTCTTTTGAAGTGATATAAATTATGTGAAGCTTAAAATCTCTTTAGCTGCTTTTTGACTTGCTCCCCCATCTCCCAGCAATGTGATCAACTCATCATAATCCGACATTTGTTTTTTGTGCTTTTCACCATCGGGTAGGATCTTTTTCAACTCTATTGAAATATTTTTTGAATTGCAGTCCTGCTGTATCAACTCTTTGACTGCTTCTCTGTTAAGTATAAGATTAACCAAACTGATAAAATCTATTTTAACAAGTTGCTTTGCAATTAAATAGGATATTGTTGAACCCTTGTAACATACTACCTCAGGAACTCTGAATAATGCAGTCTCCAGGGTAGCCGTTCCAGAAGTGACCAATGCAGCAGTTGCAATTGACAAAAGATCGTAGGTTTCCCCATGAATGATACGAACATTTTCATTCATTTTCATGAATTGATCATAAAAGGAGCGATCCATTGCAGGTGCACCAGCTACAACGAACTGATACTTTTCAAGCCCTTCCAGACTCTTCAACATAATCGGAAGTTTAGTTTTGATCTCCTGTTTCCTACTACCTGGAAGTAATGCGATCACTGGTCTATCATCTAGTCCATGTTTACTATAGAGGTTAACCTTTTCAGTTCTTCCTTTGAATTGATCTATTGCATCTATCAATGGATGACCAACAAAAGTGACTTCCATTCCAAACTTTTGATAAAAATCCTTTTCAAAAGGGAGAATAACAAGCATCTTATCAACAACCTCCTTAATCGTATGAACGCGTTTCTGCTTCCAAGCCCAAACTTGAGGTGAAATGTAATAGATCACTTTAATCCCTTGTGATTTCGCCCATTTAGCAATACGAAGATTAAACCCTGGGTAATCGACTAGTATCAACGCATCTGGTTTGTACTTTAGAATATCTTCTTTACAGAATTTGATGTTGCCGAGTATCGTTCTAAGGTTAGCAACAACTTCAATGAACCCCATGAAGGCAAGTTCTGAAATATGTTTAACTGGAGTACCTGCAACTTCAGACATGTTATCACCTCCCCAAAATCTAAAATCAACCTCTGCCTCTTGTCGCATAGATCGCATCAAGTTTGCAGCATGAAGATCTCCAGAGGCTTCTCCAGCTATGACATAGTATTTGCTCATTATAACAATGCAATTACGGTTGGAACAGCTAGAATGATCGTAGTTGCAACCAAACCAACCGTGAACTTATCCCATCTCCATTGGAAATTTGTTAGATAGAAGATCACCATATTAGGTAATAGAGGAAAGATCATAAGATCATTCCTATTCGCTGAGTTCAACGTCATGTAATAATACAGTTGCTCGACATCTTTCTGGCCGTATTTAACTTGCCAAAAAATTATAAATGAAATGATCGGTAGGACTAATGCAAAGATCACTCCTACAGATGTTTTATCAAGTTTCTTTCCTAATCGATCAATTAATGACATTTCAAATCAAATTTAAAACTTCCATTCATTTAACTCACTGATAGCATGATAAGCAGTCATATCAAATTGAGTTGGAACAATACTTACATAGCCGTGATCCAATGCCCAAATATCTGTATCCTCACTCCTATCTTCTCGGTAAAATTCACCTTTCAACCAAAAATATGGTTTACCAAATTGATCATGTCTTTTATCGAAACTATCTTCCCAATATGCCTTTGCTTGTCTACAGATCTTGATTCCTTTGATATCGTTAACTGAGCGCTGTGGAATATTAACATTTAGACATATATTTCTCGGAAAATCATTATTTAGGACACGTTTCGCAACTTCTTTAACTGCCCATTCCGAACCAGTAAAATCAGCGTCTGCATCAAAATCGAGAAGGGAAAATCCGATCGATGGAATATCCTCCATTGCTCCTTCTACTGCAGCAGACATTGTTCCTGAGTATAAAACATTAGATGCACTATTCTCACCATGATTAATACCAGAAACTAAAAGATCTGGTTTTCGATGCAGCACTTCAGAAATAGCAAGTTTCACGCAATCTACAGGTGTACCTGTGCAAGTAAAAGCTTTATATTCCTCAAAGAGCCTTGTCTTATTCAATCGCAGAACATCGTTGACTGTTATCGCGTGTCCCATTCCGGATTGAGGTTTATCAGGAGCCACGATAACAACATCGCCGAATTCTGAAATAGAGTTCACTAAACATCGAATTCCTTTTGCCTGAATTCCATCATCATTTGTAACAAGAATTAACGGTCGATCATTTGCCATGTGCTGAAATATTTAACGCGAAAATAAGCATAAGTTTTTATCTGCTTCCTTCTGATTTTACTAATATCTGCTAAAGATTATGAGATAATTGATAAAACTGCGAATTTGTCTGTTTAAATGTTGGGTACGTTGGGATAAGATATTATTTTTGAATCTTTCAATGGGAAAATAGATAATGAAAGGATTCAATACCGATCAGCTGATAGCCAGTTTAACTGAGATAACACAAAACAATATTGATTTTGTGAGCAAAAAATGTGTTCATCTCGGTGAAAACCAGTTGGAATGGAGACCTAAGCAAGGTAGCTGGAACATTCTTGAGATCTTGTCTCATTTAAATTCATATTCTTCATACTATCATAAGAATTTCAAAGAGCGAATTGCAAAGACCAAGTTTAAAAGCGTAAAAGAAAATTTCGTGTCCTCACCTCTGGGGAAAAGTGCATGGAAATCTATGAAGCTAGGAAGAGCGAATAATGTTAAGCGAAAGTTTAAAGCCCCAAAGAACTATAATCCTTTAAACAACACTTCTATCGTCAGTCATGACGCTGTAAATAAATTCATTAATGATCAAAAAGAATTGATCGAGATCCTTGAATTGACTAAATCAGTGAATTTAAAAAAAGTAAAGATCAAGATCTCAATTAGTAAGATCGTTCGTTTGAGATTAGGTGACGCGTTGATGTTTGTCATATATCACAACGAACGACATATACAACAGATCAAGAATTTGATGTCTCACCCTAATTTCCCTAAGAAACAATGATTGTTGGAGTAAAAGTGATGTGCATTCTCTCTGTTATTCCACTTAGAGCGGAACAGAAAGATCAATCAGAAATTGTATCTCAACTGTTGTTTGGTGAAGTTGCAACGATACTTGAGAAGGATGAACAATGGATAAAAATATCTGTACATCATGACAGCTATGAAGGTTGGATAGATAGCAAACAAGTGATCGAGATCGAAGAACAGACATTTGATGAACTCGCTCAACAAAAATCAAGACAAGCTCAGATCGTATTACAACTCAATACACCTTGGGGAAAAACTGTCGTATTTCAAGGTTCTCCGATTTTGTCATCTGATTCAAGTTTTACGGTCGATAACATGAAATTCAGCTGGTTTAATGAGACACCGGTAGAGAGTGATCATTCTATCGTTCAAATTGCTCAGAGTTACTTTAACGCTCCATACTTATGGGGAGGTAGAACAAGATATGGGATTGATTGCTCAGGTTTTACACAGACTGTATTCCATCAAAAAGGAATAGAGTTAATGCGTGATGCCTCACAACAAGTCAAGCAAGGAGAAAAGGTTGATTTCGAAAATATTAAAGCCGGTGATGTTGTGTTTTTTGCTAGTTCAAAAACTGGAAATGTTACTCATGTAGGAATATATCTTGGGGAAAAGAGTATCATTCACGCTCACGGACGCGTGCGAGTTGATGAATTGAGACCTGAAGGAATATACAATTTAGAAAAACAATATCTTTCCCACGAATTTTATGCTATCCGCCGTTATTTATGATGCTAATACTATTATGAAATGAAGATATTAATTACTGGAGGAGCTGGATTTATTGGGAGCAACTTAACGAAAAGGTTGGTTAAGGAAGGGCACGAAGTTATTGTGCTCGACAACTTGCTTCGTGGAAACAAAATTGATCGAGAAACTTTTACGAAGATCACATTTGTAAATGGAGATGTAAGAGATGCTGATCTTGTCAAGAATCTATCTGTTGGATGTGATGTGATCTATCATTTCGCTGCTGTTTTAGGAGTTGATGTTGTTGCAGATGCTCCAGTTGAAACAATGGATGTTGAAGTTATCGGAACGCGGAATGTAGTAAATGCGGCAGAACAAAATAATGTAGCTAAGATTTTATACGCATCAACTTCAGGTATATACGGACATTCTGCTATCGAAAATGCACTTACAGAAGAAGTGCTGGTTGATCCTAGAACATCTTATGCCATGGCAAAGCGATACAACGAAATATACCTCGCCTCACATCATGAAGAAAAAGGACTCAACGCTATTTCATTAAGATTCTTTAATGTTTACGGTGAAAATCAAGACAATAGAATGGTTGTACCTCGTTTTTTCGAACAAGCCATTCAGAACAAACCTATTACAGTTTTTGGCACAGGTAAACAAACGCGTGATTTCACATATATCGACGATACGATAGAAGCTTGTGTTAGACTTCTTGAGATCGATGGATATCACATTGTCAATATAGCCAATGAAGAAGAATGGAATATTGAAGATCTAGCTCAAAAAATTAAAGATATAACTGGTTCTAAATCAGAAATAAAATATATTGATGCACCTCGAAAGCGTTACGACTATGAGGTTGAACGTAGAGTGGGTAGCTCTGATAAATTACAGCGTCTTATAAATATGAAACCAGATACTACGCTGGAAGAAGGATTAAAGAAAATATACAATTCCAAATAGAGATCATGAATAGAGATAAAGAAATTTTTGACCTGATCAATCGAGAGCGTGAGAGACAAACCAATGGCATCGAGTTGATCGCTTCAGAGAACTTTGTAAGTGAGGATGTTATGAACGCTATGGGTTCAGTTCTTACCAACAAATATGCGGAAGGTCTTCCTGAAAAAAGGTATTACGGAGGATGCGAAGTTGTTGATAAAGTAGAGCAATTGGCAATAGATCGTCTTTGCAAGCTTTTTAACGCGACGTGGGCAAATGTTCAGCCACACTCTGGAGCTCAGGCAAATGCTGCAGTTATGCTGGCATGCTTGAAACCTGGCGATAACATTCTAGGATTTGACCTTTCTCATGGTGGCCATTTAACGCATGGTTCTCCAGTAAACTACTCTGGGAAATTATACAATCCACATTTTTATGGGGTTAAAGAAGAAACTGGAACAATAGATTACGAAGACCTGGAGAGTAAAGCTCGAGATATCAAACCCAAAATGATCATCTGTGGAGCTTCTGCTTACAGCAGAGATTGGGATTACGAAAGAATAAGAAAAGTTGCTGATGAAGTTGGAGCTCTTCTTCTTGCTGATATCTCTCACCCTGCAGGGTTGATCGCTTCAAAATTACTGAACGATCCTTTAGAGCATTGTCATATTGTTACTTCAACGACCCACAAAACTCTGAGAGGTCCAAGGGGAGGAATAATTATGATGCGCAAAAACTTTGATAACCCGTTTGGGATCAAATGGAAAAATGGAAATCCTAGAAGCATGGCTTCTCTGCTTGACGCAGCAGTTTTCCCAGGTACTCAAGGAGGACCTCTAGAGCATGTTATCGCAGCGAAAGCAGTGGCATTTGGCGAGGCACTTGATCCAAAATTCATTGAATACCAAAAACAAGTGATAAAAAATGCAGCTGTAATGGCGGAAGCGTTTGTCGAGAAAGGATATAAGATCATCTCAGGTGGTACAGATAACCACAGTATGCTTATCGACTTAAGATCAAAGAATATCACAGGAAAAGATGCAGAAAACGCTTTAAATGAAGCGCATATCACTGTCAATAAGAATATGGTTCCATTTGATACGGAATCACCATTCGTTACATCTGGAATTCGTGTAGGTACGCCTGCGATCACGACAAGAGGACTGAAAGAAGGAGATATCCCTAAAATAGTGGACTTGATGGACCAAGTGATGACTAATATTGGAGATAAAAAAATCATCCAAGATGTTCGAAATGAAGTTCAAACGATGATGAGTCCGAAACCACTTTTCGAATATTAGTATTGCATAATGATATAATTACAAACCCCGGTTGATATTTAAACGATTGTCAATCGGGGTTCTTTTTTAAAATGAAAAAACATAAACGTAAAGTCGAGAATTCCGAAAAATCGAAGGAAAATCCGATCAAAAGATTTTTTTCAGGTCTTTTAGAGGTCTTAGGAGCGATCGGTGATCTTTTTTAGTCCTCACATTTTTCTCAGCATCTGCAATCCACCTATATCCATCATAAAAAAGTACTGATCGTACTCTTATAATTCAATGTTCGATACACCTTGAATTAATGCAAAGACTTTGTTACTTTTGTTTAGCACAAAATTCAAACAAAAATTACAATGATAAAAGCAAACGATCCCGCATTGAAATCATGGATTGAAGTCAGTAAAGACTCTGATTTTCCAATTCAAAACATTCCATTTGGAGTATTTAAAACAAACAATATTTCAGAACGTGTTGGTACGCGTATTGGAGATAAAGTAGTTGACCTTAACGCTTTATTCGTACTCGGCTACCTTGACAACTTACCTTTTCAGCGGGAAGATTTTGACACTGACTCTTTGAATGAGATAATGAAGCACGGAAAAGCTGCAACATCTGATCTAAGAAATAGAATTTCCAAACTGTTTAATTCAGAGAACACAGATCTTGCAGGCAATGCACATCATGTAGAGCAAGTTCTTTTTGACGTTCAGAATGTTGAAATGTGCATGCCCGTGAAAGTTGGGGATTACACTGATTTCTATTCTTCAAGAGACCATGCCACGAATGTTGGAACAATGTTCAGAGATCCAGACAACGCACTGTTACCAAACTGGCTTCATATTCCAGTTGGTTATCACGGAAGAGCTAGTTCTATAATACCGACTGGAAAATCAATTAAACGACCAAAAGGACAACAAAAGCCAAATGAAGATGAAGGACCTGTTTTCGGACCATGTAAACTTCTGGATTTTGAGTTAGAAATGGCGTTCGTAACATTCGACGGAAAGGAACTTGGTGATTCGATCTCTACCAAAGAGGCGAAAGACTATATTTTTGGTATGTGTATCATGAATGACTGGTCTGCTCGTGACATTCAAAAATGGGAATATGTTCCACTAGGGCCATTCCTTGCTAAAAGTTTTGCCTCATCAGTTTCACCTTGGATCGTTACAATGGATGCATTGGAGCCATTTAGTATTGATGGACCTGATCAGGATCCAAAAGTTCTTCCGTATTTAGAATACGAAGGGAAGCATCATTACGACATTGATCTTGAAGTTAGTATCAAACCAGAAAACTCAGAAGAAACCACGGTGTGTAACTCGAACTATAAGTACATGTATTGGAATATGGTTCAACAGTTAGCTCACCACACAGTTAATGGGTGTAATGTGAGATGCGGAGATATGATGGCTTCAGGAACTATTTCTGGACCAGAGAGATCATCTTTTGGTTCAATGCTTGAGATCTCCTGGAAAGGAACTAAACCTTTCAAAATGAAAGATGGTTCTGAGAGAAAGTTCTTACAGGATAACGATACTGTGATCATGAGAGGACATTGTGAAAAAGACGGTGTTCGTATTGGATTTGGAGAAGTATCGACAAAGATCCTTCCAGCAGATTAATAAAACATCGTGAATGCCAGATAAACATCAAAACATAGATCTCGAAAAGGAACGAAAAGAGATCTTAAATGCCTTCAAAGGCCTTTTAAGAGTTACGAAAGACAACCGTAACAAGGAGGAAACGAAAATGATTCGTAAGGCATTTGATGTTGCCGTTGAGGCACATAAAGATATGCGACGGAAATCGGGTGAACCTTACATTTATCATCCGATCGCCGTTGCTAAGATTTGTGCTGAAGAAATGGGATTAGGCCCAACAGCAGTGGTTTGTGCGTTATTGCATGACACAGTTGAAGATACATACATCACGCTCGATGACATTGAAGAGTTATTTGGCGAGACTCCTAAAAAGGTTATTGATGGATTAACCAAAATACCTGAAGTATTTGATGAGAATGTTTCGATCCAGGCGGAGAACTTCCGTAAAATGATCCTCACGATCTCTGATGATCTTAGAGTTGTACTGATCAAACTTGCCGATCGTTTGCATAATATGCGAACGCTTGACAGTATGAGAGCTGATAAACAATTAAAGATAGCATCGGAGACGAACTTCCTTTATGCTCCCCTCGCCCACCGACTCGGCTTGTACTCGATCAAAAGTGAACTGGAGGATCTTTGTTTGATGTATATGAATCCTCAGGCTTACCAGGAGATCGAGAGTAAACTAAAGTCAACGAAAGCGGTGCGTCAACGATTCATTCGTCGATTTACTCATCCGATCAAAGAAGCTCTTCAAGAAGAAGGTTATGTTTTTGATATAAAAGCCAGAACAAAATCAGTCGCTTCTATTTGGCGTAAAATGAAAAACAAAGAGGTTCCTTTCGAAGAAGTTTTTGACCTTTTTGCCATTCGTATTATCCTGGACACTCCAGAAGAGTTAGAAAAACCTGACTGTTGGAGAGTTTATAGTATTGTGACAGATTTTTATCAGCCGAATCCAGACCGCTTGCGTGACTGGATCTCTACTCCGAGAGCAAATGGGTATGAATCCTTGCATACAACTGTGATGAGTCCACAAGGAAAATGGGTAGAAGTTCAGATCAGATCTAAGCGAATGGATAACATCGCTGAAAAAGGCTTAGCAGCTCATTATAATTACAAGGAATCAAAGAATGGAGATAATAAGTTTGATCGTTGGATTGGTGAGATCAGGGACCTGATCGACAATCATTCTCAAGATGCAATGGATTTTGTGAATGAGTTTAAACTGAACTTGTTCAATGATGAGATATACGTTTTTACACCAAAAGGTGAACTTCGAGTTCTGCCAACAGGCGCTTCAACACTGGATTTTGCATTCGACATACATACGGATATTGGACTTCAATGTATTGGTGCCAAAGTGAATAATAAACTTGTTCCGCTCAGTCATCAATTGAAAAGCGGTCATCAGATCGAGATCATTACTTCCAGCAAGCAAAAGCCCAATGAAGAATGGTTAAAGTTCGTTACTACAGCAAGAGCAAAGCAAAAGATCAAAGCTGCGCTAAATGATGAACGAAAGAAGATCGCTGAAGACGGTAGAGAAATTCTTGATCGAAAATTCAAGCAGCATAATATTCGTTTCATATCAGAAAACATCTCTTTACTCGAAAACTATTATAATGTATCAACTGCGACTGATCTTTATATTCGAATTGCAAAAGGAAAGGTAGACCTTGCAAAACTTAGACAGATCAAAAATGTAGGAGGTGTCTTAAAGCTGGAAAAGGAAAAGAAACCTAAGAAAATACGTCGAGCTTCCGATATCAATAAGCGAATCGATAAAAAGAAGGATACGCTGATCATTGGAGACGATTTTAACAATATCGATTATCAATTTGCTAAATGTTGTAATCCACTTCCTGGAGATTCAGTATTTGGATTTATAACGATCAATGATGGAATAAAGATCCACAGAACTGACTGTCCCAATGCTGAAAACCTGATGTCAAAAATGGCATACAGATGTATTTCGGCAAGATGGAAAGCTAAGGAAGTTAAGGAACATATCGCAAAACTTAGAATTATTGGTATTGATGATATTGGTATCGTGAATAAGATCACAGAGATCGTTTCTTTTCAGCATAATGTTAATATGAGATCGATCAGCTTCGAATCTAAGGATGGAATGTTTGAAGGAAAAATTCAAGTCTACGTTCTCGACCGCTACCACCTCGAAGAGTTGATCGAAAAATTCGAATTGCTTGAAGGGATCAAACGTGTAGAGCGATGGGATGATCTGGAACATGAAACGCCAGACGATTATGACGAAGAAACTTTAAGTTAAAAAACGCTAATACAGAACATTCGGTAGGATCTAAGCGTTACTTTCGTGACAATATATTCCAGAATGAGCTATCGTTACATTATTCTTTTTTCTTTTATGCTCGCGGTATTTACCATCCTCGATGTGTTTATATGGCGTAGTTTAAAAAGAACACTTGCTCCAAAGACCTTTACGTACGTGAAATGGATTATTCCACTCACAACACTCATCTTTTTTTTAGGGTTTTTCATTAACCTAATGCGTGCTGCAGACGGAGAAATGAATGCAAACTACACCTTAAATATGATGGTTGGATTTTCGTTTGGTGTTTTTGTCGCAAAGTTGCTCATGTCCATACCTTTCCTGATCGAAGACATAAGAAGGATACCATTATTCTTTTACAATTGGGTATTTAAAAGAAAACCGAGAAAAGAATCTATGCCAGACAGAAGAAGATTCGTCAGAAACATCTCTCTCGGAATTGCTTCGATCCCAATACTCGGGACCGTTTACGGAATAACGATCGGTAAATATAATTATCAATTAAAAAGAATACCACTCACCTTCTCTCGCTTGCCAAAAGCGTTTGATGGATTAAAAGTTATACAGTTTTCAGATTTTCATGCCGGTAGTTTTGACGATTACGAAGCAGTAAAAAATGGACTTGAATACATCAACGAAAGAAAACCAGATCTCATTCTATTCACAGGAGATCTTGTTAATAACAGGGCTGGTGAGAGTCAACCATTTATTGAAATGCTAAAACAGCTTGATGCTCCTCTTGGTAAGTTTGCCATATTAGGGAACCATGATTATGGTGATTACGTGCCTTATGAATCTGAACAAGAACGTATCGAAAACATGCAATCCCTATTCAAGGTCTTTGAGGAAACTGGTTTTGAACTACTAACAAATGAAAATCGGCAGATCGAAAAGGATGGTGAGGTAATAGACATCGTAGGTGTGGAGAACTGGGGGCAAGATCCTTTTCCTCAATATGGAGATCTCGATAAAGCAACAACCGATCTTCCAACCGATCGGTTCTCAATATTACTATCACATGACCCGGATCACTGGGATCACGAAGTCTTAAACCATCAACATAAATTTGATCTAACATTGAGCGGTCATACTCACGGAGCGCAATTTGGTGTGGAAATACCTGGTTGGCAATGGAGTCCTGTCAAATACCGCTATAAACGTTGGATGGGTCTTTATCAATCAGATGATCAATACCTTTTCGTGAGTAAAGGCTTTGGCTTCTTAGGTTTTCCTGGTAGAGTCGGGATGTCTCCTGAAGTCGTTGAATTCAAGCTATCTAAAGCCTGATCCTTACGATCAGCGAAAACTACAGTTTAATCAATGTAACTAACTTTTTAGTTAATTAACTATGTTTTTAGTTGTTTAACTAAATATTTAGTTTTATACTTGTTCCATGAAACATGAAAAAATGGAACTTACTAAGGCCGAGGAACAGATCATGCAAGTCCTCTGGAATATAAAAAAAGGGTTCGTCAAAGAAATTCTTGCTGAACTACCTGAACCAAAACCTGCGTATAATACTGTTTCGACTATAGTAAGAATTTTAGTAGAGAAAAAGTTCGTTGGATATAATGCTTTCGGCAAATCACATCAGTATTATCCACTTATTGAAAAGAGTGAATATTCTAAAGAACAGGTGAACACGATCGTTTCCCGCTTTTTTGATAATTCACCGAAGCGCTTATTAGCGTATTTGGTGAAATCCGACAAACTCAACGTCGAAGACCTAGATGAGATTATGAAACAACTAAATAAATAATACTATGCATTGGTTCTTAGAATTCAATATATTTCTATTCGTCGCGGGAATACTCGCCTACTTTCTTATACATAATAGAGGAATCCATAAAGTAAATCGCTGGTTGTTTTTAAGCCTTCCACTACTCTTCTTCGGGCTTTCTTACTTTCAGCCTATTTATGAGACAACACAGAACATTGCGGTAGTAACTCTTCCGACTGTTGATTTGTCTATCCCCTTTGAAACAAGCGAATCGATTTTTAATAATCTTTGGCTAGTATATTTTGTGGGAGCGAGCATCATGACGTTTTTCATTTCGAAGGCGATCATATCAATAGTTAGCTTGAAAAGATCAGCTAAAATAGAAACTGTGAAAGGTAAGACGATCTACGTGGGAAATACTACAGCTTCATTTTTTGGGTGGATCTTTATAAGTGAGGATATTGCTCAAAACGAATGGGGACTGGCAATCGAACATGAGGCTGCTCACGCAAAACAATTACATAGTTTTGATAGGATGATCGTTTCACTATTTCAGATCGTTCTATGGTTTAATCCTGCCATTTATTTACTCAAAAAGGCCATTATTGAAAATCACGAATATTTGGCTGATGAGTCCGTATTGAAATCAAACGACAAAAAAACGTATGGAAACTTTCTTCTTGCACAAAAGATGCGATCGCATCAACCTACATATCATCTAACAAGCAATATGTCTAATTTAAAATTAAGAATTATGAAAATGAACCAAAGAAAAAAAAGTGCTTTGTTTGCCTACTTATTAGTGCCTGCTTTAGCATTAGGATCCTTAAGTTTCACGTACATTGAAACAGCAAGTGGAGTTGAAGAAACTGCCCTTACTGATATGAATAATGACCCTGTGGAAGATCCGGATGTGTTCCCATCTTTCAAAGGTGGAGCAGAAAAAATGATGAGTTTTCTCTCCAATGAGATCAAATATCCTAAAAAAGCTGTTGAAAGTAATGTTGAGGGAAAAGTTTTTGTTTCCATGATCATTGCTGAAAATGGTGAGGTAACCTCAGTGGAGGCCGTTAAATCTCCAGACGAATCCTTATCACAAGAAGCTGTGAGAGTTATACGTAGCATGCCAGCATGGAATCCTGGAGAAAAAGATGGTAAAAAAGTAAAAGTCAAAATGGTTTTACCGATCAAATTCGCACTACCAAAAGAGTAAATCGAGTTTCATCATGTTGTCAACACACGTTCATTTAGAGCGTGTGTTTTTTTTGTTTATTAGGTAAGTATTGTTAGGGTATTAACGAGGTACAAGTTTATCCACTACAGTTGTGCATAACTTCTATACAAAAGCTTAATAATTTCCTAACGAGTAATGCAAAATCATTATTTTTGCCTTTTAACAAAAGGTGTATGGAAAACGTACAAGAAACGGTAAAAGACATATTTTCTGCCTACCTTGAGAAGAACGGTCATAGAAAGACTCCAGAGCGGTTTGCAATTCTCGAGGAAATTTACAATTACGACGGTCACTTCGATATTGAGTCGTTGTACATAAAAATGAAAAATAAAAACTACCGAGTTTCCCGAGCTACGTTATACAACACTATTGACTTATTACTTGCCTGTAATCTTGTAAGAAAACATCAGTTCGGCAAGAATATCGCACAATTTGAAAAATCTCATGGTTTCAAGCAACATGATCACATGATCTGCACAGATACTGGAGAACTCATAGAGTTTTGCGACCCACGTATTCAGAATATAAAAAGTACTATCGAAGAGGTTTTTGGGGTAAAGATCCACCACCATTCGCTTTACTTTTACGGTGTACGCAATGATAAGTCAGATAAATCGGATAAAAAAGAATCGTGAGTAGCTTATTCAACACAACTATTCACCCATCGGGTGTTATGATCTATTCGTTGTCAGGACAGCTTCTTTCTGCTGAAACTGCAGATCAGATGGTTCTTCAAGCAGATGAAGATCTTGAAAAAGGCAAGAAAAGATTTATTGTTGATATCAGTGAACTCGAACATGTGAACAGCAGTGGACTCAATTGTCTCTTGCGCACATTCACAAAAATTAGAAACAAAGGAGGTGAATCAGTAATTCTTAATCCATCATCATCGGTTAAGAAGCTATTGGAAATATCAAAATTAAACACGGTTTTTCGTATTGAAACAAATGAAGAATCGGCATTACAACATTTAACTGCACACGAGGCATGAACAAAGTAGATGTACTATTAGGATTACAATGGGGTGACGAAGGTAAAGGTAAGATCGTTGATGTCTTAACTCCAGAATACGACATAATCGCTCGTTTTCAGGGCGGACCAAATGCAGGTCACACTCTTGAGTTTGATGGCATAAAGCATGTCCTTCACACTATTCCATCGGGAATTTTCAGAAAAGGAACGATGAATGTCATTGGCAATGGAGTTGTGATCGATCCTGTGATCTTTAAACAGGAGATCGATAACCTTGCACAATTTGACCTTCCAATTAAAGATATTCTTTTGATCTCGAAAAAAGCTCATTTGATCCTGCCAACTCACAGATTGCTTGATGCGGCTTCAGAAAAAGCCAAAGGAAAAGAAAAGATCGGTTCTACTTTAAAAGGAATTGGTCCAACTTATATGGATAAAACAGGTCGTAACGGTTTGCGAGTTGGAGATATATTTTCTCCAAATTTCAAAGAAAAATATAACAAGCTAGTTGAGAAACATGTTGGTATTTTAGATCATCATGAAGGGTTCGAGTATGACCTTAAATCGCTGGAACCTGCTTTCTTTGAAGGAATTGAATTGTTGAGATCACTTTCAACTATAGATTCTGAGCAGTACATAAACGCTGCTTTAAAAGAAGGAAAAACGGTACTCGCTGAAGGTGCTCAAGGTACGCTTTTAGATATTGATTTTGGAAGTTATCCATTTGTAACATCTTCGAATACGGTAACCGCAGGAACATGTACTGGATTAGGAGTTGCTCCTACGCGAATTGGCGATGTGATCGGTATTTTCAAAGCTTATTGTACACGTGTGGGTTCTGGTCCTTTCCCAACTGAACTTCACGATGAAGTTGGAGAGTCGATCAGAAAAGCAGGTGCAGAATTTGGTGCAACAACAGGTAGACCAAGAAGATGTGGATGGATAGACCTTCCTGCATTGAAATACGCCATTATGATCAACGGTGCCTCTGAACTTTCAATGATGAAATCAGATGTTCTTGATGGCTTTGAAGAAATAAAAGTTTGTACTCATTATATCATTGATGGCAAGAAAGTTGATTATTTACCGTTTGATATAACGGATACAGAGATCGAACCTGTTCTTGAAACGATCAAAGGTTGGAATACAGATATTACAGGACTAACATCAATGGATGAAGCTCCAAAGGAGTTGACAGACTATGTGAAGTACCTGGAAGATCATCTTGAAGTTCCGATTACAACTGTTTCGGTAGGTCCGGATCGTACGCAAACGTTGAACAACAAAAAGTAATTGAATAAATTTCTACATATACTTTTAATTGCGCTTTTGACAGGAAGCGCATTTTTTTTGTTTACCAACACTTCTTTTGCACAGGATGATGTAATTGAGCTTCTCGAAGGTTCTGACGAGATGAAAGTGGACGGTAAGTCAGGTAACTATATACTCACTGGAAATGTTGTTTTCCAGAAAGATGGTGCAAAGTTGTATTGCGACTCTGCTTATTACAACATCGTTAAAGATCAAGTTCGAGCATATAGTAATGTCCACCTTAATAAACAAGACACCCTGAACATGTATTGTGATTCATTATTCTACGATTTTGAGAATGAACTCGCAAAACTGTGGGGAAATGTTCGTGTTCGAGACAATGAGTATAAGCTAGTTACTGATTCACTGGACTACGATATCTCAAAGGACATGGGAGTTTATAAGAACGGTGGTGTGATTACAAGCATTACTTCAAGCGACAGATTGACGAGCAAAATAGGTTATTTCTATCCTAAGAGTGAACAGTTTAACTTTCGAAAAGATGTTGTATACAGTAGTGATAAATTTAAAGTAACTACTGATACACTTCAGTTCAATGGAATGAGTAAAAAAGCCTATTTCTATGGACCAACTGATATAACCGGTGAATCAGGTAAAATGTATTGCGAAAGCGGATGGTATAATATCAATGAAGATGAAGGTGTTTTATCAAACAATGCATATATCGACAGAGCGGATATTTATATTGCTGCAGATAGTTTATTTTACTCTTCAAAAGACAGTCTTTACATTGCTGAAAAAGATGTGTTTATCAAAGACACTGCGAATAAACTATCTTTTAAAGGAGATTATGCTCGAAACGATGAACGTGAACACTATGCCTTGATAACCGGACATGCGCTAGCTGAGAAATATGGTAAAGAAGACACATTATACATTCATGCTGATACGCTATTCAACTTACTAGACACACTAAATGAAACGAAATTGATAAATGCTTACAATGAGGTAGAAATATTTAAAGGTGATCTGCAAGGTGTTTGTGATTCCCTTACCTATGAGAAAGTTATTGGTGAGATCAATATGTATAACGATCCCGTTCTATGGGCAAAACAAGCACAGTTATCAGGAGATACAATTAGTGTTTACGAAAAAGATGGTGACATCAGTAAGGCGTATTTGAGGGAAAAAGGGCTAGTAGTTACTGAAGTTAAACAGAGTTCCTATTTCAATCAGGTATCCGGTTCATTCATGACTGCTTATTTTGATAGTACAAATATCAGCAGAGTTGATATTGAGAAGAATGCTAAAACACTTTATTTTCTTGAAGATGAATCTGAATCAGATACAGCTATTGTAGTAGAAAGACAGGGAATGAATCGATTGTATTCATCCGATATTAGTTTGTATTTTGAGGATGGAGATATTTCTGGCGCTACTTATAGAAGCGAACCTGATGGAGTGCTCTATCCTATGGACCAGATCAAAAAAGACGAGGAAAAAACACAACATTTTAAATGGGAGCCTTCAAGAAGACCATTATCACCTGAGTTTATGATCCTAGACGATGATCAAAAGAACTTTATGATACTTCTATTTCGTTTCATCGTAGATCAACATCAAATTTCACAGTAATAACTGACATCCATCATTTTTAAAAGAACACTTTGATATTACTTTTAGTAAAAAAGTGATTATGAGAAAGTTGGTATATTTATTACTTGTCTTATTTATTTCATCTCCACTATTTGGTCAAGTCGACACACTGAATTCTAAAAAGAATGACACACTCACATATAGAATTTTAAAGTCTGATGGCGGTGAATTTGTTGGAAAGATCTTAGAACAAGATGAGCGAGAAGTGCTTTTTTTAACTACTGATGGACGGAGAATCATTATACCGCAGTATGTAATTGAAAAAATTGAAACTGTCGATGTATCTCAGTTCAACACAAAGGGAGATTTTATAGGAGAAGATAAATTCGCAACTCGCTATTTTATAACAACTAACGGTTTACCAATTAATAAAGGAGAGCATTATATACAATGGAACTTATTTGGTCCTGATATTGAATTTGGGGTTGGAAAGAATCTTGGTGTTGGTATTATGACTTCTTGGATGGGCATACCAATAATTGGAACAATTAAGAAAAGTTGGAGGCTAAGTGAAAATAGTCAATTTGCAATTGGCGCCTTAGTTGGAACCGGATCTTGGGGATTACCGGAATATGGAGGAGCCCTTCCCTATGGAACACTTTCTTTTGGAAATCGATCCGCAAACATCGCCTTCTCTGGAGGTTATGGAGCATTAGCTCTGGACGGTAATTTTGAAGGAAGAACGTTAAGCAGCGTAGCGGGAATGGTTAAGATTTCTCCAAAAATCAGCTTGATCTTTGATTCATTTATATTACTTCCTGGTCCTATGAGAACAGAAACTGTCACCCACAGCACCTACGAGTACAACCCATCTACAATGCAAAATGAATACATCACATACACAACACAAGTTGAAAGAAGAAACCCTGGAGGGGCATTACTAGTCCCTGGAATTAGATGGCATCAGGACGAAGGTAAAGCTGTTCAGTTTGGATTTGCGGGAATAATAGCTGACGGAGAGATTCTACCTGTACCAATACCAATGGTTCAGAGGTATAGATCTTTGTAAAAAAAAGGAAATAAAAAAAGGAGTTCAATTAAGAACTCCTTTTTAATTTATTTCGACTCTATAATCTAAACGATACCTTGATCGATCATCGCATCTGCTACTTTAACAAATCCAGCTAAATTAGCTCCTTTGATATAGTCAACATGTCCATGCTCGTCTCTTCCAAATTTAACGCATTGATCGTGAATATCAGCCATGATCGTTTTTAGACGATCGTCAACTTCTTCTCTTGACCAACTTAAACGAAGTGAATTCTGAGACATTTCTAATCCCGAAGTCGCAACTCCACCTGCGTTGGCAGCTTTTCCAGGAGCAAAAAGAATTTTGTTCTGTTCAAATACTTCAATCGCCTCAGGAGTACTTGGCATATTTGCCCCTTCTCCGACTATTTTAACTCCTTTTTCAACTAGTTTTTTAGCATCCTCACCATTCAGTTCGTTTTGAGTTGCACAAGGCACTGCAATATCAGCACTTGTAGGTACATTCCAAGAACGCTCTCCTTCAAAGAACTTCATGTCTGGATAAGCATCACCTAATTCAGAAATTCTACCTCTTTTAACATTCTTAAGTTCCTTGATATAATCCAGGTGTTCAGAGTGAATTCCTTCTGGAGCAAATACATACCCTGATGAATCTGAAACTGAAAGTACTTTACCACCTAATTGAAGTATCTTTTCAATCGCAAACTGAGCAACGTTTCCTGAACCAGAAATAATAACAGACTTTCCACGGATATTATCTCCAATTCGTTCCAACATATTTTGAACGAAATAGATTGCACCGTATCCAGTTGCCTCCGGACGGATCAAAGATCCACCCCAGTTCTGACCTTTACCAGTCAGTACTCCTGTAAATTCATTTCTAATTCTTTTGTATTGACCAAACATGTATCCGATCTCACGACCTCCAACACCAATATCTCCTGCTGGAACGTCAGTATTCGGACCAATGTGCTTCGATAATTCAGTCATGAATGACTGACAAAAACGCATTACTTCATTATCTGATTTACCTTTTGGATCAAAATCAGATCCTCCTTTACCACCACCCATTGGAAGAGTCGTAAGGGAGTTTTTGAAGATCTGCTCAAATCCTAAGAACTTCAAGATTGAGAGGTTCACAGATGGATGAAAACGCAATCCTCCTTTGTAAGGTCCAATAGCAGAGTTAAACTCAACACGGTATCCTCTGTTTACTCTAGCTTTACCTTCATCGTCCGTCCATGGTACACGGAAAATGATAGTTCTTTCCGGCTCAACGATTCGCTCCAAAATGTTATGTTCTTCATACTTTGGATTTTCAGCAATAAAAGGAATGATTGTTTCAGCAACCTCTTCAACAGCTTGCAAAAACTCCTCTTCGTGTGCACCTTTAGCTTTCATACTCTCCATGAAAGCATCTATTCGATCTTGATATTTATTAGACATATTTGGTAATTATTTACGTACTACTAGCAAAAGTAATATTATTTTAAAATTAATGGTTATTGCCAGCAAAAAAGCGCATCCAAGAATGGACTACTTTTTCCACTTATCCAGATCAGTACGTAAGGTCAATAGATTATTGAAGCCAGCACTTGAGAATATATACAGTCCGTAATCAACAGAAAATCTTTTAAAGTTTAACCCAGCTCCAAAAGAAAAGCCTCCCATACCAGGTCTATTCTGCACAAGCATCTGACGTCTTTGATGATAATCAAATGCTCCTCTAATACGCAGAGTTTTTCCTGCTAGAACCTCTACCTGAAACAAAAAATGTCGTGCCAGTTTCTCTCCAAAACCTGCACGTGGAACAGGCACTTCCTCACCAGTCAATGGATCAATTGTTGGCTCTAAATTAGGGTCATTATACGTTAGATCCCATTGATTTAAGTGATGAGCAACAACAGAAACTCTAAAGGGAGCATGTTCTAATTTATGAGAGATCCCCATCATTGCTTGAGCAGGAAGTGGAGCACGATCATTCTCTGTGTACGTTTTTACTTGAAGTCCGGCATTGCGAACCACGGCAGAAACAGTTGTCCTCTCATTCTTCGATATATAGATTCCACCCACGTCTAAACCTAAACCTAAAGAACTATAGGATTCCAATTGAGACCAGATTATATTAAAAGTTGCACCAATTGATATTCGAGGATTTATTCTTCTTGAGAAACTTCCTCCCAAAACAAAATCACCTGCAGAAAAGGTCCCGATCTTTTGTCCCGTTTCATCAGTTCTATCCATTTGACCATAGGCCACATACCTTAAATGAGCTGCTCCTGTTCCTTTTCCTTCAAAATGACGAGCGTAGGAAACCATTCCATGATTTATTCCACCAGCATGAAGCGCTTGATTAAATCCAATCGAATTATGCATTCCCTGATTAAAGGAGGCTGGATTCAACACTCCCATATTAACATCATCGTCATACGCTGTGATAAGTTTTCTTCCAAGTGCCGCACTTCTGGCATTATAGGTCATTTCCAAAAATGGAAAAACATTGACTCCGCCAGTCTGTCCAACAGAAAAACAAGCGATTGCAAGAAAAATAATTAACGAACCAAATTTCATAGTTATGTTCTGAACGCTTGTAAATATAAAAAATTGTTACCTGTTTAAATTTAATTGTTATTCACGTGATCATCTTTTAAATTCAATGACTTCCATGTTTTTTGGCCTTCCTTGATAAATTTCAAATCTCAACATTGTCTTTGTTTTATGAAAACCATGATTTCCGCATGCACCAGGATTTAGCCAAAGACAATCAAACCTTTTATCTGGTTTAACCATGAGTATATGAGAATGTCCACAAACTATAATATCTGCCGTACCATTGTCTTTGATCTCTTCGACTAATGGTTTTGAGTATCTCCCAGGCTTACCAGCAATATGAGTCATTAATATATGTACTCCTTCCCTTTCATACCGAATGAATTCAGGAAAAGCATTTCTAACTTCACCGTGATCTATATTACCGTAAACTGCAATTACTGGAGCAAACTTTTTCAACTCATTTATGACATTCATATGACCAATATCACCTGCGTGCCAAATTTCATCTACGCCTTTAGCATACTTTTCAATCCTTGGGTCTACATACCCATGAGTATCAGAGAGTAACAAAATATTCATCGCTATTATACTTTACAAACGAAAATTCGTAAATTCTAATGTGACAATAATAATTCGATAAATTCTGTATTTTTGAAAACAAAATAAAAAAAACCACCATGAAAAAAATTATTCTTTTCGTATTAATCAGCCTTATTCACTTCAGTTATGCTCAAGATTCGTACAATGTTATTGAACTTGATGAAAGTAAAGGAAAAACGAGAGGTTCAAGGTATGTAGGTATTGATGAAAATGGCTATATCTATACAATCTCGAAAAAGTCCACCTATGTTGTTATTACAACAATAACAAAAACCTATCTAAAAATTTTCAATGCTAATTCAGGTCAGATGCATGCTGAAGTTCAGCTTGAAAAATCAAATAAACTAAAGGCAAGAGGTATGGAATACCTGAGCGTTAGGTTTATCGATAAGAAACCAACTGTAATATGTAAAAAGATTAGAGGGGATGAACCTAGTAAATACTTTGGTATTGAAATAAATGAAAATGGCGACCTTATTGGTGATGCCTTTGAAATTGGAGTAGCTGGTGACTGCTCAGGATTTGGAAAACGAGGTAAAAGTTATTATTCAGGTGTTTCTCAATTTAAAAATGAAAATGGTGAAGCCACATTTATTTCGAATGTTACTTGTAGAAAGGATGAATTAAAAACATACAGAGTATTAGAACTAGATAAAAACTTAGAAGTAGAAAATTCATACACATTCAAGTTAGACTTTGAGTCTGTGCTTAATTTTTCTTATGAAAGGGGGCATAAATATTCATATATAAAGGTGGATACTAGAGATAGAAAGAAAGTAGATGGCAAATTATTTAAAAGATGGATTACTCATCATAGATTATATAAGGTAGATACAAGAAATGGTGCTCTTGAAGAAATTGACGTAGAGTCTATGCTAGAACCATTAAAGGTGGGTGATTTTCGGTTAAAAAAGGTAGATGAAGGTTTATTGATATCCGGACAGATCATTCAGGAAAAAGGGTTTGCAGGTTTGTTTACAGCTATTGTAAATCTTAAGAGTAACGAAATAACAGATATTAAAACCGAAGACTTCGATATTGATTTTGTGACCAAATATTGGTCGGATCAACAAAAGAAAAAAGAAGAAAGAAGGAGAGATCGTAAAGGAGAGAATGATGATGATGAAAACTTTTCAACACGTTTTAGACTCATTGAGACGTTCAAAACGACCGATGATGGATTGATCTCCATCTTTCAGGATTATGAGCTCCATGTAGTAAGACACTCATCTACGGATGCCAATGGTGTGCGAACTGTCACATACGATTACTATCATTATTATCGAGATGTAATTGCTGTGAAAACAAGTAAAGATGGAGATATTGTATATACGAAGCTTCTTCCTTTCTACCAGTTAACTATAAATTACAATCCTGGTAAAGGGTATTCTGCAGTTCAACAAGGTAATGACTTATATTTCTTACATCAAGCATCTAATGAAATGAATGATATGATAGAGGAAGGCAGAAAGTCAAGTGAAAGATCTAGATGGAAGGATAGAAAAATGCAATTTGCGTCTGTTACTCACATCGATCCTAAAGGTAATGTTGATACCGAACAAGTATTTGACATAGGTGAAAAGAATGTGTCAATTGATCCTAATAACGTGGCTGCGGATAACACAAATAAGCAATTTGTAATTGTGTCTCCAGTAATGAAGATGTTTAATTACAAGAAAACAAAGGTGATAAAAATCGAACTTTAGCCACTTACAATGTTAGGAATAGTATTCATTTATTTTTTGGGGAGATCTTATTTTAGATTAGCTGATGAACACAACCGTTCAAAATGGCTTTGGGGAGTGTTAGGAGTTGTTTTCTTCTATGCCTTACAAGTATTGTTAGGACTGATCATTGGGCTAACTGCTTATCGTTGGTCCATGTATAACGAAGTCGCGTTAAACTTTATTGGTATTGGTTTTGGTCTCTTGGGATCGATCGGAATTTATCACCTATTAAAATATAATTGGAGCAAAAATAAGATTGTCAATACTGATAGCGAAATCTTGGATGACCTTGAATAGTATTATCACGTAATGAACATTCTGTCGGGCTAAATTGCTATATAAATAAAGCCTTATACAGATGAAGTTTTTTCTACTTACCTATTTTATAAGTTTTAGCTATTTCATTTCAGTTGCTCAATCTGATAATGATAAATTGTTCTACGATTTTTTAGTGAATCATCCATCAGAGGATTGTTTGTATGAGATGGATAGCGCATCAGTAAAGGAGCTGCAGAAAGCGAATATTGTTTATGTAAACAATCACAGAGTTTCTCTGGAGCGAAAGTCTGACCAGACGATAACGATCGATCCTTTTGGATTGTGCAATGAATACCGCTCCATATCAATGCACTACCATATTATAGACTCGGTAGAACACATGTTTGTATATCGAAGATACGCGGAGGCAAGAAAAGAATACGGAGAATTACAGCTATATTCAAAGATCGATGGTCAATGGCAGTTTGGACAAGAAATACAACTTGACTGGAGAAACTTTTTCTCGATCAGTAATGAGGAAATTGACCGTCTTAGGAATCTAAATCAATATCCGACTTATCTCGTGCAATTTAAACGTGAAGGCATAGAGTTCTCAATTCCATGGGAGATATATTCATTTGATCAGGGTAGTGAGATCAATGGTTATGTTAAGGGAAATGGCAATCAACCAATAACACTCTCTTACTCCAATGTTATTCCATAATTACCAGCGCTTCGAAAGCTTATTCCCGGAAATCGTTCTCTGACGGTCTGCCTTATGTCGACCCGATCTGAAATTTCTCTTTTTGGCGTGTTTAGTATTTCTACCTTGGACTCTTTTGCGCCAAAGCCGCCAACTCGATCGTTTCATCGACTTTCTCATGATCTCAATTACATCCTTTTCGGTAACCCCAAATTGAAACTCTATAGCATCAAATGGAGTGCGGTCCTCCCAGGCCATTTCAATTATTCTATTTTTGTCTCGTTCAGTGAGCTCTTCGATTTTTGATGTTCCCATATTATCATTACAATAGAAAAACAGAATTGTGCTGATATAAAAAGTTATATTTATTTGTTATATGTTATATATTTAACTTTGTGTTATTTATTCAGTCCTGGTGATTATATTTGTCCCGAATTAATAAAACGAGAATACAAATGTACCAAGGACCATTTTATCAGTACGATCTTGATCTGTTGAACAGAACACTCTCAGAAGCTTTGAGAGCTGCATCTGAAAATAATTGCTCAATGTATTATGCTATGAAGGCAAATCACGAAAGCAAGATTCTGGAAAAGATCAAATCTAAAGGTCTTGGAGTTGATTGTGTTTCAAGCGGAGAAATCGAACGTGCGCTGGAAATTGGATGGGCATCAAGTAAAATAGTTTTCGCTGGTTCCGGAAAAACACTTAATGAGATCAGTTATGCGCTTTCAAATGACATCTATATGATCCACTGTGAATCTGTTGAAGAATTTGAGCTCGTAAAAGATCTTAAAGAACAGATCAATAGTCAGACTTTAATTGCACTGCGAATTAATCCAGATATAAGTGTAGATACACACAGTAAGATCAGCACAGGTGAACGCCATCACAAGTTTGGGATGTCCTTTGAAGAGGCTACAATGATCATAAGTGAACATCCAACTCTAGTTAGAGGTCTTCATTTTCATGTTGGATCTCAAATTCTAGATATGCAATATTTTGAAGATCTCTCGCTCAAAGTGCGTAGCTTAATAGAGCAATTACCGAACGGATTTAAACTCAATTACCTTAATCTCGGAGGTGGATTAGGAATTGACTACAGAAATCCTGAAAGAAATCCAATTGCAAATTTTGAAGGTTGGATGAACGCACTAAGAATTCATCTACCTACTTCGATCATTGAGACGATCTCATTGGAACCTGGAAGGAGTATTGTTGGTCAATGCGGAAGGTTAGTTGGTCAGGTTCAATATATTAAGCACAAGGATAGTGATCAACCCCTAGTAATATTAGATGTGGGAATGAGTGAACTTCTGCGACCTGCACTATACGATGCTCGCCATAAAATAACAACTCGAAAAGAAGATATGATCGAAGAGAACTACACCATTCACGGTCCAAGTTGCGAGAGCTCAGATCATTTTGGTTTTGATCATCGACTTCCTCGATTAAACAGAGGAGATTTAGTTGAGATTCTAAGCACTGGGGCTTACGGATCTAGTATGCAACTTAATTACAATTTAAGAAAAGCTCCAAAAAGCAAATTTATCGAAGGTAATATCTATACGGAATTAAAGATAAAAGTAGCTTAAGCTATCTAGTCGTCAACTTTAATTTGCCAGACTTTTATCAGAGCGTCATCGCTAACAGTAACGAATCTATCCTCATCAATTTGAGCTAGACGATTTACTGTATGGCGATGACCTTTATCTTTAAATTCAATACGTTGCTGGATCTCTAAGTCAGGAAAACTCCATAGTTTTATGGTTTTGTCAAAGCTAACTGAAACCACTGACCTCGATTTTTCAAAGTAAGAAAGATCGTATACAGCATAGTTATGCGCAGGAATTTCTTGGATCAATTGCTCTTCTCTCCAATTCCAGACACTGATCTTCGCATCTTTCCCACCGGTGAGAAGGAAATCATCAATAAATAAAGCAGTATTTACTCCATCCTTATTGATCTTTATATTCTTGATCTCATTAAAGAAAGAAGTTTCTAGTATTCGGAGTCTACCATCCTGACCACAAATGGCTATATGCTCACCGTTCTGATCTACAGATATTTGCCTTATTTTACCACAATCCAAAGGTAAAGTGATGAGTAGCTTCATTGTTCCTGCTTCCCAAGCACAAAAGTAACCATCACCATCCGCTGTGTAAAACACTTTTTTATTGGGATCATAGTATACCGAAAAAATAGGATGCTTATGTTGAGTAATGTATCGTTCTTCTTTCTTCGATTCAGTATTGATCACATGAAGACCTCCCTTACTATTTCCAATAATCAGTTGGTTATACTCAGCACTGAATGCTATATTAAAGGCCGTATGCTCAAGTTTCACTGCAAACTGATCTTGTTCACCGGTTTCAACATTCCAACGAACTACAAACTTATCCGCACTCGTCGTGTAAATGAAATTATCATCAGAAATAACGTCGTAGATTGCGCCACTGTGACCTTTAAGCGATTTTAATAGTTCTAGTTTTTGACTAGACATACATCAACTATTCTTCTTCGTCTGAATCATTGACCTGCTTCAAACGTTCTGCGTAATCTTGAGGTAAGTTCTCAAAGAATGTATCTCCTCTTAATCCTATTCTTAAACATTCTAATGGAATGACTTCATTTGGCGCAATGTTTCCTAAGTTGACATTTGCTCCGAATAATTTAATGAACCAAACCTGCTGATTCTTTTTAGGAGCTTCCCATAAAATATTCTCTGGTTTAACTTTCGCTATGATCTTATTGATTAGGAATGTATGGGCTGTACCGTTTGGTCTGAACACACCAACATTTCCACTTTCCCGACCTTCTGCTATGACCTTCCAAGAACCGGCCTCTAGCTCAGTACTCATCATTTTAATCCATTTATTCGGACTAATGAGAATACCTGAATCCTTCGAACCAACTTCGGACATCACAGTTCTATCTTTAGCCATCTTATGGATGATCTCACATTTCTCGTCATGAGGTATTATGATAGATCCATCTGAAACCTCCGCTAGATCAAGATCATATTTATCCAATAGTTCTATGAACTCATTGAACATCCCTCTTGCGTAGAAAGCTTCGAAAAGCGTTCCTCCAAAATAAGGACGAATATTGTGAGAACGGTACAGCTTGATCTTCTCCTCCAGCTGATTGGTAACATAAGCAGTTCCAAAACCAAACTTTACAATATCAGTAAATTCTCCGTTTGCTTCGATGAAGTTTTCAGTTTCTCTCAGACTGAGTCCTTTATCCATCATCATTGTCAAACCATCCTTTCTTGGTTTTGATCTTCTCTCTGGTATATATGGTAAACTAAAGTTCTTCATTACTGTCTATTTCTTCCAAGCGCTTGACAAAATAGTCAATCTCTTTCAGCGTTGGGAAATGCAAAAATAAACTTTTCGCTAAACTCACATCATTTTCTATGACTTCTTCGAATAATAACATTGCTTCTGTTCGATTTCCTATCTCCCAATTGCAATATGAAAGCACTAATTTAGCTTCATACGTTTCAAGTAATTCTTCGTCATCGTAAATTTTCTCCATGGCTATCTCAGCATGCTGGCCAGACAAGAAGATCAACCAATCCATAATTGTATCACCATCTTTAGGATCAACCTCATATGCTTTCTCATAGGTTTCTTCAGCTTTCTGATCTTGTCCATCATTTTCGTATGCACTAGCAAGAGCTCTCCAATAATTTACGTTTTTAGCTTCCAATTCGATCGCCTGTAAAATTTCTTCGATCGCTCGCGGATGAAAACCAAGGATATCTGAAATTATTCCTTTACCCAACCATGCATCTGCTAAGTGAGGTAATAGTGTTGTAGCCTGCTCATAACAATCATAGGCACGCTCTAATTCTCCTAATTCTTCATAACATTCTCCCAGAGAACAATACACCATACCATCATCACCGTCTATATCCAGACATTTCTTATAAAATTCCATCGCTTTTTCAGGATGCTCTTCATCCATATAGACATTAGCCATGTTATAGAATGCCGGAGCGAAGTCTTCATTGATAAGCGTACAATAATCATAAGCCCACAATGCCTTCTCTGTATTCCCCATTTTCGTATAGGCATTCCCGAGATTGTACCAAGTGGTAAATGAATAAGGCGCCTCGTCAATGTAAAGTAGAAAACACTCTACAGCCTTTTCATACTCCTTTACTTGCTCATAACAATACGCCAACTCGTAGATTATAGCTTCATTCAATCTATTCTCATCTAAAGCCTTATTGAGTATTTCAATCGCTGAACGAAAATCATCCAGATTCTCATATTCCATGGCAAGATCGATGTAGATCTCAGTTTTTTCATCTCCCGAAGCTATTTCTATAGCACGCTTGAAGTATTTGATCGCTGACTCGACATCTCTCAGCTGACTGTAGCAGGCTGCGATCGTCAATGTTAGATCCAAGTTACCGCGCTCCATTCTTTCTAACGAAGAAAGAATTTTCAGGGCTGCATTCAGATCACCAGCAAGAGACATAGCTTGTGCTTTACGCAGCAATAAGGTGTTATTATTTGGAAAATGATCTAATGCTTTTTCAGCTGTCCATTTAGCCTTTTTAAATTGATTTGCGATCAATAAATGGTCTAAAATGAGCTCTACCTGATCAGCATCCATATATTCATAATGATCGTTTTCGTACATCGAGTTTAGTCGTTCTAACTGACTATTAAACTCCGCACCAAACCATTCGTCATCTTGATCTTCGAACATAAAACAAATTTAGTCATTCCCAGAGGAAAGAATTTCACTCTTGGCCTTAAACTTAAATTTAAGGATAATTAATACTGATAATCAACAGTCGTTGATTCAGTTATCAACATTTTTCTCACAAAAAAAGGCCCTCTCGGACCTTAACGAATTTATTTGATCAGATATTATGCAATTCCTGAATTTGCCCCAGTTGGAACTGAGAAAATTGAATCTTCAGAAATAATAACATCATCTGTACCTTCTTTCTTAGCGTAAATAGCTGTAAGATGTTTAAAAACTTCCTCTTGTTGATCTGGAAATTGATCTGCAATTTTATCGACTAGATGTAATTTCGATTGATCATGTCTGTTAAAGAATTCATTCAATTTTTGTTTGTACATTTCTTTACTGTAGTTCATTGGATTGTTTTTTGATTCACTACAGTATAATAAGAAATGTCTAGAATTCCAAATTTACTCGACGATATCCAATAAGTTCACATCAAAGATAAGTACTGTGTTTGGAGGGATTGAACCGCTACCTGATTCCCCGTATGCCAATCCAGAAGGAATTAGAAGGATCCCTTCTCCTCCTTCTTTGAATTTTGGTATCCCTTCAGTCCATCCAGCAATAACCCCTTGAAGATTAAAAGTAATTCCAGCTGCATCACTTTCATCAAAAACACCTCCATCTGTAAAATAACCTTTGTACCTTACTCTCACATCATCAGTTTGCTGTGGGTAATTACCTGTACCAAGATCATTTATTACATAATGTAAACCTGAGGATGTTTCCTCTGCTTCAAGTCCGTTATCCTGAATGTATTGTTTGATTATAGAGATATCCTCCTCTAACTGCTCTTCTGGAGTTAGACCTTTATTACATGAACTTAAGAAGATCGAAACTAGAATAACAAAGTAGTATTTATTCATAATTAAAAGATTAAAAATCAAATATACAAAAAAAGGCCGCTCCAATGAGCGACCTTTCGTATATCGTTTTTCTTACTTCTTAGAAGTGGAAAGTCAAACGGATAGAACCTGCAGTTCCGAAAATTGAGTTATTCACATCAGTATCAATACCGAAGTTCGAAGAACCTGCATTTTCTTGAGTGATCTGCTCTACAGAGAAATCACCGTTTGTGTTTGAACCAACTGATTCGATTGTTGAAGAAGATCCACCGTTTGAAGTGAAACCAAGACCCCAACCAAATTCACCTCCGATTGAAAGCTTAGGAAGAACGAAGTACTCAGCTCCGATAAATCCTCTAACTCCAATTCCAAAAGTTGAACCGTTTTTAGATTCAATAACACGTGCAGCGTTACCGTATGGATCCGTAGTGATGTTTCCTCCAAAATCATCAGCTGCATCAACAGATACAGGATTTGAAGCAGAAGGAATTGTCAACTCATTTCCATAAGTGTAAGACTCTGATGAAGAAGCAAATGAGATACCTAATTCACCTCCGTAGAATCCTTGTAGTCTTCCATTACCTTTACGGTACTCGATACCACCAGAAAGTCCAATGTTCGTAAACGAAGCCTTCATGTTGTTCTCAACCATGTCTGGAAGATCTGGATAATCAACAGTAGCTGTAGAAGCTCTGTCTGCAACCATGTTAGTCATTGAAGCTGATCCAAAACCTAAACGAAGGTTCCCACGATAAGCCATGTCAGCAGACGTAAAGTACTTACCAGTAATCGTCTGATTGTTCGTTAAGAAGTTCCAAGTTGGTGCAGCGTTAGCATCTGTACCTCCTATGAAATTACCAAAATAAGACAAGAATGGAGTCGCATCGATACCGATCGCCCAATCTTCAGCTTCTGGCAAATAAACTTTTTCACCATCTTGTGCATAAGCACCTGCTCCAAAAAGCAATGCCGCAACAGCAATAATTGTTTTTTTCATAATTAAAATTTTTATGTTTTAAGTAAAACTACACCATCTTACGGTGCACTTTCAACAAGGTTACAAATATTTTCAAGAGCACAATGTTAATTTCTTGATAAAAAATAGATATTTATGATAAATATCAGTGTTTCAAATCAATCGATAATTTCAAACCATCATAGGCGGGCTCTACTCCTTCTGGGAGCTTCGAGCAAATTCCATCATGTGTATCAAACAAATGTGATATATGAGTCAAATAGGTTTGATCTGGCTGCAAAACATCAATCATCTCTAATGCTTCTTTAAGGTTCAGGTGAGAAATATGTTCTTTTTCTCTTAAACAATCAAGGATCAACATTTTCACTCCTCTCAATTTCTCCATTTCTTCTTCTGGAATAGTCTTTACGTCAGTCAAATAAGCAAAATCACCTATCCTAAAGCCTAAAACAGGCATCTTGTAGTGATAGACTTTAATTGGAGTAACATTAAGTCCATTAGGAAGTCTAAAATCTTCAGTGCTGATATTGTTAATATTTACGTTAGGAACACCTGGATATTTATTTTGCTCAAAAGCATAGTAGAACTCTCGCCTCAACGCTTCCTCTGTCTGTTCATTACAAAACAACTCCATATCTCTTCGCTCCAGAAAGTTAAATGATCGTACATCATCCATTCCAGCAATGTGATCTTTGTGTGAATGGGTATACAAAACAGCTTTGAGTGATCGAACATCCTCTCTCAACATTTGCTGTCTAAAATCAGGTCCTGTATCTACTACATAGTTTTCTCCTTTATAAGAAAACATGATCGAACTTCTCAGTCGCTTGTCTTTTGGATCAGTAGATTGACAAACTTCACATTGACATCCTATCACAGGAACTCCTTGAGATGTCCCCGTTCCTAATACAGTAATTGAAAGTCGTTCGTTTTGTGTCATCAATCTGAAAACAATAAATATAAACTAAAGTTCAAAAAAAAGGCCCGGTAAAAACCGAGCCTTAATATATTAATTATTCCAGTGATTACTTGATCACTTTCACAATTTTAGATCCATTTAGTGTATTTACTTCAATGAAGTAAACACCCGTTTTCCAGTTTGAAGTATTGATCTTTGTTGATTCTCCTTCAACTGCAATTACAGCAACTGTTTTTCCAGTTACAGTAACGATCTTAACTGTTTCAATTGCAGAACCAGTTGCATTGATCGTCAATTGATCCTTCACAGGATTTGGATATACAGATAATACAAGATGTTCCTCTTCAACAGCAATAGTATTAATCGTAACACAGTCAGAAGTATCAGCACAAAGTCCGTCTGTTACAATTACTGCGTAGTTACCATTAGACGTAGCTGTATACGACTGCCCAGTTTCTCCACTAATTGGAGCATCATTGTTATCGCAATCGATCCACTGGTAAGTAAGTCCTGCAGCATTTGCCTCAATAGTAACATCTGTAGTAGTTGTTGTAACATCTACATTACATACTTCTAGATTTACACAGTCAGAAGTATCAACACACTGTCCATCTGTAATTACTACTGCATAGTTACCGGTTGTAGTTGCAGTAAATGATTGATCAGTTTCACCACTGATTGGTGCATTATTGTTATCACAATCGATCCACTGATAAGTAACACCAGTTCCAGATGCATTTGCTGTTGCAGTTGCATTGGTTGTTGCAGTTGTTACATCTACGTTACATAATGGGTTGATAGAACAAGGGAATAATTGATATCCCGCATCAAAAGGTGCTCCACTATTATCAAACTGACCTCCTAATCCAGTCGCATCGAAAGGACCATTTGGCGTATTCGTTCCTGCCAATGGAGAGTCTCCATCAATTCTGATCACAAAAGTATTGTTTCCATCAGTTACATCAACATTACCATTAGATGGCCAAGTTGTTTCATTATTTACTAATGTCAAGTTCTCCAAAGTAATGTACTGACTTTCAGTTGATTCATCCAAAGCAGTTACTACCATTGGAGTTTGAGTTGGATTTCCTTGTGTCTCAAGAACGATCTCTTCAGCAAAAATTTGAGTTAAACCATTAAAGAAATCGATTTGACCATTTACAGTAATTGAATCACCTTCTGTAACTACGTAACCATCAACATCATTAAAATTGAAAACGTTAATTCCATCATTATTACTATCAATAATAGTAAAGCTGTAACCGGCATTACCATCAAAATCAATACAATGAACGATACCTTTTAATGAAACATATACATCAAGTGAATCTGGTCTAAGATCCGCGTCGTTTGTTGTTACTTCACCAATTGTGTAAGGTGTATAATCAAGAGTTTCTCCATCTAAAGCAACATTTTCATCAGTTGCACCAATAGAAGACACAACTATATCTCCAGTTTGAGTGTAGTCTGCAACTGATCCATTCAATCTTACATATACAGTCGTAGGATTTACATCACCTCCACTCTGTGTTAAAGTTACCGATGCTCCAAAACCACTTCCAGAGGTTAAAGAAACTTCATATTCTGCAGGTGCAGTAACAATAATATCATTCGTTAAGAATTGTCCTGATACCTCAATTGTTTGTTCAGCTGATGGCGTTCCAACAAAGTGAGAGAATCCACTTAAGGAAGCAGGAGTAACAAAAACAGTTGGAGTTGCAGTAAGAATCTCTCCTTCAAGAGTTACTACTTGGTTTGTCGCACCAGCAGAAGAAGCTGTTACATCACCATTAGATGGAGATTGCGCAACTGTTCCATTCAATCTTACATAGATAGTTGTTGCATTTACAGTACCTGCTGTCTGAGTTAAAGTTAATGTATTTGCGAAGCCAGTTCCGCTTGTTGTAGAAATTTCGTAATCACCAGTAACGGTTAGATCTATATCAGCTGTAAGGTTTACACCACTTACTTCAAATGTTTGCTCTGCACTTGGAGTACCTACAAACTGTTGAAAACCTGTCAAGCTCGTTGGACTTACAGAAATATAAGGTCCAGTAGGGTTTGCCGTAACTACAATATTATCAATGGCAATATCCTCATCTCCTGAATTAACATTTGTTTCAACAAAAAACTGAATTGTTGAATTAGCTGACAATGTTATATTCTCAGTGTAGGTTGTGAAAACTGAAGTTATTTCTGCACCATCTCCAGTACCATCAAAATCCGTATCAATTAGAGGAACACCGTTAAATGTTGTACCGTCGTTTTCAACCCAGATCAGGTTCTGTTGAGCACCACCATCAATAGAATAAGTGATATGTAAATAATCTGCATCATCCCAATCTTGATTTGTCCCATCATCATCTTCTGCAAGATTGATCGAGAAATCAACATCAGATAATCCGTTCACACCAATTTGAGTAGTACTCAAAACAACTGGCGTCACTGGCTGGTCTCCGTCTATATCCATTGCTGCAAAATAGAACGATCCATCTATATTCGTTACTTCGTAACTTGTTGTGATATCCGTACCATCAGTTCTAGTAAAAAAGTCTCCTGTTCCGTCTGAGAATTCTGCTGGATTCGTATTATAATTGGTTCCATTAGTATTAGTCTCAAAGCTCTCTTGATAGAGAACAGTTTGAGACAAACCGTAATTTGCTATTAAAAGAACCGCCAATAAGTAAATTTTCTTCATTTTTAAGTTATTTAGATTTGATGCAAAATTAAGCCTTTCACAAGTGCTTAACATTAACAAAGCGTTAAGTATTATTAAGAGTTTTCAACAGTCTCCCAGATGACTTCTATTCCTGAATTATGATGGTATCCACATCATAGCCATAAGCTGCGAAATGACCTAGAGCATTATTGGTCCAACTATACTCTGGATTTGCTGGTGCGGCACTTTGCCCCGATTCTCCAGCAATTTCAAATAATTGGTCATAATAATCAAAGGAATGTTCACTATACGAAATTAGTTGAACGATAATTGTATCTCCTACTTCGTGTCTTGTACTGAAAAAGGGTACAGCCTGACTATTACCATTTGAAAACCCATCGTCAAAAATGAATTGTTCACCTAGATCTGTTAGAGAATCGCCATTCACAATTCGATTTGCTCTATAGTAATTGTTTGTCTGTGGATCAGAAAAGTTCGTGTAAACAATATACCCTTCATCTCCGAAAAGACTTTGCTCCTGAAACTCTTGCGTCAGCGAATCTATCGCAACTACAGAAGGAAGCATATCTGAAGTTTGATAAGACTGACCCTCAACAACCACATTCACAGTGTAATTCGTACCAAAATCTGGAACATAGTTCTCTAAAAGATATACACCATTTCCTTGGTCAACCAACGGAGTGGCAGCACCATTCCCATCTACAATTTCAACTTGAGCTCCTCCAACCGTTGGAAAATCTGATGTAGCAAAAACATTTACCGACTTGGTAATTCTAACACGTACCTCTTCTTTTATCGCATCGTAATTTGCTTCAATCACCAATTGTGGTTCAACATCATTGACTTCTAGATCAATTTTTTTATCACAAGATAGAACTATGAAGAACCCAGAGATTATGAATAAAATATTAGGCAGTTTCATCTTATTTAATTTTAAAGTTCCACGTTATTGAAGGAATCAACTTAAACAAAGCTGTTTGAACAGCGACAGTTTGTCCTTCAAACCCTTCATAATTATCTGTAAAACGCACTGAGAACGCATTTTCTCTGTTGTAAACGTTATAAATAGAGAAGTTTAGACTTTGTTCAAGGTGTTTTCTATCTTTAAGATACCAGGTAAATCCAAGGTCTAATCGGTGATAATCTGGCAATCTATTTCCGTTTCGTTGTCCCACGTAAGGAACGTCATATCCATCATAACTATATTGAGCACTCGGGAATGTCACAGCATCACCAGTGTAATAAGTGAAACTTGAACTGAGAACAAACTTGTCTTTGATCTTGTAAGTCAAAACTACAGTAAGATCATGAATACGGTCTTGTCTGGCAGAAAACTCCTGACCATTATCGATATCATCAAACTGACGCAATGCTCTCGACAATGTATAATTGATCCATCCTGTAAAATCCCCTTTTGTTTTCTTCAATTGAAATTCCACCCCATAAGCTCTACCTCTACCATAGACCAATTCACTTTCAACTTGTTCATTCAAAATGAGATTAGCATTTGGTTTATAATCGATCTGATTCTGCAACCACTTATAATAAGTTTCCACAGATAGTTTATAGGTATTGTTGTCAAAGTTTCGATAATATCCAACTGCGATCTGATCACCGATCTGAGGCTTTACGTTATTAGATGTTGGAACCCAAACATCTGTTGGACTACTTGTTGTTGTATTAGAAAGTTGGTGGATGTATTGATAGATTCTGTTGTATCCAGCCTTTACCGAACTTTTTTCATTGATAATATAATTAGCACTCGCTCTAGGTTCAAAACCTTGATAATATTTGATAGATTCCCAAGGGTCATATGAAGTTTCTTCTACGACTTGCCCTTCGTCATCGTATACATAAGCTGTACCCTCACCCATGTAATTAAATCCTGAATACCTCAATCCATACATGAATGCCCAGCGGTTTCCAACTTTTTGTTCATTCTGAATGTATGCACCCAACTCAAGTGCACGACGTTTGCTCAATTCGATTTGATTAAAGCCGACATTGGCTCCACTCTCAAGGACTCCTGGTTCGAATGTATGATGAATCCCATTGAATCCATATTTTATCGTGTTATTGGAGTTCAAGAAGTAAGAGAAATCTTGCTTCAAATTAAAATCTCTTATCGATGAGCGAATTCCAAATCCATCATCTCCTGAACCAATTGTGAATTGATAGTCGAACTTACTATAAATAAAAGACGTATTTGAGAATAATTTATCAGAAAAGATATGATTCCAACGTAACGTACCAGTTTGATTCCCCCAATCAAAGCCAAATTGATTATCTAGTAAAAAATCATCTCTACCGAAATAACCAGACAAATAAATCCGGTCTTTTTCACCCAGTTGATAATTAGCCTTCGCATTTAGATCATAGAAATAAAGCTTTGTGTTATCAAGATCCATATTAGGTGCTAGAGGGAGGAATATATCCGCATAACTTCTTCTTCCCGAAACAATAAAAGATCCTTTATCTCTTACGATAGGACCTTCAACTGTTAGCCTAGAGGAAATCAGTCCAATACCACCTGAGGCTTCAAATTTCTTGTTGTTACCATCTCTCATCTTTACATCCATTACCGAAGAAGCTCTTCCTCCGTATTCTGCAGGAATACCTGACTTATATAAAGCAACGTCTTTAATTGCATCTGAGTTGAAAACAGAAAAGAATCCGAGTAAGTGTGAAGCATTGTAAACTGTAGATTCATCTAAGAGAATCAAATTTTGGTCAGCTCCACCTCCACGAACGAAAAAACCAGCATTTCCTTCTCCTGCTCCTTTAACCCCTGGGGTTAACTGCAAGGTTTTCATAATATCCTGTTCTCCAAACAGAATCGGAATAGTTTCAATGTCTTTTGGATTCAGGCGAGTTACCTCCATCTGAGCTGAAGTAATATTGCTATTCTCTTTCTTTGAAGTGATCACAACCTCATCCATCTCTTGCACTTCAGTAGGGACTCCTAGTTCAATATTTATAGTAGTATCCTTTGTTAGGTTGACTTCTAATACTTGATTCTCGAAACCGACATTTCTGTAGATCAAGGTGTATTGTCCAGCAGGGACAGAAAGCGAATAAAAACCGTAAGCATTTGTCCGTGCTCCTGTATTGGTCAACTCTTTAACAACTACAGACGCACCGAAAAGATCCTCTCCATTTGTACCATCCTTGATCGTTCCAGATACCGAAACTTGTTGAGCTGAAACGAAATTTGAAAAGAATAAAAAGAGAACTAATATTAACTTATATGTCTTCACTTTAAACATTTTAAATGATGGCTTAATTACAAACTGATGTTTTCATTGTTCAAAATTAGTCCATTTTTCCTAACGTCCATTTGATATACTCGCTTTTTGGATAAGCGGTCTTGTGATCTATTTATTGATTGAATAAATAGATCAAATCGTTTCCCAATTTCAATTTGATTTGAATTGAACGAGAAGTACGAATTCATTAACAAAGTCGCTCCACAGAAATATTGAACAGCATTACAACTATGAATAATAGACATTGAACCGTTTCCAGTTCCTATTTGCACAAAAAATACACGAGTGATTATTTGGGTACTCTCACCTGAATAACTACTCCTCTAAAAGAAGCATATATTTTAATTTAATTAGTACGTTTATTCTTTCTAAATTCGCAGCTCGAAACTACTGTAAACGAAACTTTTAGGTGAAACACCTTTTTAACTGCATATTGCTACTCATCATCTCAATGAGCTCCTCACTGATTTTTTGTCAAAAAGACAGTGTTGGATCATACATCGATCAGTTATATTCTAATTGGAAGTCTACTTACACCAAATATCAGTTTGAATCAAAAAATGGTGATATTAGGGATGCTGAAAAGCTTCTTTCAGATGAATTCTACGACTCTGTAGAGGTTACTAATTTCATAGCTGAGCTAAAAGAGAAAGAAGCTGAATACTATAGAGGGGATATTGGACTGGGGGTTAAAGGAGGTCTTTTGTTCAATCCTTCAGGTGGAGAACAAGACTTCGACAACATCATATATAGAAGTAGATTCATTACGGATCTGGGATGGGATATTTTAAAGAGTGGATACGTTCACAATAGAATAAGATCTCAGATCGCCGAAAATGAGCGCAAGATTGCTCTTTTTGAAGACAAAGAACTGCGGAAAAACGCGAGTTTTGCTATATTGTGGAATTTCGTGATCTATCAGTTCAACCTGCAAAAGGTTCAAGTTTTGAACGACCGAATGAGACTCGCTCAAAATAAGATCGATGCTATTAAAAAGTTATATCTCCTGAACAAAGTTGATCAAAATGAATTACTTAAGCATTTAGAAAGTTTGGCGGAGATCAAAAACATGTATAGAGTCTATAACGACTTCAACGAAAGATTAAAAGAAGAGTACGGTTTTGTAACCTCCGACACGCTTGATCTACCTCTTATTGATATTGACTACAGTGTTATCAAAGATAAATTAGATGGTGAGGATCAAGATTCGATCGTCTTCTACCGAAAGGAAAACATCGATCTACGTAATAAGTTCATCAATGAAATCTCGCTTCGCACATCAGTAAGGTACAGTTATTACGATCTTGTAACCCTAGATCCATCTAGTAGAGACTTTATCTCTCTCGGGGTTTCACTTGGAATTCCACTAAATTTCAACAAAAAAGCTAAGGCAGAATGGATCGATATTCAGAAACAGCACGCATCCGTATTACCACAAGAAGAGAAAATTAAAATTCAAAAATCTGTTCTCACTAATTTCTATGAGTTCAGATACAAACTAAAGCAATACTCGGCTTTGCATTACAAAAAACTTATGTATAAGGAATTAATGCGGAAAGAAAATGCTCGTTATAGTATCGATTATCTTTCTTTCAACCCGGTTTCCTCATTAAGGATTATAGACGATCTTATGAAGATCGATATTGAAATGCTTGATCTAAAACAACAGATGTACCTTAAACTCATTTCTATTCATTCTGACATACCTTACAGTGAAATTAATGCGCTGTACACAACATATGAATTGGAAGATGAGTTTGAAAAAATTCATTCTGCCGATAGGTCTGTATATATCTGGGATAATATATTTAATGATCAATCTCCTGAGTTCCTTCTTAACTACATTGAAAAAGAAGGATATGAACGCGCTATAATCAGCTATAATAAGTCTCAAGAAAATAACCCTATCAAGAAGAGATTCATCGACACACTTATTGAAAAAAACATAAAGGTAGAAGTAATGACTGGCAAGAACAGTCTGCTTGGATCATCTCCTTTCACCTATTACGATTCGATCACTGTATCTCTCAACATGAATAATATTGAGGCGCTTCATCTAGACGTAGAACCACATACTATTGAAGATTGGAAAGAGAACAAAAGTGAATATCTTCTAGAATATTTAAAACTACTTGAAGATTCTAGAACGTATTGTGATGAACATGGAATAAAATTATCCGTATCTATCCCTCTTCATTATCCTGAAGAAATTGTTGAAAGAATATATGAAATTTGTGACCTGGTATACTTTATGGCATATGAGAATGTGAAAACCGATTACATTGTTAGAAAGATCAAAGATTATGAAGGTAAAAAGACGATAATTGCACTACGAACTGAAGATTTTGATAATCCGTTGGAAATAGAAATGAAGATAGTAGATATTCAGTCTAATTACGTACCTCTTGAATTTGTAATTCACGATTTACGTAGAATGATAGAACTAGAGAAAAAATAAGTGAAAAACCTACATTTCAATAGAAAAGAATCGGTCCTGAGATATAAGGATGAAGCCAAACGTAAAAAACGAAATACGAATTGGGATAAGATCATTTATTTCATTGTATTACTAACCATCGTATACTTTGCATTCAATTTCTTCTTCGTTCGTATCGTTTATGTTGAGGCGCCAGGACATGTACTTTTTAAAAGTTTGTCTATTCGGGTCCCTGAAGACATTACCTTAAGAGAAGTGTACAAAGAAGAAGGAGACCAGATCTGTAGAGGAGATACACTTTTTTCTTATGTCTCAGCTAAAGATGAATTGCTCGCTATTTCAAATATGAGTGCCAATATGGTCAACAAGGGCAATCAATGGATGGAGCGGGAAATTTATGAATTACAAAAAAAGATCGGACTTAATGAAATAGATGTTTTCGAGAAAGAACAATTGATCGAATGGAATAAAAAGAGGATTGCAGAGATCGAAGACGAGGTTGTTCTCGGAATAACTCCAAAATATAAACTTGAGAACTACCAAAAGGACAATGAAAAACTGAAGTTGGAGATTGAAAACATTAAAGCCGCTAGTTCGACATACAATAACTTAATTGCGTCATTACGCAGAGCAAATACCGGAAATGGCCAAACATTAACAATTAATGGAAATGGTGTTGGCGGAATGTCTAATCTAAATAAATATTATATAGCCCCTATCGAAGGAACGGCAACAAGGATCTACAAAAACAATTTTGAAGTCGCCTTGAAATCAGAGAATATTTTAAACATCCACAAGAGGGAAGACATTTACATCAAGGCGTTCTTTGATCAAGAAGACTTTAAATATGTCAACGAAGGTGACAAAGTAACCGTTATATTCCCAGATGGAGAGAAAAGTGTTGGACATATTAAGCGTTTTTATTTTGCTTCCTATAAGTTACCGGAGGAATTTCAAAAGAAATATGAGTCTACTACTCGAGCAATTGCAGCCGATATTTTCCCAATTGAACGTGAAGATCAAATAAAATGGAAAGCTTTCTACAAAATGAAGGTTAACGTGAGAATAAGTAAGTTTTAAAAAGATAATGAGAGAAGTCGTTGATTCTGACATATTGAGACAAGGGTCATTCGAATTTATTCGAATACACGAGCAGTCTACCTACACCTTAGAATTGTTCATGGCTTATGATTCTATCATTATCGACAGTGGTAATCGTGATTTTGTAGAAAAACTTGTTCGTGCAGTTCGAACCCACAATCAACCGGATGTATACCTGAAGCCGATCTTCCTGCTTAAATCGAGTAAAGTTGAGGATCCATTGATCGGAAATCTAATTGACGGTGTGATATTCTCCATTAATCAATTGGAGATCATTGCTGATTATGTTAGACAGATCTTACTGAGAATTAATGACTTCGTTTTTGCAAAATCAATATCGCTGGAAGCAGAAGTTATTTCAAGGATCATTTACTTGATGGTTTCCAGAGATAAAAACGAATTATTCGCTTATTTATATTTGAACTCTGGTCTAGGATACGTTTATCCAGAAGCTTCAATTTATTTTACTCCAAGAGATGAACACAAGCTCTTGAATGTGATGAAAACAGCTGAAATTGAAGGACTGTTCACTTCAGAGTTTAACGACCGAATCTACCTTTGCACAAATTGTGAAACCGGAATTTTAAGTTATAGAGAAGTTTGTCCAAAATGTAGCTCTGCCAACTCTAAAGCTGAAGACTTAGTTCATCACTTTTCATGTGCTTATGTAGGGCCTATTTCAGATTTTCAGAATGCTATAGATGATGAATTAAATTGCCCGAAGTGTAATAAGTTCCTGAATCATATAGGTGTTGATTACGATAAGCCTGCATTACTGCACACGTGTAATAAATGTGGGCATAAATATCAAGATTATCACGTCAAAGCAAAATGTATAACGTGCTATCACGATAACGATGTAGAGAATCTTATTCCACGTACTATTTCAAATTATTATCTCACTAAGAAAGGTCGAAACATCGCATACCATGGTTTTATAAGTACATCAAAAGACTTTAATGAAATTCCTGGTACGGTTAAGTTCGATGTATTTAAAACGATGTTAGAATATGAAGTTGAGCGATTAAAGCAAAACGATGCTACGAGTAATATCGCTTACTTAAAGATATCTAACGCAGGAGAGCTTTATTCTCGAATAGGAATAGATCGACAAAAGACCTTGGTAACCGAAATGATCAAGATCTTAAGAAAAAACTTAAGGTCATCCGACTTTATCGCGTTCTATAATGCATCAACTTTGATCCTGTCACTAAATGAGATTCCAACTAAGATTGCGAATAATGTCTTAGACGATGTTGTAAAACTCACTGCTACTCTACTGAAGAAAAACTTTAGAAACATCGAAATCGAGATCGATCACCACGCTCAACCTCTCAATACTGAGCTTTCTCATGAGATACAACTTCAAAATCTGATCAAAAAGTTCGATCAAGACGCATAAGCAATGGATTTCATAGCAGCCGAAATTGACTACTTTTTCAGTTATATCAGTGAGGTTGGTACCGGCAAGCTAATTCGTATATTTTGGTTCTTTGTCATTTTTGAATTTGCCCGACTATTCGTGATTGACTTTTTAGCATTGATATTCATTTATGTCAAACGTAAATTAACTAAAAAGAAACGCAAGGAAGCTAGAAGACTTCTGTTCCTATACAATCCGCTAATTTCGATCATCGTACCTGGAAAAAATGAAGGTAAGAACATTTACAAGCTAGTATCATCGCTGAAAGAACAAACCTACCGCAATTTCGAATTGATAATTGTTGATGACGGTTCAGATGATAACACTGAGCAGATCTGTAAAAGTCTTAAACGAAACGGTATGATCGATGTATTCATACGCAATGAAGTCAGAGGTGGGAAGGCCTCAGGAGCCAACACTGCTTTAAGAGTAGCAAAGGGAGACTATATTGTCCATCTCGATGCCGACTCATCGTTGGATCGTGACGCTATAGAGCAGATCATTTTACCATTTTATGAAGATGACAGAGTTGGTGCCGTTGGTGGAAATATAATGGTGCGGAATTATAATGACTCACTTGCTACAATTTTACAATCGTTTGAATATAATGACGCCATAGGTATTGGCAGGATGGTTGCAAGCTATCTCGGTGTATACCGAATTATATCTGGAGCTTTCGGGGCATTCAGAACAGACGTTCTACAAAAAGTTCATGGTTGGGATATTGGTCCTGGTTTGGATGGAGATATAACGGTTAAATTCAGAAAACTTGGATACAAGATCGTTTTTGAAGATCGCGCAGTATGTCAAACAAGCGTGCCAAATAACTTTAAGAAACTAACAAAACAACGATTACGTTGGGATAAATCATTGATCCGTTTTAGGTTAAGAAAACACAAAGACGTGTTCATCCCGAATGAAAATTTTTCAATTCTCAATTTCTTATCATTTCTCGAGAACATTTTTTTCACCATCGGCTTAAATCTTAAATGGTACTTCTACATTATAGATATGCTTGTAAACTTCCCTGGAATCGTGGGAATGATAATCGTTATGAACTTTTTCCTATACTCGTGCTCTAATGCACTAAAACTGATGGTCTTCAACTTTTTTAGAGAGCGAAGAAATAGTCCAATTTATATCTATTTCCCATTTATACCATTAATGGTTATTTATCACGGTTATTACCTAAGGATCGTAAGATCCATTGCTTATTTGAAAGAATTATTTTTCAAATCCTCTTACAAAGACGCATGGAACCCGGAGAAAACATCTTCAAAGGCAAAACAGATCGGGATTTAATATTTTCTCACTAACTTTCAACAGCTTTGAATCGACGACTTCGTCACATATTATTATTCCTATTTCTAGGCGTATTACATTTCTATACATGCTGTCAGGATCTTGTGATCAATGAAGTGATGACCAGTAATGTTATTGCTAATGTGGATGAATTTGACGAAAACAATGACTGGATAGAGATTTACAACAACACCAATGAACCTGTATATTTAGGAAATTATTATTTATCTGATGATGAATCAGATTTAACAAAATGGCAGCTTCCAGCGGAATACTTGGCTCCAGCTGATTTTATTGTTTTTTATGCCGCCAACAAAGCAGAGAGTTATAGCGAGTATCATACAAACTTTAGTTTATCTTCAGGTGGTGAAAAGTTGTTCTTAGCTAATCAATATGCGTTATCCATTGATCAGGTCAACATACCTGAATTGAAGTTAGACATTTCTTATGGACGAGAATCTGATGGTTCAAATAACTGGGGCTTTTTCGAATCATCTACACCTAACGCCTCAAATAATAATTCTCAATATTCTCCCTGTTCACTCAGCCCCCCTGATATTGATAAATTATCAGGAAGCTATTCTGGTTCGGTTGATCTTAATATTTCGCATATCGACAATAATGCTGAAATCAGATATAATTTACACGGAAATGACCCCTCCTCCAATGATCCGATCGCCTCAGGTAGCATAACTCTGAACAGTCCTTCAAATGACGTTGATTACAGCGGTATCCCAACCAATCCAGCTTTTGATTTTCCTGAACCAGGGTATACTGAATCCAGAGCAAATAATCGTGGCTGGGTGCCTCCATATTCTGCACAGAACAAGATCAACATAATAAAACTTCAAGCATTCAAATCAGGATGTATCTCAAGTAAAATAGTGGCGCGTACCTTTTTGATCGACGAGAATCATACATGGGATGTTTTATCAATTCAGACAGATAGCATGGGCTTCTTTTCTGATGAAGATGGAATTTATGTTTGGGGAGATGATCAACTAGGAAATTATAACCGAGAAGGAATAAAAAGTGAAAGAGCTTGTAAAATAGACTTCTTTGATTCGAATGGTCAACTTATCTTTTCAAATGGCGCAGGTCTACGAATTGCTGGGAATGGCTCTCGACATTCGACGCAAAAGAACTTAAACGTCTTCTTTCGAGGGGCTTATGGCGAACAGTGGATTTATGAAAACTTATTTAGTGACAGTCCGATAGATCGCTGGAACAGATTGGTTTTTAGGTCTGGTGGTCATCGACCGGACTGTCTACCAAAAGATGAATTTGCTACAGCTCTAGTAGACCAATTGAGCTTTGATCATGCTGAATATCGCTACGCAAGTACATATTTAAACGGAGAATATTGGGGCATTCATGCAATCAAAGAAAGAATGAACAAACATTACTTAGCGGAAAAGTATGGTCTTCATAAGGATAGCATTGCTTTTTTAGGAAATGAGGGTGATCTTCTGGATGGTGAACTCAATGATTCAATTGACTACGCTGAATTAATGGACTATGCTGAGAATAATGATCTATCGCTTCAAGTCCACTATGATTCAGTTGAAGCTCAGGTAGACATAAAAAACTTTACAGAATATGTAGCTTCCGAGATCTTTCTGGGCAATGCCGATTGGCCTAATAGTAATATAAAGTTTTGGAGAAACCGATCTGTCCCAAATGGTTCGTCCAATTATGGTCATGATGGAAAATGGAGATGGGTCTTATTCGACCTCGACGGAAGTTTTGGTGGATCCTGTAATGATGTTTTTGTTACCTTTAATACGGTAGAATGGGCACTACGCGACGATGCCAATTTTGCAAAATATACAGTGCTTTTCAGAAACCTAATTGAGAACGAACAGTATAAAACAGACTTTATCAACAGAACATGTGATCTCATAAATTCAAGTTTTAAGTCTTCGGTTACGCGACCTAAACTTCAAACAATTAAGAATACGATAGATCTTGAGATCAATGATCACATCGATCGGTGGAGATATCCTTCTTTGGCGAACACCTTAGCAAATAGATATAATGAAGTTCCAAATACAGATCAGTGGGAATATCTTACAGCCCAAATGGATACTTTTCTAATGGAGCGTCCTCATTACGTGAGAAAACATATGTATGATCAATGGGGACTTTCTGACTCCGTTAGACTGCATATTGATGTAAATGATCAGACAATGGGTAAAGTCCAGGTAAATTCAATACTGATCGATCAAAAATTAGAAGGTACATCACCTTCCATCTATCCCTGGATGGGCATATATTTTTCAGATCTGCAAATACCACTTACGGCAAAACCTAACGTTGGGTATCGATTTGTGGAATGGATCGAAACTGGCAATACAGATCAAACAATTCTAGTTACCCTAAGTGGTGACAGCACTTTCACTGCTCGGTTTGAGTTAAACCCTAACTATGAACTCCTTCAACCCGTCGTAATTAATGAAATTCAATCAAGTAATTCCGATACTTATCTTGATGAAAGTGGGGATTTTGATGATTGGATAGAGATCTACAACCCTAATGATTCAATTGTTAACCTTAAGGGGTATTATTTAACGGATGACCCTGAAGATTCGACGAAATATTTAATCGATAATGACCTACTGGTGGCAGGAAACGAACATCTCGTGATCTGGTGTGATAATGAAAACCACGAAGGGGTAAATCATACGAATTTTAGTTTGAATCGCTTTGGTGATTTTATTGCATTGCTTTCACCTGAAGGAGATTATATAGATAGTATTTCTTTTAATGCTATTTATCAAGATTACTCGTATGGAAGAAAGACAGATGGTGATCAAGATTGGATCACATTCAAAAACACTACTCCTAATGCACCCAACAAAAAACTTGAAAGCTCCAATACTGATGAAGACCTTGTTGTTTATCCTAATCCAAACGCAGAAGGACTTCTTTACTTTTCTCAGACTATAACTGGAACCTTATTTAATTCAAACGGAGCCAAGATCCTTCATTTTCAAAATGCTGACAAGTTAAATATTAACTCTTTGAGTCAAGGTATATACTACATCAAGACCAATACAGGTATTGCTCGTAAGATCCTTTTTCTTTAGAGATTTACTTGCGTCTTTCCTTAAGTACGTTCAATACATCATTCAGAGCGTAACCCTTTTGATGTAAAAGGATCAAATAATGAAAAAATAGATCAGCACTCTCATTTAGAAAGAGCTCTTCATTGTCATCTTTTGCTTCTATCACAACCTCTACTGCTTCTTCACCTACTTTTTGAGCAACTTTATTTATCCCTTGATCAAATAAACTTGAAACGTATGAATCTTCCTTCGGGTTGATCTTACGATCGTTAATGATCCCTTCTAATTGTTCGATCACTCCAAATTGATTCGAAGCTGTATCCCCCCAACACGTCGTTGTTCCGGTATGACAAGTTGGTCCATTTGGTCTGGCCTTGATCAATAATGTGTCATTATCACAATCAACTTCTAATCCATGAAGCTCAAGTGTATTTCCACTTTCCTCTCCTTTTGTCCATAGACGTTGTTTGGACCGTGAATAAAACGTAACTTGTTTAGTTTTGAGTGTTTTATCGTAAGCGTCTTCATTCATATACCCAAGCATAAGAACATCCATCGTGTCCACGTCTTGAACGATCGCAGGCACTAAACCATCTCCTTTTTCAAAATCTATTTCCATATCAAATTATTCTTACGGGTATATTTTCTTGTGCTAATTTATGTTTTAATTCCGGAATTTCAATTGTCTGAAAATGAAAAACACTAGCTGCCAGTGCAGCAGAAACATCTGTTTTTGTGAAGAGATCTAAAAAATGAGCTTCCGACCCTGCACCTCCAGAGGCAATCACGGGAATAGTAACTAGACCATCAACTTTGCGCAACGCATCCAAGGCAAATCCCGACTTGGTTCCATCGTGATCCATAGAAGTAAATAGTATTTCACCAGCCCCAAGTTCTTCAGCTTGTACAACCCAATCGAAGAGGTCTATTTCCGTTCTTTCTCTACCTCCAACCAAGTGAACTTTCCAACCTTCCTCAGTAAGCTTAGCATCTACAGCCAACACAACACATTGATTACCATATTTATCTGCTAGTTCTGTGAGTAGTTCTGGTCGCTTCACAGCCGCTGAGTTCACTGCAATTTTATCTGCTCCTGCATGAAGTAATACACCAGCATCTTCAACACTCTTAACACCCCCACCTACCGTAAAAGGAATACTGACCTCTATTGCAATTCGTTCCACTAATTCCGCCAATGTCTTACGTTTTTCATGAGTTGCTGTAATATCTAAAAAGACCAACTCATCCGCACCTATATCTGAATATTTTTTTGCGAGTTCAATTGGGTCGCCTGCATCCTGAAGATCGACAAAGTTCACGCCTTTGACCGTTCTTCCGTCTTTAATATCCAGGCAGGGTATAATTCGTTTACTGAGCATTTTACTTGTAATAATTTGCAATTTCATTTAAACTGATCTGACCTTCATAGATCGCCTTACCTACAATTGCACCGAAAAGTCCATTTACTTCGAGTTGTTCTATCTCTTTAAGTGAAGAAACTCCTCCACTCGCAATCAATTGAAGACCTGGAAAATCACTCATTATTTCATTATACAATTCTATGGATGAACCAGACATCATTCCATCCTTAGCAATATCTGTACAGATGGATGTTTTTACACCACGCTTGATGAAATTATCCAGAAAATCATTCAATTCTAGTTCACTTGTCTCTTTCCATCCATTTATCGCTATCATTCGATCTTTTACATCTGCACCTAGAATGATTTTTTCAGCACCATACTTGTTGATCCAACTATAAACTTTTTCAGGATTCTTGACAGCAATACTTCCAGCTGTTACTTGGTTAGCACCTGATTCCAAGACCATTTTTATGTCTTCATCCGACTTCACACCTCCTCCAAAGTCGATTTTAAGCCCAGTGTTGTAGGCAATCTTTTCAAGAACATGATAGTTAATGACTTTTGAAGACTTAGCTCCATCCAAATCAACCAAATGCAAATGCTCTATCCCGTGATCTTCAAACGATTTTGCAACCTCCAATGGATTCTCATTGTAGACTTTCTTTTGATCGTAATCCCCCTGAGATAAACGAACACATTTACCCTCGATAATGTCAATTGCTGGTATGATCTTAATTTTCGTTGACTCCATTTTATTGATTTAAAAAGTTCTGAATGATACTCTCTCCTACCTTACCGCTTTTCTCAGGATGAAATTGACACCCGAAAAAATTGTCTTTAGCTAAAGATGCCGAAAAAGTTAGGCCATAATCACATTCAGCTATTGTTTCCTCAGTCATCGGAACATAGTAACTATGCACGAAATAAGTTTGCCCCTCTACTCCATTCATGATCGATGAGCAATTTTCAACATTGTTCCAGCCCATATGAGGTACTTTCAATTCATCATCGAATTTTTTAACGTCAACATCAAAAATTCCTAACCCTTTCACGCCACCTTCTTCAGAATATCTGCACATCAACTGCATACCGAGACATACCCCGAGAACAGGTTGTTTCAGATTCTTAATCACCTCCACGAGTCCTTTTTCATTAATCGTTTCCATCGCAGCTTTAGCATGTCCTACACCTGGAAAAACAACATAGTCTGCTGATCTGATCACCTCAGGATCATCGGAAAGAGTTGGTTCATAGCCCAAGCGTTGAAAAGCAAAGTTGACGGACTTCACATTTCCAGCCCCATAATCAATTATTACAATATTCTTCATATTAATGTCTTATAGAACACCCTTTGTACTCGGGAGAAAAGCCTCATTTACGTCTCTTTTTTTCGCCATCTTTATTGCTTTAGCAAAAGCTTTAAAAATACTTTCAATCTTGTGGTGTTCATTATCTCCTTTTGCTTTGATATATAAGTTACAAAGCGATGCATCAGAAAAACTTTTGAAAAAATGCATAAACATTTCCGTAGGCATATCACCGACCATTTCTCGCTTAAATTTAGCTTTCCATACCAACCAATTTCTTCCTCCAAAGTCCAACCCTACTTTGGCATTACAATCGTCCATCGGAAGGAAGAATCCATAACGTTCAACCCCGATCTTACTACCCAGCGCTTCTCTAACACACTCTCCCAGAGCAATTGCAGTATCTTCTATTGTATGATGCTCATCAACTTCTAAGTCTCCCTTTACCTGAATAGAAAGATCCAACGCCCCATGTCGTGCAATTTGTTCCAACATGTGATCAAAAAACTTGAGTCCTGTTGAAATATCTCCTTTACCTGAGCCATCCAGGTCAAGTGAGATATCAATATCCGTTTCTTTCGTTGTTCGCTTAACAGATGCTGTTCGCTGTCCAAGTCTCAAATAAGTATAGATCTCTTTCCAATCTCTGGTTTCAAGCACAACAGATTTCAGAATTTCCTCTTGCTCCGTCGAAACCTCACTAGTCCCAGGATCATTAGGATTCTTCATGTAGATCCCTTTAGAACCAAGATTTTTAGCTAAATCCATGTCAGTTAATCGATCACCAATGACAAAAGAGTTTTGGAGATCATATTCACCTTCAATGTACTTCGTCAATAAACCTGTCCGTGGCTTTCTCGTCGGAGCATTATCCTCAGGGAAAGATCGGTCTATACATTGTTCTTCAAACACGACACCTTCTTTCTCTAGCGTCTGAATGAGAAGATTGTGAGGACCTTCAAAATCTTCGTAAGGATAAGCATCTGTTCCAAGTCCATCTTGATTGGTTACCATGACCAATTCAAAATCCAATTCCTTAGCAATTCTTGAAAGGTTGCTGATCATACCTGGATAAAACGAGAACTTTTCAAATGAATCCACTTGAAAATCAACAGGAGGTTCTTCCAGCAATACTCCATCTCTATCTATGAATAATACTTTTTTCATTCTTCTTTTTTAAATGTTATCAAATACCTTCATGAATCGGTTATTCTCTTCTTTCGTTCCTACTGATAATCGTAGACAGTTTTCACATCCAAAGGCAGTAGTCCTATTTCTAATGATCACACCTTGTTTAACCAGTTCATCATAAAAAAAATTAGCATCGTTTACTTTAAACAAGATAAAATTGGCATCCGTAGGATATATCCTTGAGACGCTTTTATGATGTTCAAGAAAGTTTATTAACCTTGATCGTTCCAGTTTTAATTGCGTAACCTCACTAGCTACCTCATCAACTTGCGCAAGTCGGTTCAAAGCCATTTCTTGAGAAATAGCGTTTACATTATAAGGAGGTTTAATACGATTCAACACTTCGATAATTTCAGGGTGAGCAATACCTATTCCTACTCGAATTCCTGCCATTCCAAACGCTTTAGAAAAGGTTTGACTGATCATCAAGTTTTGGAAATTTTTCAGCTCCGATACCAAAGAGGGATTTGTTGCAAAATCAATATACGCTTCATCGACCAATACGATACCGTTGAACCCTTCTAAGATCTTAATGATTTTTTTCCTGGAGAGGCTATTCCCCGTTGGGTTATTGGGTGAACACAAAATGATCATTTTGGCCCCTTCCGCAACTGCTAAAATTGCATCTGGATCGAGTTCAAAATTTGCATCAAGCGCAATCTCGGTCAATCTGACATCATTAATATTTGCCAACACCTTGTACATCCCATATGAAGGCTTGATCGTAACCACAAAATCTTTACCTGGTTCGCAAAAAGCACGAAAAACGAGGTCTAAGATTTCATCTGATCCATTTCCGATGATCAACTGATCGCTATGAACTCCTCTCAGGTCTGCAAATTTGCTCTTCAATTCGCGTTGCTGAGGATCAGGATATCGATTTACAGCGGATGGAAAAGGATTTTCATTTGCATCGAGAAAAACTCCTTCCTTACCAGAAAACTCATCTCTAGCTGAAGAGTATGGAGTCAGACTCTGAACATTATACCTTGTGAGCGCAGAAATATCAATCTCTTTCATCATGTATCGCTTTTAATCGTAGAGAAACAGCGTTCTTGTGAGCCGTTAGCTCCTCAGCCTCTGCCATAGTTTCAACTACTGGACCTAATTTAGTTAAACCATCTTTTGAAGCCTGTTGATACGTGATCTTTTTAACAAAACTATCCAATGAAACTCCACTGTGCATTCTTGCAAAACCATTGGTTGGCAACGTGTGATTTGTTCCACTTGCATAGTCACCAAGACTTTCAGGCGTATAATCTCCAATAAATACTGAACCGGCATTTCTAATTCCCTGTACGAGTTTATCATTGAAACGCGTAGAAAGAATCAAGTGCTCAGGGGCATAATCGTTGATCACATCTACTAATTGATCTTGTTGAACTGCTATCAGTTTTGCATATTTTAAGGATTGTTCAGCCAGTGCCTTGCGATTCAATTGATCTAACTGAGACTTGATCTCTTTTTCAACCTTATCTAAAAGATCAGTATCATCAGTCAGTAAAATAACCTGACTATCCGCTCCGTGTTCTGCTTGAGATAGAAGATCTGCAGCTATAAATGAAGGATTAGCTTCCTTATCGGCTACAACCATGACCTCTGATGGGCCGGCAGGCATATCAATTGCAACACCGATCTGTTGTGCATATTGCTTTGCAGCCGTCACATATTGATTTCCTGGACCAAATACTTTATAAACAGAGGGGATAGATTCCGTCCCATATGTCATTGCCGCTATTGCTTGAATTCCTCCGACTTTAAATATCTTGTTAATCCCGATCAGATCTGCAGCATATAAAATTGCAGGGTGAACTTCTCCATTAGCATCCGAAGGAGTACACAAAACTACCTCTTGACATCCAGCGATCTTTGCAGGTATTCCGAGCATTAAAACTGTTGAGAACAAAGGTGCTGTTCCTCCTGGAATGTATAGTCCAACTTTATCTATACCAACTGATTTTCTCCAGCACTTGACTCCAGGGAAAGTTTCAACTTCTTTAATTGGTTCCTTTTGAGACTCGTGAAAAGCAGTTATATTCTCTGCAGCACGCATTATTGCGCTTTTCAACTCATGAGCTAATTGTTGTTTTGCCGATTCAACTTCATCTTCAGTCACTCGCAGAGTTTCAAGCTTTACTTGATCAAATTTCTGCGCATATTTCCTAATTGCTGAATCACCATTTAACTGAACATCTTTAAAGATATCGACAACTGTTTTTGTCAAGTCTTTCTGTTCCAGTGCTGGACGTTTAAGCGCTTCAATCAGTTCGTCCTTGCCTGGATCAATAATTTTCTTCATAACTCAAAACTCTAAATCCTAAATTCTTCCTCTATTTAACCATTTTCTCTATTGGTACGATCAAAATGCCTTCGGCTCCTGCATCTTTTAGGGCATCTATATTCTCCCAGAATTTTTCTTCATTTATCACAGAGTGTATAGATATCCAACCTTCTTGAGCAAGAGGAATAACCGTTGGACTTTTAATACCCGGTAAAATGTCTGTTATTTCTCCCAACTGCGATTCAGGTGCATTCAATAAAACATATTTGCTATTCTTGGCAGATAGAACGCTCTGAATACGGAAGATTAATTTATTTAGAACAGCTCTTTTTTCATCAGAAAGCTCTGAATTACTGATCAGTACAGCTTCAGAACGAAGCATTACGTCAACCTCACGTAGTCCATTCATGAACAACGTATTTCCTGTACTTACTATGTCGCAAATTCCCTCTGCCAAACCAATAGTGGGTGCGATCTCAACTGATCCAGAAATCGTATGTATCTCTGCCTCTATGTTTTGTTGCTTCAAATACTTCTTGAGCGTTACAGGGTATGATGTCGCAATCTTCTTTCCTTGAAAATCTTTGACTGAATTTATATTAGAATTCTTTGGAGCGGCAAGAGATACCTTACATTTTGAAAATCCTAATTTCATTTCAGTTTTTACATCAGGCTCCTGTTCCACAAGTATGTTCTCACCAATAATAGCGATGTCTGCTACCCCATCTTCCACATATTGAGGAATATCACTGTTTCTCAGAAAAAGTAGATCTAATGGGAAATTCTCAACTGAAGCTTTTAGCTGACCTTGTGCTTTTGGTACTTTAATACCACACTCTTTGAGTATATCTAGTGAACCATCAAGTAGTCGACCAGATTTTTGTACTGCAATCTTAATTCTTTCCATTTTAGTTTGTCATTAAAGTGCTTGATTCGAACGAAAACAAAAAACCCGCTCGAATTAACAAGCGGGTTTCTATTTATGTAAAATTATTCACATACAACATTACCTCGCTTGAAGCGATAACCAGTAATGATGATGTGTTTTGTTCAAAATCATGTTGCAAATATATATAAACTCTTGAAACGTAAATTAATGAATTTAAAGTTTTTACTTTTTCTGCAATTTTTTGTCGTACAATTAACAACTAAGATCTGTGGAACTGAGCAAAATCTTTTGCAAAGTATGTCAGTATTCCCTTCGCTCCGGCACGTCTAATGCTTAGTAGTATTTCAGTCATTGTGGATTCATAGTCTAACCAACCTTTTTCCACAGCTGCGTGCAACATAGCATATTCTCCAGAAACATTATATGCCGTTACTGGCAATGTTGTATTTTCATCGATCGTCTGAATAACATCCAGATAGGATAATGCAGGCTTGACCATTAGCATATCCGCTCCTTCTTCCATATCGAGGAAAGCCTCTCTGAGTGCCTCTTTCTTATTGGCTGGATCCATTTGATAGGTCTTTTTATCTCCACTCTTGGGAGCTGAATCAAGTGCTTCCCTAAATGGTCCATAGAAGGCACTAGCATATTTTGCACAATATGACATGATCGCAGTGTCGGTATATCCTTTTTCATCAAGAGCTTCTCTTATATATCCAACTCTTCCGTCCATCATGTCCGACGGTCCAATAATATCAATACCAGCTTGAGCTTGAGCTAAACTCATATCTGCCAAAATCGGTAATGTTCTATCATTTAGAATCACCCCATCTTCCACAAGTCCATCGTGCCCATCTGAGCTGTATGGATCTAGAGCAACATCACTCATTAAAGTGATCTGAGGAAATTCCTTTTTCAAAGTAGCTATAACTTCGAGGTAAAAGTTATTATTCTGATAACTATAACTGCCTTTAGAATCCTTCAGTTCTTCTGGGACTACGGGGAAAAGGACAAAATGCTTCAATCCTAGTTTAACACAACTCTCAACTTCCTTAACAACAACATCCTTTCCCCATCTATATATACCTGGAAGTGCGTCTATCCTTGATTCTTCACCAGGATTGTTTGTTACAAAAAGAGGATATATAAGATGTTCAACACCGATTTGAGTTTCCTTGATCATGTCTCGGATCGCTGTAGACTTACGGTTTCTTCTGGGTCTGGAATACATATTCTTGTTTATAAGATTTAAGCAAAATTAATAAGATTGAGATAGAGTTGAAAAGTCAATCAATATTTTGCGTAAAAACTGAGAAATTTCATACGCGAGCGCTAAATTTTATTATTTTAGCATACGATTTAAACAATTTAAGCACAATGAATTCACGAAAAAAACTATTACTTCTTGGTACAGTGGCATCTTGCCTTTTTATGGCGTCTTGTGGAGATGATGAAACAAAACCAACTGTAGAAAAAGAGGGGAAGAAAAAAGTAGATAAATCACTTTTAGATCCCGACAGATCTTTTAATACAACATTTGACGGAAAACTTTTCTCAGTGCCGTCACCTGTTCAAACAGCTTTATTGATTAAATCTTTAGAGATTCCATTTAATGAGACCTTGTTGAACAATAAGGATAACATGAGTGGATATACTGAAGAAGGTGTAAAAGCAATGAACCTCGGAATCTACGGGGCTGATCTAGGTTATGTTACCCTTTACGATCAGAATTCGAAAGCTCTTTCTTATTTGAGTGCAGTTGAGTCTCTTGCTAATGACCTGGGAATCTCAGGAGCTTTTGACAAAACTTTCCTAGAGCGATTTGAAGCAAATAGCAACAATGAGGATAGTATGCTGGTCATCCTTTCTGATGCCTTCAGACAAGGTGATAACTTCCTGAAAGAAAATGAAAGAAAAAACACTTCAGCACTTATTCTTACTGGTGGATGGTTAGAGTCTATGCATCTTGCGACTGCGCTTTACAAAGAAAGTAAAGAACCTCAAATAATTGAGCGTATTGGTCAACAGAAACAATCATTAGAAACGATCATTGAATTATTAGAAAAGTATAATGATGAAGGTCAAAATGATGAATTTATTGCTGACTTCAAGTCACTAAATGAATTGTTTAAGGAGATCAAAGTAAGTTATGAGTTTGTTGAGCCAACAACAGATAAAGAACGAAAATTGACAACGATCAACAGTAAGATGAACATTGAAATTTCAGATGAACTTGCTGAAAAGATCATTGAAAAAGTGAAGGAAATTAGAGGTAATGTCACAAATACTTCTAACCCTGAAGGATAAGAATAAGATTAATTGAATTGACGAAATAAGCATTAAAGCATAAAGCGATGAAAAAAATATTATTGATAGGATTGATTTTTTCTGTGTTGGGAGCATTCACTGCTAAGGCACAGGATTGTGATTCAATTTATAGAATAGTTGAGAGCTACCTTGTTAAAAACGATGAAGGGCGAGTTTTCGTGTCTGATGGACAGGTATATACTGCATTCCTAGATAATGAAAGAGCAGAATTTAGCACGACTCTATATGGGGGATCAGTGTACAGAATTGCTGCATCAGCTGGAACTGAAGATGATTATGCCATTTTCACGATCAAAGACATGGAAGACAACGTTCTATTTACGAATAAGGATCAATTAAATAGTCCTTATTGGGATTTCAAAGTTGAAAACACCATTCCGGTCAAAGTTCAAACCGAACTTGATACGAACAAGAAAATAACGGGATGTGTAGTTATGATGATCGGTTTCTTGAAATAACATCATTAATCAAGATCAATGAGTGAAAGAATACTTCGGGCATTAATGCAGCTATTCGCGATTATCGCGAGAGTTGATGAATTACCTGAAGATTCCATTGATGATACGATCACGAGTTCCAAAGGACGTAAGATCGTAAAACTATTTCTAAGTCAAGAACTTAACGCTGAACTTGTCAAGCAATACTTGGCAGTTTTTGATGAGTTCTTGCAGTCTCACCATGGTATAAAGAAAAAGAAAGACGGAAGGAAAAAGAGAACTTCTGTAAACTCTGTTAAGATCCTAAGAATTTGTTCTGAGATCAATCAAGAGTTGACACAGCGTCAGAAATTTATTGTTTTAATTCGTATCATCGAGTTTATTCAAGCAAATGAAGCTATTACTGACCAGGAGCTTGAGTTCGTTAACACCGTGGGTGATGCGTTTAATGTAAACCAGGAGGAATACAATACGATTTACAAATTCGTTCAAGCTGATCCTTCTACTCTGCTTGATGTGCCAAATGTTATGTATCTCAATGCTGTCACATCTGATCGATGGGAGCATGCAAAGCAGATGCAGGTTGAAGGATTAGATGGTACGATCGGAATTCTGAGGATTGAAAGTATAAATTTATTTTTCTTTAGATATCTCGGTGAAGATCAGGTTACATTGAATGGCCAGGTAGTTCCAAATGACAGACAGCATATATTCACCCCAGGATCTACGATACGTACACCGAAGATCAACCCGGTATATTATTCTGATGTAATTTCTCAATTCCTGAGCGACGAGTCAAGCGAGAATCTGCAATTCAAATGTGATGAAGTTGAATATAGATTCCCTAATGGTGCTTTAGGTCTGCACAAGATTGATTTTGCTGAGAATAACGGTGGACTCATAGGAATAATGGGTGGTTCAGGTGCAGGTAAATCAACACTTTTGAATGTCCTGAACGGAAACTACACGCCGTCGGATGGGAAAGTAACGATCAACGGAATCGATATACATCACGATAAAGATGACATTGAAGGTGTTATTGGATTTATTTCTCAAGACGACCTTTTGATCGAGGAATTAACTGTCTTCGAAAACCTGTTTTATAATGCTCAACTATGTTTCAAAAACATGAGCAAAAAGCAGATTGCCCGAAGGGTAATCAAGATCCTTCAGGCGATTGGACTTTATGATAGTAAAGATCTGAAAGTTGGGAACCCATTAGAGAAAACTATATCTGGTGGTCAGCGAAAACGTTTGAACATTGCCCTGGAACTTATTAGGGAACCTAGCGTTCTTTTTGTTGATGAGCCTACCTCAGGATTGAGTTCCCGAGACTCTGAAAACATCATGGACCTGTTAAAGGAACTTGCTCTAAAGGGGAAACTGGTCTTTGTAGTAATTCATCAACCTTCTTCTGAGATCTTTAAGATGTTTGATCGATTATTACTTCTGGATCAAGGAGGTTACCCAATATTTTATGGAAACCCGATCGACAGTGTCGTTTATTTCAAGACAGAGATCGATCATGCGAACTGTGAAGAACGAGAATGTCCTGTCTGCGGTAATGTAAATCCTGAACAGATTTTCAACATCATTGAGGCCAAAGTTGTTGATGAATTTGGTAATCAAACTAGTAAACGAAAGATCTCTCCACAAGAATGGAATCGAAGATATATAGAGTCGCGACCTGAGGATGAAACTGAAGAAGTGAATGAAAAACCGCATGTTCTTCACCAGATTCCTAATAAATGGAAGCAATTCAAGGTTTATTTCTTCCGAGATGTTTTATCGAAATTAACCAATAAGCAGTATATTCTGATAAACACAATCGAAGCTCCTTTACTTGCTTTGATACTTGGATTCTTTGTCAAGTACTTTGGTACTTCAAAGAAAGGGATCGAATATTCATTTGAGAATAGTGAAAATTTACCTCAGTTCCTTTTTATTGCTGTTGTTGTAGCGCTATTCCTTGGACTTACGGTTGCCGCAGAGGAAATCATTAAGGATCGCAAAATTTTGAAACGGGAATCATTCCTGAACTTATCAAAAGGAAGTTATTTGTTTTCCAAGATTTCCATAATGTTCATAATCTCTGCTGTTCAGACATTATTATTCGTTTTAATCGGAAACTTCATTCTCGAGATCAAGGGTATGTGGTTTGAATACTGGTTGATCTTATTCTCAACGTCATGCTTTGCAAATCTTTTAGGACTGAATATTTCCTCAACGTTCAATTCTGCAAAGGTTATTTACATACTTATTCCGATCATGATCATTCCTCAATTATTATTTAGCGGAGTGATCGTTAAATTTGATAAACTACACCCAATATTCGCACAGGAAAATAGTGTTCCCTGGATTGGAAATGTGATGGCCTCGCGCTGGGCATATGAGGCACTCGCCGTTGCTCAGTACAAGAGAAATGCATACGAAGCTCCATTTTATTATATCAACCAAAAAGAAAGTGAAGCATCTTGGAAAAGAGATTACTGGTTACCTGAATTAAGGAATCAGCAAAATCTGATCAATAATTATCACGATGATACGTCTAAAACTGAGATCGTTCAAAATGCACGATTGATCCTTTCTAATGAGATCGCCAAGGAAGAACGTTTATATGATCCTTCGTTGAATTTTGTTTGTGAAGGTTGTGAAGAAGCCCTATCGTCTGATGGTTGGACTAAAGAAAATCAGAAATCTCTTGATAACTACTTGAAGATCCTAAAAGAGATCTATAAAAAAGAAGTAAATGAAGCAATTGACGAAAACAATGCTTTACAGCGAGAGATAGGTCCTGAAAAGTTTAAATCGTTGAAGAAGAACTACTACAATGATGCATTGAGTGATTTTGCAACGAACAGAAATGATCTGGATAAGATAATCCAGTTTAATGGTAAGTTGATTCAAAAAGCAGACCCTATCTATAAAATGCCTCGAGGAAAATCTTTCCTTGATGCTCATTTTTACAGTCCTGGAAAAAATCTATTTGGGCAATACATACCTACGTTCTGGGCTAACGTTATCATGCTTTGGTTCATGACCTTATTATTCGGAATTACTCTATATTTTGACTTCTTCAGAAAACTCATTGAAGGAACAGAAAAGTTAATTAGTAGATTTAGAAAATAATCACATCTTTTTAACAATAGAAGTTCAGTCTCTCCCCTATTCTTTTCGATCAAATCAGTATTTTTGAGGCATGAAGTCATTCAAAATCCTTCCAAAACATGTAATTCAGCTTTTGGCTAGATTAGGTATTGTTCTGATCTTAATGACAATAACTCGGATCATATTCTATATTGCTAATTCTGCTAGCTTTAATGGTGTTAGTTTTACTGATTTCATCGCTGGAATTTGGATGGATTGTATCTCGATCGGTATATGGTTTATTCCATTCTATGGTCTTTCTCTATTACCATTACCTTTCGTAAGACATAAATTCTACAAAATTTTACTCAAACTTGTCTTTGTCATAACAAGTATTATCATGATAGGGTTGAATCTCTTGGATGTCGAATACTATAAATACACAGCAAAGCGAAGCACAGCAGATCTCTTTACAATTGTCACAGCAGGAAATGATATCAATCAACTCTTAGGAACTTTTATAACAGACTTCTGGTGGCTAATACTTCTATTCATTCTAGCCATAGTAGCGTTTTTATGGATGTACAATAAAACGAATAAGATAACTGGTGAGGATGATCAGTTCAACTACTTAAACAGAACCATACATTTTTTCCTTTTCAGCGCATTACTTTTCATAATGGGTCGAGGGGGATTTGGTTATAGACCGGCTGACATGTTAACAGCATCACAACTAACCCGACCAGAAAATACGGCCTTAGTTCTTAATACTCCATTATCCATAATTAAAACGATCGGAAAAGCTTCTCTTCAAGAAGTAAAGTTCTTTGAGTCTGAATCAAAATACATTTATAACCCTGTAAACGATCTCGATAACAGTTTTAAAAAGGAGAAAGCGCCGAATGTAATGGTGATCATTTTAGAAAGCTTCGGAAATGAATGGCTTGGCAAAAAAACAGGTGGTCCATATACTCCTTTCCTTGATTCGATCTTAGACGAGTCTTTATATTTTTCTAATGCCTGGGCTAATGGTAAAAAATCGATTGAAGCAGTACCAGCTATTTTCGCAAGTATTCCTAGCCTTTTAGATAATCCCTATATATCATCGCATTATGGAACAAACTCTATCAATGCACTGCCAAAATTGCTTAAAGAGAAAGGCTATGAAACTGCTTTCTATCATGGAGCTACAAATGGATCCATGAAATTCGACGTATTCGCAGCTCATGCTGGTTTTGATCATTACTTTGGTAGAACGGAGTACAATAATGAAGATCATACTGATGCGACATGGGGCGTCCTCGATGAGTATTTTATGCCTTGGACAGCACGTTCAATGACTCAAGAGTTGAAGGAACCCTTCATGACAGGAATGTTCACTCTTTCTTCCCACCATCCTTATTTTGTTCCTAAAGAACATCGTAGTATTCTTCCTGATGGTCCACATCCAATGGCTAAATCCACAGCGTATGGAGACATGAGTTTACGTTTATTTTTTGAAGAAGCTCAAAAGCAACCCTGGTACAATAACACTGTCTTCATATTGTGTGCAGATCATACACCTGCCGGGACATCTGAGAGGTACTGGCAGCGAATCGGAATGTATCAAATACCCATCGCTATATTTGATCCTAGAAATAAAATTGAGGCTAAAAACGAAGATCAATTGTTTAATCAGATCGATATAGCCCCAACTGTTCTTGATATCATAGGATATGACGAACCATTTTACGCTTTTGGTAATTCATATTTCGAATCTGTTAAGACACCTTTTGCGATCAACTATATAAGTAATACTTATCATTATGTTGAAGGCTCTTATATGCTTAACTTTGTTGATGATGAATCAACAGGTTTATATAATTACAAAATAGATACATTAATGCAATATGATTCGTTGAAATATTACCCATCTTTGGTTCAGGAAATGGAAAACAGATTGAAGGGAATTATTCAACGGTATAATCACGACCTGATCAATAATGACATGCGTGTAAAATGAAAAAGACAATTCGATTCATAATAAACCCGATCTCAGGTATAGGGAAGAAAAATATTCTTCCTGGACTTATCGATCAAAATCTTGATACAGATAAATTTGATCATGAGATCGTATATACTGAACGAAGAGGACATGCTAAAGAATTAGCTCAGGAGGCCATTGACAAAAATATAGATGTTGTTTGCGCTGTCGGAGGAGATGGTTCTGTCAACGAGGTTGGAACAGTTCTGGCAAATTCAGATACGATCCTTGCCATTTTACCAACAGGATCAGGTAATGGACTTGCAAGACACCTTGGTCTTCCATTGAGACTAAAGAAAGCGATCAGAAACATCAACAAACTCGATTATAAAAAGATCGATACGGTTTCAATCAATGATATGACCTTTCTTTGTGTTGCAGGATTCGGGTTTGACGCTTTAGTTGCGAATAAATTTGATCAATATCACTCAAGAGGATTTATAAGTTATGCCAGACTTGTATTTCAGGAGTTTAAGAACTATAAGGGAATAAGCATCACCATTGATAAGAAAGATCGATTTGATCGATTGTTGTTTTGTAGCTTCGCTAATGCTTCTCAGTTCGGTAATGGTTTTAGTATATCGCCAGAATCAGATACAACGGATGGAAAGTTTGAGATCGTTTGTATTGAACTGCCTAAGCTTTTCGGATTTCTGTTATTGTTGATCAGATCTTATTTTGGAACTATTCATAAATCTTCAAAATATCATATTGTTCCAGTTAGCCACGCCCAGGTTGACGCTAGTAATGGAATGATCCATATCGATGGTGAACCTGTAGATATAGATAGTTCGACCGTTGAACTGCATTGCAACCCTTCACAGCTAAAAGTGATCATATAATGAATTACATAGAACCAAAACTCGAAACTGCTCTGACCTATCTAGACATGCTTAAGTCTGACACTAAACCCGACTGGGGAAAAATGAGCGCGCAAGAAATGGTCGAACACTTAAGTGACACTTTACGCATTGCAAGTGGCAAGGACAAATTTCCTCTTGCTACACCCGAAAAATACTTGGAAAAGTCATACGAATTCCTAATGTCAGAATCTCCTTTACAACGTGAATTAAATGTTTCATTTGCTCCAGAAGAGAGAACTTTACGTCATGATGACTTATCAGATGCAATTGACGAATTCACAGAAGAATGGATCGCCTATGAGGAGCATTATGAAAATAATGATCAGAGAGAGTTACATCCCTACTTTGGAAATTTGAATTTTGCGGAATGGCAAGAGCTCAATAAAAAACATTTGACGCATCACCTTCTTCAATTTGGACTGATCAAATAATTAATATCATGAATGTGAATATTGCATCTTCCTGGAAAGAAGTGCTGGATGATGAGTTTGAAAAGCCCTACTTTAAAAATCTTGCCGAGTTTGTCAAAAATGAGTATAAATCTCATACTTGTTATCCACCAGGTAAGTTGATCTTTTCTGCCTTTGATCATTCTACTTTTGATAAAACAAAAGTTGTGATTATCGGCCAGGATCCATATCATGGACCGAACCAGGCAAACGGGCTGTGCTTCTCAGTGAAAGATGGTATTCCCTTCCCTCCCTCCCTCGTCAATATCTTTCAGGAAATTAAAGATGATCTGGGCAAACCTATACCAAAAAGTGGAGATCTATCGCGTTGGGCTGACCAGGGCGTTCTTTTATTGAATGCTACATTAACAGTTCGTGCCCACGAGGCAAGATCACATCAAGGAAAAGGCTGGGAACAATTCACTGATGAAGTGATCAGAACACTTTCAGATAATAAAGAAGGGCTCATCTTCTTGTTATGGGGAGGTTTCGCTAAGAAAAAAGTGAAGTTGATCGATTCACAAAAACATAATCTTCTAACAAGTGGCCACCCTTCTCCGCTAAGCGCTAACCGAGGATATTGGTTTGGGAATAAACACTTTAGCAAAGCTAATAACATCTTGAAAAATCAAGGTTCTGAACCGATCGATTGGTAAGTCTATATATCTCCATGTTCCAATAGACTGTAGTAACCTTCATCCGTGAAAATTACGTGATCCAATACTTTCAATTCTATTAACTGACCAAATTCAAACAGCTGTTTCGTTAAACGAATATCTGCATCAGAAGGACGAAGCGTCCCTGAAGGATGGTTGTGACACAAAATACAGGCTGATGCTTTCATATCCAAAAGCTCTTTAAAGATCATCTTACCGTCGGCTATCGTTCCTGATCTTCCTCCTTTTGAAACTAATTTTTGAGCAATAACATGATTCGCACGTGATAGTCCAATTATTCTGAACTCTTCGTGTTGAAGATCAACAAAATGAGCATGCATCAATTTAGCAACATCTTTACTTTGAGCAATTTTAAATTGTTTCTTAGGCTTCTCTTCCGTCCGTCTTCTACCAAGTTCAAGAGCGGCCATTAGTGTTATTGCTTTTGCCATTCCTATTCCTGAGAATTGCATCAGATCTGCTTGCGAAAACTTTCCAAGTTTGAATAGACTATTCTCTCCAGACTGTAGAATTTCTTGAGCAACATCAACTGCTGTTTTGGAACGTGTTCCTGATCCGATCAAAATAGCGAGTAATTCAGCATTGCTTAGTGCAGATCTTCCTTTCTCTTGCATTTTTTCTCGTGGACGATCATCTTCAGCCCACGATTTGATTGATAATTGAGGATTATACATGTGGTTATTTTTTAGGTTTCCATTTAAGTTAATGAAAAATAGCTCGTTAAACAATATAATTTAAATTCATCCTCAAAAACAATTTCGATATTACCTTATCCACGGAGTATCTCATTTGATTCTTCGCGATAAAACCCTTAATTTTATGGTGTTGATTAATCAGGTTTACTCTTATCAGTATCTACTTATTTTTTATTAGAACCTAAATCTAAAAATCATGTCCATAGTTTTATTGCCTCGAAACCTTCGTATTTTTCTAATAGTTGTTTTTGCGTTTACAATCCTCTTTAAATCTTATAGTCAGCCCTTAAATGGAACATACACTATAGGTAATGCAAGTGCGGATTATACAACATTAACTGCGGCGGTTGATGATTTAAACAATGAAGGAGTGAACGGACCGGTGGTAATGAATATTCTTCCCGGGACTTACAATGAGCAGATCATGTTGTATGAAATAAATGGAGCATCATCCACAAATACCATAACATTTCAGTCGAGTACTCTAGACAGTTCTTCTGTCAAATTGTTTTATTTCATTACAAATAACAATATGAATTATGTTATCCGCTTAAACGGAACCGATTATATCAAATTTCGCCACATGACCATTGAATCTGATGGAGTGCAAAGTCTGAGAGGAATTTTTATTAACAATGGAGCTACGAATGTTTCTTTTTCAAACAATCATTTTATTGCTAATACAACTTCGACAAACTTGAATAAGGAGTTCTTTTATATGAATGAGAACAACAACAATGACTTAATCATTGAAAATAATGTGTTTGAAAGTGGGGGTAAGACAATTTGCTTAGGAAACCAAGGTAATTTAAATTCATCTCAAAATATTCAAATAAAAAACAATGAATTTAAAAATGGAGGTGGAGGAATTTACCTTTACTATTTGAAAGACGTAGTATTCTCGGGTAATACAAAGACTAATTCAAAAAGCATCTATGTAGATTACTGTTCAGGAAACACTTTGTTTAGTCAAAATGACATCTATTTTAGTTATCCAAACAGTGAAATAAGATTTGATCATGTTAACGAAAATTCACTCGGCTCCTTTACAATTAAAAACAATTGCATCAACGGCACAAGTCGCTTTTTAAGCTGTTCTGATGTATATTTTGTCAATAACACGATCCAAGCTGTAAATTGCCTATACTTTGGAGGAGGTTCTAATTATGAATTACTCAACAATGTTTTTCTATCATTAGATAATGAGCAAAGTGAAATTATTAGAGCCTCAATTTTTCAAGTGTCAGAAATTAATTCTAATCATAATTTATTCTACTCTCTTGATGATGGTTACTTCAGTATTATTGGACATTATAAATATGATCTTGAAACTTGGAGAGACAGCACAGGGAATGATATTAATAGTTTATTTGATCTTCCTACACTAATAAGCAACCAAGATTTCCGAAGTAACAATAGTTTAGCCCTAAATGAAAATGCAATTCCATTACCATCAGTCAATGTTGATATAGATGGTGATTTAAGAGATCCTTTGACACCTGACCTTGGAGCAGATGAGTTTGAGATTGATTCCTCTACCTATCATAATCTTGAACTACTTTCAATCTCGTCTCCTGACACTTCAGTTTGTTCGGAACCTGACTCTTTATCCATTTCAATCATCAATCATTCGGTTTTTGACATTGATTCTTTAGTGGTTATGTGGTGGCTTTATGACGAGTTACAAGATTCAAGTCATTATGTAATTAACATTCCAAGTTCAGATACAGTTAATTTGTTTTTAGAGAATTTAGTTTTTAACGAGAGGACTTTATATGAAATACATGTTCAGACTTTTTTACCCAATGGTGAAGTTGACAACTATAATTATGATAATAGAAAAACTTTGAATTATTTTCATTTAGGGTTGATTCAAATACATCAAATTGAAGACATATATTGTCAACAGGATCATATTCTATTTGTTAATCCACCGCCAAACTGCACAGTAATATGGTCAACGGGTGAAACCACAGAAAAAATATCTGTCTCTTCACCTGGCGTTTATAATGTTACTGTAACAGATCCTTGGGGTTGCTCTTCATCAGAGTCTATAACAATAAACTAAACTACTATGTCTAAACCAATCTTATTTTGCTTTACAATATTTTTTCTTGTTAATACTTTCGGTCAGAACCCTGAAATAGTTAGTGAAAAGTATTTCTCTGATACAACGAATGGATTTATAGATAATGTATTTGATTTTATAAAAGTTGAAAATGGAATTATCTTATCAGCGAGTGTAGATTCAGTTTATGATGATCATCCATGTATTATCAAAGTAGATTTGAATGGAGATATTGTTTGGTCAACTAATAACACTGATAAAATGACGGCAAATGCCACGAGAACATTTGAAATCATATTATCCAACGACGGCTATGTATACGGAATCTCTCTGGATCATCCAGAAAATGAACAAAACAATTACCTATGGAAAGTTGATGCTCAAACAGGCGAACTTGTATGGAGAAAATTATACTTAGATACGCAATTTTCATGGGAAGTTGAAATTCTTGACTACGACTCATCTCAATTTCTATTAGGGTATTTAAGAGATGAGTATGGTGGAGATTATCCTAAAATAGTCAAGGTAGATAAGTTAATTGGAGACACCATTGAAACGAAAATTTTTCCTGAAGATTCTGAACACTGCAATATTATTACTGATGAATCGAAGAACATTTACCTAGCTCAAAATGAATATCTTCATAAATTCAACAGAGATAATATCAATATACGATTATGGAGAAGGAGATTTAATACTGGTTTACCTGAAGATGAAAGACTAGACTGTATCAAAGATATTCACAAAGGAAAGAATAACGGTATTTATTTATTTGGCTCTGAAGGAAATTGTTATTCATCTGGAAATGGTATAGTCATTAAAATAAATGAACATACTGGCGATACTATATGGAAGACTATCGGATGCTATGGAAATGTACGCGTATCAGACGTTGCAGAGAATGATAGTATTCTTTTTATTTCTTACAAAAAAGGAACAACATCACAAGGTAGTTTTCTTTGTGCAAAGATTAATAAATACACAGGTTTGAGAAGTTGGCTTACTATAGAGAGTATGACTCCAATAGGCGTCCCTCAAAATTATAGCGGAGGAGTTGAATCCGCTCTTTCAATCGACTTAGATTGTTCAGGTGACATCTACTCTACAGGATTTTATGGAGATCCGAATTTTGGCCCTGGTGCATGGGGGATAATGAAAATTGATGGGAACACTGGTGAAAAGATCTATGATTTGACCATAACAGAGGATTCAACAATTTACGATCAAAATAGCACTGGAATTATTTCGTTCGTTTACGGAAACACTCCGGTTATAATTGGAAATCAAGACAGATACACTGGTGGATGGCCTATTGATGACAGTTATCCTGTCTTCACTAAATTGAATCAAATGGGTGATGTTCTATTGAAACGAAGAATTGGAGGATTCTATCCATTCGAATCCGAAGTTCGAGATATAAAAAATTATCAACATGAAGTAATTACATTATCTCAACTTGGGGCTTCTATCCAAATACAAAAGTTAGATACTTTATTACAAGAACAATGGACAATGCGAATTGATCGTCCTGGGATAATTTATGCAGATCAAATGAAAATAGATTCCTCCTACATATATATCACAGGGCACGCTAAAGATAGTTTGAATACACCACCTTATCACGAAAATGAAACATCAAGCATACATTTTTTCAAGTTCAGTCTTTCAACAGGTGATTTAATTGACAATGACTCCATTGATTTCAATCAAAATCACGTAAAACCAATTGAAATCGAACTTTTAGATTCAAATCTTGTCGTATTTTTTATTCACAATGACTCAATTAAATATGTCAAATGGTCGGGAAATTCTATTTCGAACATAGAATACTTTGATGAAATCAATGATAACGCAAATTTTACAGGAAATTTAAATATTGTCAGTAAAAAGAACGAAGACACTTTAATCGCTGTTGGCAGTGAAAATATATTTTATGTCGACAAAAATAGTATGATTAAGTCATCATTTTTATCGTTCCCCTATTCTACTTATTATGACCACCTAATCGAAAATGATAAAATTTATATGAGTGGTAAAGGACCTTCAGGGAATCAAACAATCTCTTCATACAATCTGATTACAGGATTATTGAACTATGAATATACCAGTACTGAAAATGGAGAGTTCGTCAGAATTGACATGGATAGTCTAAATCATTTGATAACTGCCGGTTCGGGCAATAACAAACTAAATGTAGCATGCATAAATAAGGTGAATGGTCAAATCGAATGGATCAACTACCTTGATACAGTTTCTTATGCAAATATGACTGTACAAGATCTTGTCGTAAATAATGAAAATAGTTATGTAGCAGTTAGTGGGTACTCTTCGAATAATAATAGTTCGGATGCAATAATCTTCTTTAATGAATTAAATAACAATCTTTCGGATTCAATAATAAAGATAGATCAAATTGATAATTTAAGTAGAAGTAATCCAATTGAGCTATTAAATGATGGTTCTATTCTTGTTGGTGGAGCTCATAATACAACTCTAGCTCCCTTATCAGGATTTATCAGTCAAATAGAATACAACGCTTGTTATTATCTCGATGCTGATATTCAAAACAACAACTATATTCTAGTTGCTGAGGAAGGTATGGATTCATATCAATGGTTCGACTGTGATAGTGGTGTTGACTTAACATATGGTAATACCGAAACTTTTTTACCCACATATAATGGAGACTATGGAGTAGAAATATCTCAAGGTATGTGTAGAGCTTTATCCTATTGTATCACTTTGAATGATCTGTCCATAGAAGAAATTAATTCAAATAAGATAATGATATATCCGAATCCAACCAATGGTAAAATATCGATAAGTTCAAGTCCAGAATTGAATCAAGTTGATCTATATTCAATAACTGGGGAGAAATTATCATTTAATAATATTTCATTCCAAAATTCTCAAAACATTGAAATTGATATATCAAATCAGGACAAAGGATTATACTTTATTCATTTATATACTAAAGAAGGTCTATTCATTAAGAGAGTCATTAAAATCTAAATAAAGAATTGTGTTTTAATCAGTGCTGTGAGAAACAATTAATTTTAGGTTTCCATTTAAGTTAGTTAAAAATAGTTCGTTAAACAATGACGTTGGAACTACTTTTTGAGTGAAAATTTTTAAAAACATCTTTTTAAATAAAATATTTACTTATAATTGCATCATGATTTCGATCAAAGCAAATAATACAAACTGGTGGTGGCTTACTGCACGATGGTGTGAGCTAAGCTGGTAATTGTATTATATCCAATAGATATTTAGAAGAGCTTCTCACATCCGAGAGGCTCTTTTTTTTTACCCCATTTTATTTAACGTTATGAAAATTTATACAAAATCTACATCTTTTAATGCCGATCTCTATACACCCGTTGGAATGTACTTGAGTCTTCGTGACCATTACAGAAAGCCATGTTTATTGGAAAGTAATGATTATCACGATCGCACAGATAGTTCTTCTGTTATTGGACTCGATCCCATTGTCGAGCTTACCTTGAACGGGAAAATGCTAAAACTCACTCAGCATTCTCAATCCATTCGCGAAGAAATCATCGAAAGCCGCAGTGCAGTGCAAACGATCGAAAAGATCATCAATGAATATAGCTTTCAAGAAAAAACATCCTATAATGGATTTCTAGGAAGAATCAATTTCGAGGCTGCCAATTATCTAGAAAAACATACGGTTGAACGTAAAAAGAGTCTAGATCTGCCTGATGTGCATTTGATGATCTACAAATACATAATTGTTATCGATCACTTTAAAGATGAGGGAATGATCATTGAAAACTCCTTATATAATGAATTTGATGGTATTGATCACATACTTTCCTCTTTAGATCAACACAATGTGCCCCAATTTCCGTTTGAACACATCGGGGAGGAGACATCTACGACTACTCCAGATGAATACAAGTCAAATGTATTAAAAGCAATAGATCATGTAAAAAGAGGTGATGTATTTCAACTTGTATTATCTCGTCGATTCAGTCAACCATTTATTGGTGAGGACTTTGAGGTTTATCGCCAGCTCAGAAGACTAAATCCTTCTCCTTACTTGTACTATTTTGATTTCGAATCGTATCGACTCATGGGGTCTTCCCCTGAGGCCCAATTACGGGTGAAAAACAAAGAGGTTGAGATCCATCCGATAGCGGGCACGGTAAAACGAACGGGCAATACACATGAAGATGAAAAAAATGCCAATGCGCTACTCCATGATGAAAAAGAGAATGCCGAGCATATGATGCTAGTTGATCTGGCAAGAAATGACCTTAGCAAGCATTGTAGCCATGTTAAAGTAGACAGCTTAAAAGAGGTGCAATACTTCAGCCACGTGATCCATTTAGTTTCCATTATAAAAGGTACACTCGAGGGAGCGTCTCCTCTAGCCGCATTTTTCGATACCTTTCCAGCAGGAACTTTATCGGGAGCTCCAAAACCAAAAGCTCTGGAACTGATATCCAAATATGAAGATGAACCGAGAGAATATTATGGTGGAGCTGTTGGAATAATCGGAGCAGATCAATCTCTGAATATGGCTATTGTCATTCGATCTATTCTTTCAAAATCAAATGTGCTTCACTATCAAGCGGGTGCAGGAATCGTACTTGATTCATTACCTGAAAGTGAACTGGAGGAAGTAGACAATAAATTAAATGCCGTTCGAAAAGCGATCAAGGCAACAACATCAACTAAAAAACATTTGGTCCAATGAATTTTTGTGTAATCGATAACTACGACTCATTCGTGTACAATCTGGTTCGCTATTTAAAGGAGAACGAATCAACTGAGCGCGTTGATCTCTTTAGAAATGACGAGATCGACCATGATAAATTAGATGAGTATGATGGATTCTTGTTGTCTCCTGGACCTGGAATACCATCTGAAGCTGGAGATCTAATGAAGATCATTTCATATGCAGAAACTCATAAGAAACCACTATTGGGAGTTTGTCTAGGGTATCAGGCGATAGGTGAACATTACGGTGCAAAATTATCACCCGCTCCCGAGATCATTCATGGAAAGTCTTCTCATATTAAGATCAAACCACAGTCACAATTATATCGCGGACTTGACACTGATTTAGAAGTCGGAAGATATCACAGTTGGCATCTTGAACAGAGTTTGCCTGATGATCTTGAAACTACGGGATACTTCAATGATCTGGTAATGTCTTTTGAACACAAAGCACTTCCACATATGGGAGTTCAGTATCATCCCGAAAGTATATTAACGCCGAATGGTAGAACAATAATTAATAACTGGATAACGACATGCAAGAACAAATAAAGAAAATACTGAATAAAGCAACGCTATCTTCTGAAGAGGCCTATAATTCCCTGTTAGAAATAGCAAAGGTTGAAGTCCCTGATGAACAGATCGTAGCATTTATGATCGCTCTTCAATCCAGACCTATTGCAGTTGAAGAAGTTCATGGATTTCAGAAAGCACTACTTGAATTAGCTATACCTGTTGAATTGGATGGTAGTAATGCTATTGACCTATGTGGTACTGGAGGAGATGGAAAAAATACCTTCAATGTGAGTACTACAACGGCTTTTGTACTAGCAAGTATGGGTTATAAAGTCATCAAACATGGAAACTACGGGGTTTCTTCACTCTGCGGATCTTCTAATGTTCTGAATGAATTAGGTGTTGAGTTTACCAATGACAGTAAACGCCTTAATGAGCAGTTGAATGAAAACAACGTTTGCTTTCTGCATGCTCCACTATTCCATCCTGTAATGAAGAAAGTTGCTCCGCTTCGGAAAAACCTAGGGATACCAACTTTCTTCAATATTATGGGGCCTCTGGTAAATCCAGTTCAACCTGCGTTTCAACTAACCGGCGTATTTAGTATGGGAGTAGCCCGAGTTTACCAACATACACTTCGAAAAAGCAGAAAAAATTATGGTGTTATCTACGGACTTGACGGATATGACGAGATCACCTTAACGGGAGACGCACGAGTTTTCTCTAAGCATTCGGATGAGATCATAAACGCAGAGCGTCTGGGTATTGAACGAATTGATCCTAAAGCTATACATGGAGGGAGAAATCCGAAAGAAGCTGCAGAAATACTCAAAAGTATACTTTCTGGAAAAGGAACTATCCCACAGCATCAAGTCGTGGCAATAAACTGTGCTAAGGCCATTAATTTAATGGATTCGACACCTTTAGAAGAGGCTTTTAAAGAATCAATAGAACACATAAAATCAGGAAGGGCGATCCAGATCCTGAATCAATTAACTACAGAAAATAGTTTAGCATGAATATATTAAATGAAATAATAGCGCATAAGAAAGAAGAAGTTCAAGCACTTAAGCGCGAAGTTAGTTTGCGAACTTTTGAAAATTCTCCGCTTTACAAAAGAGAAGTGAATTCATTATCAAGATCGATAGCTGAGCGGGAATTCGGAGTCATTGCAGAATTCAAGAGAAGATCACCTAGTGCGGGTGAGTTAAATAACACGAATAACATTGTTGAATACGTTAAGAATTATGTTGAAGCTAACGTTGCAGGATTATCTGTTCTCACAGACAAGGAGTATTTCGGAACAACAACTAACGACTTTATCACGTTGCGTAATGCGTTCGATGTTCCAATGTTGAGGAAGGAGTTCATCGTTGATGAGTTTCAACTATTTGAATCAAAAGCCATGGGAGCTGACTGTATTCTTTTGATCGCTTCTGTGCTCAGTAAAGAAGAATTACTTCAGTTCTCGATCATTGCCAAAACTTTAGGCATGGAAGTACTTGTTGAGGTTCACAACTTACAAGAATTGAATAAAGTTCCTGAATCGATTGATATTATTGGTGTAAATAACCGAGATCTGGATCGACAGATCACAGATATTTCAATCAGTAAAAATCTCGCGGAATACCTTCCTGTTAAACCAATTCGAATAACTGAGTCTGGGATTAAAACAGCTGATGAAATAAAAGAATTGGCAGAAATAGGTTATCAAGGAGCACTGATCGGTGAGTCTATCGTTAAAAGTGGCTCCCCAAAAGAAGTTATTCAATCATTAACCAGTAAAATAATTCCGGTATGCTCGTAAAAGTTTGTGGACTAAAAAACGAAGAAGAAATCCAGCAGCTCTCTTCGGAAAATGGAATTGATTTTCTCGGGTTTATTTATGTTCCTGAGTCTCCACGATATGTAGGAAGAGGTTTCACAAATCCTTCCACAGCCAAGAAATCAGTAGGTGTTTTTAGAAATGCTAAGCTAAATGAAATTCGGTCTGTTCAGGAACGAATGAATTTTGAATATATCCAGCTTCACGGTGAAGAATCTATTGAATATTGTAGATCAATAGGTGAAATATCCAAAGTAATTAAGGCATTTTCTATTAACGACGAGCATACATTCGAAAAGGTAAAAGCTTATGAAGGATATTGTGATCTATTCATTTTTGACACTCCTTCGAAACTTGGTGGAGGTAGCGGAAAACAATTCGATTGGAGTATACTAAAACATTATAAAGGATCAACGCCTTTCTTGCTGAGTGGTGGAATTGGTCCGCACGATATTCAGGCTATTAAAGCAATTAATCATGATCAGCTCAAGGGTGTAGATCTGAATAGCCGATTTGAATTGAAGCCAGGAAATAAAGATATAGCACTTATTCAAGCATTTTTAAATGAATATAAACATGAAGTCATTAGTTGAAACAGATGAATTAGGATTTTACGGTAAATTTGGAGGAGCATATATCCCTGAATTATTGTATCCTGCAGTTGAAGAACTGCGAAAAGCGTATTTAAAATATAAAGATGATACTTCTTTCGAGGACGAATTCAAGGCACTTTTGAAAGATTATGTTGGACGTCCTACTCCACTCTATTATTCCGAAAAGCTATCTGAAAAATATGGTGGAAAGATCTATTTAAAAAGAGAAGATCTTTGTCATACAGGCGCCCACAAGATCAACAACACAATTGGTCAGATCTTATTAGCAAAACGTCTGAATAAAACCCAGATCGTTGCTGAAACTGGAGCCGGTCAGCATGGTGTAGCGACTGCAACTGTTTGCGCACTCTTAGGTATGGAATGTATTATTTACATGGGCGAAAAGGACATGGAACGTCAAGCTCCAAATGTCCAGCGCATAAAGTACCTTGGTGCAAAAGTGATTCCCGCAGTTTCAGGAAGTAAAACGTTAAAAGATGCTACGAACGAAGCCATTCGACACTGGATCAATAATCCAGATACATTTTACTTGATCGGGTCCGTGGTAGGTCCACATCCTTACCCTTCTATGGTTGCTTATTTTCAGTCTGTGATCAGCGAGGAGATCATTCGTCAATTACAAGAAAAAGAAGGTGTTAATCATCCTGACAAAGTAATTGCCTGTGTGGGTGGAGGAAGTAATGCAGCCGGAGCTTTCTATCATTTTTATGATGTTCCTGAAGTTGACCTCATTGCGGTTGAGGCAGGTGGACTTGGGGTTAAATCAGGCAAATCTGCAGCCACTGCACAATTGGGGAAACCTGGAGTAATTCATGGAAGTTATACGTTGTTGATGCAAGATGAATTCGGTCAAATTACTGAACCGCATTCAATATCGGCTGGATTAGATTACCCTGGTATTGGTCCATTGCATGCAGAAACCATTCATTCTGGTCGTGTTGATTGTATTGCCATAAATGATG